>Ga0207711_10004344_pt1 | contig 12094 bp, 11 predicted proteins | sample KBSS34metaG_FD_184401 | JGI IMG/M metagenome (GOLD analysis project Ga0207711, IMG submission 184401) | Switchgrass rhizosphere microbial communities from Kellogg Biological Station, Michigan, USA - KBS S3-4 metaG (SPAdes) (version 2) | ecosystem: Host-associated > Plants > Roots > Rhizosphere...
CTCGGCCCGGGCGCGAGCACCCGGGACGTTATCGAGGAGCCACTTGAGCTTGGTTCCCGAGAAGTAGGCGTCGATCACGAGTCCCGTCTTCTGCGCGATGAATGCCGCCTTTCCCGCTGCGCGCAGCTCATCGCACAAGCCGGCGGTACGCCGATCCTGCCAGACGATGGCGTTGGCAATGGGACGGCCCGTTGCACGTTCCCACACCACCGTCGTCTCGCGCTGATTCGTGATTCCGATCGCAGCGATGTCCGCGCCCGCGACGTTCGCCTTCGCAAGCGCTTCATGCATGACGCCGGATTGGCTTGCCCAGATCTCGGTCGCGTCGTGCTCCACCCAGCCGGGTTGTGGAAAGATCTGCGGGAACTCCTGATGGGCCGATGCGCGAATCGTTCCGGACTCGTCGAAGACGATGGCCCGGGAACTCGTCGTTCCCTGGTCGAGCGCGAGGATGAACTGCATGGACGTCCTCCTCGCCGCACTCAAGTTGCGGCGCAAAGATTCGATCGCGTAAAATCAACTGCTTGCGCCGAATTGTAGCCGTCGCGGCGCGCCTTCCAAGCCCTCCCGGGCACCCGAGTTCGATGCCATTGTCCGAAGCCGTTCCCCGTCGTCGCCTGCACACTCGGCGCATTACCTATGAAGGCTGGCAACGGGACGACGGCCGCTTCGACATCGAGGGCCACCTCATCGACGTCAAGGATCACGACATCACGCTGCTTTCCGGCGAGCGGCGCGCCGGCGAACCCGTTCACGACATGTGGGTGCGCGTCACGATCGATCGCGTTTACACGATCCACGACATCGAGGCGCAAAGCGACCGCGTGCCGTATCCCGGCGGGTGCGACGTGATCGGGCCGGACTACAAGGTGCTGATCGGCGCCAACCTGATGAAGGGCTTTCGCAAGCGCCTTCACGACGCGATGGGTCATGTCCGAGGTTGTACGCACATCACGGACATGCTTGGTGCCCTGCCGACCGCCGCGGTGCAGACGTTCGCGGGACTCAAGAAGCGTGAAGACGAAGGCGCGGGCAAGCCGTTCCAGCTCGATCGCTGCCACGCGCTGGAGACGACGAGCGAAACGGTGCGTCGCTATTACCCTCGCTGGTACCGTGGCGCTGCCTGACAGTTTGGAGACAACGTGAAAATCCACGAGTACCAGGGCAAGGAGCTGTTTCGCAAGTTCGGCATCACCGTCCCGCGCGGCATTTCCGCATTCTCGGTCGATGAAGCAGGCAAGGCCGCGCAAACGCTGGGCGGCCCCGTGTGGGTCGTCAAGGCGCAAATCCACGCGGGCGGTCGCGGCAAGGGTGGCGGCGTGAAGCTTGCGCGGTCGGTCGACGAGGTGAAGACGCTTGCAACGCAGATGCTTGGCATGCAGCTCGTCACGCATCAGACGGGCCCGGGCGGACAGACGGTGCGTCGCTTGCTGATCGAGGAGGGCGCCGACATTCGGAAAGAGCTTTATGCAGCGATGGTCGTCGATCGCGTCTCGCAGCGCGTGGTGCTGATGGCGAGCGCGGACGGCGGCATGGATATCGAAGAGGTCGCCGCGAAGACGCCCGAGCGCATACGCAAGGTCGTGATCGATCCTGGGATGGGGTTGACCGATGCGCAAAGCGACGAGATCGCGCGCGAGATCGGCATCTCCGTTGCGATGCTTCCGCAGGCCCGTACGCTCTTCAAATCGCTATACCGGCTGTTCGACGAAACCGACGCGTCGCTCGCGGAAATCAATCCGCTGATCATCACCGGCGACGACAAGCTGGTGGCGCTCGACGCCAAGCTGAATTTCGATCAGAACGCGTTGTTCCGCCATCCGGACATCGCGGCGCTGCGCGATCTCGACGAGGAAGACCCCGCCGAGATCGAGGCGTCGAAGTTCGATCTCTCGTACATCTCGCTCGATGGCAACATCGGTTGCCTCGTGAATGGGGCGGGCCTTGCGATGGCGACCATGGACGTCATCAAGCTCTACGGCGGGGAGCCCGCGAATTTCCTCGACGTTGGTGGCGGCGCATCGGCCGAGAAGGTGACGGAGGCCTTCAAGATCATGCTGCGCAACAAGGACCTGAAGGCGATCCTCGTCAACATCTTCGGCGGCATCATGCGCTGCGATGTAATCGCGCAAGGGGTCATCGCGGCGTCGAAGGCGGTGTCGCTGAAAGTGCCGCTGGTCGTTCGGATGAAGGGCACGAACGAGCAGGAGGGGCGTTCGCTGCTTGCGCAGTCGGGGCTGCCGATCATCTCCGCGAACGACATGGCCGACGCGGCGCAGAAGGTTGTGGCTGCGGCGCAGGGCGTGTAGTTCCTATGACCTCTCGGCACTTATCACGTCGCTTGCGTGTAGATTCCGAACAAGGCGCGTCACACGTGAGCGCAACCATCAGGAAGTGGCGCAATAGCGCTGCCGTGCGGATCCCCCCGCGCGTTCTCGCGTCCGCGGGCCTGAATATCGATCAACAGGTCGATATCCGTCAGGATTTCAGACGGATCATCATCGAAGCCAAGCGGATCAAGCAGCCCGTTCTGCACGACCTTCTCAAGCAGATCACTGCCGACAATTTTCCGAAGGCGGTCCATACCGGACCGCCAATGGGGAGGGAACAATGGTGAACCCGCGGCCACGTGTGCCTGAAAAGGTCGCGCCATTACATGGCTGATGTTCTCCTCGTTTGGACACGAGCATCCGGCACACCGCCTCGCCCTCGTTCTCTTTCCGCTGCGCAAGACTAACTGACGCACTGAAACTATGAGCATCCTCGTCGACAGGAACACGAAGGTCATGACGCAGGGCATCACCGGCAAGACCGGCCAGTTCCATACGCGCATCTGCCGCGATTACGCCAATGGACGCGCCTGCTACGTCGCGGGCGTCAATCCAAAGAAAGCCGGCGAGGACTTCGAAGGCATTCCCATCTTCGCGACGGTCCGCGAAGCGAAGGCGAATACGGGCGCGAACGTCTCGGTGATCTATGTGCCGCCTCCCTTCGCGGCCGCTGCGATCGACGAAGCGGTCGAAGCCGACCTCGACCTGGTAATTTGCATCACCGAGGGCATCCCCGTGCGCGACATGATCCGCACGCGCCACAAGATGCAGGGCAGGAGAACGCTGCTGCTTGGACCCAACTGCCCGGGAGTGATCACACCCGACGAGATCAAGATCGGCATCATGCCGGGACACATTCATCGCAAGGGACGGATTGGCGTCGTCTCGCGGTCGGGCACGCTCACCTATGAGGCAGTCGGACAGTTGACGGAGCTCGGCCTCGGTCAATCGACGGCCGTGGGAATCGGCGGCGATCCCGTCAACGGACTAAAGCACATCGACGTCCTCAGGATGTTCAACGACGATGCCGGGACCGACGCGGTGGTGATGATCGGCGAGATCGGCGGTTCAGACGAGGAGACGGCCGCGCTCTGGGCCAAGGACAACATGCGCAAGCCGATCGTGGGCTTCATCGCCGGGGTCACGGCGCCGCCCGGCAAACGCATGGGACACGCCGGCGCAATCATCTCCGGTGGCAAAGGGACTGCGCAGGAAAAGCTGCAAGTGATGGAGGCGGCGGGCATCAAGGTCACGCGTAATCCAGCCGAGATGGGTAAGCTTCTCCAGTCCGTGCTCTAAAGCGAATAACAAAACGACGGCTCGCTCGCGCCGTCATCCGGAGTTTCGCCGATGGATTTCGCCACGCCGCAGTTCTGGCTCGCGGCTCTCGAGATCATTGTCATCAATATCCTGTTGTCCGGCGACAACGCGGTAGTGATCGCACTGGCATGCCGCAACCTGCCGCCCGCTCAGCGGCGGTGGGGCGTCTTCTGGGGTGCGATCGGCGCGATCCTGTTGCGGATCCTGCTCACGTTCTTCGCTGTGAGCCTTCTGCAGCTCTCGTGGCTGAAGATTGTTGGCGGCGTGCTCCTCGTGTGGATTGGCGTCAAGCTGATCGCCGAAGAGGAGGGCGACGGCGGCCATGAAGTCCAGGCGAGCGATCGGCTGCTTGCCGCCGTGCGCACCGTGATCATCGCGGACATCGTCATGAGCATCGATAACGTGCTCGGCGTGGCTGCGGCGGCGAAGGGCAGCTTGCTCCTGCTCGTCTTCGGGCTGGTCGTCAGCGTGCCGCTGGTGATCGGCGGCGCCCAGCTCATCATGCGGCTGATCGAGCGGTACCCGGTCATGATCGTGGCCGGCGGGGGATTGCTCGGCTTTGTCGCCGGCGAGCTGATCGTCGAGGACACCGCGATCGCGCACTGGGTGGAGACCCACGCTGCGTGGCTCGAATGGGCGGCTCCGGCCGCTGGCGTCCTCATCGTCATCGGCATAGCGAAGGCGCTGCAGCGCCGGCGCGACGGGCGCGGGTCGACGAACGTTACCGGTCCGGACGGGCCGTTGTAATTTTTACACCGTTCGTCCCGTCCGACCCTCCGCCGGCACCCCTTTCGTCGCGTCTCCCTGACGCTGCGGCTAAACTGACCTCCACATTTGAGCCGGGATCCAGAGCTTTGTCGCCCGCCGCCAGTACGCTCCAAGTCGCGAATCAGTCGCATGCCGGAATGGTGCGAGCTCACAACGAGGACACGGTTTTCGTGGACAGGGCCGGTCTCGCCATCCTGGCCGACGGCATGGGCGGATACAACGCGGGCGAGGTCGCGAGCGGGATCGCGGTGAGCGTCATCAAGGAAGGCCTGTTGCCCGAACTGGTCTCGGGGCGAGACCTTTCGAAGGTGGACGTGCATAGTGGACTTACCCACGCCGCTCTGTTGCTGCAACAGCAGATTGCCGCGGCGAACAAGGGCATCTACGAGGCGGCGCAAACGCGCCCTGAGTGCGCGGGCATGGGCACTACGGTCGTCGCTGCCGTCTTCCATGGGACACGCGTGTCGATCGCGCACATCGGTGATTCGCGTTGCTATCGGCTCCGCGGCGGCCGCTTCGAGCAACTGACGCGCGACCATTCGCTGCTCCAGGAGCAGATCGACAGCGGGCACATCACGCCCGACCAGGCGCGTTTCTCCCTCAACAAGAATCTGGTCACGCGGGCGCTGGGCATCGAAGCCATCGTGCCTGCGGACATTTCCGAGTTCCGCGTCGAGCCCGACGACATCTACCTGCTGTGTTCGGACGGCCTTACGGACATGGTCGATACCGAGGTCGTGCATGGCGTCGTAGACGAGCAGCGGGACACGCTCGACGCGGCAGCGACACAGTTGATCGACCTCGCCAACCAGAACGGCGGCCGCGACAACATCTCCGTGATCCTCGCCCGCGTTCCCGCCGCGTTCCTGCCGAACAACCAGTGGGCGGAGAAATACCTGGCGCGCAGGCGGGCGAGTCCGTAGCGCAATGGGCAAGCTCGTCATCTACCAGTCGGACGGCACGATGCGCGAGGAGCTCCTCGACCGCGATCGCATCAGCATCGGTCGCCGGCCGGACCATGACATCTGCCTGCCGTTTCCTGCGGTATCGGCGGATCACGCGGAGATCGTTACCGTCGTCACCGATTCGTTCCTGCATGATCTCGGGAGCACCAACGGCACGATCGTCAATGGCGAGCGGGTCGGCAAGCACTTTCTTCGCGACCGCGATGAAATCGAGATCGGACGCCAGCAACTCGTCTATCTGACGAACGAGGACGAGCAACTTCAAGCAAGATCCCCGCGAGCGGTCGAGGAGAGCAAGGGAGCGAGTCGCGCGGAAGAACGGTCACCCGCCTATGCGGGGCCGATCGAGCGCGCCACCGAGCAGCGCGCGGAGGCCGTGAAGCTGTCGCCGGTCGATGAGCTGCTCACCGATCTGATGGAGATGCACAGCGAAGCGTCCGCAGCCATCGATATGCCGCCCTCCGTGTCGATCGTCGGTAAGGGCCGGGTAGGGGCGCAGGATGCTTCGACGTCGTCATACGGAAGCGTTGCGGAAGGTGCCTACATCGAGGTGATGAGTGGGCCCAATGCCGGTCAGATAACGCCGATGACGAAGTCCGAGTTCGTGTTCGGAAAGGCCGGCGCGTCGCTCGCGGTGATCCGCCGCGGCGGGGGCGGCTATCACCTGGTGCCACTCAACCCAGCAAGGATGCCAACCGTGAACGGTCGGCCCACCGAGCCGACGGGCGCGCGACTTCAGTTCGGCGACACCATAGCGGTCGGCGGCGTGACGCTGCGGTTTAATCGAAGGCCGCCGCTGTAATCGACAAATTCGTCTCGGTTCATCGAGCCGATGTCGTTCTCAGTGACGCTGAGCGTCACAAGCCCGGCGACGCGTTGGGGCACTCGATCACTCTTCATTGAGGCTCATCGAGATGCGGGATGGGTCATAGGTGCAGCGCCGGCAGCGCTTTGCGACCAAATAATCAGCTTTCTCAAGGCCTTAAGCCGCGTGTCGCATAAAAGATAGGCGGCGTTCCCCGTGGCACACCGGTTGCTGACTTCTCCCGAGCATCGCTGGATGCCGATGTGATTTTGCGTATTCCAACTTAGGAGAAATTCAATGAAACGTGTTCAACAAGGCTTCACGCTCATCGAACTGATGATCGTCGTAGCCATCGTCGGCATCCTGGCTGCTATTGCCCTGCCGGCGTATCAGGACTATGTCATTCGATCGAAGATGTCGGAAGGTGAAGCTGCGGCGGCGGCCTGCAAGACGTCTGTGGCCGAGTTCCTGTCGACGCATGCCACGGCCGGTCTGGCGGGCATCGACCTCAACAACTCGGGCTGCTCGACGACCGCGACGCAGTACGTGTCCGGTGTGAGCGTCGCAAGCGGCGTGGTCACGGTTGCCACGCAGAACACGGGAGCCGGGACTTGCTCGCTGATCCTTCAGCCGTCGATCGGCACCGGCACCGACACGGCGACGATCACGCTGTGGCATGGCACGTTCGCCGGGGGCTGCGCATCGAAGCACGTGCCGTCGGCGTTCCGCGGCTAGTCGAAGCACTTCATTGTTCTCGGGCCGGTCGGGTCGAAAGGCCCTGTCGGCTCGATTCATTTGGCGATCGTCGTGAACAGCCGCGCGATCGATCGACAGGCAGATTTGCAGGATTTGCAGTGAAACGCATCGCTGACTTTGCCTCAACCGCGCGACTAACTCAAGGAGAAGACATGAAACGCATTCAACAAGGCTTCACGCTCATCGAACTGATGATCGTCGTGGCGATCGTCGGCATCCTGGCTGCCATTGCGTTGCCGGCGTACCAGGACTATGTGATACGGTCGAAGATGTCGGAAGGTGAAGCGGCGGCCGCGGCCTGCAAGACCTCGGTAGCCGAATTCCTGTCCACGCACGCCACGGCCGGTCTGGCGGGCATCGACCTCAACAACTCGGGCTGCTCGACGACGGCGACACAATACGTGGCCAGTGTAAGCGTGACGAACGGCGTGGTGACCGTTGCGACGCAGAACACCGGCGCAGGCACCTGCTCGCTGATTCTCGAGCCATCGATTGGCGGCGGCACCGACACGGCGACGATCACGCTATGGCACGGTACGTTCGCGGGTGGTTGCCAGGCCAAGCACGTACCGTCAGCGTTCCGCGGCTAATCAAAGCAATTTGTGGTTCTCGGGCCGGTGGGACGCGACCCATCGGCCCGATTCATTTAAGCAGCACACGATCTATTGAAACCGTGCCGGATTGGCGAAGGCTACACTCGCGCCTACCTCTCCACGCCCGGCGTTTCGATTTTCAATGAGGCTCATCAGAAGACTGAAAGCTGATTCCAGAGGCGACGACTTGGCTGTCGCAGTCGGCGAGCAACCAGCGCCGGCGCCCGCTGTGGCCAGCGACAGCGTGGAACAATTGCTCGCCTCGGTCGCCTCATTGACCGAGAGGGGTCGCTTTGGCTCCGCGCTCGCCCTGATCGATTCGCGGCTTGCGGCCGCAAGCGATGACGACCTGCTGTTTGCCCGCGCATCGCTGCTCTTCAGTTGGTGGCGCTATGAAGAAGCACATGCGCTGCTGAGGCAACTCGAGGACTCCGGCCGTGCACGGGGTGCCGACTTTTACGCCAAACTCGGCTGGACATGCTTTTGGCTCGGCCGCACTGAAGAGGCAGTGGCGTGGATGCGCAAGGCGGTCGCGATCGCGCCAAACGACTGGGCGACGCACTTCGGCTTGGCCATCGCTTTGCGTGGTCGAAAGCGGCCCGCGGCAAGCCGGGCCGAATTCGAGCATGTGCTCGCGCTGAAGCCCGACGATGTGCATGCCCGCTCCAACCTCGTGGCCTGCGACATCGAGCTTGGGCACGCTGAACGGGCTGAGCGCATCGCCCGTGCGGCTCTCGAACGCGATCCTCAGAGCTCCTCGGCGTTGATCGACCTTGGCATCGTGCTATGCGAGCAGGGCATCTACGATGAAGCCGTCGCTGCGTTCGAGCGCGCGGATGCGATGGGGTTCGCGGACGAGGACGCACGCGACGAATCGGTCAATTACGCGATCTGTCTGCTTCGCGCCGGCCGCGTGCAGCAGGCGGCTTCGATGATGGAAAACAAGCTGCGCCGGTATCCCAGCGCTGCGCTGCATTCACACTACGCGCTCGCTCTCCTGGGCTGCGGTCGCCTGCGCGAAGGCTTTCAGCAGTACGAGTTTCGGTGGCTGCAGGAACCTCTGTTGTCGTGGCGACCGAAATGCGCGACACCGGTGTGGAGCGGACAGGAGCTACGAGGCAAGACCATCCTGCTGCGCGCGGAGCAGGGATACGGCGACCTGCTGCAATTCATCCGTTATGCGAAGCAAGTCAAGGCGCTCGGCCCCACGGTCGTGCTCCAGGTGCGAGACGAGCTGCGAGAGATCGCAATGACAATGGCCGGAATCGACCGTGTGCTGCACGGCGACGAGGCACCTCCGCAGTTCGACTATCACATTCACCTGCTCGGTCTGCCCCGCATATTCGGCACCGATCTCACAACGATTCCGGCCGAAGTTCCGTACCTGCGCGCCGATCCTGCGCGTGTTGCGCGCTTCCGTGAAGGAATCGTGCGCGACGGCAAGCTCAACGTCGGCATCGTGTTCGCGGGTTCTCCTACGCATCTCGGCGATCGATTTCGATCGCTCTCATTGCGTGCGTTGGCGCCGCTCCGGATGATCGGCGGTTGTCGCTTCTACTCGCTGCAGAAAGGTCCACCGGCGGCTGAGCTCGTCACCGATGTCGGCTTCGAACCCATCGTCGACCTTGGACCGCAGCTCGCTACGTTCGCGGACACCGCCGCTGCAGTCGACGCGCTCGACCTGATCATTAGCGTCGACACGGCCATCGTCCATCTGGCAGGCGCCTTGGGGAAACCGATCTGGACGCTCGTCGCCATTCCTGGTGATTGGCGCTGGCTGCAAGGCCGGGATGACACTCCCTGGTACCCGACGATGCGGCTCTTTCGGCAACGACGCCCTGGCGGGTGGGACGAGGTAATCGCAAGATTGACATCGGCGCTCGCAGCCGCTGCTGATGAGCACCGACGCAGAGGCGCAATCGAATTGGCGGCAGCGGCACCGCTCCAGACCTCGAGCTTGGATGTTGCGGATAACAACGACAGTCTTTGTCGAGTTGCCGAAACGCGCGTGGGAATCATCATGTATGCGCCGGTTGACAAGCTGACCGCGACGTCGATTCAGTATTACGGCGAGTGCCGCCAGAAGGAACTCGAGTCGTTGCTCCGGCTGCTCGCGCCGGGCATGATCGCAATGGAGGTTGGGGCGGGCATTGGTGAGCACTCGGTGCCGATTGCCACCGCCCTCGGTAGCGAAGGGCACCTGTTCATTTATGAGGATGACGGATTGCTGAAGCAGGTGTTGCACGAAAACTTGCGCTCGAATCGCATCACCAATGCCACTGTCATGCGCCGCACCTTAACTGTCGAGAACACCGACGCCTCGGAATCGATCGACGAATTGCGCCTGGTGCGCCTGCAATTGCTCAGGATCAATGAACGCGCGGATGCGGCGACAGTACTTCACGGCGCGCAGACGACACTCACGAGACTTCGTCCGCGAATCTGGGTAGGCGTTGCCGACGGGGACGATCTGACGCGCACAGTTCCGGTCCTGCGCGCCTGTCAGTATTCCTGCTGGAGAATCGAAACCCCGCTCTTCAACCCGTCCAATTTCAATGCACGCGACATCGACGTGTTCGGCGGGCGCACGTCTCTGTCGATCGTTGGCATTCCCGAAGAGTTGAAATTCGACGCGGCGCGCGAATGGGAGCGGATTGGGTGATGTTGCGCCTGTTTCGCGTCGAGGCGTAGCGATGGCGATGCTGCGCAACCTTCTTCGCAAGAAGACCACAGAAGACGTCGGGGCAGTAGCGCAGCCGTCGGCCGATGTTTCCAGACTGAACGCGAAAGCGGACGATCGTGCGGAACGCGTGCATCGCCTCGCGGGGGAGGGTCGCCTGGGGGAAGCGCTTGCGCTGGCCGACGAATGCCTTCAAACCTCCCCCCAAGATGGCGCTCTGTTGCTGGCCAAGAGCTCGACGCTCTTCGAATGGGGACGGTATCAGGAAGCGATGCCATGGTTCAAGCGCTCGGAAGCGGCGGGTGTAGACAACTTCAATCTATATCTCCGCGCAGGATGGACGAGCCTGTGGACGGCCGGTCCTGCGTCCGCGGAATCGTGGATGTGGAAAGCTGTGAACCGAGAGCCCGACGAGTGGACCGGGCACTTCGGCCTTGCCACCGCGCTCCGTGGTCAAGGCAAGCTCGACGATGCAATCGCCGCATTCGAGCGGGCGTTGGAAGTCTCCCCTAGCAATATTCATTGCCTTGCTCAGTTGTCCGATTGCATGCTCGCTTCTCGTAAGGCGGAGAGCGCCGAGAAGTACGCGCGACGTGCGATTGCGGCGAGCCCGACGACGCCGATCGCTTGGACGAACGTCGGCGTTGCGCTTGTCGCGCAGGATCGATTGGAGGAAGCGACGGCTGCATTCGAGCATGCAGACAGGCTTGCTGAAGCAGCTGGAGGCGAAGGCGACGCCTATCTGAACCTCGGCATGTGCCTTCGGGATATGGGGCGTCTTGCTGAATCGCTCGCCTTGTATGAACGAAGATTGCCCGCGCTGTCGGCGGTGACAGTCAACACTGCTTATGCACACGCACTGCTAATGGCTGGCAAGCTCGCCGACGGATTTCGTCAGTACGAATTTCGCTGGCTTCATCCGCCGCTGCTGGCACTGCGACCGTCCTTTCGCAAGCCTGTGTGGGCGGGCCAGGACCTGCGTGGCAAGACAATTCTTCTGCGCTCGGAGCAGGGGATCGGCGACGTTATTCAGTTCATACGTTACGCTCCGCACGTAAAGGCGCTCGGCGCCACCGTGCTCTTGCAAGTTCGTGAGGGAGTCGGCGAACTCGCGTCCTCCTTTGCCGGTGTTGACGCGATACTTCAAGCCGACGCGCCTTATCCTCCATTCGACTATTACATTCATTTAATGAGCCTTCCGCGTGCCTTTGGTACCGAACTTGCCTCTGTGCCCGCGGCGATTCCCTATGTCCATGTCGACCCAGCTCGCAAGTCGAGGTGGACGCAAAGGATACATGGGGATTCGACATTGAGGGTTGGCTTGGTTTGGGCCGGCGATCCCGGTCACCTTCGAGATCGGTACCGCTCGGTTGCGCTGCAAGACCTTGCGCCGGTTATGAATGTTAAAGGAGCTCGGTTTTACTCATTTCAGGTTGGTTCGCGAGCACCGGGATGTTTGAGCATCTCGTTTAGCCCGGATGTGATCGACCTTGGACCAGAGTTGAAGGACTTTGCCGATACTGCTGCCGCGATCGATCAAATGGACTTGCTCATATCGGTTGACACCTCCGTGGCGCATCTCGCCGGTGCACTGGGTAAGCGAGTGTGGACCATGTTGGCGACGCCGTCAGAATGGCGTTGGATGATTGATCGCGAGGACACGCCTTGGTATCCGACTATGCGTCTGTTCCGACAGCGCAGGTCTGGGGACTGGAAAGAGGTCATCGGCCGCATTGCTGCTGAACTCGCCTGCTTGGTGGATTCGACGGAAACCCGCGGGTCGCCATCGTCGAGATCCATCGCTGCGCCGCCGTCGACCCTACCGGCCGTCCCACGTTGCTCGAACGAGTTGGAAGGTCGAACAGCGCCCGCGGAAA
>Ga0207711_10004345_pt1 | contig 12093 bp, 10 predicted proteins | sample KBSS34metaG_FD_184401 | JGI IMG/M metagenome (GOLD analysis project Ga0207711, IMG submission 184401) | Switchgrass rhizosphere microbial communities from Kellogg Biological Station, Michigan, USA - KBS S3-4 metaG (SPAdes) (version 2) | ecosystem: Host-associated > Plants > Roots > Rhizosphere...
ATACGCCGATCACGTTTCCAATCGACTGGCATAACTCGAAGGTGCCGGGATTGGCGCTGCGAGCGGACATGCCTAACTTTCACAACATTTCGGCGTTCCTGACGTTGTCCTCAGTGGCGGCGCGGGTGTTTCCTCCTCAGGTGGCGGGCGCTGGCGCGACGGTGGGCGGAAGCGGATTGCCGTTTCGCATTGACCATGACGAGAAGCTGAACACGACGGTGCACACGCAGTACCAGACGCCCTTCAAGATGCGTGGGGTTGCCGGGCCGTGGTTGGGCTTTAACTGGAGATACGACTCGGGACTGACGGCGGGAGCGGTGCCTTGCTACAACGGGACCGGTGATCCGAACAGCGGATGCGGTGCTTCGGCGCTTCCGGATGGAACTCCGGCGATCGATCTGAGCGGGTTGACGGCGGACCAGCAGGCACAGGCTGGGCTGATGTGCGGTTTGGTGAAGGCCACACCGACCCAGGCGCTGCCGAACCTGTGCCCGGCGGCGGAGCTGACCTCGACGCTGGTGAGCATTCCGAAGCCGAACACGGAGAACGACGACAAGAATCCGCCTAGGATTGCGCCGAGAAGTTTGTTTGATCTGTCGATCGGACAGGACAACCTGTTTCATGGCGACAAGGAGAAGTGGAGCCTACGGGTGTCGGCGGTGAATCTGACGAACAAGTATGCGCTGTATAACTTTTTGTCTACGTTCAGCGGGACGCACTATGTGACTCCGCGGGCGTTGACGGCGGAGGTTGGGTTTCACTTTTGAGGATGGGCCGAGGCAGGTTTCTCAGCCTGCCTCGGTTCTGAATTGCGGGTGAAGATGGCGCTGGTAGGCCTCGTAGATTTCTTCGTTGAAGCAGGCGAAGATGATCTGCTCGATCTCGGAGTTGCGCTCCAGTTCTGCTATGGTTTCCCGCAGGGCGATCTGGGTGGCGGGGTCGATGGGGAAGCCGAAGATACCGCAGCTGATGGCTGGGAAGGCCAGGGTTCTGAGGCCACGTTCGCGGGAGATGCTGAAGCAGGAGCGGTAGCAGTTGGCGAGTAGGTTTTCTTCGTTGTTGGCTCCGCCTCGCCAGACCGGGCCTACGGTGTGAATGATGTTTCGAGCGGGGAGACGATAGCCGTTTGTGAGCTTTGCATGGCCGGTTTTGCATCCGCCTAGCAGACGGCATTCGTGGACGAGCTCTGGGCCTGCGGCGCGGTGGATTGCGCCATCGACTCCGCCGCCGCCGAGCAGGGAGCTATTGGCGGCGTTGACGATAGCGTCTACGGCCAGGGTGGTGATGTCGATTTTGAGGATGGCGATCTTGTCGATCATCGACTGGCCACTTCAGTCTTGCTTGCAGAGGGCGCGAGCCTTCTCCAGCAACTCCGGAGAGTGTTTTTCCGGAATCTTAACGAACTTGATGTGATCCTTTTGTGCGAGCCGGGTCAGGTCGTCCATGGCTTCCTGGGTCTCCAGGTATTCCTTCTGATCGAGCTTGTAGTCGATGCTTTCAAGGACGGTGAGTTTGCCGACGGTCTTGGTGGTGACTGCTACACCATAAAATCTGCCGCTGGTCTTATGCCCCTGGGCAAAGATGACGCAGCCGGTGTTTTGTGTCAGCATGCCCCAAGCTACCGGTTCCTGGTCTGCGGACTTATCGGCGGCAAAGCTGAGTGGCGCGAGAGCGGTGAGTGCGAGAAGTGCCAGCGGAAGCTTCAATTCATCCTCCAGGAATAGTTCGTTTAAAACACGGTGATCGTACTACAACTCTATTTCTCCACCAAAGAGGGTTCCCGTTCACGGCTCAGAGGGTGGTCAGAGCTGGAGCTTCCAGCGATATGGAGGGAGGTTTTCGGGCTTTTCTTTGAAGCGGCAATCTGTCATACTTGATTGTGCCCCACCTGCACGTCCAATCACCCCATTCCAATCAAGAGGTTGCACCAATGTCTGCAAAGTACATCTTTGTGACGGGCGGAGTCGTGTCCAGTTTAGGTAAGGGGCTCGCCGCAGCCTCGATCGGTTGCCTGCTGGAAAGTCGCGGTTTGAAGGTCAATCTGATGAAGTTTGACCCGTATCTGAATGTCGATCCGGGGACGATGTCGCCGTTTCAGCATGGCGAGGTCTTTGTGACCGATGACGGGGCGGAGACGGACCTCGATCTTGGGCATTATGAGCGGTTTACGCATGCGCACCTGTCGAGGGAGAACAACCTGACGACGGGCCGCATCTACGAGCAGATCATTCTGAAGGAGCGGCGTGGAGATTACCTGGGCAAGACGGTGCAGGTGATTCCGCATGTGACGAATGAGATCAAGAATGCGATGCGCAAGGTGGCTTCGCATGGGGCGGACGTGGTGATCGTGGAGATTGGCGGGACGGTCGGCGATATCGAGTCGCTGCCGTTTTTGGAGGCCATTCGCCAGATGCGGCAGGAGCTGGGGCGGGAGAATACGGTCTTTGTACATGTGACGCTGGTGCCGTGGATTGCGGCGGCTCAGGAGTTGAAGACGAAGCCGACGCAGCACTCCGTTAAAGAACTGCTGGGGATTGGGATTCAGGCGGATATCCTGCTGTGCCGGACGGACCGGTATCTGCCGCGGGATATGAAGGCGAAGATTGCAGCTTTCTGCAATGTGGAAGAGCGGGCGGTGGTGACGGCTAAGGATGTGCAGTCGATTTATGAGTGTCCGCTGGTGTTTGCGCAGGAGGGAGTGGATGCGCTGGCGCTGAAGTATCTGCATATCGATGCTCCCGAGCCTAAGTTGGATAAGTGGAAAGATATCGTGGACCGGGCTTACAACCCGAAGGATGTGGTCTCGATTGCGATTGTCGGTAAGTACGTGGAGTACGAGGATAGTTATAAGTCGCTGAAGGAGGCGCTGGTGCATGGTTCGCTGGCCCATAATCTGAAGCTACAGGTAACCTGGATTGAGGCCGAGGGACTTGAGTCCAAGGAACCGGGTGATAAGTCGTATGAGCAGCAGTTAGCTGGATTCGATGGGATTCTGGTGCCGGGTGGGTTTGGCAAGCGTGGCATTGAGGGGATGCTGAATGCGATCCGCTATGCGAGAGAGAACAAGGTTCCTTATTTTGGGATTTGCCTGGGGATGCAGACGGCTTGCATTGAATTTGCGCGCAATGTTTGCGGGCTAAAGGCGGCGAATTCGAGCGAGTTCGATCCGGCGACGGAGCATCGCGTGATCTATAAGTTGCGCGAACTGCTGGGCGTCGAGGAGATGGGCGGGACGATGCGGCTGGGTGCGTGGGAGTGCGTGATGGAGCCGGGTTCGTTGGCGGCCAAGGCTTATGGCACGACGGAGATCAGTGAACGGCACCGGCACCGGTATGAGTTCAACCGCGAGTATGAGGCGCTGTTGACGGGTGGCGGTTTGCGGCTGACGGGGACTACTCCGGATGCGACGTATGTAGAGATTGTGGAGATACCGGAGCACCCATTCTTTTTGGGATGCCAGTTTCATCCGGAGTTTAAGTCGAAGCCGCTGGAGCCGCATCCGTTGTTTCGGGATTTTGTGGCGGCGAGTTATAAGAATCGGCAAGAACATGAATTGGCGATCGACGAAATCTCTGCAACCACTACTAAATCGGACTGAGGAAGAAGCGCAGTGGCGGCGGCAACTATTCCTGATAGCTGGAGGAAAAGCTTTGTTCTGCTTCTGTCAGGCATTGCCGGAATAATCGCGTACTTTCCTTTCGAAGGATTTTCCTGTGCGATCTACGTCGCGTTTTGTGTGGGGTACTCGGTCATCGTATTCGGATGGTCGCTAGTAGACCCAAGATCGAGACTTGGTTCACGGCATGACCGTCGACCCTTGAAGCTGATTGCTTTAGTTCATGCCGGATATCTGGCAGCCTTATGTGGATTGATCTTTGTTGAAGATCGAGTTAGGTTATACATGCCGACGTGGATGGTAGAAAAAGACCGCAAAGGTGGATCTCTATACGTTTTGCTTTGTATCGTTGTTCTTCTGTGTCTGGAGGGTGCTGAGGAGCGGTGGCTATCGTCACCGAAATTATCTCGGCGTTCTCTGGAGAATCGAAATCAGTAGGAGTCTAGTTAGGGTGTGATAATTCGGTCGGCAAGGTCGGGAGCCAAAGAGCGAAAATGTTTAACGTTCCAGGTATAGATGTGCTCGGCCTCAATCTTGTATGCGCATGCCAGATGAAGAGCATCGTAGATCTACCGCTGGAGTGGCCGAGCTTTGCAGTAATCCGCAACGTAGTGAGGTATTCCTCGGGCGAGAGTGCGACGGGCGTGAGTTTCTTCAGAAGAGCCTCGATCGCGTTAATTGTGTCGAACGGGCTGAGACGCAGCCCTAGTGGCATCCTTGTCAGCGTTGCGTAGACCTCTGCCAAAGCATGCACGCTTGTGGCTGCCTTGTTCTCGCCGAGAATGTGAAAGAGCTTGCGGCTTGGCTGATGATGGGTATGGCCAACTTGAATTGCTGCAATTAGCACAGATGTATCAAAGAAGATCACACGTTCGCCTTGGCAAGTATCTCCAGTTGGCCTTCGTCTGTCTCGAGGCCGAGAATGCGGCGTTCGCGTTCTGATCGACCATCCTCAACCAATGAAGCGACAAACTCATTGGTAAGTTTTGGAAAATCAGGATGATCCACTGGATAAATTAAGGGCAATCCATCCCTGATGACGAGCTTTGCCGTAGGGATATCAGGCTCGAAGACTAAGGTGTCGCCATTTCGTTGTACTTTTAGCCGGGTTCCTGGCGTCAGATGCAGGGCGTCGCGGAGTATTTTTGGTATAACGATGCGGCCCGCTTTGTCGATTTCGACGATGGCACCCATGATGGCATTGAGAATACCATTTTTAAACTGTAGCGAATACTGTCCGATTTGCTTGACAGGGTGGGGGAGTGTTTTGATTGGGGGATTATGGCGAATGTGTTTGAGGTTGGGCCAGTGCAGGTGGGTGGGGGCGGGCTGTTTTTGATAGCCGGGCCTTGTGTGATTGAGTCGGAAGCCCATGTACGGACGATGGCGGATGCGATTCAGAGGATCACTTCGGATCTGGGGATTCCGTACATCTTCAAGGCGAGCTATGACAAGGCGAACCGGACTTCGGTAAAGAGTTTTCGCGGGCCGGGACTGGTGGAGGGGACGCGGATCCTGGGGGCTGTGGCCAAGGCTACTGGACTGCCGGTGTTGACGGATGTGCATGAGCCGGGGCATTGCGCGGTGGTGGCGGAAGCGGTAGATGTGCTGCAGATTCCGGCGTTTCTTTGCCGGCAGACAGATCTGCTGGTGGCTGCGGGCAATACGGGGCGTGCGGTGAATATCAAGAAGGGGCAGTTTGTGGCTCCTTGGGATATGCAGTATCCAGTTGAGAAGACGAAATCGACCGGAAATGAACGGGTGTTTTTGACGGAGCGTGGGGCGAGCTTTGGCTACAACACGCTGGTGGTGGATTATCGAGCGTTGCCGGTGCTGCGCGGGTTTGCGCCGGTGGTGTTTGACGGAACCCATTCTGTGCAGCAGCCCTCAGCGGCGGGCGGGGTGAGCGGGGGGCAGCCGGAGTTTATTCCGCTGCTGGCGCGTGCAGCGGTGGCGGCGGGGGTGGATGGGCTGTTTCTGGAAGTGCATGACGACCCAAAGAATGCCAAGTCGGACGGGGCCAATGCGCTGGATTTGAAAAACCTGAAGCCGTTGCTGGAGACGCTGCTGGCGATCAAGGCTGCTGCCGGGGTCTAACTGGGGATACTGAAACCCAGGTCCCAAAAGCGGGACCTGGGGCACCCACATTAGCCTAATTGGCTGATAGGATTTCGGTTATGTTTGTGACGCCGAATCGCCAAATCCTGCCCGGCCTGCGCCTTATTGCTGCATTCACCCTCACATTGGGCATGGTCATAGCTCCCGCGCTGTCTGTGGCGCAGGAGAGCGCGGCAAGGGTGCATGTTGAAGAGGTTCTGAAGGGGTTGGACCGGAGTCATGGGTTGGGACCGGTGGCGATCTCTCCGGATGGCACACTGTTGGCCTTTACGCATCATGCGAAGGATGGCTGGGGTGTGGAGGTTGCGCCGTTCAGCGATCCGGCAAAGACGACGCGCGTGACTGCCGTGAAGAAGGCTGATGCGAATTGCGGCGAGGGGATGGTCAAGTGGGCTCCCGACTCGCGCAGGCTGGCTTTTGTGGGCGACTGCGAGACGCGGGATCAGGACAACATCTACCTGGCGACGATCGGCGGCGATGCTGCACATGGCAAGGCTAAAGTCGAGGTGGTCCGGCTGACCGAAGCGAAGGGAGAGGTTGGGTTTCCTGAGTTTTCTCCGGACGGGTTGAGGATCGCATTTCTGTATGTGCCGGGAGCGACGCGGCAGGCTGGAGCGCTGGCTGCGATGAAGCCGTGGGCGGGGGTGATTGGCGAGGATGGCGTCGAGATTCAGCGCGTCGGGCTGATTGACTCGACAGGGAAGAAGCTGGTTGTACCGGCTCTCGCTACTCCGGCAAACCTGCATATCTACGAGTTTGATTGGGCGCCGGACTCGAAGTCGCTGGCGTATGTGGCTGCCGATCCGCCGGGGGAGAACAACTGGTGGGTTGCGAAGCTGTATACGCAGAAACTCCCCACGGACAAGGACCTGTCCGCGGGGACCCCGGTTGGCGCGGGCGGTGAATCGAAGGCGATCCTGGCACCTGCCGAGGTTTCCGGAGCGTTGCACGGGTTGCAGATTGCTGTTCCGCGCTGGTCTCCAGATGGGAAACAGATTGCGTTCATCGGTGGGCTGATGAGTGATCAAGGCTCGACGGGCGGAGACGTTTGGCTGATTTCTGCGACCGGGGGAGAGCCTCGCGATGTGACTGCCGAGCGGCCGACGAGTCCGGCGTGGATAGCGTGGCAGGACGATTCGCAGCTCTACGTCAGTGAACTTGCCGGTGGGAACAGCCAGCTTGTGCGGATCGATGTGGCCTCCGGGAAGGCGTCGGAGCCGGTTTACAGCTTTGAGGGCACACCGGGGGACGGGCAGTACGAGATGAGTCTTTCTACAACGAAGGACCGGTCGATTTTTGTCTTCAATGCGAGCTCGTTTGGGCATCCTATGGAGATTTTTGCGGCGAAGACGGGCGGTGCGACGGTGACGGAGCTGGCAGGGCTGCGGCAATTGACGCATTTCAACGATGGGCTACAGCCGGTTTGGAGTCGTTGAGCTGGAAGAACGAGGGATTTGATGTGCAGGGTTGGCTGCATCAGCCGAAAGACTACGATCCAGCCAAGAAGTATGGGCTGATTGTGCTGGTGCATGGCGGGCCCGCGGCTGCGGCGCAGTCGCACTGGGGTGGGCGGGGGAGCTTGAGCGGCACGGCTTTCTCGGCGCTGGGGTATTTCGTGCTGGAGCCGAACCCGCGAGGGAGCTATGGGCAGGGCGAGGCCTTTGCGGCTGCCAATCGAAAGGACTTTGGGTATGGCGACCTGCGCGATATTGAGGCAGGGGTGGATGTGGTGCTGGCGAAGTATCCGGCCGTCGATGCGGGGCGCGTGGGCCTGACGGGCTGGAGCTATGGCGGGTTCATGACGATGTTTGGGGTGACGCAAACGACCCGATTCAAGGCAGCGGTGGCTGGGGCGGGGATTGCCAACTGGCAGAGCTATTACGGGGAGAACTCGATCGACCAGTGGATGACGCCGTACTTTGGAGCTTCTGTATACAAAGACCCGGGGGTTTACGCGAAAAGTTCGGCGATCAACTTTATCGATAAGATCAAGACCCCCACGCTGGTGGTGGTGGGAGATCGCGACGGGGAGTGCCCGGCGCCGCAATCGTTTGAGTTCTGGCATGCTCTGCGGGATCAGCATGTGCCGACGCAACTGGTGGTGTATCCGAATGAGGGGCATGGGTTTGTCGACCCGGCGCACCGGACGGATGTGCTGGTACGGGCACTGGGCTGGTTTGCGAAATACATGCCTGAGGCGAAGTAGCTGCGGTGTGCGCGTGGCGGCTAGCCTTTTCCTGGGGATTTCGTCCATCAGGGAGAGTCTCCGCCGGGATGGTGGCTGCATCGAGCGAAGGGTAGCCGCGTCCTGATACACTTTTCTTTCGGATTCCTTTTGGATTCTAGATGTTTTTGTTGACCGTTCTGCTGTGGCAAAGGTGGAGCGGGGAGGTTTCATGCAGCGGTTGCTGACGCTTGTTTTTCTGCTGGTCCTGGCAATTCCGGCCGGCATTTCGTTCTCCGGTTGCACGCGCAATCCTGGTGGCAAGTACTGCAATGGTCTCGGATACGGTTTGAAGCTGACGGATGTGGCTTCGATCGATCTGGAGCCGCGCACGACGGGCATCTCACTGGCCTTTGGCCAGACGCAGCAGATTACCTCGCCCAAGGCGGCGAACTGCAAGGGAGCGTCGGTGTCGGTGACCGGCTACACGTACGGGACAACGAACAATCAGCTCGTCGATATCTCGCCATCGGGCAATCTGTGCGCAGGTGTCTGGAACAAGCGTAGCGGCGGCGGTATTCCCGACTACACGACCTGCATCCCTCCGTCTCCTCTGCCGACAACCAATGGGTTGCCTTATGCCACGGCCAACATCACGGCCGAGTCGAACTCCGTAGCCTCGAATGTGGTGCAGGTTTTTGTTCACGCCCAGACAACCGCGGTATCGCTGGTGCTTGAGAAATCAGCGACGGACAGCACGGTTGTGAACGGATGCCTCTCCAAGGGAGAGACCGCGCAACTCGACGCCACAGCGTTTTACAGCAAAAACGGCGCGCAGGCGATCCTCTGCGGACCAAGTTCGGTCGGCATTCCGAATCTTCCAACCTGCGCGACGGCAATTGGAACGCTCAGTTTTGCCAGCCAGAACGCTTCGGTTGCGACGATCGATCCGAACGGCTTGATCACCGCTGTTCAGCCCGGCACCACCAACATTACCGCCTCCGTGGCCAACTCGGGCTCCTCGGCGGGGCACTTCTCAACATGTCCACCGGCCTCGATCAATGTCACGCTGAACGGTTCGACCACCGGAACGGTAACTCAGGGTGTAACGCAGAACCTTGTGACCACGATTATCGATACAAAAGGCAACCCGATCACCGGACTTTCGCTGGACTACCAGTCGACGAATCCGTTGGATATCAGCGTTGCAAGTACGGCTGCGGTGACGGCCAATTTTGCCGGCCAGGCGACGATCTACGCAGTATGCCAGCCGACAACCTGCAATTCTGCGCCGATCGATCAGGTGGGAGTGAACCAGACGGGAACGCCGATCACCAGCAATCCGGTGACGATCACAACGCCGGGCATTGCCAGCGACTTTGTCTGGTTGTCCAGTCCCAAGTCGCAGTACTTCATCCCTGTGGAATTGATCACTGGAACGATCGGTTCGACGGTGAAGATGCCATACTTCCCCAATTCGATGGTGCTTGACCGCACCGGTTCGAGCCTCTACTTTGGCTCGACCACTGAGCTGATGGTCTATAACGCGTCCACGAATACGCTGGCGAAGGAAGACCAGAATGTTCCGGGCAAGGTGCTGAATGTATCTCCCGACAATCAGACTGTGCTGATCAACGACCAGGTTCGGCGGCTGTTTTACCTGTACAAGTCCAGTGCCGGAACCTTTACAACCTTTGACGGTGTGGGTACTGCGGCGCAGTGGACGCCGGATGCAAAGACGCTGTACATCGTGGGCACCCGCTACGACTACACGACCAACACCGCGGGCACACCGATTCCGACATTGTTCGTCAACAACGTAAATACCGGCTGGACGACGTACACGCTGCCGGATGTTGCGAAAGACCTGGCTATCACGGTTCCGAGCGTGGGCGCGTTTATTTCGGGATCTCCGACGGTGGCTCATGCCTGGTGCCCCGATCTGACTCCCTCCCCGGGCTACCCTCAGGGGCAGGCATATCCGTTGGCTGCAACGGTGCCGGTGAAAACCGATGCGCTGGATGCGACGACGGACGGCTCCCATATTCTGGGTGTTGGGGTCGATGGCACCACGCCAACCCTTACCGACATCAATGTGAATTTGTTCGCCAACCTCTCGTCTGGAGCCTGCCCGGCAGCCAATACGGGTGTCACGCTTTCGACGCCGTTTGTGCAATCGCCGCTGCCTTTCCAGTCGACGGCAGTCAATCAGGTGGTAGCATCGCCGGCATCGAATCTTGCCTTCATTACCTACACAGCCAGCGGCGCGGGAACTGGGACGCTGCCGTACTATGAGCCCACGGCAAGCGGTGCTCTGGGTACAATTGGCCAGGTTACGCTGACGGGGGCGCCTACGGCTCCGATTCAAGGCGTCTTCAGCCTCGACGATACGATCTTCTTCGTCTCGACCGCGGGTGATAACAAGGTACATTACATCGATGTGAAGTCGCTGACCGACACCAAGCAGATCAGCCCTGGCCTGGTGGACGGATCGGGAAATGTGGTGCCGGCAGAGTTTATCGCTGCCAAGCCGCGCGCGACGACTTAATCGACGAATCAAGCAAAGGCAGGAGAAGCCAGCCCGCACAGAGTTCCGTGCGGGCGTTTCTCTGCCTGCGTGGAAACGCAAAAGCTGTCGGACTCAAGGGCGAGACGCCGGAGTCTGGCAAGTTAGAATCGAGACTATGATTAAGGGAATTTCTTTCCTGCGTCCAGCGAGCAGCGCGGCCGTTTATGAGCGGCTGACGGACTTCTTTTCAACGCTGGGGTTTACCCCTGGCAAGGGCTGGGATGAGGAGTCAAGCAGGGGACAGGCGTTTTTGGCTCCGCTCGGCAACCTGGAGTTTATCGAGGGCCAGATGCCTTCCGAGGCCGATGTTTTTGTCGAAGTGACTCAACTGGATGCGGTGCGTGAAGCCGCTCTGGGATGGATGCGCAGCAGCGGCGAAGCGTCAACCGGCCAGATCACAGAGGTGACGGAGACGGACTGGAAATCGCGGTTGTTTACCATCGAGCCGGTCACGGGGCACCTCTTTACGTTCTGGGAGTGGATTGATCCGCTGAAGGGTAAGCCACTGGCTGTCGAGGGAGATCTTTCGGCTGAGGGGATGCGGTTTGCCATCGTGGTGGCGCGATGGAATGCGGTCATCACCGACCGGCTGCTGGAGGGCGCGATGGACGCGCTGCTGCGCAGCGGCGCGGCCCGGCGGCATATCGAGATTGTGCGCGTGCCGGGTGCCTGGGAGGTGCCGGCAGCGGCGCGTATGATCGCTGAGCGGATTCCAACGAACGGCGGGCCAGGGCGCGTGGATGCCATCATCACGCTCGGATGCCTGTTGCGCGGGGAGACGGCGCATTATGAAGCGATCTACAACGAAGTTTCGCGGGGCATCGGGCAGTCGCAGCAGGAGACGGGGATTCCGCATGCTTTTGGCGTGCTGACCTGCGAGACTCTGGAGCAGGCTCTGAATCGCGCCGGGATCAAGGCCGGAAACAAGGGTTTTGAGGCGGCGGTTGCGGCTATCGAAATGGTTTCGCTGCGGCGCAAGCTGTTGCAAAGCGAGGGTGCATGACGACGACCGGAACGCGGCGCAAGTCGCGCGAACTGGCCATGCAGATGCTCTTCCAGGGCGACATGGGCAAGCAGACGCCAGCGCAGGTGGAAAAGACTTTTTGGCTGGCGCGGGAGGAGTCAGATGCTGAAGTGCGCGGCTTTGCCGAGGATCTCTATCGCATGGCTACGGTGCATGCCGAGGAGATCGACACGCTCATAGTGAAGTACGCCGTTAACTGGCGGCTGGAGCGGATGCCGAGCGTCGACCGCAACGTGCTGCGACTGGCGGTTGCGGAGATGATCGGGTTCAAGAGCACTCCCTTTCCCATTGTGATCAACGAGGCGCTGGAGATTGCGCGGCGATATTCTGCGCCTGAGTCGGTTGGATTTCTCAACGGCGTGTTGGACGCTTTGGGCAAAGAACTAGTCAAACGAATATAGCGGGTATCGGGCGGTGAAGTTTGGCATTTGAGAATCTGATTCTGGAAAAACGCGCTCCCCTGGCGGTGATTACGTTGAGCCGTCCACGGGTTCTGAATGCGCTCAGTGCCGCTACCCTTGCAGAACTTGCGGAAGCCGTCGAAGATGTGGCTGCGGATGAGTCGATTCGTGTGCTGATCGTGACCGGAGCCGGGCCAAAAG
>Ga0207711_10004352_pt1 | contig 12084 bp, 5 predicted proteins | sample KBSS34metaG_FD_184401 | JGI IMG/M metagenome (GOLD analysis project Ga0207711, IMG submission 184401) | Switchgrass rhizosphere microbial communities from Kellogg Biological Station, Michigan, USA - KBS S3-4 metaG (SPAdes) (version 2) | ecosystem: Host-associated > Plants > Roots > Rhizosphere >...
TAACGCATTAAGCGCCCCGCCTGGGGAGTACGGCCGCAAGGCTAAAACTCAAAGGAATTGACGGGGGCCCGCACAAGCGGCGGAGCATGTGGCTTAATTCGATGCAACGCGAAGAACCTTACCAGGGTTTGACATGCAGGGAAATCCTCCAGAGATGGGGGGTCCGTAAGGGTCCTGCACAGGTGGTGCATGGCTGTCGTCAGCTCGTGTCGTGAGATGTTGGGTTAAGTCCCGCAACGAGCGCAACCCTCGTCCTATGTTGCCAGCGAGTCGTGTCGGGGACTCATAGGAGACTGCCGGGGTCAACTCGGAGGAAGGTGGGGATGACGTCAAGTCATCATGCCCCTTACGTCCTGGGCTGCACACATGCTACAATGGCCGGTACAAAGGGCTGCGATGCCGTGAGGTGGAGCGAATCCCAAAAAGCCGGTCTCAGTTCGGATCGGGGTCTGCAACTCGACCCCGTGAAGTCGGAGTCGCTAGTAATCGCAGATCAGCAATGCTGCGGTGAATACGTTCCCGGGCCTTGTACACACCGCCCGTCACGTCACGAAAGTCGGTAACACCCGAAGCCGGTGGCCTAACCCTTGTGGGAGGAGCCGTCGAAGGTGGGACCGGCGATTGGGACGAAGTCGTAACAAGGTAGCCGTACCGGAAGGTGCGGCTGGATCACCTCCTTTCTAAGGAGCGTCTGGCTGGTCTGTCTCCTGTGGGGGGTGGGCTGGTTCAGGGCCAGGGCTGGATGTGCATGCCGGTCTGGTTGCTCATGGGTGGAACGCTGACGATGGATGCTGCTGGCTGCGGCCGGGTGCTGGTACTCCCACTGTGTGGGGTGGAACGCGCCGGGTCGGGTGGGTGGTGTTCGTGGCACGCTGTTGGGTCCTGAGGGAGTCAGAGGTGGCTTCCTGGCCTGCGGGTTCCTGTGGCCTTCTGGTTCTGCTGTCCCTCGTGGGGTGGTGGGGTTGGGGGGTGGTGGGGGCTTGTGGGTGTGTGGTGCGGGCTGGTCGTGGTGGGATACCTGTCTTCCGGTGTGGGGGTGGGTCCTGCGGGTGCGGCTGGTGTCCGTCCGTACGTTGAGAACTGCACAGTGGACGCGAGCATCTTTGTGGCCAAGTTAGTAAGGGCGCACGGTGGATGCCTTGGCACCAGGAGCCGATGAAGGACGTGGGAGGCTGCGATATGCCTCGGGGAGCTGTCAACCGAGCTGTGATCCGAGGATTTCCGAATGGGGAAACCCGGCAGGGCTTTAAATCCTGTCACCCGTGCCTGAACACATAGGGCATGTGGAGGGAACGCGGGGAAGTGAAACATCTCATTACCCGCAGGAAGAGAAAACAACAGTGATTCCGCTAGTAGTGGCGAGCGAACGCGGATGAGGCTAAACCAGTGTCGTGTGAGAGCCGGCAGGTGTTGCGATGCTGGGGTTGTGGGAGCGTTCGGATGGTGCTGCCGCACTGTCGAGGAGTCAGAAAAGGTTCTGTTAGGCGAAGGTCATGCGAATGGGCCGCCATAGAGGGTAACAGCCCTGTAGCCGAAAACAGTGCTTCTCCTGAATGTTTTCCCAAGTAGCACGGAGCCCGTGAAATTCCGTGTGAATCTGGCGGGACCACCCGCTAAGCCTAAATACTCCCTGGTGACCGATAGCGGACTAGTACCGTGAGGGAAAGGTGAAAAGTACCCCGGGAGGGGAGTGAAATAGTACCTGAAACCGTGTGCCTACAATCCGTGGGAGCTGGACTTCGGTCTGGTGACCGCGTGCCTTTTGAAGAATGAGCCTGCGAGTTTGCGATGTGTGGCGAGGTTAACCCGTGTGGGGTAGCCGTAGCGAAAGCGAGTCCGAAGAGGGCGTTTGAGTCGCATGTCCAAGACCCGAAGCCGAGTGATCTACCCATGGCCAGGTTGAAGCGCGGGTAAGACCGTGTGGAGGACCGAACCCACCAGGGTTGAAAACCTGGGGGATGAGCTGTGGGTAGGGGTGAAAGGCCAATCAAACTCGGTGATAGCTGGTTCTCCCCGAAATGCATTTAGGTGCAGCGTCGCATGTTTCTTGCCGGAGGTAGAGCACTGGATGGCCTAGGGGGCCCACAAGCTTACTGAAGTCAGCCAAACTCCGAATGCCGGTAAGTGAAGTGCGGCAGTGAGACTGCGGGGGATAAGCTTCGTAGTCGAGAGGGAAACAGCCCAGATCGCCAGCTAAGGCCCCTAAGCGTGCGCTAAGTGGAAAAGGATGTGGAGTCGCATAGACAACCAGGAGGTTGGCTTAGAAGCAGCCACCCTTGAAAGAGTGCGTAATAGCTCACTGGTCAAGTGATTCCGCGCCGATAATGTAGCGGGGCTCAAGCGCACCGCCGAAGCTGCGGCATGCACACAACGACCCGGCATTTTTGTGTCCAGGTGTGTGCGTGGGTAGGGGAGCGTCGTGTGGCGTGTGAAGCGGCGGGGTGACCTAGTCGTGGATGCCATACGAGTGAGAATGCAGGCATGAGTAGCGAATGACGGGTGAGAATCCCGTCCGCCGGATGACCAAGGGTTCCTGGGGCAGGCTTTTCCGCCCAGGGTGAGTCGGGACCTAAGGCGAGGCCGACAGGCGTAGTCGATGGATAACGGGTTGATATTCCCGTACCGGCGCTGACGCGCCAGTGCTGAATCTGGTTGTGCTAACCGTCTGAGCATGTGTGTCCTTTCGGGGATGTGTGTGTGAGGTCGGGATCCTGGCTGGTAGTAGGCAAGCGATGGGGTGACGCAGGAGGGTAGTCCAGCCCAGGCGGTGGTTGTCCTGGGGCAAGGGTGTAGGACGGGGCGTAGGTAAATCCGCGTTCTGATGTCTGAGACCTGATGCCGAGCCGATTGTGGCGAAGTGGATGATCCCATGCTGCCGAGAAAAGCCTCTAGCGAGTGTCAGGGCCGCCCGTACCCTAAACCGACACAGGTGGTCAGGTAGAGAATACCGAGGCGTGCGAGTGAACTGTGGTTAAGGAACTCGGCAAAATGCCCCCGTAACTTCGGGAGAAGGGGGGCCGTTTTCCGTGTAGGAACGTGCTTCCGTAGCGGAGAGTGGCCGCAGAGACCAGGGGAAAGCGACTGTTTACTAAAAACATAGCTCCGTGCTAAGTCGTAAGACGATGTATACGGAGTGACGCCTGCCCGGTGCTGGAACGTTAAGGGGACGGGTTAGCTCTTCGGGGCGAGGCTCAGAACTTAAGCGCCAGTAAACGGCGGTGGTAACTATAACCATCCTAAGGTAGCGAAATTCCTTGTCGGGTAAGTTCCGACCTGCACGAATGGCGTAACGACTTTCCCACTGTCTCAACCACAGACTCGGCGAAATTGCACTACGAGTAAAGATGCTCGTTACGCGCGGCAGGACGGAAAGACCCCGGGACCTTTACTATAGCTTGATATTGGTGTTCGGTTCGGCTTGTGTAGGATAGGTGGGAGACTGTGAAGCTGGGACGCCAGTTCTGGTGGAGTCATTGTTGAAATACCACTCTGGTCGTACTGGATGTCTAACCTGGGTCCGTGATCCGGATCAGGGACAGTGTCTGGTGGGTAGTTTAACTGGGGCGGTTGCCTCCTAAAGGGTAACGGAGGCGCCCAAAGGTTCCCTCAGCCTGGTTGGCAATCAGGTGTTGAGTGCAAGTGCACAAGGGGGCTTGACTGTGAGACAGACATGTCGAGCAGGTGCGAAAGCAGGGACTAGTGATCCGGCGGTGGCTTGTGGAAGCGCCGTCGCTCAACGGATAAAAGGTACCCCGGGGATAACAGGCTGATCTTGCCCAAGAGTCCATATCGACGGCAAGGTTTGGCACCTCGATGTCGGCTCGTCGCATCCTGGGGCTGGAGTAGGTCCCAAGGGTTGGGCTGTTCGCCCATTAAAGCGGTACGCGAGCTGGGTTTAGAACGTCGTGAGACAGTTCGGTCCCTATCCGCCGCGCGCGTAGGAGACTTGAGAAGGGCTGTCCCTAGTACGAGAGGACCGGGACGGACGAACCTCTGGTGTGCCAGTTGTTCTGCCAAGGGCATGGCTGGTTGGCTACGTTCGGAAGGGATAACCGCTGAAAGCATCTAAGCGGGAAGCCTGCTTCGAGATGAGGTCTCCCACAGGGTAGCCTGGTAAGGCCCCCGACCAGATGATCGGGTTGATAGGCCGGAGGTGGAAGTGCGGTGACGCATGGAGCTGACCGGTACTAATAGGCCGAGGGCTTGTCTTCGAAGGTGCTACGCGTCCACTGTGTGGTTCTGACCGTGCGGCCGGTGTGGCTGTGTGGTGGTGAGTGTTTCGGTGGTTTTGGCGAAGGGGAAACGCCCGGTCTCATTCCGAACCCGGAAGCTAAGCTCTTCAGCGCCGATGGTACTGCATGGGGGACCGTGTGGGAGAGTAGGACGCCGCCGGACTTATATATGTGGGGCCGTTCTGGACATCCAGAACGGCCCCACATTAGTTTGGAGGAGAGTGACGGTCGCTGCCGGCGGTCGGGTAGCCCCACACGGTTGGGCGTCCTACTATCGGACGTGAAACGTCAGGTGCGGCGGGCTCGGTGGCCCGCCGCCGGGTTCGGGGAGCCGTGTGATGCCATCGATCCAGCAGACCCCGGCGGGCCTGCACGTTCCCGTCCACCCCGTGCGTGTCGTCACCGCCACCGCCCTGTTCGATGGGCATGACGCTTCGATCAACATCATGCGTCGGCTGCTGCAGGCGCAGGGCGCCGAAGTCATCCACCTGGGTCATGACCGAGGCGTCGAGGACGTCGTGACCGCCGTCGTCCAGGAGGATGCGCAGGGCGTTGCCCTGTCCTCCTACCAGGGCGGCCACGTGGAGTACTTCAGCTACCTGGTGGAGCGCCTGCGTGCACGCGGCGCGGAGGACGTGCGGGTCTTCGGCGGCGGAGGCGGGGTGATCGTGCCTGCGGAGATCGAGCTCCTGCACGCCCGCGGTGTCAGCCGGATCTTCTCGCCTCGGGACGGGCAGGCGATGGGGCTCGCCGCGATGGTGAACACGATCATCAGAGCCTGCGATGTGGACCTTGCGGCCGCCGGCCCGAAGATCGAGGAGGTCGTCGGGGGAGACCAGGGGGCGCTGGCCCGCGCCCTCACCGTCCTCGCGTCCGATCGGGAGACCGGCGAGTTCGCCGCAGCGCTGGGGGAGGAGGCCGCCCAGCGCCCGCCGATGCCCGTCCTGGGGATCACCGGTACCGGTGGTTCGGGCAAGTCGTCGCTCACCGACGAGCTGCTGCGCCGCTTCCGGCTCGACCAGGGTGAGGACCTGCGTATCGCCGTGCTCGCCGTCGATCCCAGCCGGCGCCGCGGCGGTGGGGCCCTGCTCGGCGATCGGATCCGGATGAACGCGCTCGACGAGGGCCCGGCCGCCCGCACCTACTTCCGCTCGCTCGCGACCCGGCGGGCGGGCAGCGAGGTGCCCGGGCGGTTGCGGGAAATGATCAACGCCTGCCGCGCCGCCGGCTACGACCTGGTGATCGTCGAGACGCCGGGCATCGGCCAGGGTGACGCGGCGATCGTCGACTACTGCGACGTCTCCCTGTACGTCATGACACCGGAGTACGGTGCGGCCTCCCAGCTCGAGAAGATCGACATGCTGGAGGTGGCGGACGTCGTCGCCGTGAACAAGTTCGAGCGCCGCGGAGCGGCGGACGCCCGCCGCGACGTCGCCCGCCAGCTGCTGCGCAGTCGAGAGGCCTCCGACCTGACCTGGGAGGCCATGCCGGTCTTCGGCACCTCGGCCGCCCGCTTCCACGACGACGGCGTCACCGCGCTCTACCACCACCTGATCGGCCTGCTGGCGGAGCACGGCCTACGAGCTGGCCGCCCGGGTGGACTGGCCCCCGTCGCCACCATGACCTCCCGCGGCCTCGAGCCCGTCGTCCCGCTTGCGCGCACCCGCTACCTCGCCGAGATTGCCGAGACGGTCCGCGGCTATCACGCCGAGACGGTGCACCAGGCCTTCCTCGCCCGCCGCCGCGAGCACCTCTCCACCGCGCTCGTCGCACTGCGCGAGGCCGAAGCCGACGCCGATACCGGCGCACTCGCCGCACTGCGGGCCCGGGCCGACGCGGCTCTGGCTCCCTGGGCCCGCGACCTGCTGACGCAGTGGCCGGCCACCGTCGCCGCCCGCCAGGGCGAGGAGCTCACCTACCAGGTCCGCGGGCGCGAGATCCGCACCCCGCTGCGGCGGGCGACCCTCGCCGGCAGCCACGTGTCCCGGGTCGCGCTGCCCCGTATCGACGACGACGCCGCGCTCCTGCGCTTCCTGCGACGGGAGAACCTGCCGGGCGCCTTCCCCTACACAGCCGGGTGCTACCCCTTCAAGCGGGCCGGGGAGGCGCCGGCGCGGATGTTCGCGGGTGAGGGTGATCCCTTTCGCACGAACCGCAGGTTCCATCTGCTCTCCGAAGACGCGCCGGCCACCCGCCTTTCCACGGCGTTCGACTCCGTCACCCTCTACGGTCGCGATCCCGCCGCCCGCCCGGACATCTACGGCAAGGTCGGCACGTCCGGCGTGTCGGTCGCGACCCTGGACGACATGAAGGCGCTGTTCAGCGGTTTCGACCTGTGCGACCCCACGACCAGCGTCTCCATGACGATCAACGGGCCGGCGCCGGCGATCCTGGCGATGTTCCTGACCACCGCGATCGACCAGCAGCGGGACGCCTACCGCGCCGAGCACGGCCACGACCCGGACGCCGACCAGGATGCCGAGATCGCCGCCCGCGCCGTGGCCACGGTGCGCGGCACGGTGCAGGCAGACATCCTCAAGGAGGACCAGGGGCAGAACACCTGCATCTTCTCCACCGAGTTCGCGCTGCGGGCGATGGCGGACGTGCAGGAATGGTTCATCGAGAACGACGTCCGCAATTTCTACTCGGTCTCGATCTCCGGCTACCACATCGCGGAGGCGGGCGCGAATCCCATCACCCAGCTCGCCTTCACCCTGGCGAACGGCTTCACCTACGTCGAGTCCTATCTGGCCCGCGGCATGGACATCGATGCCTTCGCCCCGAACCTGTCGTTCTTCTTCTCCAATGGAATGGACGCGGAGTACACCGTCATCGGTCGGGTCGCCCGGCGGGTGTGGGCGGTGGCGATGCGGGAGCGCTACGGCGCCGGGCCGCGCTCGCAGATGCTCAAGTACCACGTCCAGACGTCGGGCCGTTCCCTGCACGCCCAGGAGATGTCGTTCAACGACATCCGGACGACCCTGCAGGCGCTGTGCGCCGTCTACGACAACTGCAACAGCCTGCACACCAATGCCTACGACGAGGCGGTCACCACCCCCACGGAGAGCTCTGTCCGACGGGCCCTGGCCATCCAGATGATCATTGATCGGGAATGGGGTCTGGCGGCGAACGAGAATCCGCTGCAGGGCTCGTTCATCGTCGACGAGCTGACCGACCTGGTGGAGGAGGCGGTGCTGTCCGAATTCGAGCGGATCAGCGACCGTGGGGGCGTCCTGGGCGCTATGGAGACGGGCTATCAGCGGGGTCGGATCCAGGACGAGTCCATGCTCTACGAGCGGCGCAAGCACGACGGCAGCCTGCCCGTCGTCGGCGTCAACACGTTTGTGTCCGCGCAGCCGGACGCCAGTGCCGCCGATTCGCACGGTCCGCAGGAACTCGCCCGGGCCACCGAGGAGGAGAAGGCCTCGCAGCTTGCCCGCCTCACCGACTTCCAGCGGCGCCACGCCGCCGAGGCCGGGCCGGTGCTGGCGGAGTTGCGTTCCGTGGCCGCCGGTACCGGAAACGTCTTCGCGGCGCTCATGAAGGCGGTCCGCGTCTGCTCCCTCGGAGAGATCACTCAGGCGTTCTTCGAAGCCGGCGGCCAGTATCGGCGGAACGTGTGAATCCGGGCTGAATCCGGCGGCGGGGACGATCAGAAGTGTCCGGTGAGTCTTTGCCTGTGCATGGCGTCCTGGGGTGCAATGGACGCCGGAGACGTCCCTCGACGCGCAGGAGCGACCGAAGCTGTGGCCACCCCCAAACCGCTGCCCACCGATCCCATAGCGGAGGCCCACCGGCACTGGACGGCGCACGGGTGGGGCGAGGTGGCAGATGGCATGGCGGCGGTGACGTCGCTGATGCGGGCCCAGCAGATCATGCTCGCCCGGGTCGACGAGGTCCTGCGCCCACTGGACCTCACCTTCGCCCGCTACGAACTGCTGATGCTGTTGCTGTTCTCCCGGCACGGCGCCCTCCCGCTGAACAAGATCGGCAGTCGGCTGCAGGTCCATCCGACGAGCATCACCAGCGCCGTCGACCGGCTGGAGGCCCGCGGCCAGGTGCGCCGCAACCCGCACCCCACCGACCGCCGGGCGATACTGGCCGAGATCACCGACGAGGGCCGGGCCACCGCCCTGGCCGCGACCGAGAAGCTCAACGACACCGTCTTCGCCGATCCCGGCCTCGGCGACGGCGGGGTGCGCACGCTCATCGCCCTGCTCACCGACCTGCGCCGCACCGCCGGCGACTTCTGATGCCGGCGCCGCTGCCGGCGTCCTTCCGCGTCTGGGCTGATCCCGGCCTCGCCGTGCTGCCGGCCGCCCGCGGCGACGGCGGCCAGGTCCTGCTCGGCGGTTCGCCGCTGCGCATGGTGACGCTGTCCCCCGCCGGGGCCAGGGTGTTGGCCGCCCTGCGCGGCGCGGCCACGGTGGCCGAGGCCGGCCCCGGCGCCGGCGCGCTCGCCCGCCGTCTCGTCGATGCGGGCCTCCTGCACCCCCTGCCACCCGGGTCGACGCAGCCGCCGGAGATCACCGCCGTCATCCCCGTCCGCGACGGCGCAGCCCGGATCGGCGCTCTGGTGGCGTGCCTGCGCCCGCGATGTGCCGAGGTCGTGGTCGTCGACGACGGCTCCCGCGACTCCACCGCCGCCGTCGCGGCCGCAGCCGGAGCCCGGGTGATCCGCCACTCCCACCCGCGCGGCCCGGCCGTGGCCCGGACCACCGGGGCGCGGGCGGCCCGCACCGACCTGATCGCCTTCTGCGACAGTGATGTCCGCCCCCTCGGCGACTGGCTCGACCGCCTCGCCGCCCATTTCGCCGACCCCGCGGTCGCCGCGGCCGCCCCGCGGGTCGCCTCCCCGGTCCCGGCGGGTGTCCGACCCGGCCGGCGGGACCGCTACGAGGCGGCGCGCTCGCCGCTCGACCTGGGACCCGACCCGGCGTCGGTGCGGCCCGGAGCCCGGGTCTCCTACGTGCCGACGGCGGCCCTGCTCATCCGCCGCTCCCTGGTCGCCTTCGACCCGGCGCTGCGCTACGGCGAGGACGTCGACCTGGTCTGGCGGCTCGTCGCCGGCGGGCACACGGTGCGCTACGAGCCGTCCGCCGTCGTCGAGCACGAGCCACGGGAGTCGCTCTGGGCCTGGTGCCGGCAGCGCCACGGTTACGGGCGCTCGGCGGCGGCCCTGGCGAAGCGCCATCCCGGCGTGCTGCGCCCGGCCCGCGGGGCGGCGAGCACCATCGGCGCCGCCGTCCTGCTCGCCGCCGCCGGGCCGCCCGCCGGAGCCGTCGTCGCGGTGCTGGCCGTGGCGTCCGCGGGGCGAACGGTACGAGCACTCACCCGCCGCCTCGAGCGGGTCGAGCGACCGATGCGCGCCGCGGTCACCCTCACGGCCCGGGGCCGCCGCCACGGCGTACGCGCCGCCGCCGAGACCGTCCGGCGGGTGTGGCTACCACCGCTGGCCTGCGCCGGAGCCCCGGGCCGCCTGGTGCTCGCCGCCGCCATGGTGCCGCTGGCCGGCGACTGGTGGACCGAGCGCCCGGACGTCGGCCTGGTGCCCTACGTGCTGCTGCGGCTCGCCGACGACGCGGCCTACTGCGCGGGGGTGTGGACCGGGTGCCTGGCCCGGGGCAGTCTGGAACCGCTGCTGCCGGCCGCGCCGTTACCCTCTACCATGTGACCTATCTCGACCACGCGGCTACGACGCCGATGCGACCGGAAGCGCTCGCCGCGTTCACCGCGGCGCTCGCCCTCACCGGCAATGCCTCGTCGTTGCACGCCAGCGGCCGTCGGGCCCGCCGCGTCGTCGAGGAGTCCCGCGAGGCGCTGGCGGGCGTCCTGGGCGCCCGCCCGTCCGATGTGATCTTCACCGGCGGCGGCACGGAAAGCGACAATCTCGCCCTCAAGGGGCTGTTCTGGGAACGCCGCGCGGCGGCGCCGGCGCGGCGGCGGGTGCTGGTCAGCGCGGTCGAGCACCGCGCGGTGCTCGACACCGTCGCCTGGCTCGGTGCCCAGCAGGGTGCAGAGGTGGAGCTGCTCGAGGTCGACGCGGCCGGCATGGTCCACCCGGACACGCTCGAGGCCGCCCTGGCCCGCGACCCGGACTCCGTCGCCGTCGTCTCCGTCATGTGGGCGAACAGCGAGGTCGGCACGGTCCAGCCGGTGTCGCGGCTCGCGGCCGTGGCCCACCGCCACGGCGTGCCGTTCCACACGGACGCCGTCCAGGCGTTCGGTCAGATCCCGGTCGCGGTCGACGCCGGCGCCGAGGGCCCGGACGCGATCACCATATCCGCCCACAAGGTCGGCGGCCCGGTCGGCGTGGGCGCCCTCGTGGTGCGCCGCGGCCTGGCGATGCAGCCCCTGACCCACGGCGGTGGCCAGGAGCGCGACATTCGCTCCGGGACCCTGAACACCGCCGGTGTGGCCGCGTTCGCCGCCGCCGCGACAGCGGCCTGCGCGCAGGCGCCGAACGAGGGCCCGCGCCTCGCTGCCCTGCGTGACGACCTCGTCCGCCGCGTTCAGGAGCAGGTCCCCGGCGCCACGCTGAACGGCCCGCCGCTGGCCGAGCTGCCCGGCGGTCCCCGGCGCCTGCCCGGCAATGCCCACATCACCTTCCCCGGCTGCGAGGGCGACTCGCTGCTGATGCTGCTCGACGCGCGCGGCATCGAGTGCTCCACCGGCTCGGCCTGCTCGGCGGGCGTGGCCAGGCCATCGCACGTGCTGCTGGCGATGGGCGCGAGCGAGGACCACGCCCGCTCCTCGCTGCGCTTCTCCCTGGGTCACACCTCCCGGGCCGCGGACGTCGACGCGCTCGTCGAGGCCATCGGCCCGGTGGCGGAACGTGCCGGCCGCGCCGGTGCCCTGGCAGGACGGAGGTGACCAGCTGATGCGCATCCTTGCCGCCATGTCCGGCGGTGTCGACTCCGCCGTCGCCGCCGCGCGCGCCGTCCAGGCGGGCCACGACGTCACCGGCGTGCACCTGGCGCTGTCCCGCTCGCCCGAGTCGGACCGCACCGGCGCCCGTGGCTGCTGCACGCTGGAGGACGCCCGCGACGCCCGCCGTGCCGCCGACGTGCTCGGCATCCCGTTCTACGTGTGGGACCTCGCCGAGCGATTCGAGGCCGACGTCATCGACGAGTTCGTCGAGGCCTACGCCGCGGGCCGCACGCCCAACCCGTGCGTGCGCTGCAACGAGCGGATCAAGTTCGCCGCCGTCCTCGACCGCGCCCTCGCCCTCGGCTTCGACGCGGTCGTCACCGGCCACCACGCCCGCCTCGACCCGGACGGCACTCTGCGCCGCTCCGTCGATCCGGCCAAGGACCAGTCCTACGTCCTCGGCACGCTGCGGCCCGAGCAGCTCGCCGCCGCGCGCTTCCCCCTCGGCGACACGACGAAGGCCCAGGTACGGGAGGAGGCCGCCGCGCGCGGCCTCGCCGTCGCCGACAAGCCCGACAGCCACGACATCTGCTTCGTCCCGGACGGCGACACGGCCGCCTGGCTGCGCCAGCGGCTCGGCCCTCGCCCCGGCCCCATCGTCGACGCCGGTACCGGCGACACGCTCGGCGAGCACGACGGCACCTACGCGTTCACCGTCGGCCAGCGCCGCGGCCTGCGCCTCGGTCGCCCGGCAGCGGACGGCAGGCCCCGCTACGTCCTCGACATCTCCCCGGTGACCAGGGCGGTGACCGTCGGCCCCGGGGAGTCGCTGGACGTCTGGCGCCTGGTCGCGGACCGCGCCGTGTGGCCGTTCGAGGGCGTCGTCTCCTGCCAGGCCCAGGTGCGTGCGCACGGCGGGGTCGTCCCCGCGCGGGCGGAGGGCTGCGGCGACGAGCTGGTCGTGTCGCTGGAGGCCCCCGTT
>Ga0207711_10004358_pt1 | contig 12075 bp, 10 predicted proteins | sample KBSS34metaG_FD_184401 | JGI IMG/M metagenome (GOLD analysis project Ga0207711, IMG submission 184401) | Switchgrass rhizosphere microbial communities from Kellogg Biological Station, Michigan, USA - KBS S3-4 metaG (SPAdes) (version 2) | ecosystem: Host-associated > Plants > Roots > Rhizosphere...
TCTCTTCTTCCAGTTCGCGCAGCGCGGCCTGTTCGGGCGTTTCGCCGTCGTCGATACCGCCCTGCGGCATCTGCCAGCCCTCGACCGTCTGATCAATGCGGCGGCCGACGAACACCAGTCCCTCGCTGTTGATCAGCATGATGCCGACACAGGGGCGGTAGGGCAGATCGTCGTGCTTGAGAAGGCCCTGGCGCGGCATCGGGCTCTTGGTGCGGTTATTTCTTCGGCTGAACTATGGCGGAAGCGGGCACCAGAACAAAGCCCCGGTTCGGCAAGTCGTGCGCCCAGGCCGTCACGCGCTCGATGGTGACGGGATAGAGGAAGCCCGAGCCCGACGCGATGCCGGCGCCGCGCGCCCTGGTCTCGAGGTCGGAGAGCTGGCGGTCGATCTCCATCGCGGTCTGGATGGAATCGATGGTGTCGGAGGCCTGCGCGAACGGCACGCCGGCGCGCGCGGCGACGTCGGGCGCGGCGGAGCGGTTGGCGCCGCCATTGTCGTAGAAGAGAAGGCCGCGGCGCGCGAGATAGGTCATCACCGGCTCCAGCGAGTCCGCATCCGACATCAAGCGGCCGCCGAGCAGGTTGGTGACGCCGGTGTAGCCGGTGAAGCGCGTCAGCGCCCAGGTGAGGCGCTCGGTGTTGGCGTCCTCGCCGACGCCGGAGCGCAAGGTGTGCGGGCCGGGATCGGAGTCGGGGAAGTCGTAGGGCTCCATCGGGATCTCGAGCAGAACCTCGTGGCCCTCGCGGCGGGCCTCGGCGACCCAGCGCTGCACATCGCTGGCGTAAGGCGCGAAGGCGAGCGTGACCTGCGGCGGCAGGCTGGCGAGCGCGGCGGCCGTAGCCTTGGCGGAGATGCCCAGGCCGCTCACCACGATGGCGATGCGCGGATGGCCGTTGTCGAGCGCCGGCGCCGCATAGGCGCGCATCGGCGGGGTGCCGTCGGCGGCGATCCTGGGCAGCGGGCCCTGGGCGGTGTTCTCGATCAACTGCGGATCGGCGACCAGCGAACGGCCGGCATAGATGGGGGCCGTGATGTTGTTGGGCACGGCGGTGGCGGGCGGCACGGGGACCGGCGCGGGCGGCGCGCCGGCGGGCGTGTTGGGCGCGGCGGGCGGTGGGGCACCGGGATGCTGCGGATTGGCCGCGGCGGTGGCGTGGGACTTTTTTTCGGGGAAGGTCAGGATAGCCATCGGCTCGACCGGGCGGCCGAACACGAAGACCGCGATGCCGAGCAGCAACAGCAGCGCGAACAGGGCCAGCCACGCGAAGGCGAGCGCGCGCAAACCGCGGCCTGCGGGGACGGTCTCGCCGGTCATGCTGATGGCAGCCATGCCGTGAAGATAACGCAAAACACAGTTACGGAGGGGTTAACATGGGGTTGATTTGCGGCGCGCGGCATTGCCGCCCACCAACCCCATCCGCGCCCTGGAGGTTTGAGCTATGGCTCGCAAGGGGTCTGAGACCCGGTTCGACTTCAAGACCAAGGTCATCGAATGGCGCGGGCCGGCGCCGTTCTTCTATGCCCCCATCCCGGCGGCGCAGGCGGGCGCGGTCCGGGACCTGGCCAAGGTCGCGAGCTATGGCTGGGGTTGCGTACCCGTCGAGGCGAAGATCGGCGGGCTGACGTTCACGACGGCGCTGTTCCCGAAGGACGGTACCTACCTGCTGCCGCTGAAGGTCGCGGTGCGGCGCAAGATCAACGTCACGGCCGGCGACACGGTCGCGGTCGCAATGACGGTTGCGGCGAAGGCGATCTAGGACCCCTCGCCCTTCGATCCTTCGGCGGGCTCAGGACTCAGGGTGAGGTTTCCAAGGCGCGCGGCATTGGGTTGGCGGGCGGCAATGCCGCGCGCCGCAAATCAGATGTGGCCCGGCGAGTCGTTGAGCGCCAGCGTCTTGTGCAGGAAGGCGAGCGCCATCGCGAGCTGGAAGTCGTCATAGGTCTTGCCCGGGGGCGGCTGGATCGCCCTGCCGAGCGGCTTGGGCGGCGGACCTTCGGCCAGCAGGTGGTGCGGGAGTTCGACCTCGCGCTGGTATTCGGGCGCGCCGGGACCGCCGGCGATCACGATGTCGGGCACGACGCCGTTGACCTGGATCGAGCGGCCGGACGGCGCGTAATAGCGTGCCGTCGTCATGTGCAGCGCGCCGCCGGCACCGTTGTCGAGCGGCATGATCGACTGCACCGAGCCCTTGCCGAAGGTGAGCGTGCCCATGACGGTGACGCGGCGGTGATCCTGGAGCGCGCCGGCGACGATCTCCGACGCCGAGGCGGTGCCGCCATTGACCAGCAGCACGACCGGCTTGCCGTTCGCGATGTCGCCGTAATGCGCATCGTAGCGCTCGACCGCACCGGTGTTGCGGCCGCGCACCGAGACGATCTCGCCGGCGTTGAGGAAATCGTCGGAGACGTCGATCGCGGCCTGGAGCACGCCGCCGCCATTGTTGCGCAGGTCGATGACGAAGCCCTTGAGCGAGGGGCCGATCTGCTTCTTGAGCATCGCGATCGCCATGCGCAGATCGGGATCGGTGCGATCCGAGAAGGCGACGACCTTCACATAGCCGACGTCGCCTTCGCGGCGATAGGTGAGACGCTCAACCTCGATGGCCTGGCGGGTGAGCTTGAAATCCATCGGCTTGGCGTTGCCGCGCTGGACGCTGAGCGTCACCTGCGTGCCGATGGTGCCGCGCATGCGGTTGGAGACGTCGTCCAGCGCGTGGCCGCGCATCGCCGTGCCGTCGATCGCGATCAGCACGTCGTCCTTCTTCACGCCGGCGCGCGAGGCGGGCGTGTTCTCGATCGGCTGCACCACCTTGGCGATGCCGTCGATGACGGTGATGACGAGGCCGACGCCGCCATAGGCGCCCGCGGCCTTGGTCTCCATCGCCTCGAAGGTCTTGGGATCGAAGTAGGACGAATGGGCGTCGAGATCGGTCAGCATCCCGTCGATGGCGCCTTCGACCAGCGTGCGGTCCTGCTGCTTGTCGATGTAGTTGTCGCGCACGCGCTCGAAGGCGAGGCCAAACCGGTTGAGCTGCGCGCCGGTGCTTGAACCGATCGCGCCATAAGCGAAGTGCTGGGCCGCGGCCGCGAGACCGAAACCCAGCGCCGCGCCGAACGCGAGCAGCAGAAGCCTGTTCATCCGCCCCTGATCCAGTCGTTAGTTCGCCGCGGCGCTCTGGTTGGGCTGGTTGAGAGCAACCTTGCCGTGCAGGTAGCCGAGCGCGGTGATGAGCTGGAAGTCGTAGGGCTTGCCGTCGGCGCCGGTCTTGGGCGCGGTGGCCGGCGGACGCAGCGGGTTCGGGTTCGGCTTGCGCGGAGCATTGTCGCCCGCGAGGTGACCGGGAAGATCGGCTTCCGACGGACGCGCGATCTTCGGGATGTCGTCCTCGCTGCCCGACGCGACGGCGATGTTCGGGATGATGCCCTGGGCCTGGATCGAGTGGCCGGACGGCGTGTAGTAGCGCGCCGTTGTCAGGCGCAGCGCGCCGCCGCCTTCACCCAGCGGGATGATGGTCTGGACCGAGCCTTTGCCGAACGAGGTCATGCCCATGATGATCGCGCGGTGGTGATCCTGGAGCGCGCCGGCCACGATCTCGGAGGCGGACGCGGTGCCGCCATTGACCAGAACCACGATCGGCTTGCCGTCGGTGATGTCGCCGGCATGCGCGTCGTAGCGCTGGGTGTCCTCGGCATGACGGCCGCGGGTCGAGACGACTTCGCCGCTGGGGAGCAGGTCGTCGGACACCTGCACCGCCTGGTCGAGCAGGCCGCCGGGATTGTTGCGCAGGTCGAGCACATAGCCGCGGATGCCGGGGCCGATCTGCTTCTTGAGATCGCGCACCGCGTTCTCGAGGCCGCTCGCGGTGTTTTCGTTGAAGCCGGGCATGCGGATGTAGCCGACGTCGCCTTCGCGGTGCCAGCGCACTTCGTCGACCGCGACGACGGCGCGAACCAGCGTCACGTCGAACGGCTTCTTGGGGGCGGTCTTGTCGCCGGTGCGCAGGATGGTCAGCGTGATCTTGCTGCCGGCCGGACCGCGCATCTTGTCGATGGCTTCGTTGAGGTTGAGGCCCTGCACCGAGCCGCCGTTGATCGCGGCGATGTAGTCGCCGGCCTTGAGACCGGCCTTGGCGCCGGGGGTGTTGTCGATCGGCGAGATGATCTTCACGAGGCCGTTCTCCATCGTGACCTCGATGCCGACGCCGCCGAACTCGCCCTTGGTCTGGATCTGCATGTCGGCGAACTGCTTCGCGTCCATGTAAGAGGAGTGCGGGTCGAGATTGGAGACCATGCCTTCGATCGCGGCATTGATCAGCTCTGAGTCGTCGACCGGGCGGACATAGTTGGCGCGGACGCGTTCGAACGCATCGGAGAAGAGATCGAGCTGGCGATAGGCGCTCATATCGTTGGCGCCATGGGCGGCGGGAAGGATACCGACCGCGGCGATGAACCCGGCGACAGCGCCGGCGCCAACGAATGCGTACTTCTTCATGATCTCGTTGCCTTCCGAGGGCCTGAGCCCAAAAGAGATGCGGGGCTCAACGCCCGCCCGTTCTGACGCAATTCAAAGTAAAGCTCGCCATTCTGGCCCATTTGCGGCGCAATATTGCTTCGCATGTCTCCCGACATGACCCCGACGGGCTCTCCCGCAAGGACCTGATCGCCCGGCTTTACGACAATCTTGTCCAGCCCCGCGAGGACCAGATCGTACCCAGCGGTAACTTCGAGGATCAAGACTTGCCCGTTCTTATGGTAAGGGCCCGCGAAAAGCACTTCACAATCGGCCGGTGCGACCACCTGGGCCCCCGCGGGGGCCCGGAATGTGACACCGGGTCCATGTCCCGCGTCGGGGCCGGTCGCCTGGGTTCCCACAACGGGTTGCAGGAGGCTGCGGACCGGCCCGGAACCGGCGTTTTCGGCGTTCACGACGACCACGGCGGTCTGCGCCGGGCGGGCCCGAAGTTCGGCAACCTTGGTCAATAGAATCTCAAAGCTGGCCGCCTGGGCGGCGATGGTATCGAGACGGCCGCGCAGGACCGCGTAGGTCGCGTCGGCATTGGAAGCCTCGAGCTGCTTCCTCGCGAGGAGTTGATTGAGTTCCACGCGCGCGGCGGCGAGCTGGCGTGCGTTGCGGACCCCTTCGGTGCGCCGGTCGATGAGCTGGGCGCGATTCTGTTTCAGCGCATTGATGCGCCGGGCGAGCGCGGCGGCCTTGCCATAGACGTCGGGCAGCGAGGCGCCGACCAGCATCGCACCGCGCGCCGCGCCGAGCGCATCGCCGGGCTTGAGCGCCAGCGCCGGCGGCGTGTCGTGTTGCAGCCGCTCGATCACGGCGAGCAGGCGCGCGACCTCGATGCGATCTTTTGCGAAGCCAATGGAGAGGCGGCGGTCCTCGGCGGCGAGACGCACGATCTGTGCATCGAGGACGATTTTCTGTTTCTCCAGCGTCTGCACCCGCAGCGCGGTGGCGATCAGCTTCTGCTGAAGCGCGCGGGCTTCGGCCTTGAGCCGATCGGCATGCGCCTTCGCCGAGTCGACGATGGGCTTGCCCTTGGTGAGATCGCCTTTGAGATGCCGGTACTGGTCCGCGGTCGAGGGCAGCTGGCCGGCCTGGTTGGCGGGCAGTGCGTGCGTGAGGTCTTCGGGGTCGGTCGACGGCTGCGGTTTGGCGGCGGCGACAAGAAACAGCGAGCACGCGAAGGCAGCGCACACCCGAATGACCTCCCCCCTGTGGGGAGGTCGAAATTTGCGGAGCAAATTTCGGGTCAGGCGACCTGCTCCGCTTGGGTTTCAACCAGCGAGCGGCCGGTCATCTGGACCGGCTTGGGAATGCCCATGAGATCGAGCAGCGTCGGCGCGACATCGGCGAGGCGGCCGTTGACGAGCTTCACGCCGGGGCGCGCATTGATGGCGATGATCGGAACGTCGAGCGTGGTGTGCGCCGTGTGCGGTTCATGCGTCACCGGGTCTTTCATCAGCTCGATGTTACCATGATCGGCGGTGACGAGGAGGACGCCGCCCGCTTTCTCGACGGCGGCGCGCAGGCGGCCGAGGCAGTCGTCGATGGTATCTACCGCCTGGATCGCGGCGGACATGATGCCGGTGTGGCCGACCATGTCGGGGTTGGCGAAGTTGACGACGATGAGGTCGTATATGCCCGATGCGATGGCTTCCTCGAGCTTCGCGATCACTTCGAGCGCGGACATCTCCGGCTTGTGATCGTAGGTCGCGACTTTGGGCGACGGCACGAGGATGCGGTCTTCGCCGGTGAACTGCTGCTCGCGGCCGCCGTTCAGAAAGAACGTGACGTGGGCGTATTTCTCCGTCTCGGCGATGCGCAATTGCTTGAGGCCGCGCTCGGAGGCGATCTGGCCCAGAGTCTCGGTGATGTTTTCCGCCGGGAAGACAGCGGTCATCAGTCTGTTCAAGTCGTCGGAGTATTCGGTCATGCCAGCGGCGGCACAGAAATGCACGACGCGGCTGCGCGCGAAGCCGGTGAAGGCGGGATCGAGCAACGCGAGCGAAATTTCGCGCGCGCGGTCGGCGCGGAAGTTGGCGAAGATCAGCGCGTCGCCGTCGGACGCGCCGGCGTAGTCGCCGATGACGGTGGGGATGACGAATTCGTCGGTGACGTTGGCGTCGTAGGATTTGACGATGGCGAGTTCGGGCGTGTCGAACTTTTCGCCCTTGGCGTCGACGATGGCGTCATAGGCCTTGACGACGCGCTCCCAGCGCTTGTCGCGGTCCATGGCGTAGTAGCGGCCGCTGACGGTGGCGATGCGCACGCCGGGAAGACCGGCGATGGATTTCTCGAACACGCCGAGAAAGCCGAGCGCGGATTTGGGCGGCGTGTCGCGGCCATCAAGGAAGGCGTGGACGAAGACGGGAAGACCGGCGCTGCTGATGGCTTTGACCAGCGCGGTCATGTGGTCCTGGTGGCTGTGCACGCCGCCGGGCGAGAGGAGGCCCATGACGTGGACGGCTTTGTTCGCAGCCTTGGCTTTCGCGATGACGTCGCGCAGGACGGGACGGTCGTTGAAGCTGCCGTCTTCGATGGCGACGTCGATGCGCGGCAGATCCTGCGCCACGATGCGGCCGGCGCCGATGTTCATGTGGCCGACCTCGGAATTGCCCATCTGGCCGGTGGGGAGGCCGACGGCGCGGCCCGAGGTGGCGAGGAGTGCATGCGGGCAGTCGGCCAGCATGCGGGTGTAGTTGGGGGTGCGGGCGGCGGCGATGGCGTTGTCCTGCGTCTCCGTCCGCCATCCCCAGCCGTCGAGGATGCACAGCACGGCGGGACGGGGACGGGACGCGGGCATGCGGCGATTCCTAGCGGCGAATGTGGGCCGAAAATAGGAAGGGGTTGTGCGTAAGTCCAACCAAACCGTCACCATGGCCAGCCTTCGAGCCGGCCACCCAGCGGGCGCGCGCCCAAGGATTCACGCGGAGGCGCGGAGACGCGGAGTAGAGCAGGAACCTCCGCGTCTCCGCGCCTCCGCGCGAGAATTGGCGCTTCGCGCCGTTGTAGATGCCGCCGCTTCGCGGCGCGCTGGGTGGCCAGGTCAAGCCCGGCCATGGTGAGTTTGGGACGGCGGCGAAAATGCTGGTTGGGTATGCGTCCGCGCAGGTTTGCAGCGGCGCGGTTCCACCTATGTTGAATCCATGTCCTCCTCGCTCCTGATCCCGCGGTCGTCGAAGCGGCCCTACGCAATCTTCGTGGTCGCGATCGTGTTCCTGTGCCTGCTGGCGGCGGCGGGGCTGCGCGCGTCGCCGGCGGTGTTGATGGTGCCGTGGGAGAAGTCGTTCGGGTGGTCGCGGGCGACGATCTCGTTCGCGGCGGCGACGGGCATCTGTCTGTTCGGGCTGACGGGACCGTTTGCGGCAGCGGCGATGCAGCGGTTCGGTATCCGCATCACCGTGATGTCAGCACTGGTGATGATGAGCGGGGCGACGGCAGCAAGCCTTTGGATGACGCAGGCCTGGCAGCTGATCCTGCTGTGGGGCGTGCTGTCGGGTATCGGAACCGGGTGCATCGCCAATGTGCTGTCGGCGACGATCGCGAACCGCTGGTTCGTGACCAATCGCGGGCTGGTGACGGGCTTGCTGGCGGCGAGCACGTCGACCGGCACGCTGGTGTTCTTTCCCGCGCTGTCCGCGATCCTGGAGCATGGCGGGTGGCAGAACGTGGTCGTCGTGGTGTCGCTGGGCCTCGCGGCGCTGATTCCGCTGGTGCTGTTCTTCCTGCCGGAACATCCGGCGGACCTTGGGCAAACACCGTTCGGCGCGGATGCGGATCACGTGCCCGTGCCGCAGTCAAAAGCAAACCCGCTGCGAACAGCGTTCGGGGCGCTGGCGGAAGGGGCGCGGAGCCGCGATTTCTGGCTGCTGGCCGGGACGTTCTTCGTCTGCGGTCTGACAACCAATGGCCTCGTCGGCACGCACATGATCGCGCTGTGCTCCGACCACGGGCTGGCGGAGATCACGGCGGGCAGCCTGCTGGCGATGATGGGGCTGTTCGACCTGGTGGGGACGACGGCGTCGGGGTGGCTGACGGACCGGTTCGATCCGAGGAAGCTGCTGTTCGCCTATTACGGCCTGCGCGGGCTGTCGCTGATCTACCTGCCCTATGCGGCCTTCACGTTCTACGGCCTGTCGTTCTTCGCGGTGTTCTATGGACTCGACTGGATCGCGACGGTGCCGCCGACCCTGGCGCTGGCGAACAAGGCGTTCGGCGAACAGCGTGCACCGGTGATTTTCGGCTGGATCTCGGCCAGCCATCAGCTAGGCGCGGCGACCGCAGCGGCACTGGCCGGCGCCTCGCGAACGGTAAGCGGGTCGTATCTCGAGGCGTTCGTGGTGGCGGGCGCGGTGGCGCTGGCGGCGGCGGTGGCGTCGCTGTTCATCGCGACGGGGCGGTGGCCGAAGCTGGCGGCCGCCTAAGCCTCCTCGGTGTCATGGCCCGCGACTGCGGGCATGACAGTGAGGTTGAGGTTTGCCGGGAAAGACTTGCCGGGCGTAGCGAAAAGCGAGTTCTGCGCCATCTAATAAGCTGATTTTATTGTATTATTTCCACGCTCGCGATGGCACAGGTCTGGCAAGAGGTTCTGCCGGAAAAGTCTGTCGAGCAGAAGCCGACCATGCGCGCACTCTATATACGTGTCCTGAAACTCCTCCTCGCCGCCGTGATGGCCGCGGCGCCGGTGACGCCGGCGTTGGCCTTTTCGCGGGTCAAGGACCTGGTCGAGGTCGAGGGCATTCGCGACAACATGCTGGTCGGCTACGGCCTGGTGGTCGGCCTGAACGGCTCGGGCGACAGCCTGAAGAACGCGCCGTTCACGCAGCAGTCGTTGCAGACGATGCTGGAGCGGCTGGGCGTCAACACGCGCGGCCAGACCATGCAGACCAAGAACGTCGCCGCGGTGATGGTGACGGCGAGCCTGCCGGCCTTCGCGGCGCAGGGCACGCGCATCGACGTGTCGGTCAGCGCGATGGGCGATGCGAAGTCGCTCCAAGGCGGCACGTTGCTGGTGACGACGCTGTTTGGCGCCGACGGGCAGATCTATGCCGTGGCGCAGGGACCGGTCGCGATCGGCGGCTTCACGGCGAGCGGCGCGGCGGCATCGGTCACGCAGGGCGTGCCGACGGCCGGGCGCATCTCCAACGGCGCGATCGTGGAACGCGAGATCGCTTTCGCACTGGCGAGCGAGCGCACGCTGCGCCTGTCGCTGCACAATCCCGACACCACGACCGCCACGCGCATCGCGAGCGCGATCAATTCCTATATCGGCGGCGGCGTCGCGGAAGCGACCGACCCGTCGACCGTTCGGCTGAACATTCCCGACGGCTACCCGAAGGGCGTGATGGGCATGCTCACCGACCTCGACCAGGTAAAGGTCGATCCCGACCAGAGGGCGCGCGTCGTGATCGACGAGCAGTCGGGCGTGATCGTGATGGGCGCGGATGTCCGCATCTCTACCGTGGCGATCGCGCAGGGCAATTTGACCATCCGCGTCACCGAGACGCCGCAGGTGAGCCAGCCGCAGCCCTTCTCCAACACCGGCACCACCACGACCGTGCCGCGCACGCAGATCAGCGTCGACGACGGCAAGGGCAACAAGATGGCCGTGCTGAGCGAGGGCGTCTCGCTTCAGCAACTGGTCAACGGGTTGAACGCACTGGGCGTGGGCCCGCGCGACATCATCTCGATCCTCCAGGCGATCAAGGCGGCCGGCGCGCTCCAGGCCGACATCCAGGTGATCGGATGAGCGGCGGGCTTTCCATGCCGATCGACCCGGCCACCGCGGTCAACGCGATGCGTCCGGCGATCCCGACGATCCCCAAGGGCGGCGACCCGGACGCGATCAAGAAGACGGCGCAGCAGTTCGAAGGCGTGTTCATCAGCCAGTTCCTGAGCCAGATGTTCAGCGGCATCTCGACCGACGGCCCGATGGGCGGCGGCCAGGGCGAGGAGATGTTCCGTTCGCTCATGATCGACGAGTACGGCAAGCAGTTCGCGGCGCAGGGCGGCTTTGGCCTGTCGGCGTCGATCCAGCGCGAGATGCTGAAGATGCAGGAGGCGAACGTTGGGCCCGCAAACGCAGCGCATTGAACTTCTGACCCGCATGGCGGAACGCCTGATCGAAGCGATCGAGGGCGACCTCGCCGCGTTGAAGGCGGGCAAGCCGCAGGACATGCGCACGCTCGATCCCGAGATCCAGCGCCTGTCGGCAACCTATGGCCGCGAGGCGGCGGGGCTGACGGCGGACATCGTCAAGACCGTGCCGGCGCCGGTGCGCTCGCACTTCTCCAGCGTGACCAAAAGATTCAAGGAACTGCTCGAGCTGCATGCGCGCATGATCGCGCGCGTGCGCAATGCGTCGGAAGGCATGATCAAGGCGGTTGCCGAAGAGGTGGATCGCCGCGCCCAGCCGACGCGCACCTACAATCCGCGCGCCGCCAGCTACGGCAAGGCGCCGCAGGCGATGGTCTACAACAGCGTCATCTGACGCGACGCATGCATCGATATTTTCGCGATTGTCGGGTGCCCAAGGCGCGCCGGCTTACGCCGTCGTGCTGGTCGAGCCGCCGAGGAAGCCCAAGGCCAGAGAGTAGCCCGCGGCCTGCTGTTGCAGGTAGGGCGAGACGGTGCCGCTCTGGTTGCCGACGGTCGCGGGCGCCGGCGGCTTGTTGGTCGTCTGATAGGCCTTCTGGATCGAACTGAGCACACCCAGAAGCTGGCCGCGCGCGATGTCGGCGCCCACCTTGGTCGAGAGATTGAAACTGGTGCCGAGGCCGAGGCCATAAGCGGGCTGAGCGGCGGTGAGATTGCTGTTGCCGGTGGAGTTGCTGAGCGTCGTCTGGCCCTTCACAGCCGGTGCGGTCAGGGTACCGGCGGGAAGACCAAGGCGCCCGAGCGCGTCGAAGCCCTTGGGCCCATTGAGGAGCGACAGCGTGACGCCGGCATTGACCGCGATCTTCAGGCCGGCGGCGCCGCCGGTGTAGTTCACCGACGCGGCGCCTGCGGTCTGGAGCTGGATATTGATCTTGGTGGCAAGCGACTGGAGCGTCTCGCCGCTGTCGATGCGGATGGTCGCGGTGCGCGACGATGTGCCGGTGAACTGGATCTGGAACGAGTCGCCGGTGCGCAACGTGGTATTGGCGGCGAGATCGACGGTCTGGTTCGGGTTGACGGTGCCGCGCGGCAGGCCGAGCGCGTCGAGCACCGAAGAGCCGGATGCGTCGACCGCGATGCCGGCGCCGGTCGAGGTGCCGTCGAGGCCGCCATACTGCTTGGTCCAGGTGGCGTTGCCGCTTGAGTCCATTGCGGTCACGAACATGTTGGAGACATTGGCGATGTTGCGCGCGGCACCGGCAAAGGTGCCGGTGGTCGAGCCGGTAAGATAGATCGTGCCGTCGGGGCCGGTGGTGACCTGGCCCGCCTTCTCTTGCCCGCTGGTGCCGACATAGGAAACGAAATTCGCGGTCGCGCTGGAACCGGCGTCGGCGATGGCGAAGACGAACGCGTCGGCACCACCGGTACTGGCATGGGCGACGCTCGCCTGGCCGCTCGCGGT
>Ga0207711_10004361_pt1 | contig 12073 bp, 14 predicted proteins | sample KBSS34metaG_FD_184401 | JGI IMG/M metagenome (GOLD analysis project Ga0207711, IMG submission 184401) | Switchgrass rhizosphere microbial communities from Kellogg Biological Station, Michigan, USA - KBS S3-4 metaG (SPAdes) (version 2) | ecosystem: Host-associated > Plants > Roots > Rhizosphere...
CGCTTGAAAAAACACCCGGCGCTGCATCCACTTCTGCGATTGCTCGCCGGTCACGTCCTTGCCGGAAGCCATCGCAATCACTCCGCGGACGAGGACATATGCAGTCGCCGCCATTGCGAGCACCAGCAGGATCATCAGGATCGGTGTCATGCGGCGGCTCTACTCGTCGCGAAAAGCGAAACCAAGGGGAAGCTTGTCCGCAAGCAAGTCCGCCACGAGCGCCGGTCCGTCGATGCCGATCTCGCGCATCGCGGCAAGCGTCGGGGCGAGATCGCGCTTGGCGAGGCGACGGCCATCTTCGTGGGTCACGAGCGCGTGGTGGAAATAGCGAGGCTCGGGCAATCCGAGCAGCTGTTGCAATAGCCGCTGGATCGGCGTTGACGCGCGAAGGTCGGCACCGCGAACCACCATCGTGACGCCGCTGGCGGCATCGTCGACGACGCAAGAAAGGTGGTATGATGCCGGCGCATCCTTTCGAGCGAGAATGGCATCGCCGACGTCGCGTTCGCTTGCGGTGAACACTCGGCCATCATCCTCTGTCCAGTTCGGTAGTCCCGCCGTTTCCAGCGCTTTCGACGAATTCAGTCGCCAGCAGTGCGGCTCTGACGCTCGCCGACCGGGATCGTCGGGCAAGCTTCGGCAAGTGCCCGGATAGGAAGTGGCCGCGTCGCCGTGCGGCGCAGTCAACGACGAGGCGATGTCGGCACGCGTGCAAAAGCATGCGAAGACGAGGCCTCGCGCCATTAGATCGTCGAGTGCGCCCTTATAAGCGGCCGAGCGTTCCGACTGCAGAAGCACCGGGTCGTCCCAATCAAGCCCCAGCCAGCGTAGATCGTCATAGATCCCGCCGACGAACTCAGGTCGGCAGCGCGTCTGGTCGAGATCCTCGATCCTGAGGCGGAACCTGCCCCGCCCGCCCCGCGCCCGCGCATGGCCGATCGCGGCACTAAAGGCGTGGCCGAGATGGAGCCGGCCGGAGGGCGAAGGAGCGAAGCGCGTCACAATCATGGGGTGTGTTGCCGAAAGGACTCTTGACCCGGAGTCAGTGAAAGTGGTGTCATAGGCGTGTCACGCCGGGTTGGCATCCGGTGGGCAACAAGGGAAGACGGGCCGCATCGCCCTCTCCTCCTTGAGTGCGACGAGGCCTGGGGAGCTGGAGTTCGGACCGACCGAACGAAAGGCTGTGCTGGCGTCGCATGTATCATCCCGAGCTGATCCGCCATCCTGAAAGCTGTCCGGCACTGGTTCTCAATGCCGACTATACGCCGCTGTCTTACTATCCACTGTCGCTGTGGCCATGGCAGACCGCGATCAAGGCGATGTTCCTGGAACGCGTCGATGTGGTCGCCCACTACGACCGCGAAGTTCACAGCCCAAGCGTCGCGCTGAAGCTGCCGTCGGTCATCGCGCTTCGCGACTATGTCCGGCCGAACGAATATCCTGCTTTCACCCGGTTCAACCTGTTCCTTCGCGACAGATTCCGCTGCGTTTATTGCGGGTCGGGCAGGGAGCTGACGTTCGACCATGTCGTGCCGCGCGCCCAAGGCGGACGGACGATGTGGGAAAATGTCGCAACCGCCTGCGCACCCTGCAACCTGAGGAAAGGCGGACGTACGCCCCAGGAGGCGCACATGCATATCCAGCGGGAGCCAATCCGGCCGACCAGCTGGCAGCTGCAGGAGCATGGCCGCGCCTTCCCGCCGAACTATCTGCACGATAGCTGGCGCGACTATCTTTACTGGGATGTCGAGCTGGAGCCCTAACGGCGCATTAACCATTCTCGCGTAGCGCGGGGGCGATGGACATTCGCTATCCTTCAGCGCCGGAGGAGCGCCCACGAATCCTTATCGTGGAGCCAAGCCGCACCAACCTCGGGGTGATGGCGCGGCGGCTCGCGGAAGCTGGTTATCGAGTGACGACGGCGGATTGCGGAGAGGCCGCAATTGCAGAGCTGTACCGGCTGTCCGTGCATCTTGTCCTGGCCGAGCTAAACATGCCGCGAATGAGCGGTGCGGAGCTGGCTCGCGCCATCCGCGGCGAGGTTCAGTGGAACGACATTCCCATCATGCTCATCACCGGAAAGTCCGAGCCGACGGGCGCAGTGCGCGCCTATGCGGCCGGCGTCGACGACGTGATCCTGAAGCCCTTTCATTTCGAAGTGCTTGCAGCGCGCATCGAGCGGCGGATCGAATGGGCGCGCTCGGTCCAGCGGCTCAAGGATGACAACGCAGCCCTCGACGCACGAGTAATCGAGCGCGCGATCCAGATAGGCGAACTGAAAGACGAACTGGCTAGAGCCCGGCGATAAACTCGCGCACGGCGGGGCCGACGTCGCAGCGTTCCAGGGCCATTGCCAGATTGGCGATCACGAATCCGGCCGCGCTTCCGCAATCGTAACGCTCGCCTTCGAACCGGTAGGCATGGAAAGGCTGCTGCCCGATCAGCTTGGCCATGGCATCGGTGAGCTGGATCTCTCCGCCCGCGCCTTTCTCCTGCGCATCGAGCGCACGCATCACCTCGGGTTGCAGGATATAGCGGCCCGGAAGCATCAGGTTCGAAGGCGCCGTGCCGGCGGCAGGCTTTTCGACAAGCCCGCGGATCTCGGTCAGGCGGCCGTCAGTCGAGCCTGGGTCGATCACACCATATTTGCTCGTTTCGCTGTCCGGTACCTCAAGCGCCGCGACCAAATTGCCGCCGACTCTTTCATAGGCATCGACCATCTGCGCGAGGCAGTTTGGTTTGCCGAACATCAGCTCATCCGGAAGGAGCACCGCGAAAGGCTCGTCGCCGACGATGTGGCGAGCGCACCAGACGGCGTGGCCGAGGCCGAGCGGTTTCTGCTGGCGGACGGTTACCACCTCCCCGAACGTCGCGTTCGAAGGCCCGAGGACGTCAAGGCTCTTGCCCTTGGCGGTGAGCGTAGCTTCCAGCTCATAGGCCTGGTCGAAATAGTCGACGAGCGCGGATTTGCCGCGACCCGTGACGAAGATCAGCTGCTCGATCCCGGCCTCGCGCGCTTCGTCGACCGCATATTGGATCAGCGGCCGGTCGACGACCGTGATCATCTCCTTCGGAATGCTCTTGGTGGCGGGGAGCAGGCGAGTGCCGAGGCCGGCGACGGGAAACACCGCCTTGCGGACGCGATTAGCCATTCATTCTCCCGGATTGGAACTCATACTGTTGTTGGTGACCGTTCCCGGATCGCTGCCCGCCGGAAGGGAGGGCGCCGATCCGCCGCTTGGCGGCGGCAGATCGAACGGGTCTTCAGCGCGCGGCTGCGACTTCTTCAGCAGCTCGTCGACTCGGTCGGGCCGCGCGTAGGGCGGCGAAGTGAGAAGCTGTTCCACAGTCGGAGTCGTGCGCGCCATCATCGGCTTGACGGGCAGTGCTTGACCCGGGGCTGGCTTCAGCTCGGCTTCGCGCCCGCAGGCCGTGAGCGCCGCAACACCGGCCAGGACGAGAATGCGCTTTCCCCTCATGGACTCCCGACTAGCGGCTCCGCGCCTCTTTCGCCAGCTTGCCGGAGGGTGAGGCGGACTTTATGCGCGCCTGATGCGCCTTGCCCTTTCGATCGCTGCATTCCTTGCACTCACCGCTTGCCACCAGAATGGCCCCCAACAGCAGACCAGCGCGAACGAGTCGGCAGCTGCGCCAGAAGGCGAAGGGCTGAAGGGCGTTCACCGCGACGGCAAGGGCAAGCCTCCGGCAGCTGCCGCCTTCAACGATCCCGACGGCAAGGCGGTCAAGATCGCCGATTTTGCAGGCAAGCCCGTTCTGGTGAACCTTTGGGCGACCTGGTGTGCGCCTTGCGTCAAGGAACTTCCGACGCTCGACTCATTGGCCAAGAGCGGCGACGTGCAGGTGATCGCGGTGAGCCAGGATACCGGTCCGCACGCCTCGGTCGTCGCATTCCTCGAGGATCACAAGATCGCAACGCTGAAGTCCTATCAGGACCCGAAGATGGCGCTGTCCGGAGCGCTTGGTCCGGATACCGTGCTTCCGACCTCGATCCTGTTCGACGCGAACGGGAAGGAGGTCTGGCGCTACGTCGGCGACCTCGACTGGACGAGTCCCGAGGCCGCTAAGCTGCTGTCCGAAGCCGGCGCTTCTCCAAAGCCAGGCTGATCAGCCGGCCGTCGATTGCCGCAAGGCCCATCGCGATCAGTCCGAGGCCCAGGAAATCCTGAGGCGCAAGCGTCTCGTTGAGGAAAAGGGCCCCGAGCAGGATGGCGACCGGCGGCACGAGCAAAGTCACAAGCAAGGCGTTGGTCGCGCCCGATGTCTCGATCAGCCGGAAATAGAGCACGTAACCGAATGCCGTGCAGAATAGCGCGAGCGCAACGATCGCTCCCCAGGCGGTGATCGGCGGGAAGGCGTGGTTCCACGGACGATCGATGAACAGTGACATCGGAAGCATCATCAGCGCACCGGCGGTCAGCTGGCCCGTGGTGACACTGAGCGGCGAAATGCCCTGGCGTCGGAATCGGCGCGCCCAGACGGCGGCGAGCGCATAGCTCAACGAAGCGGTGACGCAGGCGACCTGTGCCAAGGCGCCGGCGCCAAGGCTCGACAGCAGTGACGGGCCGATCATCGTCGCGACTCCGCCGAAGCCAAGGAGGACCCCCGCGATCTTGCGCGGGCTCATCCTTTCGTCATGGGTCAGGAAGTGCGCAACGACGACACCCCAGATCGGAGTGGTGGCGTTGAGGATCGAGGCGAGACCGCTCGCAATGTGGGTCTGGCCCCAGCCGAAGAGGGTGAAAGGCAGCGCATTGTTCAACAACGCGAGAAGCAGGATGGAACCCCAGGCCGATCGCGGCAGGTCGATCTTGCCGCCCTTGAAATAGACGTATCCCCACATTGCTGCCGAAGCGATGGTCAGGCGCAGCCAGACGTAAGTCAGCGGCTGAACGTGGCGAACCGCAACGCCGATGAAAAAGAAGGCTCCGCCCCAAATCAGGGCGAGAATACCCAGGATCAGCCAGTCGCCACGGTTCATCTGCGAACGAATCACGTGCGCATCGTGGCCGGCGGGGGCCGGAGCGGCTTCCGCCTGCTTGCGGTCAAATGCGTGGGGATCGATGGGTTTCATGGCTTGGCGGATCTACCGGTTACTGCCATGTGCCCGCCAACAAATGGCGGGCCGTCATCGATAAGCCCTGCTTATCTAGTCTCTCAGCAGCTCATTAATGCTGGTTTTTGACCTGGTCCGCTCGTCAACGCGTTTGACGATCACCGCGCAGGCCAGTGCGGGCCCTCCGCCGCTACCCTGGAGGCTGCCTGGCACTACAACCGAATATTCCGGCACCCGGCCATAGTGGACCTGGCCCGAAGCACGGTCGACGATCTTCGTCGAAGCGCCGAGGAAAACGCCCATCGAAAGGACCGAGCCGCGTTCGACGATCACGCCTTCAGCGACTTCCGAGCGTGCGCCGACGAAACAATTGTCCTCGATGATCACGGGTCCTGCCTGGAGCGGCTCGAGAACCCCGCCGATCCCTGCCCCGCCGGAGATGTGGACGTTCTTTCCGATCTGCGCACAGCTACCGACCGTCGCCCAGGTATCGACCATCGTCCCTTCACCGACGCGCGCCCCGATATTGACGAAGCTCGGCATCAGTACCGCGCCCGGCGCGACGTAGGCGCCGCGTCGAACGATTGCTCCCGGGACCGCTCGAAAGGCGGCCGCAGCAAATTCCTTTTCGCCCCAGCCCGCGAATTTGGAAGGAACCTTGTCCCACCAGTGAGCGCCGCCCGGACCTCCGCCGATCGCCTCCATGGGGTTCAGCCGGAACGACAGCAGAACGGCCTTCTTGAGCCATTGGTGGACGATCCAGTCGCCGTCCTGCCTCTCGGCAATCCGGGCTTCGCCGCTGTCGAGCGCCGCGATCGCCGAATCGACCGCCTGGCGGACGTCGCCCCGGGTGTCGGGTCCGATCGTGTCGCGCTCGTCCCACGCGCGCTCGATCACCCCCTGCAGGTCGCCCTTCATACCTCGTCCCCCAAAATCGATTCGAGCCAGTCGCCGATGTCGGTCACGCGAACGTCGATGACCGCTTCGTCATAGCCGTGGTTGCCACGCTCCGATCCATTGTCCACCCAGATCGTGGTCATCCCGAGCTGCTTCGCCGGCACCAGGTTCTGGACCATGTCGTCCGCAAGCAGGGCATGCACCGGGTCGATGCGGAATCGCTCGCAAAGCAGCGCATAGCCGTGTGGATCGGGCTTCGGCCGATAGCCGCTTGCATGAATGTCGTGAAGGTCGTCGAAATGGGCGGTCACGCCGATCGCCTCCAGCACTCGCCGGGCGTAGGGCGCGTCGCCATTGGTGAAGACGAACCTTCGGCCCGGAAGCTGCGGAAGAAGTCGCCCCAGCCTCTCGTCGGAGCGGACCCGGTCGAGCGGAATGGCATGAACGTCATCCAGGAATTCGTGCGGGTCGATGCCATGTTCCTGCATCAGGCCTGCAAGCGTCGTTCCGTGTTGATGAAAATGCGCCTTCTGGACACGCTTGGCTTCTTCGGGGCTGCAGCCGAGAAGCCGCTCGATATACGCTCCCATTCGCTCGTCGATCAGTGAAAAAAGTCCCGTCGACGCCGGATACAGACAATTATCGAGGTCGAAGATCCAATCGCGTATATGATCGAAGCGGCGGTCCATATGCGGCCCGCGCCGTAGCGCGTTGAAACTCTTAAGCAAATTGAAAGCATTCATAAACCATAAGTGTTGGCTGGGAAGCCGTGATTTTACAACGGCTTGGGCGGAGAGACGAGGGAATGAACAAGCGCCTTTTGGAAACGAGCGCATGCACGCTTGTGATGGTGCTCGGCCTTAGCGCATGCGGTGGTGGCGGCAGCGGTGTGTCGCCAATTCCTCCGGCACCCATCACCCCGACACCCACTCCGACTCCGACTCCGACACCCACTCCGACTCCGACGCCCACCCCAACACCGACGCCGACACCCACTCCGCCTCCGGTGAATTACGACACGGCCGAGTATCGTAACTCGGCCTATTCGGTCGCCGCCAACGCCATCGCCGCCTACAATGCGGGAGGAACCGGACAAGGCATCAAGATCGGAATCGTCGACAGCGGCATCAATCCCAACCTCTCCGAATTCACCGGCAAGATCGATCCTGCGAGCGGCGACGTCGCTGGAAACCGCGGCGTGAGCGACGAAGGCGGTCACGGAACTGCTGTCAGCGCCGTTGCAGCGGCCGCGCGCAACAACCAGGACACGATGGGCGTCGCATTCAACTCCACGATCGTGAGTGAGCGCGCCGACAATCCGGGTAGCTGCAGCCAGTCCAAGGGCTGCCAGTTCTTCGACAATGACATTGCGGCGGGTATCGACGCTGCGCGCGTGGCCGGCGCGAGGGTCATCAACATGTCGCTCGGCGGCGATCCGCCCGGCCAGTTCCTTCTTTCGGCGATCCAGCGCGCGGTAAATGCCGGAATCGTGATTGTGATTTCTGCGGGCAACGACGGCACCGACCCGGTGAAGGGCGCGAATTCCGATCCCTTCGCGCTGGTTCCGGCGCAGCAATTTCCGGGCATGGTCATCATCGCCGGCTCGATCGGCGTAAACGATGGTGTCGGCGGGACGAATACCAGCCTGATTTCCGATTTCTCGAACCGTGCCGGTACCGGCGCTCCTTACACGTTGATGGCGCTCGGCTACCGGGACCGCGCTCCCGACCAGAACGGAACCCAATTTTTCTGGTCCGGCACCAGCTTCTCGGCGCCGACTGTCAGCGGGGCGGTTGCGCTGATGGCGCAGGCATTCCCGAACCTCACCGGTCAGCAGATCGTCTCGATCCTCTTCCAGACCGCCGACGACCTCGGCGCCGCGGGAGTCGATTCGGTTTACGGCCACGGCCGGCTCAACCTCCAGCGGGCTTTCTCTCCCGTTGGAACGACCAGCCTTGCCGACAGCAAGGTGCCGGTCGCAGGAAGCGACATGCCTCCTGCGGCGGGCGATGCCGGAAAAAGTAGCCTTTCGATGGGAGCGGTCATCCTCGACGGATACGACCGGGCGTTCGTGCTCAATCTCGCTGCGACACTGCACCGCGCCGATGTGGATCATCCGCTTTCACGCTCATTGCAGAATGACGTGCGGGTTGCGGGCGGCGAGGCCGGCCCGCTGAGCATCGCGATGACCGTGCGCGAACGGCATGATCTTGCCGATGGCTATGCTCTCGAGCGTCTCGGGATCGGGCCCGACGACCTGCGCAAGTCGCGGCTGATCGCGGGCTCGGCCGTCGCGCGGCTCGACAAGCAGACTGCGATCGCGTTCGGCTTTGCCGAGGGAGCTAAGGCGATGGAGCGGCGTCTAACGGGCGCGAATTCAGGCGCGTTCCTGATCGCCAGCGATATTTCCGGAAATCCGGGGTTCCAGGCCAGGCGCAACAGCAGCGTCGCCCTGCGCCACCAATTTGGTGGCACCGGAGTCACCTTTTCCGGAGAAACCGGAAACGTCTGGCAGGACGTGAGGACGACGGCTACCGGCTCTGCCTATCGATATGCGAGCATCGCCGCGGACCGCAGCTTCGGGCGGAACTGGCTGTCGGTCGGCGTCAGCCGCCTGGAAGAAAAGCAATCTTTGCTCGGCGGACGGATGGCCGGCATTCTTGGCGGCGGCGGTGCGAATACCACCTTCCTCGATGCCGAAGCGCGGCGCAATTTCGGTGACGGCTGGTCGAGCACGTTGACCGCGCGGCGAGGTTGGACCGATTTCGCCGGCGGGAAGTTCCAGACCGACGCTTATGCCTTCGACCTTGCGAAGCTCGGGATCCTGTCCAACCGCGACAGCATCGGATTGAGAATCGCTCAGCCGTTGCGGGTCGAGCATGGCGGGTTCGCTATGATGCTTCCGACGGCTTACGATTACGCAACGGGCATTGCGACCGACAGCCTGTCCCGGATGTCGCTTACTCCCAGCGGGCGCGAGCTCGACGCAGAGTTCAGCTACGGTTCGACCCTGCTGGACGGCAATGCGTGGGTCGGCGGCAACCTCTTTTACCGGCGCCAGCCGGGACATATTGCGAATTCGCCCGACGACATGGGCGCCGCGATCCGATTCAGCCTGGGATTTTGATTCCCTGGGGAGGGATCAGGCGGCGGAGCCTTCACCGCTCCGTCGCCTGAATCGTGGCACCAGTCCACCGACTCCGGCACGATAGCGGCGATAATCGTCGCCGAAGAGATTGGTGAGGTCGCGTTCCTCGTATCGGATGGCGATCAGCATGAACGCCGACATTCCCGCTGCGAGCAGCAGATGCCCGGCGGTCATTTCGGGCGCCGCCCAAAAAGCCATGAAAAAGCCCGCGTAGAGCGGATGGGCAACCCATTTGTAGAAAAGCGGCTGCCTGAGTTCGGGCTCGGCGCATTCCCGCCCCCGGCAATGGAGCCACGCCTGCTGCAGGCCGAACAATTCGAAATGATTGATGAGGAACGTGCTGATGAGGACGGTTGCCCATCCCGCCCAGAAGACCAGCCAGATGAGGTCGTTGAGGATGGGATGCGTGATCGGATTTACGCTCCATACGATGGTGTCGATCGGCCGCCAGCCGAAAAACAGGATGATCAGTGCGATGCTCGCTGAAAGAACGTAGACGCTTCGCTCGACCGGCCAGGGCACGAACCGAGTCCACCAGCGCTTGAATCCTTGCCGCGCCATCACGCTGTGTTGCAGGCCAAACAGGACAATCAAGGCAATGTCGATCGCCGCAGCGAACAGCGGTGTGGTCATTGGGCCATTGTCCACCGTCAGCGGCTTCAGTGGATCGAGATTGAGATCGCCGACGAACACGATGAGATAGAGGAAGGTCGCAAAGAAGATCGCGTAGCAGACCATCGCGAACAGCAGGCTCATTGTGCGTGACATGCCGTTTCCCCCTTCGGTCGGAACGCGAACGGCCTATTGGCCGGCGACTCCATATTTGACGATGATCGGAACTTCGCAGCCGCCAATGCGGCGATAGACAGTTCGATAAACATCGGCGTCGGGAAGCTCATTGAGCTTTTGCGCTTTGGGCTTCTTGTTGCGGCCGCTCGCCTCATAGCGCGACGTCACCGGGCAGTTGGCGGGCTGGCCGGCATTCGGGTTCAGTGTCGGCATGTCTCCGATCGGTTCGACGGAGGCACCGGCGGCCGCAAGAAACAGGGTCGCGAACAGGAGCATGAGCTGTCTCCTTTCGCGGCAGGATCTACCACCCTTTGGCTAGACGGTGAAGCTTTCCCCGCAGCCGCACGATCCCTTGGCGTTGGGATTTTCAAACACGAAGCCAGCAGCGAAATCGTCCTCGCGCCAGTCCATCGTCGATCCGATTAGGTACAGCACCGACGCACCATCGACGTAGAACGCGCCGGCAGGCGTTTCGATCTTTTCGTCGAACGGCTGCTCCGCGGTCACGTAATCGACGGAATATGCGAGGCCCGAGCAGCCGCGGCGCGGCGTCGACAGCTTCACCCCGATCGCGCCGTCGGGCGCCCTGGACATCAGCTCCGCGATTCGTTCCTCCGCTGCGGCCGTGAGAACGATCGCTGCGGGGCGGGCGCGCAGTTTGGATTCCTTGTTCATAGCATTCCCAATTCGAGGCGCGCTTCGTCGCTCATCTTCGAAGGGTCCCACGGCGGATCCCACACCAGGTTTACCTGCGCATCGCGGATGCCCGGGACCGACATGGCGCGGAGCTCGACCTCCTGGGGAAGCGATTCCGCGACCGGACAGTGCGGTGTCGTCAAGGTCATGGTGATCGTTGCATCGCCGTCTTCGTTCACGGCCACGTCGTAGATCAGGCCGAGCTCGTAGATGTCGACCGGGATTTCCGGATCGTAGATCGACTTCAGCACCTCGACGATGGACGCCTGAAGGTCGCTCCCCGCTCCGCCGCTGGGTTCCTCCGCCTTGTCGCCCGCTAGGAAGCCCGCGAGATAATCCTTCTTGCGATCAAAGGTCTCGGCGGGCGTCTCGGTCACTCGAGCGCGTGGCGGCGGTGTCACCGCGTCGACCTCCTTGGTCTCGATCTTGCGCTCGCGATTCATGCCGAAAAGATCCGCTTCACCTGCTCGATTCCGCGCACGAGTGCCGCAATGTCCGAGCTATCGCTGTGCGCCGCGAAGCTCGCTCGTGCGGTCGCCGCGACACCAAGACTGTCCATCAGCGGCTGGGCGCAGTGATGGCCGGCGCGGACGGCGACGCCCGCATCGTCCAATATGGTGGCGGTATCGTGCGCGTGCACCCCGTCGACGTTGAAGCTGACGATTCCGGCGCTGTCTTCGGGACCGTAGATCGTCACTCCGTCGATGCTCGACAGAGCCGCGCGGCATTCGGCGACGAGCGCGCATTCGTGCGCGTGAATTGCCTCAAGCGACAACTGCTCAACCCATTTCACCGCGGCGTGAAGCCCGACAGCGCCGACAATGTGCGGAGTTCCCGCCTCGAAGCGCGCAGGCGGATCGAGGAAAGTCGTTTCCTCGAACGTCACCTTCTCGATCATCGCACCGCCGCCCTGCCACGGAGGAAGCGCTTCAAGCAGATCGGCGCGCCCCCAAAGGCAACCGATTCCGGTCGGGCCGTAGAGCTTGTGCGCCGAGAAGGCGTAAAAATCGGCACCAATCTTCCCAATGTTCACACTGATGCGCGGTACGGCCTGGCAACCGTCGAGCAGCAGCAACGCGCCCTTCGAATGAGCGATGTCGGCCGCGCGTCCTGCGTCGAGTATCGAGCCGAGGACGTTGGATACGTGCGCGAATCCTACAACACAATGTTCCTCGGTGAGCATCGCCTCGGCTTCGTCGAGGTCGATCTGTCCATCGGAAGTCAGCGGAACAGCATCGACTTCAAAACCGGCGAGCTGCCACGGAACGATGTTGCTGTGATGCTCGAGCGTCGACAGCAGGACCCGGTTGCGGCCGTTCTTCGGAAGCGTGCGCGCGACAAGGTTGATCGCCTCGGTCGCACCGCGGGTGAAGATCAGCTCTCCCGGCTGGCCGCCGATAAGGTTGGACGCTGCGGCTCGCGCGGCTTCGTAACTCGCCGTCATTGTCGCCGAGCGCTCGTACACGCCG
>Ga0207711_10004367_pt1 | contig 12064 bp, 12 predicted proteins | sample KBSS34metaG_FD_184401 | JGI IMG/M metagenome (GOLD analysis project Ga0207711, IMG submission 184401) | Switchgrass rhizosphere microbial communities from Kellogg Biological Station, Michigan, USA - KBS S3-4 metaG (SPAdes) (version 2) | ecosystem: Host-associated > Plants > Roots > Rhizosphere...
CACGATCGCAGTTTCCGGGGGGTACAACCCGACCGTGCACCTGTTCTCCCAGGCGCGCGGAACGCTGCGCTACGACGAGACCGTCGCGGGTTTCGTTCCCGATGCTTCGCCGATGGCTATCGTTCCCGCGGGTGCTGTACGGGGCGTGTTCGATCCGGCGGCCGCGATCGCCGACGGCCAGGCCGCCGCAATCGCGGCGCTCGCACACACTTCCGCGCGCGCGTCGTTCCCTCGCATCACGGGTCAGCGAACGTCCGCGGCTTCCGAAGCAGCGTCTGCATCGAGCCCGCCTGCGCCTCGCGCACCGCCGGCGGTGCAACCTGATGCGTCGCCGCTCGGCGTGGAGCCGCTGTGGGCGGTTGCAGCGGACAACGGCGCGAAGGCATTCATCGACCTGCAGGATGACGTCACGCTTCGCGACGTCGCACTCGCCGCGCGCGAGGGTTATCAGTCGGTCGAGCACCTAAAGCGCTACACGACGCTCGGCATGGGCACGGACCAGGGCAAGACGAGCAACGTCATCGGGCTTGCCGTGCTTGGCAATGCACTCGACGTCGCGATTCCGCGCGTCGGCACGACGACGTTCCGGGCGCCTTACACACCGGTGACGCTGGGCGCGCTGCCCGGGCACGCGCGCGGCAAGGACGTCGAGCCGACGCGCTTCACGGCAATGCACGAATGGCACGCGGGGCGCGGCGCGCGCTTCGTCAATGCCGGCTTGTGGAAGCGGCCGCACTCCTATCCGCACGCGGGGGAGTGCGAGGACGACGCGGCCGATCGCGAGGCGCGCAACGTGCGGCGCAACGTCGGCGTCGTCGACGTGTCGACGCTCGGAAAGATCGAGCTGCAGGGCGAGAACGTCGCCGTGTTCCTGAATCGCGTCTACATCAATCGCTGGGACAACCTGCAGGTGGGTCGCTGCCGGTACGGCGTGATGCTGCGCGAGGACGGCTTTGTCCGCGACGACGGAACGACGTCGCGCCTCGATTCGACGCACTACCTGATGACGACGACGACGGCCAACGCGGTTGCCGTCATGCAGTACGTCGAGCGGCTGCTGCAGGTCGACTGGCCCGAGCTCGACGTTCATGCAATGTCGGTGACGGAGAACTGGGCGGCGGCCGCGCTGTCGGGACCGAAGTCGCGCGAGGTCGTCGCGAGGCTCGTCGACATCGACGTTTCGAACGCAGCGTTTCCGTTCCTGGCAGCAGCCGCGTGCAACGTTCGCACGTCCGCGGGCGCCGTGCCCGCGCGGCTCTTCCGGATCAGCTATTCGGGTGAGCTCGCCTACGAGATCCACGTGCCGTCCAGCCATGGTCTCGCCATGTGGGAAGCGGTGATGGACGCCGGCAAGGCGTTCGACATCATGCCTTACGGGACCGAGGCGATGAACACGCTGCGCGTCGAGAAGGGACACGTCGTCATCGGCGCGGAAATCGACGGGCGCACGACCGCCGCGGACCTCGGCATGGAGAAGCTCGTCAACGCCGGCAAGTGGTGCATCGGCAAGCCGCTGCTCGCACGCCCCGCGCTCACGGCTGCGGACCGCTGGCAACTCGTCGGACTCACCGCAGAGCCTGGCGCGCAGATTCCCCGCGGCGGCAAGCTCGTCGCCGACCCGGATTTCGCACCTCCCAATCCGATGCTCGGCCACGTGACGTCGTGGTGCCAGAGTCCGCACGCCGGGAGATCGATCGCGCTCGCGCTGCTTGCTCGCGGGCGCGAGCGTCATGGCGAATCGCTGTGGGTCGTATCACCCCTTGCGAATGCAAAGGCACGCGTGACGATCGGACCGCCGGTCTTCGTCGATCCCGAGGGAGCGCGGCTTCGTGCCTGATCGCGTGAACCTCGAAGCGGTCGAGATCGGCGTCGCCTGGAACCTGCGCGGAGATCCGCGCCGGGCGGCGTTCGTCGCCGAAGCGGAACGCACGATCGGTCTGCCTTTGCCTGTCGGGCCCGGCGCAACCACGCGTTCTTCGCAGGGTGGCGGCGACGGGCTGCTCGCATCGGTGCTGTTGTCGCTCGGTCCGACAACCTGGCTCTTCGTCGCCTCGTCGCACTCGTCGCCGCCGACGTTCGACCCCGCGCGAAGGGCGCTCAACGCCGCGCGCGGCGCGCTGTTCGATGTGTCGGCAAGCTACGTCGCGTGGTCGATCATCGGGAACGATGCCGCGCGCGTGCTCAATTGCGCGTGCCCGCTCGACCTCGATCAGCGCGCGTTCCCCGTGGGTCACTGCACACAGAGTCTGCTCGGACATGTCGGCGCATTGCTCTACCGGCCTGCGGCGTCGACGTTCATCGTCATGGCCGCGCGGAGCTTTGCAGCCGACGTGAAACGCAACTTGCAAACCTTCGTGGATCAGACGTCGACGATCACCCACGTCGGCGCGTGATCGCTCGGTCGTTCCCTGCCGCGATACTGCGCGTCGACGCCGCTTGCCCGCAGCTTCGACGCGAGCGCGCGGTTCAGCAGCAGGAAATCCATCCGGAAGCCCTGGTTGCGGCGAAACGCCTGCGTGTTGACCCAGTACGTGTAAATCCGCTCGCGCGGATGGAGATGCCGGGTCGCATCGGTCCAGCCGTGCGCGAGCAAGCGGCGATACGCGTCCCGGGTTTCGGGCTGCAGGACCGCGTCTTCGCGCCAGAGCCAGGCGTTGTAGATGTCGTCGTCGGTGGGCACGACGTTGAAGTCCCCGGCAAGCACGACCGGGGTCGCCGAGGGCTGCAGCATCGCGGCGTGGCGGATCAGTCGCTCGAACCACGCGAGCTTGTAGTCGAAGCGCGGGCCGGGCTGCGGATTGCCGTTCGGTAGATAGACCGAAGCGACGACGATCCCGCTCGTTTCCCCCTCGAGATAGCGGCTCTCGCGATCGGTGTCGTCACCGGGCAATCCGCGGCGCAGCTCCCGGATGCTCGCCCCGCGCGCCAGCACGGCCACCCCGTGGTGCGAGCGCTGGCCATGCCATATCGCGGCGTAGCCCGCTTCGTGGATGGCGCGCGCGGGAAAGGTCGCGTCACCGGTCTTGATCTCCTGCAGACAGACCACGTCGGGCCCGGTTTCGGCCAGCCACTCGACAAGGCGAGGCAGGCGGCCATTCACGCCGTTGACGTTGTAGGTCGCGATCTTCACGCTGCCGGTTAAGGCGCGGCGCTACTTGCGGAAGAGCCACAGCAGCAACGACAGGACGACCGAGATCACGAGACACGTGACGATCGGGAAGAAGAACCCGCCGTTCGCCGTCTCGACCCGGATGTCGCCGGGGAGGCGACCGAGCGGGAGGCGAGCAAGCCACGGCCACAGAACGCCAACCCCGGCGATGACGAGGCCAATGACGATAAGGGTGCGCTGCATGTCGAGGGGACTCTCGCCGGCGCCGTTCGTTCAGGCGAGGCGTTAGAATGCGCGAAAACGCCTGCGTGCGCGATGCCTTTCGAAGCGAAGAACGTTCTCGGCGGTCCGCTTGCGCTGTGCTCGGACGCGCCGCGCACGGGCTTCTATCGCGACGGCTGCTGCAACACCGATTCGGACGACGTCGGCATCCATGTCATCTGCGCCCGGATGACGCGCGAGTTCCTCGACTTCGAACGCGCGCGCGGCAACGATCTCGTTACCCCGGTACCGGCCGCACGCTTTCCCGGACTGAAGCCGGGCGATCGCTGGTGCGTGTGTGCCGGGCGGTGGCGTGAAGCGCTCGAGGCAGGCGTTGCGCCGCCGGTCGTCCTGCAAGCGACGCACGAGGAAGCGCTGGCCATAGTCCCGCTCGCCGATCTTCGGCGCCATGCCGTCGATCTTCATTGATCCTCGCCTTGCACGGGAGCCTCACTGCAATGATCCTTCACCCACTTCGGGCAGCGCCAAGGAGGCGAGGTGCATGAAATTCTCCCCGACATCTTCACGTGGTCGTGGTTCTCGGAACCGCACCGCTACAACTTCAACGGATACCTCGTGCGCGATGCCGAGGGCAACCTCTGTATCGACCCGGTCCAGCCCGGCAACGACCTCGCAGCGATCGAGCGCATCGGCGTCGCCAAGATCCTGCTCACCAACCGCAATCACTCGCGCGCGTCCAACGCCATCCGCGAGCGAACCGATGCGCCGATCTACATTCATCCCGATGATGCCGCCCACGCGGTGGCACAGGGTACGGCCATCGATGGCGAGCTGCTGATCGGCGAGAAGATAGGGCCGCTCGTCATCGAACCCGCGCCCGGCAAGTCAGCGGGCGAGGTGGTCCTGCACTGGCCGGAGCGCCGTTTGCTCTTCGTCGGTGACGCGGTGATCGGCAATCCGCCCGGCGCCTGCGGACTGTTGCGCGAGCAGGTGATCGACGATCTTCCGCGACTCCAGCGCAGCCTTCGCAACCTGCTCGAGCTGGATTTCGACGCGCTGCTGTTCGGCGACGGCACGCCGATCCTGCACGACGCGAAGGCCCGGCTCTCCGAACTCGTCGCGCGCTTTCCCGAGCGTTAACAGGCGCCGAGCTGGCACGTGCTGCGACCGCTCGATGCGTGCGCTTTTCGAGGCTCGTCTTACGAATGCGGCGTTCGGCGACCCGGGCCTCCTTGTCGACTTTCGCGACGAGCGACGCGCGCTGCTCTTCGACCTGGGAGACATCGGAGGGCTGCCGCCGCGCAAGCTGATGCGGCTGTCGCACGTGTTCGTCACGCACGCGCACATGGATCATTTCGCCGGATTCGACCATCTGCTCGCCGTCGTGCTCGGCAGAAAGCCGAAGCTCGCGCTGATCGGCGGGCCGGGCTTCATCGACCAGGTCGAGCACAAGCTGCGCGCCTATACGTGGAACGTGGTCTATCGCTACGATGAGCTCGTGCTCGACGTCCTCGAAGTCGGCATGAACGGCCGCGCGGACTGTGCGCGTTTCTCGAGCCGGACGAACTTCGTCCGCGAATCCATCGTCTCCCTCGAGTTGCAGGGCGACGTGGTCTACGACGAGCCGACGTTTCGGGTACGCGCCCGCTACGTGGATCACGACGTGCCGTGCCTTGCGTATGCGATCGAGGAGAAGGCGCACGTGAACGTTGCGAAGGACCGGCTCGCGGCACTCGGCGTCGGCACCGGCGCGTGGCTCGCCGAGCTCAAGCATGCGGTGCTGCGCGGCGCACCCGATGACACGGCAATCGACCTCCGCTGGCGCGATTCCGCGGGAGAGCATGCGGCGACCCGCGCGGTCGGCGAGCTTCGGCATCTGATCCTCGATACCGTGCGCGGGCAGCGCATCGGCTATGCGACCGACCTGCGGTACACGGAGGCGAACGAACGTACGCTGCGTGAACTCTTTGCCGATGTCGATGTGCTCTTCATCGAGAGCGTCTTTCTCGACGAGGATGCGGAGCACGGCGCCCGCAAGAACCATCTGACGGCAGGTCAGGCCGGCCGCATCGCGCGACTCGCGCGCGCGAGGTCGGTGCAGCCATTTCACTTCTCCCCGCGCTACGAAGGGCGGGAGAGCGAACTCGTCGCCGAACTGGAACGGGCATGGAGGGGATGATGAAGAAGCCGCTGGAGGAGGGCATGATCATCCGGGCGCCGGCGCTCACGATCGACCGCGTCGAAGCACGGCCGGTCGTGTTGAAGCTCCCGCGACCTGTGGTTGCGCGCATCGCGACGATCACCGACTGGCCGCTCGTCCTGATCGATCTCCATACGAAGGAGGGCATCGTCGGGCGCAGCTATCTCGAGCCCTATACCGTCAAGACGATGAAATACCTCGTGCCCGCGCTCGTCGACCTGGGCGAGATGCTGAAGGGTGGGCGCGTCGCACCGCTCGACATGTACACGGCCGCGCGCAAGTCGCTGCACTTCGTCGGCTACCAGGGAATGTCGATGATCGCGGTGTCCGGACTCGACATGGCCGCGTGGGATGCGCGCGCGCAGGCGGCCGGGCTGCCGCTCTGTGAACTGCTCGGGGGATCCCTGGGCGCCGTCCCCGCGTACAACAGCAACGGATTGTGGCTGCACGAGCCGGCGGCAGTCGCGGCCGAGGCCATCGAGTTGCGGGACGAAGGCGGATTCTCCGGATTGAAGCTGCGGCTCGGTCGCGCGCGGCTTACCGACGACATCGCCACGCTCGAGGCCGTTCGTTCGTCCGTGGGGAACGAGGTGCGGTTGATGGTGGACTTCAATCAGGGGCTGCACCTCGGCGAGGCGCTGCAGCGCTGCCATGCGATCGACCATTTCGGGCTCGAATGGATCGAGGAGCCGCTCGTCTACGATAACTTCGCGGGTCATGCGCAGCTCGCGGCCGAGCTCGATACGCCGATCCAGATCGGTGAGAACTTCTACGGGCCGCCGGATCTTCACCGCGCGCTCGAGATGCGCGCATGCGATTTCGTCATGCCCGATTTCATGCGGATCGGCGGGGTGACGGGGTGGATGCGCGCAGCGGCGATCGCCGGCGCCGCCGGCGTGCCGATGTCGACCCATCTGTATCCGGAGGTCGCTGCACACGTGATGCGCGCAACGGAAACGGCGCATTGGCTCGAGTGGCAGGATTGGGCCGATCCGATCCTGGCGCGGCCATTTGAGGTGCGCGAAGGTCGGCTTGTCATTCCCGATGTGCCGGGCGTCGGTCTGGCCTGGAACGAGGACGCCGTTCGCGCGCACCGCGCCTGAAGGGGTCATCGGCCGCGCAACGCGTTGCACGCCTACGTTGGGATCTTTCAGGCGCTCGCGCGGGGAACGAGCCGATAACCCGTGTCGACGATGCGCTCCTGCAGCGTCCTGCCCGCGAGGCGGTCGCAGATCATCGTGCCGGCACGGTGACCGAGCTCGTAGCGCGGCACACGGAGCGTGCTGAGCGATGGAACGACCTGCGCCGCGATCGGAATGTCGTCGAAGCCCGCGATGGCGATCCGCTGCGGTATCCGCAGGCCGCGGCGCTGACATTCGTACAGCGCGCCGACGGCGAGCGCGTCGGCCGAGCAAAACACGGCGCGAATCCCGGGTCGGCGCGTGAGCAGCGTTGCCATGGCGCGCGCGCCGGCGTCGATGTCGAGCGTCGTTTCGACGCAAAGCGATGGGTCGACCGTGCGTTTCGCCGCCTTGAGCGCCGCCTCGTAGCCGCGCCGGCGGTCGCGCGCGCGGTCGTTGTCCTGAGGGTGCGCTCCGATATAGCCGATCGACGCGTAGCCTTTCCTGATCAGGTGGCGCGTAACGGCCCGCGCCGCCCCGAGGTTGTCGTACCCGACGGCCATGTCGATCGGCTCCCCGCCCAGATTTCCGCCTTCGACGACGGGGATGCCCGCGCGCTTCAGCATCCGCGCAGTCTCGGCGGTGTGGATCATGCCCGTCAGGTAGATCCCCTCGACGCGCCGCGACAGGAAGGCGCGTACGAGGGTTTCTTCCTCGACGGCCGAGAAGCCGCTGACGCCCAGCAGCAGGTGCACGCCGGCGGGTGCGAGCGCATCGGTCAGGCCCTGCACGATCTCGGCGATGAGCGAGTTGGTGAGCACCGGAATGATCGCGGCCACCATGCCCGTGCGGCTCGATGCGAGACCGCGCGCGAGCAGATCCGGCGTATAACCGGTTTCGGCGAGAACCTGCTCGACGCGTGCACGCGTTTCATGCGCGACCTTTGCGGGTTCGCGCAGCACGCGCACGACCGTCATTGTCGACACGCCCGCGGCGCGGGCGACGTCGAGGAGCCGCGGCCGGCCGGCGCGAATCTGCGCGGAATGTCCGCGGGTGGTTCTTGCGCGAACCGCGGGCACCGTTACGCGTTCAGCCACGTTGACATGCCGATTCTGCGAGCGCTAACATGTAAGCGCTAACATTACACGAAGCCGTCCCCGAACGCATCGGGCGATGCAGTCCCTGGAGGAGCGTTGACCGGCGACGGTCGAACATTCGCAGGCTACCGTCGGAACGACGGCCGCTACGGCATCCGCAACCACGTTCTCGTGCTCGGGGTGAACGGCCTCGTCGCGCGCGCGGCGGAGCGCGTTGCGCGGGCGGTTCCCCGTTGCGTCCTCGTGGCCTCACCGTATGGGCGAGGGCAATACGGACACGACCACGACGTGCATCGCGCGCAACTCGTGGGCATCGCGAGCAACGCGAACGTCGCCGCGACGCTCGTGATCGGCGCCGACCGCCCCACGACAGATGCCATCGCCACGGCCATCGAGCGGGCGGGCGCGCCGGTCGCCGCGCTCGCGCTCGACGACGTGGACGAGGACGCGCTCGAGCTGTCCGCCCGGGGCGTACGGATTGCGGCCACGCTCGCACGCGATGCATCGCGCCAGGTGCGCGAGGCTGCGCCGATTGCAGCCCTCCTCGTCGCGGCCGAGTGCGGTCACTCGGATGCGACATCGGGGATCGTGGCCAATCCCTTGGTGGGCAAGGTCGTCGATCGTGTCGTCGATGCGGGTGGGACCGCCATGTTCGGCGAGACCGTCGAGTGGCTCGGCGCCGAGCACCTGTTGGCGGGAAGAGGGGCGCGCGATGTGGCCGAAGCGATTGTCCAGGCGGTGCATCGACGCGAAGCGGCGGTCGCCGCAACCGGCGTCGATCTCACCGGCAACAATCCGGGCGCCGAAAACATTCGCGGCGGCTTGAGCTCGATCGAGGAGAAGTCGCTCGGCGCAATTGCCAAGGGAGGTTCACGTCCCGTTGCAGGGCTGCTGTCCATCGCGGAGCGACCGAAGGCACCGGGGCTCTACGTGATGGATGCGCCCGGCTTTTCTCCGGAATCGATGACCGCGTTCGTGGCCGCCGGCGCACAGCTCGTGTTGTTCACGACGGGCGCCGGCAACAGCTATTGCAGCACGATCGCGCCAACCGTGAAGATCAGCGGGCGGCCGGGAACCGCCGCTCGGCTCGCGACGCAGATCGACTTCGACGCAAGTGCCGTATTCGCCGGAGCCGAGGACATCGACGCCGCGGCCGCGCGTCTCTTCGAAACGATGATCGCCGTGTGCTCGGGTCTGCGCACTTGGGGCGAGCTGCTTGGCGAAAGCGCCGAGTCGATCGTGCGCACAGGCGAGTCGCTTTGATTGCGGCAGGCACGCGCTGCGCGCGCTGCACGTCGGTGCCCTCACGCGATTCAGCAGTGAGGACACCATGACGGCGAAGGCGGGCGCAAGGCTTCCGACGCCGCTCGTCTACCTCCGCACGATGGCCGTGTTCATCGTCGTATGGGCCCTTGTCGCCCGTTGGACGGGGAACGTCGCGCTGCTGCCTTCGCCACTCGCGGTCATCGACGCGCTCGTCGATCTCGTGCGCGACATGGAGCTGTTTGTGCACGCCGGGATCAGCTTCGGCCGCATGCTCATCAGCGTGACTCTGGCATCGGCCCTCGCGATTCCGCTTGGCCTGCTGATGGGGCTGTCCCGAACGCTCGACGCCGTTGTCGATCCGACGATCGAAGTGCTTCGTCCGATTTCGGGCATCGCCTGGATTCCCCTTGCGCTCTTCATCTTCGGGATCGGCAATGCGCTGCCCGTCTTCATCATGACATACACCGCATTCTTCCCGATCGTGCTCGGCACCGTGGCGGGAGTTCGCAGCGTCGACCGGCGGCTGATCGATGCGGCACGAACGATGGGTGTCTCGTATCGGACGATCATTACCCGCGTCGTTGTACCAGCGGCGCTGCCCTCGCTGCTGGTGGCGCTGCGTCTGGGACTGGCATCGTCGTGGACGGCTGTCGTCGCCGCCGAGCTCATCGGTGCGCCGAGCGGACTCGGCTACGCGGTCGAGTGGTATCGCGAGCTGCTGATGACGCCGCAAGTGATGTCGTTCATCGCGGTCATCGGTCTGCTCGGGTATGTCTCCGACCGCGCCGTGCGTGCGCTCGCAACGCGATTCACGCCGTGGGCAGTCGAGACGAGGGCCGATGCATGAGCGCCACGGCGATCCGCGACCTGCGGGTCCCCGGTGATCGAACCCCGGGACACGCATGGCCGTGGCGAGGTTTGCTGCTGCCGCTCGCGCTCGTCGTCCTGTGGCAAGTGTGGGGCATGGTGAGCGGCAACGTGCGCACGCCGCTGCCCACGCGCGTGCTCGCCGCAGCGGGTGCACTCATCGCATCCGGAGACTTGTTCTCGGGAATCACGCAAAGTCTTGGCCGCGTGTTCGCGGGATTTGCCGTCGCGTCGCTCATTGCAATTCCGCTCGGTCTCGCAATGGGCGCGTCGCGCGCCGTCGAACGCAATGTCGATCCGCTGGTGGAAAGCTTCCGGCCGATCGCGGCCATCGCGATTCTTCCGCTCGCGATCCTCTGGCTCGGCACAGGCACGGCCGCGGCCGTAATGATCGTCGCCTACGCCGCGTTCTTCCCCATCGTCATCAACACGATCGCCGGTGCGAAGCGCGTCGATCCCACCTTGCTGCGCGCTGCCGCAACGATGGGACTCGGAAAGCTGAAGACGTTGCGCACCGTCGTCGTGCCGGCCGCGTTGCCCGCGATCGGCGTGGGTTTGCGCATCGGCATGGGCGTTGCGTGGACGGCCATCGTGGCGGCGGAGCTCGCGGTTGGCGCCAAGGCGGGCGGCGGCGCGACGGGTGGCATCGGCCAGATGATGTTCGTCTACTACGCCTACAGCATTGAGCTCAACCGGATCGTCGTGTGCATGATCGCCGTCGGGCTCGTCGCGCTGGCGCTCGATCGGCTGATCCGCCTCGGCATGCGGCTGCTGATGCCATGGCTGCCGCGATGACGGGCGCTAAGATGCGCGATCGGCACGCGCCGGATCCACTCTCCGCGCACCCGGTCAAGCTTCGGCTGGACGGCGTCGGCAAGCGCTTCGATACTGGCGCGGCGGCGACTGTCGCGGTCTCCGATTTCACGCTCGACGTCCGGCAGGGCGAGTTCCTCGTCATCGTCGGGCCATCCGGTTGCGGCAAGACGACCGTTCTGAACGTCCTCGCCGGACTCGAGCAGCCGACGACGGGAAGCGTGACGATCGACGGGCGTTCCATTCGCGGACCGGGTCCCGATCGGGGCGTCATGTTCCAGGATTACGCGCTGTTCCCCTGGCACACCGTGTGGGGCAACGTCGAATTCGGATTGCGGCACGGCCCTGCGGGCGAGGGGCTCGATGCGACGGCACGACAGAAGCGTGTGCGGAGCTACGTCGATCTCGTCGGCCTCGGCGGCGCGGAAACGAAGTATCCGCACCAGCTTTCAGGCGGCATGCGTCAGCGCGTGGCGCTCGCGCGCCTGATGGCCAACGAGCCCGAAGTGCTGCTGATGGATGAACCGCTCGCCGCGCTTGACGCGCAGACCCGGCTCATCCTGCAGGACGAATTGCTCCGCATCTGGGGCCAGGATCGGCCGGCCACGGAGCGGCGCACCGTCGTGTTTATAACGCACGCGATCGACGAAGCCGTGTTCCTTGCCGATCGCGTAGCGGTGATGACGACGCATCCAGGACGATTGAAGGCGGTGATCGACGTCGAGCTCCCGCGTCCGCGGGGCGATGCAACGCGCGCCCTGCCGCAGTTTCCATCCCTTTGCCAGCATATCTGGAGCCTGATTCGTGACGAAGCGTATCGCGCGACCGTCACCTGACCCACGTAACCACGGAGGACGAGCATGAGCATCGAGAAGAACGGGAGCGGCGCATCGCGCAGGCGTTTCATCGTAACGACCGGCGCGGCTTCGCTTGCGCTTGCCGTGCCCGCGATCGTTCGCGGCCAGGGCCGCAAGCAGCTCAAGGTGTCCGTAGGGCGGCAGCCGTGGGCAGCGGGCAATTCGCCGGTCACCGCGTACATGCTCAACAACAAGACGTTCGAGCGCTTCGCCACGGATGCGGGCTACGACCTGACGGTCGACTATCGCGACTACCCGTCGGCGCTGCCGATGGTCGAGGCCTTCGTCTCCGGCAACCTCGACTTCGGAATGTGGGGCAATACGCCCATTGTCCGCTTGATTGCGCAGAATCAGCCGGTGCAGATCATCACGGTCGGCGAAGGCCATTTCCGCTTCGTGCTCGCGACGCGCAAGGACTCGCCCATTCGCAACATCGGCGACCTGAAGGGCAAGACGGTCGGCGCGCTGCTTGGCGGCGATCCCTACAACGTGTTGTCGCAGATGCTGCGCTA
>Ga0207711_10004373_pt1 | contig 12052 bp, 12 predicted proteins | sample KBSS34metaG_FD_184401 | JGI IMG/M metagenome (GOLD analysis project Ga0207711, IMG submission 184401) | Switchgrass rhizosphere microbial communities from Kellogg Biological Station, Michigan, USA - KBS S3-4 metaG (SPAdes) (version 2) | ecosystem: Host-associated > Plants > Roots > Rhizosphere...
CTACGGACATTCACTGCAGTACGAGCTCAAACAAGTGCAACTCCAGCGCCCTTTGACCAGAAGGCGGCGATCGCCGCATTGAAAGAACAGATCAAGGGCCATGAGAATGATCCGGCGCCGACGGTATTCAAGAATATCAAGTTCATGACGACGACTCCGGCGGGACGCTTGCTGTCTGTAATGGAATTCGGCTTTTCGCGCGCGTTGGGTGTTGACTGTACACACTGTCATGTCCCCGGAAAATGGGAAGTCGATGATAAGCCTGAAAAACAGATCGCGCGGGATATGTCTGACATGAACACGAAAATAAATAAAGAGTTGCTGCGAAACATCAAAAATCTCAAAGATGCAAACCCGATCGTAAATTGCACGACCTGCCACCGCGGCCAGGTAAAGCCCGCGGTGAATTTGCCGTCATCGTAAACCTTTTTGCGGATCCATACGTTTTAGCAACCATGAAAATCCTAAAATCTCTTTTTTTGATCCTCGCGATCACCGTACCGATGCTCGCGTCGGATATCAAGTCGGGGCAGGAGCTAATAGCCGCAATGCACAAGAAATATGACGGCAAATGGTACAAGACGCTGACATTTGTCCAGACAACAACGAATTACAATCCAGATGGAACCTCAAAGGTGGCAACCTGGTACGAAGCGATGAGCGTTCCCGGAAAGCTGAGGATCGATATCGATCCTCTTGATAAGGGTAACGGCATAATCTTCGCAGATCAGAAACTCTATTCTTTCCGGGACGGGAAGTTGGCGGTCAGCCGGCCCTTCATTCACCCGCTGTTGGTTCTGGGATTCGACGTTTATTTACAGCCGGTCGAGACCACTCTTGATCAGATGAAGGACATGGGGTTCGACATGTCGGTCGTTCATCAAGAGCAATGGCAGGGCAAAACCGTTTATGTTGTTGGCGCCAAACAAGGCGATCTAACCACTCCGCAATTTTGGGTCGACAAAGACAATCTTTACTTCGTTCGCCTTTTTCAGCTTGCGGGAAAAGACAAAAAGAATGTCCAGGAAACCCAGTTCAATAAATATCAAAAAGCCAAAGGCGGCAGTTGGGTGTCGGCCGAGGTTCAATTTTTTGTCGATGGAAAAAGGGCTACGACGGAGGAGTACACCGATATCCAGACCGATACGAAGCTTTCGGACGATCTGTGGAACCCCGATAAATGGATGACCGCCGACCGTACTTACTTTAAGAAGAAATAGGCGGCCCGTCTTGCGTTTACGCCGTGTAAGACTACAATTACAAACATTCCTACCTTTTGCCTTGGAGACTCAAATGAAAAGAATGTTTGCGTTACTTGTTGTCTTTTCCATTATCACTAGCTCTGCGTTTGCTATCGATACGAGCACGGAGATCGATGCTGCCGCTGCGAAGGTCTTACCGCAGGTCATCGAGTGGCGCCGCTATATACACCAGCATCCCGAGCTTTCCAATCGCGAGGTCAACACATCGAAATTTGTCGCCGACCACTTGAAACAGTGGAACATTGAGGTTCGCACCGGGATAGCAAAAACGGGTGTTGTCGGCATATTGAAAGGCGGCCAGCCGGGTCCGGTCATCGGCCTTCGTGCAGACATGGACGCCCTGCCTGTCACGGAGCGAACGGACGTTCCGTTCAAGTCGACAGTGACAGCCGATTACAACGGCCAAACGGTCGGCGTAATGCATGCATGCGGTCACGATTCGCACGTGGCGATGCTGCTTGGGACTGCAGAGGTGCTTTCGGGAATGCGTGACAGGATCAAAGGCACCGTCGTTTTCATCTTTCAACCCGCCGAGGAAGGGGCTCCCGCAGGCGAAGAGGGCGGTGCCGCCCTCATGGTCAAGGAGGGCGTAATGGACAATCCAAAGATCGATGCTGTCTTTGGTATCCACATCGATTCTCGAACCGAGATCGGCAAGATCAAATACAAGCCGGGAGCATTTATGGCATCGAGCGATTGGTTCTCGATAAAGATCAAGGGAAAACAGTCACATGGCGCATACCCCTGGCTCGGGATCGACCCTATAGCGGTTGCATCGCAGATCTACACTGGATTGCAGATGATCGTGTCACGAGAATCGGAATTGACCAAGGCCCCGGTCGTCATCACCGTTGGAAAGATCAACGGGGGAGTGAGGGAGAACATCATTCCGGAAGAACTCACGATGGCGGGCACGATCAGAACACTTGATTCAGCAATGCAGAAAGACGTTCATGAAAAGATCAGGCTAACGGCAACCAAGATCGCCGAAAGCATGGGAGCGACCGCTGAGGTAACCATCGATACGAAAACGCTGGTCACATACAACGCCCCCGACCTTGTGAAGAAGACATTGCCATCTCTCGTAGAAGCGGCCGGTAAGGACAACGTGACCGAAACAGAGTGGGTCACTGGTGCCGAAGACTTTTCTTACTATGGCACCAGGGCTCCCGCTTTCTTTTTCCAGCTCGGCGGGATGCCGAAAGGTAAGGATCCCAAAACCGCGGCCGCTCATCACACGCCGGATTTTTATATAGACGACAGTAAGCTGGATGTCGGAGTCAAGGCGTTTTGCAACGTCGTCTTTAACTATAAATAGATCCATTCAGAATTGTCCGACTTCCGGAAAATTCGGACCAAGTCATGGCGATTTGTATCGGATTGGATAAAATAGAAAGGAAATGATCCTTTTGATTCAAGTTGCGCCGACGTCAATGAGGTTACTTCATGGGGCTTCGGCGATTACCGACGTTGCCTGGAACTCGATTAACGGACTGATCACGGATACCATCGAGCGGTTGCCCTATGTGTTAGCGGGTCTTATTGTTTTTGCTCTCTTTTACGGGATCGCGCGCCTTTCTAAAGGTTTGTTCTGGGTGGCTTCCAAACACGCCAATCTTGACCCAAGACTGCGAATTTTGTTCAGCCGTCTGATCGCGGTTTCGCTAACAGTATTGGGACTGTTTACTGCTCTTTCGGTCATCATTCCATCATTTTCATTTGGAAACATAATCGCGGGCTTTGGCCTTACATCGGTAGTTATTGCCTTTGCCACCAAGGATATAATCAGCAATCTCTTGTCCGGCGTGATGATCCTTTGGACGCGGCCTTTTCAGATCGGCGATTATCTTTTTATGGGGGCCCATCAGGGTAAGGTCGAGTATATCGGCGTCCGGGCAACGTCTTTAAGAAAAGACGATGGGGAGCTGATACTTATTCCGAACGGCGAAATGTACTCCAGCGCGCTGACAATTCGCGGGGCAGGGGCTTTGCGGCGGATGAACTTAAAATTCAGTATTGGCTATGAGGATGAGGCTTCGAAAGCTAAAGAACTCGTTATCAAGGCTATCGGCGTGCTCGAGTTTATCGTCAAAGATCCGCCTGTAGATGTTTATGTAACTGATCTGAATACCGATGGCATAAGCATAACCGTGAATTTCTGGATCAATACTGACAAGATCCGTCCGCGGGCTGCTTTTGATGCTGCCGCGATTGCCATAATGGACGCCCTGGACAACGAGGACATCGAGTTATTTCCGCCTGGATCGGTCATTGTTCAAAGACCTGGAGATGGAAATAACAACAGCTCCGAGTCCGAACCAGTCTCGAATTCAAAGCTCGATCTTTGACGTGGCAAAATGAGAAAGTTAATTTATGGGCGGCTGAGGATTTTGTTGCGGCTGTTGCAATTGTGGGACCAATCGGCTTGCTCCCGAACCCCGAAACAGCGGCGTAAAGGCCCATTTTGAATGGTTTTCCTCACCATAATACGAGAGTACTGAACGGCTTTTGCTAGAGCTTACAACCCCGATGAACGGGGTGTTATCGGTAGCGTCCGATGAGAAGCTGTCCTCTTCTGGTTCTTGCGGCTCAGTGGGGCTGATATTATTGAGTGAATTCACAATTACCACCACATAGCGGTCGAAAACAGGGCTCGGATTTCCCGGAAGCAATCCATTGTTATAGTCCTGAACCCGTTTTGCAATTCGCGCCAGAGCTTGAGGTTCAGGTTGTATGAGCCGCCATTTTCCGTCGGCACTAAGCGGGTCGATCGCCGCTGATGCACGAAGGATCTGTCGCTGCCTTGTCCCCTGCGGCAAGCCATTGAGCAGGTCATCCATCGAGTTTGGCAGCTTCGCGCCGCGATAGAATTGGACGTACTGCTGGATGGCATAAGCTACCTCTTCGCCGCGGCGGATAGCTTCAAGTTCCTTCTCCCGCTGGACCTCGATCTGGACGCTCGGCGCCGCTGCGAGCAGGGCTATTGCCAATAACGTCATGATCGCCATTACCGAAAGCAGAGACATTCCTGCTTCCGGACCAGGACGCGGATCAATTGTCCGTGTCGTCGTCATTGGTGTCTTTATCTTTGTCTTTAACCGGGTCCACATCTCTCGGCCGTTGGCGCGGAGGTACTTGCTGTTGCATTTGGGGTGATTGCTGCTGAGGGAAACTGCGAACATTTCCACCGGGCATGTTCGGATTCGGATAGCCTGGAGTCGTATAAGTCGGCCCATTTGAGAATTCCGAGCCGGGGAAGCCGCCGGACGGGCCGACAGACGGCGGTCCAGTTTTTACCAGGGCTAGCTTATAACGGAACCCAAGGTTCACATCCTCCACGACTGTTTCCTCGGATGAGATACTCATCAGCCGAAAACGGCCCGAAACAACATCGTTAAGCCTTGCAGCGGTCGGAAGCTGCTTGCCCTGCTCCATAAAATAGGCAGTGTCGTTGTTATACCTCTTTCTCGCGATCATCCCAACGTAGGTGAACTGCGGCCGCGGAGGGGCCTGGACGTTGAAGTAGACTCGGTTCGAAAAGATCTTACCGTCAGGGGATTGTACTAACACGTCCTTTTGCCCCTCGCTCGCGATAAGTGCCGCGGGGATTTCAGTAACAAGCTTTTGCGGGCTGACGTATGTCGTCGGCATTTGGCTCTGGTTAAAGTAGACCTGTAGATCCGGCGTTATACGGTCGCCATTTATCTCCATACGAAATCCAGCGGAGCCAGCATAGACATTTTGGGGCATCACATAGGCTATCTGGACTGGTGGTGTCGGCGTCGGAGTTGGGGTTTTTGTTTGGATCGGCGCGGGCGTAGCCTGACCCGGCGGAGGCGGCTCGTAGAAAGCAAAAATGTTACGGCCTGCATCCGGAGCCGGCGGTGTCATACCACGATAAACAATTTCCGTTGTTGAGTCTGTGAAAATCTGCTGATCATCAGAGGGAAGGTTAAACTTACCATTACTCTCAGGCTTTGGCGACGACGCAACCTTCGCGGGAGAGGGTGTCGGAGCAATTATCACTTTCGCTCCGGTTCCAAAACTCGGCCCAAAGGCCCAAAAAAGAGCGATCAGCGAAAGAGTGCCAAGCCCTGCAGCTGCAATGATCTTATTTCTTTCGGTTGGTGTTTTCCCGGCAAACAGCTGCATTATTGTGAAACTCCTTTTTCCGGTTCCGCGGCCGTGACCATAGGATTAAAATCGGGCCGCCGGAAATAGGCTGCTAGTTCGATGCGCAGGCTGACAGTTTCACCATGTGCCTTGCCGCGGGGCCCAGTCGGCTGTTGCTGAGGAAACTGCTGTTGGATTGGATTGGTCGGCATTCCCGGATACTGATTCTGGTTCATCGGCCTTCCGGTAGTCGGATTCACCATACCGTAGTTAGGCGAATTGGGTGTCACCAACTTGCCGCTTCCCGGATTGATCACACCGCCGTATATTTGTCCGTTGAGTGTAGGCCTGGCCGCATTGGCCGGGTTCGATTGTCCGTCCGCAGTCTGCGGATGGGCCTGACTGTCCGATGGTTCGAGTTCGATCGAACTTATGATCACGAAATCGTTACCGCCGCGTTCGACGTCGTTTACGAAGCGGCGAAGATTCTGGTAAGAACCCTCGAGAGTCATAGTTACGTAAACGCCGGGAAAGAGGCTGCGGAACTTGGAGCGCCCGCGCTCTTCGTCAGTTTGCTTTCCGTTGCCCTGATCGGCTGCATCCAGATATGTATAATCGGGACCGGTCGAATTGATCAGCCCATACGAGCCGATAAGTCCATTGATCTTTTGGTAAAGAGCATTCTTGCCGACCGCTGCAACAGGCAGGTAATTCAGCTGGAAATCGTTTACGCTGTTTATCAGTTTGACGGCCTGCGATTCGGCGCTTGTAAAATCTCCGTATTTACCCTGGGCCGATGTCAATTCTTCCTGCAAACGGTCGCTCTCGACCCGATTATGCTCAACTTGGCGGTTTGACGGTACAACCGCGAAAAGATAAAGCAATAACACGGCGAGCAACGCCATAGACGAAACTCCCACCGCGCCGATCTCAGATTTGCCCCACATGCCCCCGTAAACTCGTCTGGGGCGATTTGCGGGAGCTATCTCGATCCGGGGCTCCTTTTCGAAAACCAGAGTTTCGTCACCGGTAAGAAGGACTGTTCGATTTGGTTCCTCGACAACAACAGCTGCGTCCTTGGTCGAACCATAGTCGTTCACGTGTATCTCAGCCGGCTCTTGCTCCGCACGTGTTTCGGGCAGGTCTTTTCGTTCGGCCATTATCGGTCACCTCCCGCCTGCGCCACATCACCTACCGGACTTTCCGCGTAACCTGAACTCGGGATGTAAATAACGTGAAGGGTATATTCGGTATAGTTCATTCCCCTCTCATTCTTTTGAAGATCCTGTCCTTTAAGCTCCGCCTGAAACTGCCCCGAACTATTCATCGAGTCGATCATCGAGACAACGGTCTGGTAATCACGGCTAAGCACACTCAGTTCAAGCTCTGCTTTCGTCTTATCACCGTCAGAGTATACGTTGGCGACTTTGATCCGGGACGCGCTGACGCCGCCTGGGAGGACAGATTCCAGATCTGCGAATAGACGAGACCAGCCAAATGTTTTATTTGCTACGAGTTTATGAGCGGAGATAAGCAACGCCTGCTGTTCCGGCGACAATTTTTGCTGGACCTGAGCCCCTTTGTCGTTAAGCTGCTTGATGTCCTCCTGCATCTGCCTATTGTGGACAGCGGACAGGCTATTCATTTGGGAATTGCTTCTAAGCTGGACGAAGCACATGAGAGCGCTAATGGCTGCCGCTACAAGAAGAAGGAGCGCGAGCAAATAAGGCAAATTCCTATTCCGAAAAGGATGAGTTGAAAGGTTTAGCTTGGTGATCACGGCTTGGTACTTCATTGGCCCGCTCCGGCTAACCTGCGGGCTGTCCGTATATAACGGCACACGCAGAGTTTAACACGAAATCTTACAGAAGTCTTTCACGTTTCAGCCGTGCGAAAGTTGCAAAAACTATTCGGGACGCGAGGGAAGAGGAAGAGCCGGGTCGGCAGGGGCCATCTCGCTATACGTGCAAACGCGGTTACGGCCTTCTCGTTTTGCCCGGTACAGGGCTGAATCGGCCATTTCGACGAGTTCGATGGGATCGCTTGAATCGTCCGGAAAACCCGCAATACCTATGCTGATCGTGACGTGGTGGTTATCGGCTTGCTGGCCCCGTTTCATTACACTAAACGCTTCTTCTTCAATAGAGGAGCGAATTCGTTCTGCCGCGATCTCGGCTTGAGCCAAGTCTGCATCGAGAAGGAATGCAGCAAACTCTTCTCCACCAAACCGCGCCGCGGCGTCTCCGCTTCGCAGGCTTTTTACGATACACGCCCCTATCTCTTCGAGAGTTTTACTGCCGGTTAGATGACCGTAGCTGTCATTGACCTTTTTGAAATGGTCGATATCCATCATCAAGACGCAAAAACCGCGGCCTTCGGATTTTGAACGGGCAGCCTCGCGGCGAAGTTCAGAGAAAAAGGACCGACTGGAAAGTAAGCCAGTGAGGTCATCGTGAGATATAAGGCGATGGATCTGCTGCTGGTATTCGCGATCGATCTCGTCCAGAAGATCAAATCTCAGAATGTGCTCGCCGATCATGATCTTATCGCCATTTTGGAGCTTTTCTCCGGTTATTCGGCGACCGTTAAGGAATGTCCCGTTTCTCGATTCGAGGTCGGTAAGAAGGTAATCGGTTCGTCCCGTAATGTCCTCGACCACTTTTTTTATCGATGCATGCATTCTCGAAACCTTGGTATCGTTAATTCGGACCCCGGCTTCGAGCGCGCGCCCCAGCACAACCTCGTCCCGTTCGAGCGGGATAGGGACAGCGATCAGGTCGCCAGTCAGAAAGACAAGAGACGGCCTAAGGTCGCGCGATGGGACGGCGGATTCATGCATATTGTCTCGGGACAGGATATGTGAGAGATATGCCCGACTACTAGGATATCGCAAACCGCGGATGAAATTCCACAAGTTTTTGGCGCGATCATCTTCCTTTTCATTAGTGCTCGCCTGATTTAGAGATTCGCCCATTAGCATTTAACATAAGCCTAGATGCGAGTACTGTTCGTAAAGTTGGGAAGTATCGGCGATATCGTCCACACCTTGCCTGCACTTGCTGCAGTCGGACACGCTTTGCCCGACGCCGAGATCTCCTGGGCCGTCGAATCCCGCTCGGCCGAGATACTTCGCGAAAACACTCTGATAGACAATTTGATCGAAGTAGATACTCGTTCATTGCGGGCCGGAAGATCGGTCGATCAGATACTGCCGGAGATTCGCAGGCAAGTGACGGGAATTCGAAAGTTTAGATTCGATGTGGCAATTGACTTTCAAGGTCTACTGAAATCCGCCTTGATAGCGAAACTTTCCGGCTCAAAAAGTCGGATTGGATTTGCTCGCAAAGAACTGCGAGAACCGGCAAGCAGGGTACTTTTGACCAAGAGCGTCAAAACCGACCCCCAGGTCCACGTGATCCGAAAGAATCTCCAGTTGCTTGAAGGCGCGCTGAAGATACCGGTGCCCGATTCGGGCTTTGAGTTTCCGATCCAGACCTCTCCTGGCGACATTGCGGAAGCCGGCGAAATAGCCGAGCAAGCGGCCGGACACTTTGCGATTTTGAATCCGGCGGGTGGTTGGGTGACAAAGTTATGGCACGCGGAAAAATTCGGTATGCTTGCTGACCGAATTTGGGAGCAATACGGGTTAACTTCGGTCGTGGCAACAGGACCGAAAGAGATCGATCTCGCAAGAAAAGTGGAAGCGGCCAGCCGGTCTGGCAAACTATTGTTGCGGCAGCCATCCCTCAAAGCCTTCTACGAGCTTGTTCGCACAGCGAAAGTTTACGTGGGCGGTGATACCGGTCCGACCCACTTGGCCGTCGCGGCGGGAGCACCTGTTGTAGGTATTTTTGGCCCTACGGAGTGGTGGCGAAACGGAAGTCCCTCGCCGGGCGATATCTGCGTTGAGCGTATGGACATCGGCTGCCGTATAGATTGTCATCGAAGAACTTGCAATAACTGGATCTGTATGGATATAAATGTGGAAACCGTTTTCGAGGCTGTGCGACGCCGATTAGAGAACAAAAACTAAATGCCGATGCCGTCGGCGATATTCAGATATAATTAAGTAAATGAAGAGATCTTGTTTTGCCGCGCTGTTTAGTTTGTGTCTGGCGGTGCTTGTGACATGTGCGGTCGGCCAAACTGACGGAGCGAGTGCGGTCACAAACCGCCCCTTCAACTATGGCGAGACGTTGACATACGATGGAAAGGCCAAAGTAAGTTCATTGCTGCCTGCTACGTCCGTCGCGGATTTGACGTTTACGGTGGCCAAAGCTACTGATTCCAATAATTATGTGATCACCGGAAATGCCAAGTCGAAAGGGACGCTGGTAAAGATGTTTAGTTATAGCTTCCTGGAAAACTACGAGTCCACGATCGACTCTGCGGAATTCAAGGCGCTGAAATCGACTCATCATGACGTTCAAAAGGAACGTGTTCGCGATGGCCTTGCAACATTTGACTACGGTCAGAAGCGTGTGACCTATGTCGAGACTGATCCCGGGGACCCCATGCGGCCGCCGCGAAATATCGCGTCAAACCTCGAAGGAGTGACTCATGACATTGTGTCTGGCTTGTATTCGATCCGACTTCGGCCCTTGGAGCTGAACAAAACCTTTGAAGTGACCATTAGCGACTCCGGGCTCGTCTATAAAGTGCCGGTCCGAGTCACTGCCCGTGAGCAGCAAAAAACGATCTTCGGTAGGATCTGGTGCTGGCGGATCGAGCCTGACGTTTTCGGTCCCGGCAGAATAATAGACAGGGAAGGGAAGATGATTATTTGGGTAGCCGACGACGCTCGCCGAATCCCGGTCCGGGCCACGATCGATACATTTGTTAAAATAGACATACGGTTGAAGTCGGCTAGCAATCTTAAGCAGACTTAGATTCAGGAGTCTTTCCATTGATCGGTCAATTCTCCGGGTGGGACAGCCATGGGGAACTGAACAGTATCGACCAAAAAGGCTACCGTCTGAATCGATGAGAGCGGGTTCCGACGATCATTGAATTTGGGGGTGACGCTTCTTACCTCCGTTACCTTCAGCCCCTTCATCTCGGCCTTATAGGTTTGGAAGAGCTGATTAAACTGGTTCCGGATCTCGACGGTCAGGGTTGCGTCTTTCAGTTTTTGGTTGTTCATCATCTTGTCGTAGAAAAACGCAAAAGAGCCCTCTAGCTCCATCTGCACAGTCACCTTTACCTGCTCAGACCTTGATTTGCCGGTGTATGTGTAGCTGAAGCTATTGATCTCGAGGTCTCCGACATGGCCGAGGTCGGAAGAGCTTCCGCGAATTCCATCGACCTTAAGATAAGATTTTTGACCCATGGTCCCTCCGTATAAAAACCTGAATCTTTCAATTGAATAAGGCTTGTTGATCAAAAATATTTCATCGTCTAATACTATTTTTTATCGTCGGGTTAAATCGTTTATAATTATTACTTTACGTTAACAAAATCGAATCCACGGGAGGTTAGGACTGATGAAGACTGAAACACTTACTTTTGAAACGCCGGATGGGCAGACGACTGCTTATGTCGCCACGCCAGATACGGACACCAAAAAATCCGTACTGATCATCCAGGAATATTGGGGAGTCAACGATCATATCAAGGATATTGCCGGACGGTACGCGAATGAAGGTTTTATTGCGATCGCACCTGACCTCTACCGCGGTAAGATCGCCAAGGACAAGAATGAGGCATCGGATCTAATGGCTTCCCTTAAGCTTGAGGATGGCCTCGCAACGATCAGGGCAGCGATTGAAGAGGGGATGGAGAAATACGGCGCGATGCATTTTGGGATCAACGGATTTTGCATGGGCGGTACATATGCGTTGAGGGCCGCATGCGAATTAGAAGGGATCAGCGCGGCAGCGCCGTTTTATGGCGATATACCTCCTGAAGAGGTGTTGAAAAAACTGACCGTCCCAACCATCTTCGTTTCTGCAACTCAAGACGCGTGGATCAATCCTCAGAAAGTCGCGACCCTGGAAGGGATCGTCGAGAAATATGAGCTGCCCGTGACCGTTGCAAAATATGAGGCAGATCACGCCTTTTTTAATGATCAGCGACCCGAGGTTTATAATGAAGCCGCCGCCAAGGACGCCTGGGCGCAGGTTATCGAGCTCTTCAACGTCAATCTTTGACCCAATTCATATTGCGCGGCGAAATGACCTTTAGCCTATTAGTTCTTCGAGCTCCTCGATATTCGGCAAAGAGGTTCGAGCTCCAACGGCTCGACATTTAAGTGCTGCGACCGCATTTGCCATTCGCGCGCTATCTTCAACGTTCTTTCCATTCAAAAGCCCGTGAAGTAGTCCAACACGGAAGGCGTCGCCGGCTCCCGTAGTGTCTTTACAGCCGCCCGGAACCGCGAAGCCCGGCGTTTCTATAAATGTCTCATTACAGAGCAGCAACGAGCCTTCCTCGCCAAGAGTGACACCGACTATTTTGCAGCCAAAAATAGATTTGATCTCCCGGAGAGCTTCGCTCATATTTGCGTGCCCAAAGAGCTTTTCGGGAAAGTCGGCGGATGCGACAAAGATGTCAACATGCGACAGAAGCTCCTGGACCCCTTCAAATAAATTGTCGATGTCCACGGACACAATTGTTTCCGTTTCTTTTGCTCGCTTTGCCAAAGCCAGACAGGCCTTTGCGTCGTGGGGCGTGAAATG
>Ga0207711_10004375_pt1 | contig 12049 bp, 18 predicted proteins | sample KBSS34metaG_FD_184401 | JGI IMG/M metagenome (GOLD analysis project Ga0207711, IMG submission 184401) | Switchgrass rhizosphere microbial communities from Kellogg Biological Station, Michigan, USA - KBS S3-4 metaG (SPAdes) (version 2) | ecosystem: Host-associated > Plants > Roots > Rhizosphere...
TGAATGCCTCCCGCGATAGTGGTGCTGCGTCGGCGGCGTGATAGGCGCGGGTTCGTGCCGACTCGATTTCGGCCACGTCGGCGAGGTAGTTGGCCGCGGCCCCCTGTCCGATGCCACGCAAGAATTTCGGGAAGCTTTCGCCATACTGCAGCAACACCGGTGAGCGCGGCGGCTCTGACAGCACATACTGATGGGCAACCCGGTTGAAAGCGTCGTCCCAGAGAAGTTTGCGCACAACCGGATAGCGCGCCGACACCGCATTGATCAGGCCTGCGATGACGTTGTTGCGGTAGACGCTGAACCGGCTGGCGTGCGCTGGGCCCGACGCCTCGCGGACCACGGTGGGGATCGGCGCATCGCCGGACAGGATCGCCTCGGCGAATGCCCGCTGAAGGCGCATGGGCGGGCTGTCGAGCGCCAGTGCGAGCATGGCGTCACGCGGCCCGCTGTACAGCGCGCGCGGCCATCAGATTGCGAGCACGCTCCACCTCGGCGGCAAGCACAGCGAATGGCGGCACATTGTTGTCCCACTCGATCAGGGTCGGCGCGTGACAGCGCGCAAACGCCCGGCGGTACAAGTCCCACACGACATCGCCGACCGGACAGCCGTGGTCGTCGATCAGGAGGCGCACGCCACTGCTGTCACGGTCCTCGGCGAAACCAGCGAGGTGAAATTCGCCGACGTCCTGCATCGGAAATGAGTCGATATAGGCCACAGCATCGAAACCGTGGTTGATCGCGGAGACATGGACGTTGTTTACGTCGAGCAGCAGGCCGCAGCCCGTACGTTGTGTGAGCGCGCGGAGGAATTCGATCTCGGTCATCGTGCTGTTGCCGAAGGCCACATACGTCGAGGGATTTTCCAGCAGCATCCGTACCCCGAGGCTGTCCTGCACCTGGCTGATGTGATCGCAGACATGCGCCAACGAAACCTCGTTGTACGGCAACGGCAGCAGATCATTGAGAAAAACGCCGTCGTGCGTGGACCAGGCGAGATGCTCGGAGAACCGCGCCGGCTGATAGATATCGATGAGGCGTTTCAGCCGTTTCAGGTGGTCGCGATCGAGCGCGGACGCGCCGCCGATCGACAAGCCGACGCCGTGGATCGACAACGGATAGTCGGCGCAAATTCGATGCAAGAGGTGATGCGGCGGGCCGCCCGCGCCCATGTAGTTCTCGGCGTGAACCTCGAAGAAATCGACCCGGCGGGGGCCGGTGAGGATCTCGTGGCCATGCTCGGGTTTAAGCCCGACACCGGCGAGCGACGGTGCATCCCGACGCGGAAATGACGGCCTCATGATCATGGACTCCCCATCGCCTGGGCGGAAACCGGCGCGCTGCACCGGCTTCCGTCGGGCCTTGCGGATTACGCTGGACGCTTGATGGCCGAGAGCGAGCCCGGGCCGAACGGGGTCTGAGTGGTGACGCAGGCGCCCTGTTCGACGAGCTTCCAAGCATTACCTTGATAGTCGACCTTGGCAGTTGCGGCGCAGGTGGTGCCGGCGCCGGCGGCGCAGTCGTTCTGACCCTTGAGCGACACGCCGTAGCATTTCTCCTTGGCGCCGGCCTGGGCCGAGGTGGAAACCGCCGTGACCAGCGCTGAACTCAGCGCTGCTGCGATCGCAAGCGACGTGACCGAATTGATCTTGATTGACATTGGACTTCTCCCATTTGCAAAACGCTCCCGATTGAGCGTTGCAATCACAGTGGTCGGTTTTGCGCTTGCGGTGAAATATCGTCCGACAATTGTTCCGATAGCGGATCGCTATCAGCGAATGAACGGGTGTTCGCTTATGGAATACACCGCATGCCGCGACGCCTTGATGACGCCGGCATGAGCCCATACCCCAGAGCCAACGATGCGATCGAATTTCATGTTGAGAGCTCCGATCACCACGGCGATGCCAGCGGCAAGCGCGGTCGCAACAATCCGGACATGGGTCTCGTAGTCCGCTCTGTGCAATGAATGGTTCATCTGCGCGCTCCTGTTTGAAAACAAGGCCTTGATGAAATCTAGGAGCATCGGTATGTGGCGTGAAATGCCGGTTCGTTATCGACCCGATAGAGCGCCGGCATAATCGACGCAGGCCGGCCCTCAAGCGGCGCGCAGGTCTTTGAGTGCTGCAACAATAGTTTCGGGCTCCATGCGCTCGCGGAATTCGATATTGACCTGCCGCGCTTTGACCAAGCCATCCTGGCCGACGATGAACTTCGCTGCCATCGGCAGAAAATATCCTCGATTGCCGTGGTATTTTTCCAACTCGACGCCGGCCTCCAGGTACATCCGGCTGATCTCGGCGCCGACCCAAAAGATCAAGCCAAGCGACAACGAGTAGCCAAGATCGATGTCGCTCAGGACCGGAAACGGCAACCTGTTCTGTTGCGCGTAGCGATCCGTGAATTGCGCGCTGTCCGGCATGATCGAAACGACCCGCGCGCCCAGTTGTTTGATCTGATCATGAATGGCGGCCAGCGAGCGTAATTCCAGCTTGCAATAAGGGCACCAATGACCACGGTTGAAGCTGATCACCGCGGGCCCCGACTGCAGCAGCGACGAAAGCGACACCAGCCGCCCCGATTCATCGGGAAGAATGAAGTTCTGCAGCCGATCGCCGACCTGGGGACCGACCTCGGCGCGATCCAGCGCGCCGAGCCGATCGATCAACTCGTCATAAACCCTGGCGAAGTCGGGTCGGAGCCTGCTGCTTTGCTCGCGATAGCTCGCCAACCGCGAGCTGAGCGAAGCATGCAAGCTTTCGGCTTGTTGCAGCGCCTCGGCGGAGGTCTTTGGCGTGGATTGTAAGTTTTTCAATTTTTCCTCGCGCATGCGCGCGAGCGTTTGTGAGCTGCGCACATCCACCGAATAACATGAGGCCGCATAGCTGAGGGCTATAGCCACCATTGCGAAGATGTACGGAACCCGGCGCTTGCGTGCGACGGACCTGGATTAAGAGAAGTCCCGTCCAGACGTGCTCTGAGATCACGACAGGCGGCGACTCGAACGGTCACCGCCTGCTCGCTGGGACTAGATGCGTCGCTTTGCCTCTGCGGGGTAGTAGCTCATGCGGCAAAAGCCGCCGAGGCCGCTGACGTTCGCGGTGCATTGCTCTTGAGTGTAGAAGTTGCAGCTCTCGCTACCGGTGCGATAGATCGCACACCATTCGGTGTTCTTCGGGGCGGCGGTGGTCGTCATCGCCGAAGCCGCGCCAAGAGCCGCCGCCGACACGCCAGCCGCGATCGCGACACGCAAAGCCATCCGTTCCATGACATTCTCCTGATCGAACTTTCATGAACCACCATGGTTCACATGTGATCAATCAAGCCAATTTCGGACGGCGGCGGCCAATGCCGATTTGCGCGCAAATCGATACACGAGGCCTATGATCAGCCACGGATGACCGGCGGCATTCGCCGCGCGTGGGCACCTGAGGCTCACTCACGCCACCAATAGGAGCACGGTTTGAATTTGGCTGTAAGCCGCCGCGAATAATGCGTCGTAGCTGGTCTGCCCTTCTTTCGCTGCTTTCAAGATGAATTCGGCCAACCGTACTTTCATGACCGAATTGGCCTGATCGATGGGGACGTGAGTCATGACGTCGTCTAGGGCCGCTCGCATCGTGGTAACCATGGCTGAGTCGAAATTCGGCATCTCACCATCTCCAGTTGGAACAAACGCATCTTCAATTGACTGGCGTCACCGCTGGAATTCGATTCGACCATCAAGTTGTTACAGCGATGTTGACTCTCTTGCTCCTGAGAATGAGTCCGCCAAACAGCCCGTTTCCCAAAACGACGGCTCCGACCGCAAAGGCATGGACCAGCATGTCTGGGGCGGAGGCATCATGAGAATGGATAAAATTCAGCAGGCTTGCCGCGGCAGAGGCGCACGCCAATCCCCCAAGGACCGATGTCAGAGTTGGACGCAGCGAACAGCCCCGCCGCAGCATTAACACGAGGAACACCGACAGCGGCGTGGATAGAGCCAGAATAAAGAGTAAGCAGTGGTCGGTTCCGCCAACCGGTATCGGATAAATATCCGCAACAGCCCAAGATCTGAGGCAGCCTATCCCGCTGGCGCTGATCCAAAGTACCAATGCTGGCGCAGGTAGCAGCGCCCAGAACGGCTTTCGGTCTGGCAGGCTCAGCTGAAACGCGGCCAGAGCTGCAAGGACGGCAGTCAGCATCGAACCCGCCGCCGCAATGCAAAGATCCGGCGCAGCAACGAACCGGCGCAACATGGATGCGATGTCGCATGTCATCGTGAGCGCAATCGCGATGGCCGCGACGATTGCCAACCACACCAGAGCACGCAAACGCGGTGGCGCCAGCCGACGCATCGGTACGAGGTCTGCCGCGAGCGCCTGAATCAACCGGTCGTTTGAATCGGAGACAATCATGGTGTCAGTCCTTTCGGCCAAATTGAGAACGCAACGTCTTGATGGCTCGATGCCAATTGACCCGGAGCGATCCGGCCGTGCGTCCGGTCGCAACCGCCGCTTCGGCGAGCGAATACCCTCGAAGGGCAATCTGTTCGATGGCGTCGCGTTGCATGGCCGGCAGCCTGCCTATGGCGGCACCGAGAAGGGCGGCCCGGTCCATCCCGAAAGCTATTTCTTCCGGATCATCTCGGGCGTCGGCATGATTCTCGTAGGCGAGCGGCTCATAAATCTCGCGTGTGCCGGTTCGGTCTGCCTGACGTAATCCGTCGATCGCGCGCCGCTGGGCAATCGTCCTGAGCCAGGCCGTGAACGAGCGGCTTGGATCGTAGGTTTGCCGCGCCCGGTGAATGGTGAGCAGAGTCTCTTGCACCACGTCATCGACCGAAGCCGGGCGCACGCCCTGAGCGCGCGCGACTCCGCGGACGAATGGAATGCAGTCGCGCAAAAGCGATTCGTAAGCCGATTTATCGCCCGCTTGGGCCGCGACCATCCACGCGGTCCATTGTCGATCCATCTCGCCGATGCTGCACGCGGTTACCGACACCCATCGGCGTTGCTCAGATGACGACTCGCGTTGCAAATCCAAACGGGCGGCGTTGTTCATTGCAGCCTCGCTTCGGAGGCGCCGGCATCGAGGGCGACATTCGCGATCTTCCGGTGGCTCAGCACCACCACGCTTGAGCCAACCGGAACACGTCCAAACAGATCGATGACGTCGTGGTTCAGGAGCCGGATGCAGCCGCTGGAAACATTCTGACCAATGCTCCAAGGCTCGTTGGTTCCATGGATGCGATAAAGCGTGTCACGCCCATTCTGAAACAGATACAGCGCGCGGGCGCCAAGCGGATTGCCTAGGCCTGGCTGCATGCCCTTGCGGTATCGCTCAAGGGCGGGCTGCCGCCGGATCATCTCGGCTGGGGGCGTCCAATTCGGCCATCGCGCCTTGCGCGCGATCTTGGCCTCACCGCTCCAGCCGAAGCCTTCGCGCCCAACGCCAATCCCGTAACGAAGTGCGGCACCGCCCTCCATGACCAAGTAGAGAAACTTGGCGTCGGGATCGACCACGATCGTCCCGGCGGGATGAAGCGTCGGATAACGCACGCGCTGACGTACGTATTTCGGATCCAGCTCGTCGGCCGGAACTGCCGGCACCGGATATTCTTCGTTCGGCCGGGCGCCGTAGTTCGCGGCAGCGCGGATTTCACCTGCCGACGCCTCCCCTGACACCGGCAACAGGGATGTCGTTTGATTACATGCAGTCAGAAAGAAACTCACGAACAGAGCGACGCACTTAAGCGCAGTCGCGCTGCCCGCGCATAAGCGCGCGCTTTCGACAGGCATTCTGCTGGCTCCCAGGATTCCGATACCGCGGTGGATATCAAGCGCCTTTGCGTTGGCGAGCGCGGTCAGAATCGGGGAGGACGCTCCAGACGAGACGCAAGGAACAGTGCGGCCACAGAGTCAACGGCAATCGCAATCCGAGATGATTCAAGCTCGACCGGCACCGTATGATCGATTGCCGATTGAGGGAGCCCGGCGGCACCCGCGGGCGCGCAGGTTCCGAAGCCCTGTGACAGCCCGCCATGCCGGCAGGGCCTATTCGGCATCGGTGGAGCGTCGCGGGTTGAGGATATCTGCTGCACGGAAATGCGGGCCGAGGAACCGCTTGCCGTCGACGAACGGATGCCCAGGCACAACGGTGTGACGAGCATGGCCGTAATGCAAAGCCACGCCAGCAGCGCGCCATTTGCTCGAAGACCCAATGTTGCCTTTGCCGTCATTCAAGGAGAATCCTAATCTCCGATTTCATTGTTCTGGCGGCCAGACACATGCAAATGACTTGTCCGTGAAGGCAGGTCGGATCGGCGAGCATTGGCGTTGGGCCAGATCGCCAAGGCCGAAGACGCCATGCCGCGAACAAGCGAGAGAAACAGATCGGACATGATTTTGCTCAGCATTCTCCGATCTCCCGATTGCGCGCAGCAGATTGTCCCATGGACAGGCGTGTTGCGGCCTGGGTTCGCGCGCGTCGCCGGGACCGCCACCGGTCGATCGAGAGCGGACCGGCGCCTCCGATAACAAGCGTGGCCAGGCTCGCGAGATACAGCAGGATGATTTCATATCCGACGGAGCCGAATTTCGTGCCGCTCGCGGTGACCTCGACGAGTTTTACAGAGAAAAACCCATAAGGCAGATGGATCGTGAGCAGGGCCGTCAGCAAGACCACGGCCATGGGCAGACTGACCACCGGCACGAAAGCACCGATCAGCACCGCAAGGCCACCGATCATTTCGACCAAGGTAGTCAGCCATGCGAGCAGAAGCGGCACCGGTGTGCCGATCGTGTCTAGAACGACCGCAAAGGTGTCCGGCCCACGCGAAAACTTTGCATATCCATGCGCGATAAATCCATAGCCGACTATCAAACGCAGCGGGAGCGGCGCCCATTGGCGGAGCCATCGAAGGTCGGCCGACCAAGCAACGAGTTGGGCTGGAAACATAGGCGTTAACGACGAGAGCATGACGATTCCTCACGGCTGCATAGGCCTTGGTGCGATCGCCAAGTATTCGTTCGCGCGCCGGAAATGTTTCAGCTGCGGACGTGAGGCTATGTAAACGGTAACGGCCGCCCAGCGCTGCCATCACGCACATGTTATTTGTTGTCGTAGACCGATACGCCATGCAGCTGGTTCTGCAGTGGCGAGTACCTGGTCTAAGGTAACCCGTCCAAGTTCTATAGCGCCCGGCTATGAAGCGCACATTGCGCTGAGTGACCAGATTCGATTATGGCTTGCCAACGTCACGCTTTGATCGAGAACGGGTAACGTCATGGCTTTCATGCTCTACAACTCGCCCCAATCGACGTGCAGCCAGCGGGTGCGCTTCGTTCTTAACGCAAAGGCACAGCCTTTCGATGAGACGAAGCTTGATCTGCTCGCTGGCGATCAACTCAAGCCGGAATACCTCGCGCTCAATCCCAATGGTGTCGTTCCGACGCTGGATCATGACGGCCATATCGTGACCGACTCCTCCGTCATCATTGAATATCTCGACGAGGTCGTGCCGCAGACGGCAAACTTCACCCCGCGGGATCCGGTGAAGCGCGCGGCAATGCGTTCGCTGATGCGTTTTATCGATGAGATGCCGGCCGCAGCGGTGCGGGTGCCGACATTTAACCTTGCTTTTCTGCCGCGCTTTGCCGCGATGAGCGAGGAGGAGTTCGCGGCATTCGCGGAGAGCAAGCCGCTGCGTAAGGAGTTCATGATTGCCATGGGCCGCCGCGGGTTTCCGCAAAAAGAGATGGACAACGCCCTCGGCCGCTTGCGCCGCACATACGAGCGCATGGACGGCTCGATCAAAGACAACGGCGGACCGTGGCTGCTCGGTCAGAACATCACGCTTGCTGACGTCTCCGTGATGCCGGCACTCGTGCGTATGGCGGATCTCGGCCGTGATAGCGACTGGGCCGATCTGCCGCGCGTCGCCAAATGGTACGAGTTGATACAGGCGCACGCGGCGTTTAAGCCGACGTATTATTCTGGCTCGCTGCTAACGGAACGCTTTCCCCATCTACAAAAGAAAGCGACGCATGGCTAAAGAGCGTGAGCCATTAGTAGAACCGCGACACGATCTTTCGCCGATTGAAACCGATGCAATTGAAGAATGTCTCTACAATTACAACCGATGTGTAATAGGTCGCGATGACGGCCGAGGACTCGGCTTTGTGATCCGGGACGAGATGGGACGCGCAATCGGCGTCGCCGCCGGATATTCCTGGGCAGGCACTTCCGAAATCAAACAGATGTGGGTCGATGAGGCCTATCGAGGACGCGGCTACGCGCGGGAGTTATTGAATGCTTTCGTCACTGAGGCTGCTGGTCGAGGTGTTCGACGGATCTGGGTGGCGAGCTACGATTTTCAAGCGCCGGGGTTGTATGAAAAGGTAGGCTTCAAGCGCGTGGCTGAGCTTGCGGGGTGGCCCGAAGGTCGCTCCAATGTCGTTCTCTGCAAAACATTCTAGCGCGGGGTCCGAAAAACCTTAGAACAGCGTCGACGAACCATTTTGAAGAGCGGAAAACCTAGGCTTAGTCTGAGTATTTCGCCTTTGACCCGGAGGGGACATCCGCTAGCGAGTTTAGCGAAGATGCTTTCGTCTACAGCCCAGGGGCAGGCATACTTGCAGCTCGGTTGGATTCCCGCGAATATCCAGAGCTGAGACCAACCCGGAATCCGGGTGCTCGATGACACATTGCTTCGGCATAATGCCTCCAACAGGTGATTGGCCACCACATAATTCGACTTACTTGGCGCTCCCCGCACGGCGGCTATTGAGCTATGCAGAGGCCGCCGGGGGCATTGACGAGCTGGCAATGAATTGGTTCTCAGCAATTGTTGTTGTCGTTGTGCTGTGCCTCGGCACAATCGATAGCGGCGCGGCAGCGCGAAAAGGAAGAGGAACGTCGGAGCCCGGGTCAAACCGCATCGACATCGTTTATGGGGATCCAAAATCAGCGGACTATCAGCCCGTCTATAGACTGCTGAAACAGCATCAGGCGTTGGAAAAAATCAGCGCTATATTGCGCCCGTTGCGTTTGACTCACCGACTCTTGCTGCAGACCCAGGGTTGCGACGGGATATCCAACGCCTGGTCCGACGAAAATAGCGTCACCGTCTGCTACGAGTATATCGACGAAATTTGGAAGAATGCGCCCGAGAAGACGACTCCGGCAGGAGTCGAGCCCGTTGATGCGTTGATAGGCCCGTTGGCAGACGTGTTCTTTCATGAAACAGGCCATGCCTTGTTCCGCATGTGGAATATTCCGTTGTTCGGGCGGGAGGAGGACGCGGCCGACCAGTTCTCTACGTACATCTTGTTGAGATTTAGCAAAGAGCAATCGCGACGGCTGATCTTGGGCAGCGCCTATCAGTACAAAGGCGATCTGTCTTCGCCGACGGTTACAGTGACGCGACAAAGTTTCGCCGACGAGCATGGCACCCCGGCACAACGTTTTTTCAATCTCCTGTGTATGGCTTACGGAGCTGATCCGAAGCTCTTTGGCGACGCGGTCGGAAAAGGATTTCTTCCAGAAGATCGGGCCGTCGGCTGTGAGCACGAGTACATGCAGATTTCCCATGCTTTCAGCAGGTTAATCGGGCCTCATGTCGATAAAGTCCTGGCGCGAAAGCTCCACAAGCACTGGCTGCCTCCGGCCAGCACGAGGCCGCCGAGATGGCGATCACAGTGACAGCTCGCGGGGGGATGCGCAGAGAATTCAGAAAGGATCGGTGATGAAAGGCAAAGGCAAGCTCACGGTTGCGATAACCACGGTAGCCCTCGCCGTCCTGGGTGGAACCGCCATTTACGCGCAGGACAAGTACTCGCTGAAATCGCCCGATGGTATAGCGTTCTCCGACTTCAAGGGATACGAAGACTGGGCGACGGTCTCCTCCGCTCGGACCGACGAAGTGCTGAAAGTGATCGTCGCTAATCCGATCATGATCAAGGCTTTCAAGGCCGGCGTTCCAGGGAACGGCAAGCCGTTCCCGGATGGTGCCAAGATCGCGAAGCTCCAGTGGAAGCCGAAGAAGAGCACAGAGGCTCCATTCGTCGTGGATGTGCCAGACGTCTTCACCCAGGCTTTCGTCATGGAAAAAGACAGCAAGAAATTTCCGAAAAGCGGTGGATGGGGATACGCGCTGTTCAACTACGAATCCGCATCGGGCAAATTTACAGCCGATTCCAGCAGCCACTCGGACTGCGGACATTCGTGCCATGTGGCCGTCAAGGCGAAGGACCACATCTTTCACCCCTACCAGAACCGTTGAACCAAGCGCGCGGGCGGCGGCAGAGTGCCGAATGCGCCCTCACTCCTTCCAGAGGCGAGATCGACGGTGAACAAATTAGGATTGAGGTTGAAGCAACCGGATAACAAAAATGGCTTTGTCGCATACTGACCGGGTGGAGAGGTGATCCATGAAGAAATGGACGATCGTTCTGGCAGTTGCGACCTGCGCCGCGCTGGCCGCAACTGCTCGTGCTGACGATCGCTATCCGTCGCGACCGGTAAAGCTGGTTTTACCGCAGCCCGCCGGTGGCGCGGTCGATCTCATCGCGCGGGCCTTGGCCGATCGGCTGGCCGAGCAGATGGGCCAGCCATTCATCGTCGAGAACATGCCGGGCGCCAATGGAAGCATTGCCGGCGGCAATGTCGCGCGCGCGCCAGCGGATGGTTACACGCTGATGCTTGCGGTCGACAGCAACCTCGTCATCAATCCGAGCCTCTATCACACGCTGACCTACGATCCGTTCAAGGACTTCGCGCCGATCAGCATCATCGCGCGGCTCAACATGGTGCTGGTGGCCAATCCCAAGGTGTCCGCCAACAGCGTCAGGGAACTGATCGACTACGCCAAACAGAACCCCAACAAACTCAACTACGCGGAGATCGGCATCGGCAGCGCCATGCATATGGGCATGGAGCAGTTCAAATTCATGACCAAGACCGAGATCAACCGCGTCTCCTATCGCGGCACCGCTCCGGCGATCTCCGACGTGGTCGCGGGTAATGTCGATCTGATGTTCACCGGTCCGCCTTCGGCGAAATCGATGTCTGAGGGCGGCAAGCTCAAGGTGCTGGCGGTGGCGTCGGCGGAGCGGATGGCGCTCATGCCCGACGTGCCGACCGTCGCCGAAGCCGGCGTGCCGGGCTATACAATGGCGAGCTGGTTCGGTCTTCTGGCGCCGGCGAAAACGCCGACGACAATCGTGGAACGGCTCGCCGCCGAGACCAGTACGGCGGTGAACAACCAGGTCTTCAAGGACCGCATGAAGTCCGTGGGTCTGGACATCGACGGTGGCACGCCTGCGGCGATGCTCGAGACCATGCGGTCCGACACGCAGAGATGGGCCGAGCTGATCAAGGCCACCGGCATCACAATCCCGCAATAAATGGAAATGGTCGAACGCAAATGAACCCGGGCAGGCAAATGCATCTCGGCGTATACGCCGTTGGCACGGGGAATCACGTGTCCGGCTGGCGGTTTCCGGGAGCCACCAAGAGCAGCGAAGACTTTTCGGTTTTCAAGACGATCGCGGACTCGTGCGAACGGGGCAAGCTCGACTTCCTGTTCGTCGGCGACAGTCTCGCTTTCATACCGGAGCAGCATCCGGGCCAGATGCTGAGGTTCGAGCCGCTGACCCTGCACGCGGCGCTGGCCACACAGACATCGAAGGTGGGGCTCGTCGCCACAGCCTCGACCACGTATTCGGCGCCGTTCAGCGTCGCCCGCGCGTTTGCGTCACTCGACAAGTTGAGCGGCGGTCGCGCCGGCTGGAATGTCGTGACCACGAGCATGCCCGAAGCGGCGGAAAACTTCGGCACCACCCCGATGGAGCACGCCACCCGGTATGAATCGGCCGCGGAATTCGTCGAAGTCGTCCAGGGTCTCTGGGACAGCTGGGAGGAAGGCGCGATCACCACCAACGTGGAAACCGGCGAATATTTCGACAAGACCAAAGTGCATTCGCTCGACCACGTCGGAAAGTTCTATTCGGTGCGCGGGCCGCTCAACCTGACGCGCACGCCGCAGGGCCATCCGGTGCTGGTGCAG
>Ga0207711_10004376_pt1 | contig 12048 bp, 9 predicted proteins | sample KBSS34metaG_FD_184401 | JGI IMG/M metagenome (GOLD analysis project Ga0207711, IMG submission 184401) | Switchgrass rhizosphere microbial communities from Kellogg Biological Station, Michigan, USA - KBS S3-4 metaG (SPAdes) (version 2) | ecosystem: Host-associated > Plants > Roots > Rhizosphere >...
GCCGCCGTTCGTACGGGAATTTCCAGATCGGATCATCAACATTCATCCGAGTCTGCTGCCGGCGTTTCCTGGATTGGATGCTCAGACGCAAGCTTTTGATCACGGCGTCAAGATCACCGGTTGCACAGTACATTTTGTGAACGAAGATCTCGATGCGGGCCGGATCATTTTGCAGCGAGCCATCGAGGTAAAAGACGGCGACACTGCGGAAACCTTAGCGGAGAGGATCTTGGAGCAAGAGCATAAGCTCTATGTAGAAGCCATTAGAAAACTGGGGGTAGAGCGATCCCGTACTCCACCGGAACTTTCGCATCAACTATTCAAAATTCTAAAAGTTGGTCTTGATACGTCGATGCGCGGCGAGGGCATATCACTCCGGGATGCACTCAAGCGCGTTAATTATTTCGCCTTACAGGATCGATTTAATGCATCGGACCTCTTACCGCTGATACACCAAAACCCTTCTCTGATTGAGGAATGGGTGATGTACAGCGATGACAAGCGTACAGATGGCGGTTGGTGGCTATCAGAAGACCCATTATTTATCGGCAACTTAAAGTCCCGGTCAGAGAAACTCTTCTTCGATTCAATTGAGCAAGCCGTGGCAGAATATGTCAAACGGGAACTCGATTTCTGGGCCAACCTAAATCGTCGACTGGCTGGCGGTCGTGTCCCGCTTTAAGAATTCAAATTCCTCTCCGTGATCTCCGTGTTCTCTGTGGCGAACTCTAAGAATCGCCGTCGACCCGTGATTCGAAATGCAGGACGGTCATGTCCCCTTTGTGATCGGTGAATTCGATCGTGTCTTCGCTGCCGTCGGCATCGTACTGGACTTCGATGCCGTGGGTATCATGCAATTCGTCGGTCATTAGCCGGTTTTGGCCCAGCCGATCGTATGTTCGATTGACGGTAACCACCCGGCCATCGACCGCAATACCTTCAAAATGTCCTTCCTGGCCTTCTTCCGCGGTCTCTCCGTCCCGCCGGAACATCTCAAATCTTGCCCTACGGCCTCTATTGCGCTCGGAGAATTTCGCCAGAAACTCTGGCCAGGTCGTCGGCTCGATCAGTTTTTTAACCGTCATACGTTACCCCTTGAAAAACTTTTTCTGCTAGTTTGGGCTATCCGGACGATTTCTGCAACGAATTTCTGAAACCGACTTCGGGTTAAGTAAGAGCTGAAAACTCCAGTCTTTTCCTTGACATTGGACCTTTAGAACGCTAATTTATAGGTTTTCACTTTCGGGTGAATTTAATGGAGAGCAATTATGCCGAAGAGAACATTTCAACCAAACAACCGTCGACGCGCCAAAAAACACGGCTTTCGCGCGAGGATGGCGACCAAGAACGGACGAGCCGTCCTGAAACGCAGAAGAGCCAAGGGCCGCAAGCGCCTGACGGTTCAGCACTATTAAGTCTCCGGTTGCCCAAAGAGGCTCGGCTAAGGACGCGCGCCGAGTTTTTAAAGGTTTACGAGAGTGGATCGCGTTACGAAGGCCGTTTTATGACGGTTTTCATTTTGCCCAATGACCGGAAATTTCACCGGCTTGGAGTAACGGCGACAAAGAAAGCAATAGGAAAGGCCCATGACCGGAACCGCGCGAAACGCCTGCTGCGGGAGGCATTTAGATTGAGTCCCGCGGAACTTGGCGTTCTTGGCGAAAAGTCGGATTGGGTGCTGAACGCGAGACGAAGCCTTTTAAGGGTGAGGCTCGATAAGCCTTTGACGGAATTCAGGGCCATAATCGAAAGGGTAAAAGAAAGTAGGAAGCAGGAATTGTTGCCACAGGGGCGACGGCGAGAGGCAGAATGATTTCATGGAGTTTGCTCCGTTCACTCTGCGTTTCCGGCGTTCTCTGTGGCAAAATACATTTACGATGAAATTTTTGGTGCTGGACCTCTTGAGTGTTTACAAGATGTTTCTGTCGCCATTTTTGCCGCAAGCGTGCAGATTTGAGCCGACGTGCTCGGACTATGCTAGGCAGGCCGTTGAGAAATACGGCGCGATGCGCGGAACCTGGATGGGTCTCAGGCGTATCTTACGGTGTCAACCGTTTTGTAAAGGCGGGCATGACCCGGTCAGATAATGGAAAATAGCAGTAATTCGGGTAACCAGAGTCGTTTTTTGATCGCGGCAGTACTTTGCATGTTAGTGCTGTTCGCCTGGTCTTACTTTTTCGCGCCGAAACCGAAACCCGCCGATAATTCGAACACGGCGACGCAGGCGAATACCAATGCACCAACTCCTGATCCGCAAGCGACGCCGGCGCCGCAACCTGTTCCGGAAAGCATTGCCGTCACGCCCGACACGACGCCCAATCGGACAATAACCATCAAAACGCCGGTTTACGAAGTTACACTCGATTCCAAAGGAGCCGTTGCGACAAGCTGGATCCTGTTAAAGAACAAGGTTGCGGAAGTGGAGTCGCCGATCTATGCCGATGGCTCAACGCCTGCAAACGAGAAACCGCTTCAGCTGATCTCGCCAGAGGCGTTGTCGAGAACGCCGCGTGAAGTTCCTTTTCGTCTTTCGACGGATGATCAAGCGGTCAACAATTTGGTCAACGACCGGAATTACACGGTTTCGGAAGCGGGCGATACGATCCAACTGGCGCCGGGACAAGAAAAGCAGATCGACTTTAAGTTAACCGACGCAAGCGGTGTCGAGGTAACAAAAAGCTTTGTTTTTCGGGCTGAGTCCTATCTCGCTGACCTCAAAGTCAACCTGACCAAGAGCGGCCAGCCTGTTCCGAACACCAAACTGTTGATAGGTGCCAGCGTCGGTGACCAGGGGATCGAGCGTCACAGCCTTTATCATATCGAGCCGGAAGCGGTTGCGTATGTTGACGATGCGCTATTCAGGCATCAGGGCGTTTCCTTCACCTTTGACACAAATAACCAGAGCGTGATGCCTGCTCCAGGGGCGGTCGATTGGGCAGGCGTGGCTGACGCGTATTTTGCAATGGCGGCTGTGCCTGCAACTCAGACGCAGGGACTTGAATATCACGCATCGAAGTATGACCACCCGACGGCGCCCTACCACGACGGAATCATTGCATGGGTTAGCGGAAAGGTAAGCACGTCGGAAACGCGACATCTGATCACGGCTTACGTTCCGATCGCCGCGGATGGATCAGTCACAAAGGTCTATACAGGTACCAAGGACTACTTTGCACTCGCTAATGGCTACAGCGGCGAACTCACGCAAAGCACCGGCAGAAGTATCAGTCTCGTTGACCTGATCAACTTCAGCAACTACAAGCTATTCCGCCCGATCTTTAAACCGCTTGCAATACCTATTCTTTACGCGCTGCACTTCTTTAACCAGCTGACGCACAACTACGGTATTGCGATCATTATCTTTACTTTCCTGTTCTACATGCTGCTGTTCCCGCTCCGATGGTCGCAGTCGAGGTCTTTCAAGAAGTCGTCGGGCAATGCGCCGAAGATGAAAGAGATACAGGACAAGATCAAAGAACTGCAGGCGAAGGGGATACCAGTTGACGATCCGAGGATCAGGGCCCTGCAGATGGAATCGCTGAAGATGACAAAGGACATGATCCCGCTTGGTGGCTGTCTTCCTATGTTGCTTCAGCTTCCGCTGTTGATCGCTTTCTATACGGCGGTCACGGTCGCTCTTGATATTCGTCAGGCAAGCTTTATGTGGCTGCCAGATCTGTCGGCGGCTGATCCGTATCATATCCTTGAGTTTGGATTCGCGATCTCGATGATCCTTTCGATGAAGTTCACGCCGCAGCCGCAGGCGGCGATGTCGGCGGAGCAACAACAACAGCAGCAGATGCAGCAAAAGATGATGACCTACTTTATGCCGCTGATGATGTTGTGGGTCATGTGGTCCGCTCCGTCGGGATTACTGCTCTACTGGTTCTTCGGAAACCTGATCAGCTTTGGCCAGCAAATGGTCATCAATCGTTTGAACAAAAAGAATACTCCGCCGTCGACGGAGGTTGTCGAGAGCGTGCCGGCTGGAGCGAAGAAGGTAAAGCCGAAACTGAGCACTTCTTAAACCTATGAACGAAACTTGCGAAAACGCAAAAGAATTCTTGACCGGCGTTCTGTCCGACATGCGCTTCGATCTTAGCGTGGCAGCAGACTGGACCGAGGAAGGCTGCGTACTTGATCTTAGCGGCGAGGATTCACACTACGCCCTGGCAGAGAATGGCGAATTATTGGACGCCTTCGAGGTTCTGTTATTCCAGATTTACGGCCGCGAAATTGATCGCGAACATCGCTTTGTTGTTGACGCGGAGGGATTTCGCAAGACCCGCAAAGCCGAACTAAAAGCCATGGCCCACTTTGCCGCTGACAACGTAAGAAAAAACGGGCGGGCGTTCACATTTGGCAAACTCAATTCCACCGAACGCCGCATAATTCACCTGACGCTTCAGGTAGAAGAAGACTTAATAACAGAGTCGGTCGGCGACGGACGCGAACGACGGCTGCAGGTGAGATTGAAATAGATATTTCAGAGCAGATTTACGCCGATGGCGCGGATTGATTTAAGATTGATCCGCGCATATTTGTGTTTATCCGCGGCTAATTTTTATGTCCAGCGATACTATCGTCGCACTAGCAACTCCCACTGGCCGAAGCGGGATCGGGGTTATCCGGCTTAGCAGCGGAGACGCGTTAGCCATAATCGGAAATCTCATCGGCGAAGTAGATGTTTCTCTTCGACATCGTCACGCGACCCTTCGACAACTCCGCGATCCTGAAACTAGAGATGTGATTGATGAGGCGATCATCACTTACTTTAAGGCTCCCCACTCATTCACGGGCGAAGATGTCGTCGAAATAAGCTGTCACGGTTCTCCGGTCCTGCTCCGTCAGATTATTGATAATTGTCTTCGGCTCGATACCCGTTTGGCCGAGCCCGGGGAATTCTCGCTTCGCGCCCTTGCAAACGGCCGGATGAACCTGGCACAGGCCGAGGCCATACGCGATTTGATCGACGCGCGGACGACAGCATCTGCCAGGCAAGCTGTCCGGCAACTTCGCGGCGAATTTTCAAACGAACTGCAGCCACTCAAGGATGAACTTCTGGATGTGATCGTTGCACTTGAGTCGACGCTTGAATTTGTCGAGGACGACCTGCCGGAAATGCAATCGGAACGGATCAAAGAACGCCTCCGTGCCGTAAAAGAAAAGATCGAACAAATTGCTTCAACGTTTCAAGCGGGAAAACTGATTCGCGAAGGCTTAAGAGTCGCCCTCGTCGGCCGTCCAAATGTAGGTAAGTCGAGCCTCTTTAATACACTTCTCGGGCTCGATCGTGCGATCGTCACGGAAATCGCGGGAACGACGCGGGACCAGATCCATGAGCGATTTACGATCGACAATATACCGATCTCGCTGATCGACACGGCGGGCCTTCGAGAGACGACCGATACCGTTGAAAGCATCGGTGTCGAAAGATCGAAGCGGACCATGGCGGACGCTGACCTTGTGGTGGTAATGCTCGATGCATCCTATGAGGTGACCGATGATGATCGTCAAATTTTTAAAAGTGTTTCCGACATCGAGCATGTCATCGCTCTGAATAAGATCGACAAGGCACCGGACAAGAATACCGCCGCATTCGCAAGCTCGTTTGATTCTCAATGCGTTCGAGTATCCGCCAGAACGGGCGAAGGCCTCGATGCACTAAAGCGGGCGATCGTCGAACCATTCGAACCTAGGGATTTTTCTGACTCAGGATTTCTTGTAACGGATGCTCGGCATCACGATCTTTTGTCGCGTGCAGGTTATGAGATCGAGCAATCATTAGACCGCCTGGATCAAAAACTGAGTGAAGAGATAGTTTTGGTAGGTCTTCACAACGCTCTTCGTTACCTTGGCGAGATCACTGGTGAGACTACTACCGAGGACATGCTCACACGCATTTTTTCCACTTTCTGCATCGGAAAATAGTGCCGTCAAAAAGAAGTCGAAATCGCTGAGTCCCCTTTTTTCCTTGGACGATTCCGTTATAGTTGACGCGCCGGACAATAGAAGGGGTAAAATGCCATAAACCAACCCCGGTAAAAGCAATGAAAAAATTAAGGATCGTTCTCGTCGCTGCTTTTGTTCTTTCTTCTTTGGTCCATGTCTCGACGACACGGGCACAAACGCCGGCACAATTTGGTCCCGCTCTTCGTTGGCGCAACATTGGCCCGTTTCGGGGCGGACGGACCAGAGCGATCACCGGCGTCCCGTCACAGCCGAGCGTTTTCTACATGGCACAGAACAATGGCGGTGTTTGGAAGACGACCGATGCTGGGCGGGTTTGGTTCCCGATCTTCGATGACCAACCGACGGGTTCCGTCGGGGCGCTCGCGGTTTCCGCGTCGAATCCTAATATCATCTATGTAGGCAGCGGCGAAGGTCTGCACCGTCCAGACCTCTCGATCGGTGACGGCATTTATAAATCGACCGATGCCGGCAAAACGTGGACACATCTAGACGCTTTGCGAGATGGACAACAGATAGCCGAGATAATCATTGATCCAAAAGACGAAAACAAGGTGCTCATTGCGGTTGCGGGTCATCCCTATGGGCCAAATGCCGAACGTGGTATTTATCGTTCGACCGACGGGGGAAAGACCTTCGATAAGGTGCTCGGAAAAAATGAAAATGTCGGTGGGTGGGACATTGTTATGGATCCGACGAATTCGTCCATCGTCTATGCGTCGCTTTGGGAATCGCGCGAAGGCCCCTGGGAAAACGGCCATTGGGATGGTACGAACGGCGGTATTTATAAATCCACCGATGGCGGCAAAACGTGGAATCAATTGACCAAAGGATTGCCAGCGGGAATTACTCAGGCAAGCCTCGCTATAGCTCCAAGTAATACTAAACGGCTTTTTGCGGCGGTCAGAACTCCCGAATCGACAAAATTCTATCGATCCGAGGATACAGGCGAAACGTGGGTCTATGTCGAAACAGATACCCGGCCAACGACCAGGATCGCGTCGGGCGATCTTGGTGATATTCAGTTTGATCCAAAGAACGCGGACATAGTTTATGTTGCGAGCGTTGTCACATGGCGCTCGACCGATTTTGGTAAGACGTGGACAGCCTTTCGCGGAGCTCCCGGTGGCGATGATTATCAAAATATCTGGATAAATCCCAATGATAACGACATCATGGGGATATCGAGTGACCAAGGAGCCATCATCACATTGAACGGCGGCAAATCCTGGAGCTCATGGTACAACCAATCGACAGCACAGCTCTATCACGTCAGCGCTGATAGTGCATTTCCATATCGGTTGTGCAGCGGCCAACAGGAGAGTGGCTCTGCGTGCGTATCCAGCCGCGGGGACTATGGCGAAGTGACTTTTCGAGAATGGACACCTGTAGCGGCAGAAGAATACGGGTATGTTGTCACCGACCCATTTGATCCGGATATTGTTTATGGCGGCAAACTAACTCGGTTTGACCGGAGAACGGGTCAGGCGCAAAACATATTGCCTAAAGCACTGCGCGGTCCGGATTTTCGCATGATACGGACACAACCGATCGTTTTTTCGCCGATTGACAATAAGACCCTTTACTTCTCTGGCAACACGCTTTGGAAAACAATGGACGGCGGAAACAATTGGCAACAGATCAGCCCCGATCTCACACGCAAAATCTGGGATATTCCGGCAAGTGTTGGAACATTTAAGACTGCAGCAAAGGCGACACAACGCGGAGTCATTTACACCATCGCGCCGTCTTTTCAGGATATTAATCGGATCTGGTTGGGAACCGACGACGGTTTGATCCATTTAACGACCGACGGAGGAAAAAGCTGGACCGACATTACGCCGAAACCGGTTACGGCGTGGCAAAAGGTGTCGATCATTGAGGCAAGCCATTTCGATTTAAACACCGCATACGCCGCTGTAAACACGCTTAGACTGGACGACAATCGCCCCCACATTTATCGCACCCGTGATGGAGGAAAGGCCTGGACAGAAATAGTCCGTGGCATTCCGGATGGCCAGACGGTCAATGTGGTCCGCGAAGACACGAAGCGAAAGGGCCTGCTTTTCGCGGGAACTGAGCGAGCGGTTTATGTTTCTTTCGATGACGGCGAGAATTGGCAATCGCTTCGGCTAAACATGCCAGCTACTTCGGTAAGGGATCTGATCGTCAAAGATGACGACATTGCGGTTGGAACGCATGGCCGCGGTTTTTGGATCCTCGATAATATTACGCCGCTGCGTCAATTCGACGACAAGGATCAGACGAGGCTACTTGCTCCGCAGACGGCTATGCGCATGCGTTGGAATCTGAACACCGATACACCGCTTCCGCCCGACGAGCCGGCAGGTGAGAATCCCCCCGACGGCGCGATGATCGATTACTATTTGGAAAAATCAGCTAGAGATGTGGAGTTGGAGATAAGAAATGACAAGGGCGAGCTTGTCCGACGATACAGGAGTGAGGACAAGGCGGCCCCCGTCAAAGATACTAACAACGTTCCCGCATACTGGATCAGGCCGCCCCAACAGCTTTCGCGTGAGGCAGGGCTGCATAGATTTCTTTGGGACCTTCACTATCCTCAAGTTCCGAACGTTGAGCCCGACTATCCGATCGCCGCGGTTTATCGCAATACTGCGCCCGTATCGACCGCACCATGGGTATTGCCGGGAGTCTACTCCATAACATTAAAGGTCGATGGAAAGACATTTAAACAACCCTTGTCGGTCAAGCTCGATCCCCGCGTAAAGATCTCTGGCGACGAGTTGCAAAAACAATTTGAGCTTTCCAAAGAGTTGTACGATTCGCGCCTTAAACTTGAACAGATAAATGAAGAACTAAGCTCGCTCGCCGCACAGCTTGATGATGCAAAGAAACGCGGAGTCAAAGCTCCGCTCGATTCTCAAATCGACGCACTTAGTAAAAAGCTCGGCGACCTCGCCGGCGTTGAGAATCGACGGGCTGGGGCGCAGTTGACGCTTAGCCTCATGGACCGTGTTACAAGTCTCTTTAACCGGTTGCAGGAAGTTGACGCCGGTCCGACCGCGAATGTTGCGGCAGCGACAGGACAAGTTTTGGCTGACTCGCGGTCGATCATCGAGCGCTGGAAAGGCATCGAGGACACCGAGGTTCCGGCAATCAAGCGACAGTTCAAACTTAACGGCCTGCCCGATCTGACTTTAACCGGCCGCATGGTCAAGTATCATTCTGTCTCGGACGAGGACGATGATGACGAAGACCCTCGTGGTGAGCCATAGAGCCAAATCTTCTCAAACACAATTGGAAGTTTTTTTGAAAAAAGGATAGTTTTGTTCAGATGCCAAGAGAAGAAGAACGCGTTCCTTTCTACACCGAAATAATGATGGAATCCGCTGCTGGAATGCGTGGCGCTCGTATAAGCGATGTAAGCCCGGGCGGTTGTTACGTTGACACCATTTCACCGGCTATAGAGGGAGAGGCAATTTCTTTCCAGTTCAAAAACGCCACTGGCTCAAGACTAAAATTTACGGGAACGGTTGCGTATGTCCTGCCTAATCTAGGCTTTGGCATCAAGTTTACTGATCTAACTGACGAACATAAGGCTGCGATCGATCAGATAATGAAGGCAGCCGGCCGTTAGCACCTGCTTCTCCTTTTTTCTCTATTGGATTTTCGGCGCGCGGGGAGCAAAAGGCTTTTCAGTTTCTCCTCTCGATACCGTTTCCCGGCCTGTCTTTGAGCTTGGCCTGATCGAGTAGATCACCTCAATATTTTCGCGCACCCAATCGTCCATCCAGTGAATACTCACCGCCGGTGTGAGTGTCGGGTTGACCTTGACGATAGCCTTGAGAGCCGCCTCACGCTTTTTTTCATCGGTCAAGCGCTTCGCCTCGCCCGTAACGACCACACTTTGCCAGTGTTTATTATCTTGAACCTCTTCGATCTGGAGGCACACTTTTGGATTTGTTTCGATGATGTCAGATTTTTTGCCCTCGGTCGTATACAGAAAAACAGTTCCGGATTCATAGGCGTAATGAATTGGAACTAAATATGGTTGGTCGTTAAGAGAACACGCCAAGTGGCCATAGCCCACGCGTGAAAGCAATTCCTCGATACCCTTGTCACTCATTTCCCCGACTTCGATCATAAAAGCGCCTCCCTATCTAATTCGTTGACTTTTAATGCCAAAAGGATAATATTTACCACACACAATTCAAAGCAGGACGAAAAAGAAAATGGCACCTTCGGATAGCGATTTTGAAGCTAAATTTACGATGGAAAGCGAGCGCGGTGGAGTCGTCGATGAACCACCTTTTCGAATTCTTGTTGTCGGCGATTTCAGCGGCAATGCGGAAAAGCGCGCGGTCACGTCGCGCAACCCGATTGAGATCGATCGCGATAATTTCGATGAAGTGATTAATAGGCTTGGAACCTCGCTGGACGTGGATCTGCAGGACCAAACCATCACGCTGCGGTTTACCGAGCTTGACGATTTTCATCCGGATCGTATTTTTGCTCAGGTTCCTTTGTTCACTGACCTGAAGGACGTTCGTCGGCGGTTGAAGAACGAAGACACGTTCTATGAGGCGGCGCGGGAAGTCCGATCATGGTTCCCGACGCCCGCCGGTGAAAAAGAAGAGCCTGCGGCCCCTGCTGGCGATGCGGGCGAGGAAGCGCCGCAGGACCTGTTGGGCCAGATCCTCTCTCAACCCGGCGGAGGTGCGGTGCCGAAGCCATCAAGATCCCGTGAAGCTCAGGAGTTGAATTCGCTTCTCAGTGAACTTGTTCGCCCGTATCTTGTTCGCGTGGATGAAAACGAGCGCGCGCCTTTGATCGCTGCCGTCGACGGAGCCACAAGCGAGTTGATGCGAAAGATCTTGCACAACCATGAATTTCAGGCACTTGAGGCCGCTTGGCGCGGACTCTTCCTGCTCGTGAGAAAAACGGAGACGGATACCGATCTTTCAATTCATCTTCTTGATCTCGGTAAGGATGAATTGGCGGAAGATTTGAGATCTGCGAGCAACCTTTCGGAAACTGCGTTATATAAGACGTTGATCGAAGACGCTTTGGAGACTCCTGGCGGCGAGCCCTGGTCGTTGATCATCGGCGCCTACGATTTCTCGCCAAATGTAGATGACGCTGCAACTCTCGTTCGTGTATCGAAGCTCGCGGCCGGCGCCGATGCGCCTTTTGTGTCGCACATGCGGCCGGACGTTCTCGGAGTCCATTCGCTTAATGGAAACGCCGATCCGCGGACCTGGAAATTGTCAGCCGATTCTGAAGCCGGAAAGCTCTGGTCAACTCTCCGCAGCATGCCCGAATCGGAATACCTCGGGATGACTATTCCACGATTTCTTGCGCGCCTGCCGTACGGAGCCGATACTGAGCCGCTCGAAACTTTTTCGTTCGAGGAATTTGATGGAGCACCGGAGCATGACCGGTACCTTTGGGCGAACGCATGTTTCGCGTGCGGATTGCTGCTTGCGCAAAGTTATCGCGAGAGCGAGTGGGAAATGGGCTCTCAGCTAAAACAAGACCTTGAAGGATTGCCGCTGCATATTTACAAGCAGGATGGTGAAACTATTTACACGCCTTGTGCTGAAGTGCAGCTTACTCATGACGCTTGTGATCGCCTGATGGAATATGGTCTGATGCCGCTTGTTTCCTACAAGAATACCGACCATGTGAAATTAGCGCGCATTCAGTCGATCACTGATCCGGTCACTAAACTAAAAGGCCGCTGGAATTAGTCAAGATCGACCAAATTAGCTCTCCACTACCGCGGGATCATCGACAGGTTCGATAGCCCGCGTTGTTTTTTCCTGATAAATTAGTCTGAAACTGCGGGAGACTTATTGATTTCAGCTCGAGGAGACGACAATGTATAAACGCCTTGCCATTTTTTCCCATGTAATAATTTCGCTTCTTTTTCTTTCGACTTTTATCGCGATCGGCCAGGAACCGGCCCGGCAAACACCACCCGAAGTAAAGATAAATCCGGCCGTATTTGATGCCTACACTGGTCAATATGAAGACGCGCAAAACCTTGCGGGGGTGATCTTTTCGTTCTTTCGGGAAGGAGACAAGTTTTACGTT
>Ga0207711_10004386_pt1 | contig 12031 bp, 12 predicted proteins | sample KBSS34metaG_FD_184401 | JGI IMG/M metagenome (GOLD analysis project Ga0207711, IMG submission 184401) | Switchgrass rhizosphere microbial communities from Kellogg Biological Station, Michigan, USA - KBS S3-4 metaG (SPAdes) (version 2) | ecosystem: Host-associated > Plants > Roots > Rhizosphere...
CACGCGCCGTGCTCGAGGCGCAGGGCTCGGTGCTCACGAACAAGTACGCCGAGGGCTACCCGGGCCGCCGGTATTACGGCGGCTGCGAGTTCGTCGACATCGTCGAGACCCTCGCCATCGAGCGCGCCAAGAGCCTGTTCGGCGCGGCGTTCGCCAATGTGCAGCCGCACTCGGGAGCGTCGGCCAATGCCGCGGTTCTGGCGGCGATCGCGCAGCCGGGCGACCGCATCCTGGGTCTCGAACTCGCGCACGGCGGCCATCTCACCCACGGCATGAAGCTCAACTTCTCGGGCAAGCTCTACGAGGCGCACGCCTATGGGGTCGACGAGACGACCGGGCTGGTGGACATGGATGTGGTGCGCGCCCGCGCGCTCGAGGTCAAGCCGCAGGTCATCATCGCCGGCTGGTCGGCGTACCCGCGCGAGCTGGACTTCGCCGCGTTCCGCGCCATCGCCGACGAGGTGGGGGCCCTGCTCTGGGTCGACATGGCGCACTTCGCCGGGCTGGTCGCGGCCGGCCTGCACCCGAGCCCGGTGCCGCACGCGCACGTCACCTCGTCCACGGTGCACAAGACGATCGGCGGACCGCGCTCGGGCTTCATCCTGACCAACGACCCCGAGCTGGCCAAGAAGATCAACTCGAACGTCTTTCCCGGCCAGCAGGGCGGCCCGCTCATGCACGTGATCGCCGCCAAGGCGACCGCGTTCAAGCTGGCGGGCGAGCCCGAGTTCGTCGACCGTCAGAAGCGCACCAAGAGCGGCGCGAAGATCCTGGCCGAGCGGTTGACGGCTCCGGATGCCAAAGCCGCGGGCATCGATGTGCTGACCGGCGGCACCGACGTGCACCTCGTGCTCGTCGACCTGCGCACCTCGGAGTTCACCGGCAAAGACGCCGAGGACCGCCTGCACGAGGTCGGTATCACCGTGAACAAGAACGCGGTGCCGAACGACCCGCGCCCGCCGATGGTCACCTCGGGCGTGCGCATCGGCACGCCCGCGCTCGCGACCCGGGGCTTCGGCGACGCCGAGTTCACCGAGGTGGCCGACATCATCGCGCTGGCCCTGATGCCGGATGCCGATCTGCCTGCCCTGCGCGAACGGGTCTCGACGCTCGCCGGGCGCTTCCCGCTCTACGAAGGCCTGACCAGCCCCGGGACGTGGAAATGACGGCGATCCGCCTCGACGGCGTCGCCACTGCGGCCGCCATCAAGAGCGAGTTGACCGAGCGCGTCTCCGCGTTGCGTGAGCGCGGCATCATCCCGGGCCTGGGCACGCTGCTGGTCGGCGACGACGCGGGCTCGCAGAGCTACGTCTCGCTGAAGCACCGCTACTCGCTCGAGATCGGGGTCGAGTCGATCCGGGTCGACCTGCCCGCGGATGCCAGCGAGACCGAGGTGCACGCCGCGATCGCGCGCCTCAACGCCGATCCGCAGGTGACCGGATACCTCGTCCAGCTGCCCCTGCCCAAGGGCATGGACGAGCACGCCGCTCTGGTCGCGGTCGATCCGGCGAAGGACGTCGATGGCCTGCACCCGCAGAACCTGGGCGAGCTGGTGCTCGGCGTCGAGGGCCAGCTGGGGACTCCGCTGCCCTGCACGCCGGCCGGGATCATCGAGCTGCTGCGTCGCTACGAGGTGCCGCTCGAGGGGCAGCATGTCGTCGTCGTCGGGCGCGGACTGACCGTCGGTCGGCCGATCGGTCTGCTGCTGACCCGCAGGGGCGTGGACGCCACAGTAACGCTGACGCACTCCCGCACGCGCGATCTGGCCGCCGAGGTGCGCCGCGCCGACGTGGTGGTGGCCGCGGTCGGCGTGCCGCATCTCATCCAGCCGGAGTGGATCAAGCCCGGCGCCGCCGTGCTTGACGTGGGCGTGACCCGGGTCGGCACCACGGAGTCGGGGCGCGCCAAGCTGGCAGGCGATGTGCATCCCGATGTCGCAGAGGTCGCCGGATGGCTGTCGCCGAACCCCGGTGGGGTCGGGCCGATGACCGTGGCGATGCTGCTGTCGAATGTGGTGCGCGCGGCCGAGCTGGCCGCCGCGTAGCTTCCGCTGCGCTGCTGCCCAGCTGCTGCCTAGCTGCCCCCGAAGTAGCACGACAGGCCCTTGTCGGTCTGCGGTGAGGTCGTCCAGCTGCTGGCGAACACGCTGTCGTGCGCCGCGGACCCCACCTGGATGCTGCACTGGCTGAGCACCACGTCGGTGGGCGATGGCCCGTCACCGGCACCCGGGTCGGTCGGGACGCCGAAGCCGTAGCGGTAGATGGCCCATCCGCCGTCGCGGTCGGGATCGCCGCCACCCACCGGCGACACCGCGCGCGCGGCCCCGGGGATGCTCGGAAGCGCACTGGCGCAGAAGCCCTGGAACGGCCGCTGGTCGCCCTGCCAGACCGGGTATCCGGCCATATCGGCGGCGATCACCTGGTTCGAATCCCAACGGCCCGAGACGAGGATCGCCGACACCTGTCCCACGAGGAACTTCGTCGACGAGTATGCCGAGCGCCAGCTGTCGCACTCGTTGTCGAGCTGCGCCTCGTCGTCGGACTGCTGGTCGGTCGCCGCGACCGGGGCGTGCACAGTCTCGGTGAGCTTCGCGACCGCGCCATTCGGAGCGGTCGCGGTCACCGAGATCCGGAAGAGCACGTCTGCGGCAAGTGGCGGAAGGGTCGGCGTCGCCGAGGTAGAGGGGGTCGCGCTGGGGGAGGCCGAATGCGCTGTCGCACTCGGGGCGGGATGTGGCGCGCACGCCGTGAGGGCGAGCAGCACACCTGCCGCAACCGCCGCCAAGATGACTCGATGCCTCACCATGTTCCCTGACCCATGCTCACAGTGAGCACGACCGTAGCAGGCCATACTGACCGCGACCAGGGGTTTTGCCCGGTGCACACCGAGGTCACGGCTCGCGCAGGGCGCCCTCGGACGGCCGCACAGTGAAGGTCTCGGGAGCGCCGAAGCCGTGTTCGGCGAAGGCGCCGTCCACCGCGACCTGCAGGCGCGAGACCCCGTCGATCGGCACGAGGGCGATCGCCGACCCGCCGAAGCCGCCGCCGGTCATCCTGGCCCCCAGTGCGCCGTTCTCGATGGCGGTCTCGACCGCCAGATCGAGCTCAGGAACCGAGACCTCGAAGTCGTCGCGCAGCGAGCGGTGCGAAGCATCGAGAAGCTGGCCGATCGCGGCCGGCCCCTCGGTGTCGAGCAGCCGCACCGTGTCGAGCACGCGCTGGTCTTCGGTGACGACGTGCCGTACCCGCCGGAAGGTGAGGTCGTCGAGGATGCCGCGTGCCCGATCCAGGTCGTCGATGCTCAGGTCGCGCAGGGCGGCAACCCCGAGCGCGCGGGCGCCGGCTTCGCAGGATGCGCGGCGCTCGCCGTAGCCGCCCGTCGCGTGCGCGTGGGTCACGCCGGTGTCGATGACGGCGATCGTGAGCCCGGCGGCCGCGAAGCCGAGCGGGACGACGCGCGATTCGAGACTGCGGCAGTCGAGAAAGACGGCGGCATCCTGGCGGCCCAGGAGCGAGGCCGACTGGTCCATGATGCCGGTCGGAGCGCCGACCACCTCGTTCTCGGCGCGCTGGCCGACCAGGGCCAGGGTCTGCCGTGACAGACCGAGCTGCCAGACCTCGTTGAGCGCGAGCGCGACCGCGCTCTCGATCGCGGCCGACGACGAGAGACCCGCGCCCACGGGCACGTTCGAATCGATAAGCAGATCGACGCCGGGAACGGCGGCCAGATCCGCCCCGAACTCCCCGAGCGCCCAGGCCAGCCCGAGGGGGTATGCCGCCCATCCACGGAGGGCCCCGGAGGCGTGCGCCGCTGCGAGCTCACCCAGGGGGAGTTCGACGATCTCGTCGCTGAAGGTGGTCGCGACGCGCAGCATCCCGTCATCGCGGGCGCCGAGGGCGACCAGCGCGCGCCGGTCGATGGCGAACGGCAGCACGAAGCCGTCGTTGTAGTCGGTGTGCTCGCCGATCAGGTTGACCCGCCCGGGCGCCGACCAGATGCCGTCGGCCGGGTGGCCGGCGAAGTCGGTGAACAGGGCTCGCAGTTCGTCCCGCATGTCGGTCATAGCTTCGCGATCGCCTCTCGGATCCGGTCGGCGGTGTCTTCGGGACGCACGTCGCCGATCCAGGCTCCCATGGCCGCCTCGGAGCCGGCCAGGTACTTGAGCCGGTCGGCTGCCCGGCGCGGCGAGGTGAGCTCGAGGTGAAGCCGCACGGTGTCGCGTCCGACGTGGACCGGCGCCTGGTGCCAGGCCGCGATGTAGGCGGTCGGGGTGTCGTACAGCGCGTCGATGCCGCGCAGCAGTCGGCGGTACATCCCGGCCAGTTCGTCGCGTTCCTCCCCGTTGGTGGCCGCGAAGTCGGGCACCTGTCGGTGAGGCAGCAGGTGCACCTCGATCGGCCAACGGGCGGCGAAGGGCACGAAGGCGGTCCAGTGCTCGCCGCTCAGGACCACGCGCGGGCCTTCGCGCTCGAAGTCGAGGATGCGCTGGAAGAGGTCGGGCGCCGTGCGATCGATCGAGTCGAGCAGGCGCGTCGTGCGCGGAGTCACATAGGGATAGGCATAGATCTGCCCGTGCGGATGATGCAGCGTCACCCCGATCTGCTCGCCGCGGTTCTCGAACGGGAAGACCTGTTCGACCCCGGGCAGCGCCGAAAGGGCCGCAGTGCGATCGGCCCAGGCTTCGATCACGGTGCGTGCCCTGCTCACGCTCTGCGTGCCGAACGACCCGGTCGTGTCGGGGCTGAAGCAGACCACCTCGCAGCGGCCGACCGAGCTGCGGGTGCGTCCGATGCCGAGCTCGGCGAGGTCGTCGCGGCCGCGTGGTGGATTCGCCGCCGTTTCGAGCAGGTCGGGCCCGAACGACGGCGAGCGGTTCTCGAACACCGCCACGTCGTAGAGCGCGGGCACCTCGCTCGGGTTGGCCGCACTCTGCGGCGCGAGCGGATCCTGATCGGCGGGCGGCAGGAACACCCGGTTCTGGCGGGCCGCCGCGATCGAGATCCATTCGCCGGTGAGCACGTCCTGCCGCATCGTTGCGGTTTCGGGCCGCGGATCGAGCACGCGAGCGTCCAGTGCCCGGTCGGGCGCGAGGGCGGTGCCTGCGTCGTCGTAATAGAACAGTTCGCGGCCGTCGGCGAGCAGCGCGTCGCGCCGCACGATGCCGACGCTGAGTTCGGTGACGGCGTCTTCCACATCGATTACGATATCGAAACCGTCGCTTGCGTGAACGAAGACGATCGAAAGGCACCGGATGACCGAGCCCCCGGCCGCCGACCCGGTGATCGCCCAGCCCGTGCCGGCCGAGGCCCGCCGCGAGCGGCTTCTCGCTCTCGTTGCCGAAGAGGGCTTCGTGCGGGTCAGCGACGCGAGCGAGGTGTTCGGCGTGAGCGGGGTGACACTGCGATCCGACCTGAGCGCGCTCGAGGCCGCGGGAGCCCTGCGCCGGGTGCACGGAGGGGCGATGGCGGTGCGGGGCGGGGGCCGCGAGTCCCCGGTCGAGGCGACGGCCGAACGCGACGCCGAGGTGAAACGCGCCATCGGGCGACGGGCCGCAGCGCTGGTGAGCGGCGGCAGCAGCATCCTGCTCGATGTGGGCTCGACGACCCTCGCCGTGGCCCGGGCCCTGGTCGAGCGCACCGAGTTGACCGGGCTGACCGTGATCACCAATGGCTTGTCGCTCGCGCTCGCGCTCGAGCCCGCGATCCCGCGCTTCACCGTCGTGGTGACCGGCGGTACGCTGCGGCCGCTGCAGCATTCGCTGGTGAACCCCCTCGCCGCTCAGACCCTGGCCGGCCTGCACGTCGACCTGGCGATCCTGGGCTGCAACGGCATCGACGAAGACGGCCGGGTGACCAACCTGAACCTGCCCGAGGCCGAGGTGAAGCGCGCGATGCTCGCCGCGTCAGACACCAGGATGCTGGTCGCCGACGGCTCGAAGGCCGGCCAGCGCCACCTCGGCCTGATCGCCGGGTTGGGCGAATTCGGCACGCTGGTGACGGGAGGCGCCGGAGCCGACGCGCTGCGCGCACCCGCCGCGGCCGCGGGCACCCGCCTCGTTGTCGCCGACGGCCGGGTGCCGCCGCCCTAGGCTGTGGAGGTGGCCGCCACCTCCACCCCCGAATCCGCTGCTCCCGCCCCTGCCCCGCTCAGCGGCCGTCAGTTCGTTCTCGAGAACGGCGGCGCCCGCGCCGAGGTCGGCTCGTTGGCCGCCGTGCTGCGCTCGCTGAGCGTCGACGGCATTCACCTGACCGAGCCGATCGGCCCCGACGTGCTTGCCCCGATGGGATGTGGCATCGTGCTCGCGCCGTGGCCGAACCGGGTGCGCGATGCGCTCTGGCACCTCGACGGCGAGCCGCAGCAACTCGACATCACCGAGCCGCCGCGGCGCAACGCGATCCACGGCCTGCTGCGCAACACCGCATACCGGCTGCTGGAGCACGACGCGTCGAGTGTCACTCTCGGTGCCCTCATCGCGCCGCAGCACGGCTGGCCGTTGCTGCTCGACACCTCGGTTCGGTATCAGGTCGAGCCCGACGGGTTGACCGTCACGCACGCCGTGCGGAACCTGTCGTCGCGGCGGTCGCCGTGGGCCGTCGGGGCGCATCCGTACTTCCGGGTGGGAGACGTGCCTGTCGAGCAGCTGACCGTCACCCTCACGGCCGAGGTGCGGATCCAACTCGACGAGCGCTCGAACGCGGGGGCCGAGCGTCCGGTCGACGACCGTGACGCCGGCGGCCCAGGCGACCTGCGTTCGGGGCGCGTTCTCGCCGGCCTCACCCTTGACTCTCCGTACGGCCGGTTGGCCAACCGCGATGCGCGTGCGGATGTCGCCTGGCTGACCGCTCCCGATGGCAGCTCGACGACGCTCTGGGCCGACCCGGCGTTCGGGTGGATCCAGGCATACACCCCCGCGGAGTTCCCGAGGCCGAGCGGCCCCGGCCTCGCTGTCGCGCTCGAACCGATGACCGCGCCGCCCGACGCACTGAACAGCGGAACCGGCTTGATCTGGCTCGAGCCCGGTGACAGCTGGAGCGGGTCGTGGGGCGTGCGCTACGCACCGGCGGGGCAGGCTGTTCACACCCAGGAGACGACATGACCCAGACCGATTCGGCCCAGACCGACCCGACCGAGATCCTGCCGACCGGCCGCGCGTTCGTGTTGGAGCGCGACAACGTGCGCGCCGAGATTGGATCGGTTGCGGCCGTGCTCCGCTCGCTGACGGTGAACGGGGCCGACCTCACGCTGCCGACCCCCGACGATCGCGTGCCGGCGATGTGCAACGGCATCATCCTGAGTCCGTGGCCGAACCGCGTGCGCGCCGGTCGCTGGATGCTCGACGGTGAGCCGCAGCAACTCGACATCACCGAGCCGGTTCGTGGCGGGGCCTTGCATGGGCTGCTCCAGTTCGCCGAGTACGAGGCGACCGAGCAGTCGCCGGATGCCGTGACCCTCGCCGCGACGATCTATCCGCAGCACGGCTGGCCGTTCCAGGTCGAGACCTGGGTGCGCTACGAACTCGAGCCGGACGGCCTGACCGTCACCCACGGGGCCCGCAACCTCTCGGCCGCACGCGCGCCGTATGCGACGGGCTCGCATCCCTATCTGAAGGTCGGTGACGCGCCGATCGCCGAGCTGCAGCTCACCGTGCCCGCGTCGACCTACTTCGCCGTCGACGAGCGGCTCGACCCGACCGGCGAGCTGGATGTCACGGGCACGCCCTACGACGTGCGGTCACCGCAGCGGGTCGGCGGCCTCGCCTTCGACACCGCGTTCGGGGCCGTCGAACACGCGGACGTCGCGAATGGCCGCGGAGACGTCGCCTGGCTCACGGCGCCCGATGGATCGCGCACCACCCTCTGGCAGAGCACCGACTGGGGCTATGTGCAGGTCTTCACCACCCACGAGATGGCCGGGCCCGACGGGCCGATCGACGCGATCGCGATCGAGCCGATGACGGCCCCGCCCGACGCGTTGAACTCGGGCCAGGGCCTGGTCTGGCTCGAGCAGGGCGAGACCTGGGAAGGCTCGTGGGGCTTGCGCTACGCCGGAGGCGCGTAGTGGCGACGGCGAGCAGGCCCGACGCCCGCGTGAAGCGCTGGCGCCGGTACCTCGCCGACGAGCGGGCGGAGGCGGCCGTCTACCGCGAGCTCGCCGAGCGAAAGAAGGGGCAGGAGCGCGAGATCCTGCTGGGTCTTGCCGACGCCGAGGGGCGTCACGAGAAGTATTGGCTCGAGCTGCTCGGCGATCAGGTCGGACCGCCGGTTCGGGGCGATCTGCGCACGCGTTTCCTCGCCTTCCTCGCTCGCCATTTCGGCTCGCTCTTCGTGCTCGCACTGGCCCAGCGCGCCGAGGGCCGATCCCCATACGACGAAGAGGTCGACGCCTCGCAGTCGATGGCAGCCGACGAGCTCATCCACGGCGAGGTGCTGCGCGGACTGGCCGCCCGCGGTCGCACCCGCCTCGCCGGCTCGTTCCGCGCCGCCGTGTTCGGGGCGAACGACGGCCTGGTCAGCAACCTCGCGCTGGTGCTCGGCATCGGGGCGACCGGGGTTCCGGCCACGACCGTGCTCTTCACCGGCATCGCCGGCCTGCTGGCCGGGGCGCTGTCGATGGGAGCGGGGGAGTACGTCTCGGTGCGCTCGCAGCGCGAGCTGCTGCAGGCATCCCAACCCGATCCGGCCTCGCAATCGGCGTTGGCGGATCTCGATGTCGACGCGAACGAGCTCGCCCTGGTGTACCGCGCGCGCGGCATGAGCAAGAAGGATGCCGAAGCCCGAGCCGACGAGGTGCTCGCGACCCTGCACCTCGACGCCGACGATCCCGCCGCGTCGGGCGTCGACACGCTCGAGCAACTCGGCTCGCCGTGGAACGCCGCCCTCTCGAGCTTCCTGTTCTTCGCTTCGGGCGCGCTCATCCCGGTGCTGCCCTACCTGTTCGGTGCCCGGCATCTCGCGGCGGTCGCCATCGCGGCCGGGGCGGTCGGTCTCGCGCTGCTCGGAACGGGCGCGGTCGTGGGCATCCTGTCGGGGGCGTCGCCGTGGAAGCGCGCACTGCGGCAGCTCCTCATCGGATTCGGCGCAGCCGGCGTGACTTACCTGCTCGGCACTCTCTTCGGAGCCGCCGGGCTCTGACCGGCGTTACTTCGTCACGGTGAGCGTGAACTGGACATCCTGAATGCCGCCGTTCGCGTTCGACAGGGTCACCTCGGTCGTGCCGACCTTGTGGGGCGTCAGCCCGGGGTTGAACTCCGCGCTGCCGTCTTTGTAGCCCGGCGTGAAGGTCGCGATCGCGGTATCGGCGACCGTGCCGGAGTAGCTCGTGACCGAGAGCGAACCGGTGTCGAGATCGACGACCTGGATCAGCGCGACCTTGACGGTCGTCCCGCTGATGTCCGCGATCTTGACCACGACGGGTTCGACGACCGGTGTCGAGGGGCTGGTCGGGGTCGAGCATCCACTGAGCAACGTCAGCCCCAGCGCGAGCGCGGCGGTTACGGCGAGGAGTCGAGCAGTGCGTGTCATGGCGGCACCCTATCGGCTTACGGAGTGACGATCACCTTGAAACCGGTCGTCTCGAGAGGCGAGCTGCCGACCAAGGCGACCTGGGTCGTCCCGACCCGGCGCGGAACGATCTCGGGCTCGAAGCGGCCCGTGGCCTCGTCGCGGCGCACGACCACCGTGACGATCCGCTCGTCGGCGATCAGCGGGGTGTAGCGATCCGGCAGGCCGCGGGTATCGACCCTGATGACCTGGTTCAGCCGCACCCGGATTGTCGCCGATTGGATGTCGACGATGCGCACGACCAGCGGGGTCACCGCAGGCGACGGGCGGCCGGCGCATCCGGTGCCGCCCAGCAGCAGAGCGATCGTCAGGCCGATCGCCAGCACGGCACGACCCGGCCCCGCGACGATCCGCCTCACCATCACGGCTCCAGGATCAGCTTGCCCATCGAGGAGCGATCGAGCAGGGCCCGGTGGGCATCGGCCGCCGTCTCGAGCGAATACGACTCGCCGATCACGGCCCGCAACTCACCGCGGTCGAGCATGCCGAGCAGATCGGTCACCGCGGCTGCGAGCATGGCGGGGCGCTGCACGATGTGCACCAGCCAGAAGCCGATGACCGCGGTGCTGCGCGCCATCAGCATCCCCGGCGAGACATCGTGCGGCGGTACCCGGCCGGCCATGCCGAACACGGCGAGACGGCCGAGCGGCGCCAGGGCGCGCAGGCTCTGATCGAAGACCCGGCCCCCGGTCATCTCCAGCACGATGTCGACGCCGCGCCCCTCGTTGGCCTCGGTGAGCGCGGCGGCCAGCTCGTCGGTGGTGGAGTCGATCGCGGTATCCGCCCCGAGCTCGAGAGCCAGGGCGCGCTTCTCGGGGCTGGATGCCGTTGCGATGACCCGCCCGGCGCCCCACTTCTTCGCCAGCTGAATCGCGATCGTGCCGACACCGCCGGCGCCGGCGTGCACCACGACGGTCTCTCCTTCGGCCAGGTGCGCGCTGGTGCGCAGCAGATGCCACGCGGTCGCGCCCTGCACCAGGGTGGTGAGCGCGTCGGCGTTGCTCACCCCATCCGGGATGGGGAACAGCCGCGCCGGGTTGACCGCGATGCGCTCGGCATAGCCGCCGCCCGAGACGAATCCGAGCAGCCGGCTGCCGTCGGAGCCGCGCACCACCACCTCGCTGCCGGGGATCAGCGGGAGCGACTGCTTGGCCAGATACGAGTCTTCGGTCTGATGCGTGTCGGCGTAGTTGATGCCCGCGGCGAGTACCTCGAGCACCTCCTCGCCATCGGCGGCGATCGGCTCGGGCTGCTCACTGACGACGAGCTTCTCGGGTCCGCCGAACTCGGTCAGATGGATGGCGCGCATGCCTGCGACGTTACTCGCGAAGGGTGGTCAGCCACTCGTCGAAGGTCTGTGTGCCCAGCTGGGCGGGAGGCCGCAGGGCCGGATCGGGCAGCAGGGTCCCGTCGCGCATCGCCTTTCCACCGGGGCCGGGTGCCGGAATGCCGATGACCGGCGCGCGCTTGCCGGTGGCCCGCGCGGCGGCCCGCACCATGTGCGACAGGCTCTCTTCGCGAGGCCCGGCGAGCTCGGCGACCAGGCCGCTCGGCGCTCCTTCGGCGAGTTCGACCAGCCGCTCGGCCACCTCGCGGGCAGCGATCGGCTGCACCCGTCCGTTGGGCGCCAGCACGATCGGCCCGATTCGAGCAATGCCGTAGATCTGCCGCGAGAACTCGTGGAACTGGGTGGCGCGCACCTCGGTCCACGGCACCTCGCCGGCGCGCATGAGGCGCTCCTGCGCCATTTTGCCGAGGTAGTACCCGTAGCTCGACTTCTGGCTGCCGACGATCCCGAGGAGAACGTGGTGCCGCACGCCGGCGGCCGCCTCGGCGGACAGCAGGTTGCGCGTGGTGGCTTCGAAGAAGTCGATGGCGGTCTGCGCCTTCTGGGTGAGTGTCGAGACGACGTCGATCACGACGTCCACTCCGTCGAGGGCTCCGGCCAACCCTGAGCCGGTCACCAGGTCGACACCGGTCGAGCGAGTCAGCACCACCGGGTCGTGGCCCCGCTCGCGCAGCACGTCGACGACCGGCGCTCCGACTGTTCCTGTGCCGCCGGCGACCGCGATCTTCATTCCTCCATTCTTGCGTGATCGGCCACCGGAGCAGACTGGTCCCATGACTCTGCGAGCCGGCGAGCAGTACGTGGCAATGGGCAGCTCGTTCGCGGCGGGTCTCGGGCTCGGCGCGCCGGTGCCCGGTGCTCCGCGGGGCTCGGGCCGGTCGCTGCTCAACTATCCGCACCTCGTCGCCGCTGAGCTCGGGCTCGATCTCATCGACGTGAGCCTCTCGGGTGCGACCATTGCCGGCCTTCTGCACGGTGAGCTGTCACTCGCTGGTCGCCCGATGCGGCCGCAGGTCGACGCCCTGACCGCCGACACCCGCCTCGTGACGATCACCGGCGGCGGCAATGACGTGGGATACATCACGCGCATCATGCTCGGCAGCATGCCCGCGCCCCTCTCGTG
>Ga0207711_10004389_pt1 | contig 12029 bp, 14 predicted proteins | sample KBSS34metaG_FD_184401 | JGI IMG/M metagenome (GOLD analysis project Ga0207711, IMG submission 184401) | Switchgrass rhizosphere microbial communities from Kellogg Biological Station, Michigan, USA - KBS S3-4 metaG (SPAdes) (version 2) | ecosystem: Host-associated > Plants > Roots > Rhizosphere...
TCGAAACGAAGGATCACCGTCTCCGGGCACGTCGGGCATTTGATGGGCACGTTAGCTGCCATTGGACTCGCCCTTCTCTATGTCGATCAGGATCACGGTGTAGTAGGCGACGGCGCCACTGAAGCGGTGTGGCACCGCTGTCCAGATTCGGCCGTCCGGCTCGTGGTAGCGGTTCAGAAAGTCTGCGACCCGTTTCGCTTCCTTGCGGCTGGTGTAGAGGTTCGAGGTATTAGCCATTGCTTTCCCCTCCCTTGCGGCGGCCGACCTGGTTCGTCTCCATCCAGTAGCCGCTGTAGTCCAACTCGATCCCACCGCACGAGCACCGGCACACCACCTTGCCGAGGTGGAGCGCACGGGTGATCCGCTGGTGCTTGCCGCGCTTGCAACGCCACACATCCCACCGCCCGCGTGGCTCGCGATACCAGTCGCGGCTGCCGGGGTGGAAGTAGATGTCACCCACCCAGCCCTGGTTGCTAGTCATCGCAGTTCTCCTGTCGCCGCTGAAAGCCCATCCTCATAGCCCTGGGCGTAGCTGTCCCGGCGGACATTCTCGACAACGAGCACGGACGCGGCGTTGGCCGCCGCCGTGCCATGGCTGAAGCCGTCGTCCCATGCCTGCCGGGCGGTCAAGTCAGCCCACGTGAATGCCTCATTGAATGCCCCGTCCAGGTAGCTGCTGATATCGCGCAGCTCATCCAGATCGAGGCTCGGAAGACGCTCGTCGATCGCCTTGCTGAGCGTTGACTTGATCTTGTCCAGCTCTTCACTACCCATCTCCCCCACCACCTTCCTCATTCAAAACCTTCACTGTCCCCAAAGTTATCCACAGCCTGTGGATAACTACACACAGTTACAATGATCATGGACTTCACGCCCACATCCAAAGCGTATCCTGGAATTGCTTGACACGCAAGCTCGGAGGCTGTGAGAATACTGGGAAATACAAAACCGCAGGTAAAAAGGGGGAGGCGGTCAAAAGGGGGAGGCGGTTCGGAAGGCGGTCGGAAGGCGGTCGTTTCCGCAGGTAAAAAGGGGGAGGCGGTTGGAAGGCGGTTTCACTCGCGCAAACCGCCTCCCCCTTTTTTTGTGGATCTTGCCCTATAAGATCAAGAACAAGATCAACTACTACTTATAGTTATATGGATTTACCCGTTTTCGCTTCCCAGCACGAGCCCAGAAGGGGGAGGCGCCTCCCCCTTTTTCTCAGTGGCCCGCCGACAGCCGCTTCATGTCCGCCCGAACCGAGTCGATCGCCCGATCCCTCGGGGTCCGCTCATCCTCACTCGGCGTCATCGGCTGCGGCGCTCCCAGCCGATACAAACCGGCGAAATCCTTCAGCGTGCGCAACGCCAGTTCCGCCCAGCGCGCATCCGGTCGCCCGTCCTCGCCGGTGAAGTTCGCTTCACACGCGGCCCAGATCGCCTCCAGGCGCTCATGGACGACGGCTCGGATCAAAGGCTGAGCCTGCGCAAGATCATCTTCGGTGATGGTGCGGTTCGGGCGGAGTCGCAACTCGGTCATGACTTCAGAATGCCCCTTTCCGGGGTAGCGTGCGCGTCTACGGCTGCGATAAACGCCGAATGTAGGTCCACATATGGGTAGCCAAAAGATCTTGGCTCAGATTTCAGGGCTACATCGCCCGAAAACGGGCCTGAGCAGCCTCATCCGGCGGGCTCACCCAAACATTGAACGCATTCGCCCGCAATCCCAGCCGCTCCGGACGCACACACGCCCCCGATTTGCGGTGCCGGTCGAAATTTCCGACCCCTCCGAAGGTGATGTGGCACGCCCCGCAATGCGCTTGCGAAGGTGCAGGGTGTCGGCAAGAGTCCGAGCAAGTCATAGAAGCTCCTGAATACCATAAAGATGCATGTTTTTTTATCTATAAGCATGTAAAACGCTGTCACATAGCGTATGCCAAATCCCGGATTTACAAAACCACCACAGATACCATCCATCGAAAAACTTCAGAGTCTGCTGGGGCATTAGAAAAGGCAGGGCGGTGGTTGTCCGAGGCCCCCAGCGCGCGCATGTCCGTTTTGCCCCTTGCCTGAGCCTTTGTCCGTTTTGCGGTGATCTGCTCTGCTCCCTTGCTCCACTGTCCGGTTTGCCCTGATATGCCGGGCTTGCCCTTCTTTGCCCTGGTGTGCCCTGGTATGTCCGATTCGATACGAAGGGTTATGCCGGCATCCCCTAAACGGCTGATGGGCCGAAAGTATGACCCGCTATCAACCGTTCGGCTGATCGTCCGTACGGAGCGTTTACGCCGGCGTTTACCCGATGTGACGGTCATCCGTTCGGATGATGGCCGTTCGGATGATGTAAAGCCGGCCGTTACGGTGAGTGGTCGCCGCCGTTCGGTTGAGTGACGCCTAGTCCTTTCGGATGATGTCCGTTCGGATGAGGTTTCACCTGGCGCTACGGTCCGTTGTCAATAGGCGATCCGGCCGGGATTGGGTCACCCTTTTTCTTTCTGCACTCTGGCGACTTTCCAGACACACGGAAACGGCTCTGAGAGCGCCGGAGAGCGCCGTAACCCCCGTTTGCTTACCGGCGGACCGACAAGCCGAAAAAGTGCCTCTATCGAGTTTCCGCAGGTCAGAGCGGGTGCAATTCAGTTGTCAAGTGTCAATCACGCGACAGTTGCCGCCAGAAATCCATCCGACGCCACCTAATCGGCTGAATTACAGCCTACACCCTTTAGCGTTTCCGCAGCTAGTGGCACGTGTAGTGCTGTCAATAGGGCAAGCGGGGGAGTGTGACGTGTCCTTTCGACGATTGACCTAGCCGAAAGTATGAGGACCCCCTAGCCCTTCGCCGGCATTACCCACCGTAATGGCCGGCAATTACCTAACGTTCGGTTACGCCAGGCGTCACCCGTTCGGGTAAAACCGCAGGTCAGAGGGGGTGCGGTTTCTGTCAATCGGCTAAACGGTTCGCTATCCGTGACCGAAAGGATGCCAAGAAACGCAATACGCGGGGCATTGTGGATTGCGTAAGTGCTTCACCCCGCTAGACCGCTTTAGCAGCGCTCCGCCGGTGCAATTCCGGTGCGGCATGGATTTGCCGACCACGAGACGTTGCGGGGCTTGTTCCCTGATTCCTAAATAGCGTGATGCCTAGCGCCGATATCTACGCGTGGATTTGACTTGTCATCCGTGCGCGAATTGATCGGCGCTCTCATTCCTTCCTTCCCTGATTTTCATGGTGGGAATTGCGGGCACGATTGCCTAGCAATAACCCCCGCAATTCCTCGCCATGACCGAACGGGCGCAAGGGTCCGTTCGGCAATTCCGCGCATGCGGAAAAGGGAAGGGAACACGTAATGAGTAAGCCAACTGATCAGGTCAATCGGTTGATGTCCGCTATCGCGGATAGCAACCCGGAACTGATCATGAGCGGGCAGGATGCCAACGAGCGCAAGATTCTTGCGGAGCTTGACCGTCTAGGCGGTCTCTCCGTCAAGGATGACGGAATCCAATTCGTGGGTACGAAATTCGTACTTCCCGAAATGTATTCCGGTGACTACCTCGGCGCCGCGCAATTCCTTGAGCAAGTGCATTACCAGGAAGAGCGCGAGTTCTCTTTCTCGCGCAATTTCAAATACCGGATGTGGGATGGCGCCGCAGCATTCCAGCGTGCGCTTTACCGCGTGTTCGGCACGGTCGGTCTGGGGGTCGCTACTCAGACCTTTTTCGGAGAGAACCCTCCGGAATACCGGACCGTTTCGATTTCTCCCACGGAAACCATTCAGGTCCCGTGGGGGCAGGTTTCCCTACCCGCTCTCAAAGCGACCTTCAGTCTTGGCGGATTGCGTGATCCGGAGTACGGCCGGATCTTCGCGATTTCCGTCGAAGCACCCCGCAAGAACCGCAAGCGCATCGAAGCGTTTTTCGATGTGATCGCGGATGAATTGAAAACCAATTCCATCTATCGGGGTAAGGCTTTCAATGGTGCCGACGATCCGGAATTTTTGGATCTGTCCGGTATCGATGAGAGCAAGGTCGTTTACTCCGATGAGGTCATGGCGCAACTGAATGCAAACCTCTGGAGTCTGATTGAGCACACGGACACGATGCGGGATCTAGGTATCCCGCTGAAGCGTGCCGTACTGCTCGAAGGTCCGTTCGGCACTGGCAAGTCACTCGCCGGTGGCATTACGGCCAAGCGCGCACAGGAGAATGGTTGGACATTCATTCTGGCGCGCCCCGGTCGCGATGACATTTTCGAGGTCCTGAATACGGCCAAGCTTTACGCACCGGCCGTTGTGCAATTCGAGGACATCGACACGATCGCCAGCACCGGGTCAACCGACCACATTTCGAAGCTGCTCGACATCCTTGACGGGATTTCGAACAAGTCGAATCCGGTCGTTGCGCTCTTCACGACCAACTACGTTGAGCGCTTGCAGAAGGGTGTTATGCGCCCCGGTCGCATCGACTCGATCATCCGGATTGCCGAGCTTGACCGGAACGGAACGGAGCGCCTTATCCGTGCCGTGACTGCCCCCGGAATTCTGGGGGAGGTTGATTTCGACGCGGTCTATTCGGAGGTTAAGTGCTTCCTTCCCGCTTTCGTAAAGGAAGCGGTAGATCGCGCCGTGCGCTATTCGATCAGCCGCAACGGCGGCAAGCCAGGGCAGATCGAAACGGCGGACATCGTGAATGCGGCGATCGGTCTTCAGCGTCAGTTGCAGTTGATGAATGACGCACAGGAAGGGCGCAAGGAAGTGCCTCCGCTGGAGGAAGCTTTCGGCGCCCTGATCGATGACCGGGTTTCGGAGCAAGTTGCCGACACCATTAAGGACACGCTTAACGGCGCTTTCTTCAATGATGCCGACGACAATGAGCACACGCTCTACATCAACTAGTCGCACTGGACACGAAACGGCAGGGAATCACTTCCCTGCCGTTTCTGATCAGTACGGATGCTGATCGCAAATCCTCGGGAAGGGATACCACTCATGTCTAAGGGTGGGACGGCATGGAACCGTAAGCACGGGCGCTTGAATTGGCGTTACAACGTGCGCACCGGCGGTTGGCCAAATGCGCCGGTGCGCGTACCGCGTTCCGTCGTGCTTGGCGCCCTGGTGTTGATTGTGGCCGGTGCGCTGATCCTGGCGCTTTCCGGTTGCAAGGCAATCGATGGGGCGGCGCCAGTCAAGGACACTCACACGCACTCGACGACGTTGGAACCGCACACATACAACGGCGCTAAGTGTGAGTCCGTGCCGCCGGTCGATGGTGATTGGTGCACGCGGAAAGCGTTCACTGGCGCTTATGCGGGTTGCGAGATCATCGAATCGGAAGCGTCAGTCACGCTCTCGTGCGATCCGGATCAGCACTGGACCGGACCGCTTAACGATGGCGGCAAGGTCAAGCTTTCCGGTCGCAGCCATACGGGTTGCTTTGTGCGCCCGGTCGGCACGAAACACGCGTACGTGTGTTGGGACGATGGGAACGTGTTCCGCTACACGAAAGCGAGGTAGCGCCATGATTGAAAGAGTTATCGAAGCGCTAACTGTCGCGAAATTCGATGCACGCGGCGCCGAACTTAACCGTTCGGAAATCCTGCGCATTGTCGAAACGGCAATGCTGCCGCGTGAGCCGATGGTTAAGGGAACGATCGTCGTGATTGGCAATCGGGTGTTTCGTCGCACTGAATACGCGGAACCCTGGTGGGATTTCGTCGATCAGACCTATACCGATTGGGAGAATGTTTGCTCTTTCGGTGAGCCGATCACGTATGCCGTTGCGATCGATCAAGCGGAGCTATCCGCGAAAGCGGAAGACTGGCGCCGCGTGGTTATCGGCTTGTTCGAAGAATTCGACGGACAAGCGGAAGTGATCGATTCGATGCGGGCACACCAGGCGTGGATTTCCGATTACCGCTATCAGGAAATCGCCGCAATGCTGAAAGCGGGCTAGCCGATGATTATTTTCATGGTTGGCTTTTTCGGCGCCGCACTGGTTGCCGATGGTGCCAGCAAGGGAACCGCTAACGGAATCGTCGAAATGGCGATCGGCGCCGCAATCATCATTACGGCGCTAATCGTCTACGGATTCGGGCGTACGCCCGACGATGATTAAAGCGCTCTGAGAGCGCTTCTAAGCCATGATCTATTGGCAGGGTATGGCAACGTTCGGACATGCGCCGAACGTTGCCACACGTGCCAGATAGACACGTGAGCAATACATCCGGGAAGGGATGTCCAAACCATGTTTGGAAACTTCGAAATGTCGGAGGCTATCTCCGCCGCGCAGGTGCAGGTAACCGACGAAACCTCGGCGCTATTGGCAGGCATTCACAATGCCGCCACCGGCGGCGCGGCTGGCGCTCATGTCCTGACGCCGCCGGTGCGTATGGCACTGCTTGGTGTCGAACCGGAGAGCACTTACGCGGCTTTCTTGTTCGACGGTCAGACTGGCGAACCGCGTGGACTGTCAATGGTGGTCGTCGGTGAGCGCTCACTGTGCGGTCATGATGAGTGCCCGCGTGTGGCGGAAGCTTTTTCCGCCACAGATCCGGCGGAGGACACGAGCAACGGCAACGCCATTGACGAAACCGTCCGGGAAGAGCTTTTGCTTTCAATCGCCAGTGCCGCCGGTGCGGGAATCGATCCGACCGTGACAACGATTCTCGCGGATGGTCGATTCACTGCGCAGATTCGGCGCATTGCCTAACAGGCAAGCAGTGCGGGTTTAGTGAGAGGCGGCGCGGTTCGATTCCGTGTCGCCTTTTGCTATGGGCGCATTGATTGCGTTTCTGGGAAGGGATGAGTAAATGGTCAATGATTGCTGGCGCCGTTTGGCGCTACTGACCGCAGAAAAGGGTTTGTCTATTGCGATGCGCGATCCTTCGTTTCTCGCTATGGGCGATCCGGAGCAATCGCAATTTCTGAATTGGCTAGCCAAGAATCGCAACGCCATTGTGGCGATTCGGCTAACGCGGATATTGCCGGATGGCAATTCGCAAATTGATCGCACGGAATACCGCGTTAGAGGAAGGGTGAAACTGTGAACACGTCAATTCAGGTTTGCTACGTCGCGTATCTGTTTATGGGCAACGTCGTCTGTCCGCGCTGCGCTGTTTCGATCGTCCGGCCGTTGCCGCCGGACGAAAGCGTTACCGCGTCAGACGAGCAGTGCCTAAACGAATTGCGGCAGCTTTACCGGCGCCGCCATGGTCTAGACATTGATGAGCTAGACCACGATTGGTTACTGCCCATGCCGCTACCCCGATGGGGTGACGGTTCGGCGCCGCTAGGCACCCCTTGCCGGGGGTGTGGCATCACGCTATAGGTTCTGCGGGAACGTTTCCGCAGGTCAGGACCCCCGAACCACGCTCCGTAGTGGTTCGGGGGTTTTTGTTTACCTGCAATTACTACTCTCTGTAATTGCCCTGGCGTCACTCTCTGTATTTTGCCGGCGCCGCATATCGATGTTTCCGCAGGTCAGAGGCCCTTTCCCTCAATTCGGGCAATTCCGGCATTTTATAACAAATTGGGACTATGCCGGCATTACACAGAGTGATGCCGGCGAAAAGCTTGGGTAGTTGATCAAGGCCCTGACCTGCGGAAACGCTCTCAGATCGATTCTAAGCCAAGATCTAAAAGGCACCCTGACCGAGAGACAACCCTAGATCGGCACGCGTGCCACCGGCGGCGCCAGGCACCCGCAATCGGCAAAAAACTAGGGACGTTCCCAGTGCGGGAACGTCCCTAGTCAAGAGGGGTGAGGCTTTACATGCGGCGCCCGTTGCGGGCAGCTTCCCGGATCGTGCGTGCGTACGGCATGAGCGCCGCCGGAGTGCCGATCAATACCGGCGCTTGCAGGATCGCCCACGGCGCCCCGGTCGGCAGGATCAAAACAGCAAGCGCCGAAAGCGCCATAGCGGCGCCGGTGGCAAGGATCAGAATCGCGATTCGCATTGCTCATTCCCTCCACATCGGCTCGTGGGTAACGGCGCCGATCTTTACCGGCGCCGGTGCGCATTCGGCGCGCTGGACATAGCGCGCTTCCACGATGACCGTTGCGAATACCGGCGGCGCCAGGTGCACGGTCAATACGTCGAAACTGATCCGACCCATTAACCGCCCACGAGCGCCGTTGTAAACGTCTGGCGAGAGCACAACCACACACGCTCCGATTTCGATCACATCGGCAAGTGTCCACATCGGCTCGTTAGTCATCATGGCCAGTTGTGCAAGTCGCCAAGCGCAACGGGCGCAAACAGGCGTCAAGCGGAAAAGCTCCGTAGCGGGCACGGCTAGCGCCGGTGGGCAGTGAGCGCAAATATCGGTCATCGGATTACCTCTCAGTGCGTGGAATACGCGGCAAGGATGGCGACAGTGAAAGCGACGTAGTAAAGGGTGGCACGCCACCGGAAATCCTCGCGCGTTAAGGGTTTCCGGTGGCGTCCGCGATAGAACGTCACATCCGCTCGAATTTGGAAATGGTGATCAGGTGCGCGTAAACCGGAGAATCGAATACGCGACGCGAAATGATTTTCCGGGCACGTGCGCTATTCGGAATGATCTCCGAATCGTAAAGCGCAAGGATTTGCACGCCGGACAGATACGAGCCGAGATTGCCGACGTAGTAATGCGCTTTCACGTAGGTAATTGATTCGGCTTGTTCGACCGTTGCCGCATCGATCATTGCCGCCATTTCCGGAGTGCCAGGAATGGCAATCGTGACCGGCCAGCCGACCGGAGAGGCAACCGGCGCCGCCGGTAGCGCGGTCAGGTGCGGATCGAGATTGACGGCTGGCGCCGGTGTCACGTCGTCATCGGCAATCGCGACGTAACCCATGCTGGCGAGCTTGGCGCGCCCCGAATCAGTGAGCGTGATATCGGAAACGAGCGCCGGTGCGTCGGATTCATCGACAACGCTTGCCAGGTAACGGATGGCGCCATCCGTAGTGACTTCGCGGCTGGTTTCGAAGTTGTAAAGCACCGTGACCAGCCGACCGGTGCGCTGCGACCGGATGACGTCAACCCGCAGAACCGCGTTTCCGTCACGGTCGCTAACGGTGAAATCGTCAAGCGTTTCACCAGCGATAACGGTGTCACGGTCGTTAATCGGCAGCATGTAGCGCTGCGCAGCTTTGCGCACGGCACGACTAGAGCCGGTGGTCAGTTTGCGAGTGGTCGTGTTGCTCATGGTGTCCATCCCTTCCCGGATGTCTCTACCGGCGCCGGTGCGGCGCCGATTTCATGTCACAGAATTGCTTAGGCATATGGGGGATGGGTCAGGTAATCGGCTCAATATTTCCCCCGCTTGCCCTATTGACAGCACTACACGTGCCACTAGCTGCGGAAACGCTAAAGGGTGTAGGCTGTAATTCAGCCGATTAGGTGGCGTCGGATGGATTTCTGGCGGCAACTGTCGCGTGATTGACACTTGACAACTGAATTGCACCCGCTCTGACCTGCGGAAACTCGATAGAGGCACTTTTTCGGCTTGTCGGTCCGCCGGTAAGCAAACGGGGGTTACGGCGCTCTCCGGCGCTCTCAGAGCCGTTTCCGTGTGTCTGGAAAGTCGCCAGAGTGCAGAAAGAAAAAGGGTGACCCAATCCCGGCCGGATCGCCTATTGACAACGGACCGTAGCGCCAGGTGAAACCTCATCCGAACGGACATCATCCGAAAGGACTAGGCGTCACTCAACCGAACGGCGGCGACCACTCACCGTAACGGCCGGCTTTACATCATCCGAACGGCCATCATCCGAACGGATGACCGTCACATCGGGTAAACGCCGGCGTAAACGCTCCGTACGGACGATCAGCCGAACGGTTGATAGCGGGTCATACTTTCGGCCCATCAGCCGTTTAGGGGATGCCGGCATAACCCTTCGTATCGAATCGGACATACCAGGGCACACCAGGGCAAAGAAGGGCAAGCCCGGCATATCAGGGCAAACCGGACAGTGGAGCAAGGGAGCAGAGCAGATCACCGCAAAACGGACAAAGGCTCAGGCAAGGGGCAAAACGGACATGCGCGCGCTGGGGGCCTCGGACAACCACCGCCCTGCCTTTTCTAATGCCCCAGCAGACTCTGAAGTTTTTCGATGGATGGTATCTGTGGTGGTTTTGTAAATCCGGGATTTGGCATACGCTATGTGACAGCGTTTTACATGCTTATAGATAAAAAAACATGCATCTTTATGGTATTCAGGAGCTTCTATGACTTGCTCGGACTCTTGCCGACACCCTGCACCTTCGCAAGCGCATTGCGGGGCGTGCCACATCACCTTCGGAGGGGTCGGAAATTTCGACCGGCACCGCAAATCGGGGGCGTGTGTGCGTCCGGAGCGGCTGGGATTGCGGGCGAATGCGTTCAATGTTTGGGTGAGCCCGCCGGATGAGGCTGCTCAGGCCCGTTTTCGGGCGATGTAGCCCTGAAATCTGAGCCAAGATCTTTTGGCTACCCATATGTGGACCTACATTCGGCGTTTATCGCAGCCGTAGACGCGCACGCTACCCCGGAAAGGGGCATTCTGAAGTCATGACCGAGTTGCGACTCCGCCCGAACCGCACCATCACCGAAGATGATCTTGCGCAGGCTCAGCCTTTGATCCGAGCCGTCGTCCATGAGCGCCTGGAGGCGATCTGGGCCGCGTGTGAAGCGAACTTCACCGGCGAGGACGGGCGACCGGATGCGCGCTGGGCGGAACTGGCGTTGCGCACGCTGAAGGATTTCGCCGGTTTGTATCGGCTGGGAGCGCCGCAGCCGATGACGCCGAGTGAGGATGAGCGGACCCCGAGGGATCGGGCGATCGACTCGGTTCGGGCGGACATGAAGCGGCTGTCGGCGGGCCACTGAGAAAAAGGGGGAGGCGCCTCCCCCTTCTGGGCTCGTGCTGGGAAGCGAAAACGGGTAAATCCATATAACTATAAGTAGTAGTTGATCTTGTTCTTGATCTTATAGGGCAAGATCCACAAAAAAAGGGGGAGGCGGTTTGCGCGAGTGAAACCGCCTTCCAACCGCCTCCCCCTTTTTACCTGCGGAAACGACCGCCTTCCGACCGCCTTCCGAACCGCCTCCCCCTTTTGACCGCCTCCCCCTTTTTACCTGCGGTTTTGTATTTCCCAGTATTCTCACAGCCTCCGAGCTTGCGTGTCAAGCAATTCCAGGATACGCTTTGGATGTGGGCGTGAAGTCCATGATCATTGTAACTGTGTGTAGTTATCCACAGGCTGTGGATAACTTTGGGGACAGTGAAGGTTTTGAATGAGGAAGGTGGTGGGGGAGATGGGTAGTGAAGAGCTGGACAAGATCAAGTCAACGCTCAGCAAGGCGATCGACGAGCGTCTTCCGAGCCTCGATCTGGATGAGCTGCGCGATATCAGCAGCTACCTGGACGGGGCATTCAATGAGGCATTCACGTGGGCTGACTTGACCGCCCGGCAGGCATGGGACGACGGCTTCAGCCATGGCACGGCGGCGGCCAACGCCGCGTCCGTGCTCGTTGTCGAGAATGTCCGCCGGGACAGCTACGCCCAGGGCTATGAGGATGGGCTTTCAGCGGCGACAGGAGAACTGCGATGACTAGCAACCAGGGCTGGGTGGGTGACATCTACTTCCACCCCGGCAGCCGCGACTGGTATCGCGAGCCACGCGGGCGGTGGGATGTGTGGCGTTGCAAGCGCGGCAAGCACCAGCGGATCACCCGTGCGCTCCACCTCGGCAAGGTGGTGTGCCGGTGCTCGTGCGGTGGGATCGAGTTGGACTACAGCGGCTACTGGATGGAGACGAACCAGGTCGGCCGCCGCAAGGGAGGGGAAAGCAATGGCTAATACCTCGAACCTCTACACCAGCCGCAAGGAAGCGAAACGGGTCGCAGACTTTCTGAACCGCTACCACGAGCCGGACGGCCGAATCTGGACAGCGGTGCCACACCGCTTCAGTGGCGCCGTCGCCTACTACACCGTGATCCTGATCGACATAGAGAAGGGCGAGTCCAATGGCAGCTAACGTGCCCATCAAATGCCCGACGTGCCCGGAGACGGTGATCCTTCGTTTCGA
>Ga0207711_10004390_pt1 | contig 12029 bp, 7 predicted proteins | sample KBSS34metaG_FD_184401 | JGI IMG/M metagenome (GOLD analysis project Ga0207711, IMG submission 184401) | Switchgrass rhizosphere microbial communities from Kellogg Biological Station, Michigan, USA - KBS S3-4 metaG (SPAdes) (version 2) | ecosystem: Host-associated > Plants > Roots > Rhizosphere >...
CTCGATCACCGCCAACAGCAAGATCACTCTCAGCGTCGGCGGGAGCACGATCACCATCGAACCGACCAAGATCAGCATCCAGACGGTCAATCTGGAAATGCAAGGATCGGTCGGCGCCAAGCTGGCCGGCACCAACGTCGATGTGCAAGGTGCCGCCAAGGTCGCGGTGACCGCAGCCATGATCACGCTGAACTGACATGACCCAGACCCAGATCGTGCGCCCGTGGCCATTGTGCACCTGGACCGACGCCTCGCAGCTCGCCGCCTGGATCGACCGCGAAAAGGTGCCCCAGGCGTCGCAGGGCGTGGCGCCTTCGCAGTGGTTCGCCACGCTGCGCAACGAGGGCAAGCTGTTCGAGGCCGTCAGCTTCCTGGCGCATGCGCTGCCGCGTTACGAGTGCGTGCTGTGGGCGACGCGCACGCTGATCGAGACCGGTGTGCTCAACCGCGGCGATCCCTTCGCGACCGCGGCGCTGCGCTGGATCGACGATCCGTCCGACCGGCAGCGTCGCGCCGCCGGCGCCGTCGCCGACGACAGCGGGCGGGCCCGCGCCGGCGAGATGCTGTGCCAGGCGGTGTTCTACTCGGGCGGGTCGATCGCGCCGCCCGATCTTCCCGCGATCCAGCCGCCTTCGCATGTCTGTGCGCGGATGGCCTCCGGCGCGGTGCTGACGGGCGCCTACGCCGATGTGGCGCCCAGTTCCGCCGTGTTCGAGCGCGCCTTCGCGATCGGCGAAGCCCTCGCATGCGGCGAGTGAGCGCTCGGCGCCGGATGACAAGGGCCAGCCGCAACGCTAGGATTTCGATGTGCCGCTGACCCTGACAATCCGCAATGCCGGCTCGCTCGACAACGGGTCGCCGCGCTCGATCGTGCTCGACAAGCGAGGCGCCCTGATCGGACGCGCGGCAACCAGCGACTGGTGCCTGCCCGACCCGTCGCTGCACATCTCCTCGCGCCATTGCGAGATCAAGTTCGTCGATGGCCGCTACGAGTTGCACGACATCTCGACCAACGGCACGTTCCTGCAGGGTCACTCGGCCCGACTCGCAGGACCGCACACGATCAATGCGGGCGAGGTCTTCGTGATCGGCCCGTTCGAGATCGCCGCTGCGCTCGACGAGGCCGCCGCCGCCGCGGCGCAGGCCGCGAGCGCCGCGCCGCCGGTACCGGAGTGGAAAGGCTGGGCCGCCGGCAGCGGCGAGGCCGCCGCACCGATCAGCGAGTCCGCCTGGGATCGTCGCCCGGCAGGTGCGGCGATCACCGGCTCGGGCGCGATGTCGCAGGCCTGGACGCCGCCGAGCGCATCCTCTCCCGCCGCTTCGAGCTGGGGCGCCGCGCCGCCTCCGGCCTCCCCGAGTGCGCCTGCCAGTTCATCTGCGAGTTCGGGCTGGGGCGCGCCGGCGTCCGATCCTGCGAGCCAGCCCGTGCCGACACCGTCCGCCACTGCCTCCGCCTGGGGCGCAGCGCCGTCGAGCGTCCCGCCGGCATCGGCCGGCTGGGCCGCGCCCGCGCCTGTGCCCGCCCCCGCACCCGGCCCGGGAAGCCCCGGCTGGGGGAGCCCGCCGCCGGCTTCCCCAGCGCCTTCCTCCGGTTGGGGCAGTCCTGCGGTCGAGCCCCCTGCCGCTTCGGGTTGGGGCGTGAGCACACCATCGCCCGCAGCCAGGCCCGAAGCATCGCCCTCGACCTGGGACGTGGCAGCGCCCGCGCCGGTACAAGGACCGTCAGCCTGGTCCTCGCCGGCAACGCCGCCGCCCCCGCCGAGCGGCGAGGACATCTGGGGCAAGTTCAACGCCTCGAACGTGGTCGACTGGGCACGCGGCGGCTTCGGCAAGCCCGCAGCGCCGACGCCCGCGCCGCTCACGCCAAGGCCGGTACCGAGCCCTGTGCCAAGCGCTGTGCCGAGCGCAACGGCGCCGCTCGCACAGGCCCCGGCTCCCGCGGCCGGCGCCCCGAGCGGCGGGGGCATCGCCCCCATGGCCCAGGGGCTGGAGCTCACGCCCGAGCGGCTGAAGCAAGGCGAAGCGGAGACGCTCACCCTCGCCGGCAATCTCCTGCGCCGGCTGATCTCGGGCCTCGTCGTCATGCTCGAGGCCCGCGCGCGCGCCAAGAGCCAGCTCGGGGCGCAAGGCACCAGCCTGGAGTTCGCGGGCAACAACCCGCTCAAGTTCGCGCGCACGCCCGACCAGGCGCTCGCCCAGTTGCTGAACACGCCCGAACGCGGCTTCATGGGTCCCGAGCAGGCGATCGAGGACGCGTTCAAGGACTTGCAGGCGCACCAGATGGCGACCCTCGCGGCGATGCAGGGGGCCCTGCGCGCCACGCTCGACCGCTTCTCTCCCAAGGCGATCCGCGCGCGCGCCGAAAGCGGCGGCTTCCTGAGCAAGGTCCTGCCCGGGGCCAAGGATGCCGCCTTGTGGAAGGCCTACGAACGCGAGTTCAGCGGCGTCGCGCAAGGCTCGGACGAAGCGTTCATGGACGTCTTCGCCAAGGAGTTCCGCAAGGCCTACGAAGAGGCCGCCCGGCGCGTCTGAGGCGCGAGCCTCAGCTCGCCTTGTTCGGCAGCTCGTCGGCCAGCTTGTACCAGACCATCTCCGCCTTCCAGCCGTTCGCCTTGGCCTGCGCGAGGAAGCGGTCGGCCCACCCCGCCGGAAGCGGCCCCGGATCGGCTTCGGGCAGCCCCAGGTTGAACGGCCCCTTGCCGCTGATGAGGACGACGCCCGACCAGCCCTGATGCGTGGTGTCGGTGGGGATCCGGTAGAAGTCGGGACGGGTGGGCGCGCCAAGGTCGCTGCGCGTCTTCACGAACTGCTGGACATGGCCGTTGTCCTCCAGCCCCAGCAGCGCGACGTCGCCCTGCACCCCTGCAAGGTTGAGCTCGACCACCGCGCTGGCGCCGAGCTTGCCGTGCTGGTCGCTCTCGGGCGGAAGGACGTCCATCTCGTACTTGCGTTGCGCGCTGGCGATGTGGGACTGGCCCTCCGCGCGGATCGCCCGGAACGCGTCGATCGCGCTGCACGAGCCGGAGTCGATGGGCGAGACATCGCTGAAGTCGAGGTTGGCCGCGCGCAGGCCCTTGGCCGAGAGCAGCTGGCCGATACTGCCTTGCGCGTCGCCCGGCTTGCCCGAGACGCCGCGGAAGGCGGCATCGATGTCCGATCCCTTGGCCGAGAGGTCCGTCACGTCGAGCCACGAGCAGCCGATGCCAGGCAGACCCGCCGCCAGCGCGGCCTGTGCCGTGCCCGTGGGATCGCCGGTCGCGACCGTTCCACTCACCTGCTGGCTGGTAGCGCTCGGCGCCGTTTCGCCGCCGCCGGAGCGCGTCGCGAAGTAGCCGACCCCGGCGAGCAGCACGACCGCCGCCGCGATCCCCCCGTAAAGCGCGAACTTGCGCTGGCCGCCCTCCTCCCGCGCCTTGTCCGCGACCGGGCGCGGCGGTTTGACCTTCCTGGCCTTCTCCGATGGGGGCGCCGGGGGCGCGTGCTGCAAGGTCCCGCGCCCGTCGAGCGCCGCGATCACCTCTTGCATCGAGCGCAGGCGATCGGCCGGGTTGGGCCGCAGCATCTGCGCGAAGACGGGGCGCAGCGGCTCGGGGACGGACGAGAGGTCCGGCCCGGCGCGGCGCTTGTCGACCGCGTCGACCAGCGTCCCGCCCATGTCGACATCGCGCTTGTTGACGATGGCGAGCATCGTCAGCGCCAGGCTGTAGACGTCGCTCCACTCGCCGACCTGCCGGCCGAAGTCGCCCAGCTGCTCGGGCGCGACGTAATTGAGCTTGCCGGCAAAGCCGTCACCGACGATCGTCTGGCTCCCCGCGTCGAGGTCCTTCGCGATGCCGAAGTCGATGATCTTGGCCCGGTCGAGCCGCCCCGCCTCCAGCATGATGTTGTCGGGCGACATATCGCGGTGAATGGCACCCAAGGCATGCGCGGCCGCCAGCCCTTCGGCGAGGCGCCGCATCAGCGCGCGCAGCTGCTCCGGAGTGGCCTCGACCTGCCCGAGGATCTTGGACAAGTTGGTGCCGTCGATGAATTCGGTGACGATGTAGAACACACCGAGCTGCGGTTCCTGCGCCAGCGTGCGGTACTGCACGAGCGCCGGATGGCTGAGGCGCGTCAACGTGCGCGCTTCCTTGCGGAACATGGCGAGCACATTGGGATCGGCGGCGAGGTGCGGCAGGATCACCTTGATCGCCACCCGCTCGTCGTCCTGATTGATGTTCACGCCTTCGAACACCTCGCCCATGCCGCCGCGGTCGATATGGCGGACGACTTGGTAGAGATGGTTGAGCACGTCGCCGACCTGCACCTGGCGCGGCGGGCCGCCGGCGAGCAGTCCGCCGGGCGCGAAGCCGGTCTGGATGCCCGCGCCAGCGCCGGACTGCTGCGGCGGCTCGGTCTGGGGCTGCTGCGGCTCGGGCTGCGAAGGTGGCGCGCTCGGCCCCGGCGGCAGCGTACCGGGCGAGAACACGGTGCGCGGCTCCTCGCGAGGCGGGATCTTGTCGTCGCTCACGCACGGGCTCCATTGAGAACCAGCAGCGTCGGTTCGCTGATGGCGACGAGGGTCACGGTCACGTTGTCGGGCCCGCCGCGCTCCAGCGACGCGGCAACCAGCGCCTCGCTCGCCGCGGCGCCGCCCTGGCGCAGGATGGCGACGATCTCGGCATCGCTGACGACGCCGTGCAGGCCGTCGGTGCACAGCAGGAACACGTCGCGCGGCAAAGCCCGATCGTACACCGCGTCCACCGCCAGCGCCTCCTGCACGCCGACCGCGCGCGAGAGGACATGCTTCATCGGGTGGTCGGCCGCCTCCGCCGCACTGAGCAACCCGCGCTCCACCATGTCCTCGACTTGCGTGTGGTCGCGGGTGAGTTGGATCAGCGCATCGTCGCGAAAGACATAGGCGCGGCTGTCACCCGCCCAGAGCACGCCGAAGTGCTCGCCGCGCAGCACCAGCGCCACCGCCGTGGTGCCCATCTGCACACCCAGCTTTCGCCCCTGCTGGAAGATAGCGGTGTTCGCTTGGGCGATGGCGTTCGAAAGCGTGGTGCAGGCCGGCTCGATCGCCTCCGGAAGAGTCACCGCGCCGACCGCCGCCGCCAGGGCGGCAGAGGCCATCTTGCCGTTCTCGTGACCGCCCATGCCGTCGGCAACCAGCCACAGGCCATGGTCGTGGGCGCTGTAGTGGCTGTCTTCGTTTTCCGATCGGACCATGCCGACGTGGCTGACCGAGCTGTCCTCGATCCGATATGGGGTCACGCGGCAAACTCCAGCATCTTGTCCAACACGCCGGCAGGGTAGGAGCCTGGCAGGCTCACCGCCGGCCCGGCCTCACCCACCAGCGCCCATTCGGGCTGCCCAGGGTGCCAAGGCAGCGCCGCAGGCGAGAGCGGGGCCGCGATCAACGCATCGGCGTCCCACCCTTCCGCAAATCCCTGGTACATGGCGTCCACCCAGGCGGCACTCGTGGCCGCGGCCTGCTCGGCATCGGCGGCCGGCGCCGCGGCAACCAGCGGAAAGCGGCGCCCGGCCCGATCCATCGAGGCGCACAAGGCACCGCCGCACCAGTTGCCGTCGGCGTCCCGGTCTACGAACGTCCAGGCCGGCGCGGCGTCGTAGCGCGCCTCGAAACCGTCGCTCCAGCGCGCGCGCGCCGCTTCCATCTGCGCCGACAGCCACGTGTCGAGCCGGTCGCGCATCGTCATGTCGAGCCCGCGCGACACGAAGTCACCCAAGGCCGGCAGCTTGCCGAAGAGCCAGCGATCTAGAGCGTGACTGGACATCGAAAGCTCCATAGACCGCCTCGGCCGAACGGATTGCGATCCGTCGGCAAGGTGATCTTGAACACCGCGGTCTGCGCGCCCGAGCCGAACGTCGCGAGCAGCGCCTGAGGCCCCGCGTTCTGCTTTTGCGCCGCATCCATCAGCCGGAACAGGGCCCATGGCCCCTCGACGGTGGTGTCGGCGACCTTCTGCCCGCCCGACAACAGCGTGACCGAGGCTTGCGGCAGGTTGCCTTGCGCGGACCAGCTGACCGGACGATCGGCGCCGCCTGCATCGGCGCGCTCGAAATGATAGCGGGTGTTGCCGGCCACGAAGTCCACTGCATCGACGCCCGCGCCGAACGCCTTGGGCTGGATCTTCACGTCGACCCCGCCGGCAAGCAGATCGCGGATCTGCTGTGCCTTTACGAATTCGTCGGGCGAGGACGGATTGAGCGAGGCGACTTGAGGATTGCCGTTCTGCCAGCGCCAGACCGGACCCGAGGTGTCGAGCAGCGGCACGATCCGCTGCGTCAGGAAGGTGTCGAACGTGCCGTTGAAGCCGAAGACATGCTGCACATCGACGATCGAGGCATCGGTGGTGGACGATCCCACGAAGGGGTACTTGTCCTGCGTCGCCATCTGGCAGGCGGGCAGTACCGACTTGGAATAGGCGTCGCCCAGCGCACCGCTCGCCGCCTGGTTGGCCGAAGCGACGCCGCCGGTGGTCGCTGCCGACACGAAGCCTTGGAGCTGCTGCGGCGCCCCGCCGGCACTTGCCGCGACCGAGCCCATCGCCATCGCGACCTGGCTCTGCACCGCGTCCGCGCCCATGCCGCCGCCCGCCAGCTTGGCCGAATTCACCGCCGCGCCCGCCTGCTTCACGGCATTGACGAAATCGTCGATCGGGGCCGGCGCCTTGCCGTCGCCGACATAGTCCTGGAGCGGCTTGAAGTGATTGCTGATCTCGGTCGCGGCATCGACGTTGCCGGTCTGCATGTCGCCGACCGCTTCGGCGACTTTGCCGAATTGCGAGGATGCGATCTTGTCTCCGAGCGCCTTCTGCGCCGCCGCGGCGCCCCCCGCGAACGTCGTGTTCTTGCGCAGTTCGAGCAGCAGCACCTTCAACGGCGACGGCGACTTCGAGAACGCGCCGAGCGCGGCGGGATCGTTGAAGTAGGCCGCCGGCTTGGGCGCGGCCGCGACCTTGTCCCACGCCGCGACATAGTCGCGCGCATAAGCGGCGGCGACACCAGGGCGGATCTGCTCGATCTGCGCCTGCACGCCGGTGGTCTCGGCCCCCTCGCCCAGCACCCAGATGTCGTTCTTCAAGTCCTGCGCCACCGTGGCGAGCCCAACGAGATACGCCTTCTCGTATCCCGCACGCGTGTAGAAGTAGGGCACCGTCAGGCCGAGCACTTCGGGACCATTGGCAAAGGCCTGCGCGTCTCCTGAGGCGAGCGCGGCGCTAGCGCGCCAGGGCTGGCCTTCGCCGGACAGCGCCTTCTGCCGCAGCACCGCATAGGCGCGATCGGCGAGCGACAGGGTCTGCAGCGAGGCTCGCGCATTGGCGATCACCGTGCCGTCGAGCGGCGCCTGGCGGTTGGGCCAGTCGGCCGCGATGTCGGGGTCGGCTAGCAAGGCGGCGAGATGGCCGGCGAGTTCCTTGCGCACTTGGGCGCGATCGGCTCCGGGCAACTGCTCGTTGGCCCAGTCCTGCTCGATCCAGGTGCTGACCGTCTTGGGATCAATCTGGTGTTGCCCGCCCAGCATCAGGTAGACCTTGAGCGGCTGATAGACCGACATCGGATCGCCGCCGTTGCCCGCCATGTACTGCTCGAGCCGCAGCAGCAGGCGCGGCAACATGATGCGGCGCAAGCCGTCGCGGTAGGCCTCGGCGGCGGCATCGGCATGGCTCGACTGGAACAGGCCGAAGCGCTTGAACAGGCCGGGCTCGCCCGCCTCCTGATCGGCATAGCCTTGCGGCAGGTTGCGCAGCGCGTTCAGCACACCGAGCGACTGCTCGAGGTCGGGATCACTGTCGCGCACCTGCACCAGATCGATGCCGGTCTCGCGCGTCAGCGTCGCCGCTTGCGCCGAAGACTCGCCCAGGTGCGAAAGAAAGGCGCGGTTCTGGAAGAAACTGACGCCCCATAGCAGCAGCACGACGACCACAGCGGCGGCAACGGCCGCGATGCCGGCGCTGGTGCGCGTCGCCTGGCGCCGCCGCGCGGCGGGATCGGCGACCACCAACCCCGCTTCGGGGAACATGACTTCGGTGAGCGCGCGGTTGAGGAAGTAAGCGCGCCCGGTGGCGCCGCGCTGCGCCGTCGTCGTCTGGTAGCTGTCGGCAACGCCCGCAAGGATGCGGTCGAGCGGCGTACCTTGTTGGACACCGCTGGTGAAATAGAAGCCGCGCAATGTACCGGCGGGCTGGTCCCCGGCGATGAAGGCGCCGTCGACCAGGCGGGCCAGGCGATTGCGCAAGGCGCCGAGTTGCGAGGGAAAGCCGAGGATCAGGCTGCGGCGGCTCTGGTCCACCTCTTCGTAGAGGCGGCGGACCTGCCGCGACTGCTGCGCCGCGACCATCGTGTCGAAGACCGAGACGACATCATCGAGCTTGGGCTTGCCCCCCTCTATCGGCAGCGTTGACCCGAGCACCGCTCGCCGGCCTTCGACGTCGAGGTCATCGTAGAATTCGCTGAAGCCGGCGATCAGGTCCGCCTTGGTCAGGAACAGGTAGACGGGAGCCGAAACCTCGAGCGTCGCCTTCAGTTCGGTCAGCCGGCGGCGGATCAGCGCCGCATGGCGATCGAGCCCGGCACGGTCGGCGCTCAGCAACTCGTCGACGCCGATCGCGACGATGACGCCGTTGATCGGCGAAAGCGGCCGGTGCCGCTTGAGCGACGAGAGGAAACTCTTCCAGCCTTGCGTGTCTGCCGCGGCATCGGAATCTTGCGTCGTGTACCGGCCGGCGGTGTCGACCATGACCGCCTCGTCGGCGAACCAGAAGTCGAGGTTGCGCGTGCCGCCGACACCCTTGAACGACTGCTCCGACAAGGGGAAGCGCAAGCCGGAGTTGACCAGCGCCGTCGTCTTGCCCGCGCCCGGCGGGCCGATGATCACGTACCAGGGCCGATTGTAGAGGTAGTCGCGCTTGTTGCCCGAGCCGGTGCGAAGGGTCGCCAGCGACTCGGCCATCCGCGCGGCGACGGCGCGGCTTTCCTCGTCGGCGGCGGACGGGGTCGCCAGCTCCGCCTCGATCGCGGCGGCGGCCTTGCGCGCCTTGCGGACCCGCAGGAACGCAAGCAGGCCCCAAGTGCCTGCGACCAGCACGAACAGCAGCAGCCGCACCCACCAAGGCCGCAAGGCGCCAACGAACAGCGGCAGGCCCAGGCACAGCACCAGAACCAGGCACAGCACCGCCAGTCCGGTCAGGAACCACCAATTGGCGAGGAACTTCTTCACGTGTCTTGCCCCTGTAAGCGCGGGTTGTGCCGATGCTGCGGACTTAGGGTTGGCGCGGTATGACGATCTCGACCCGGCGATTGAGCGCCTTGCCCTCGGCCGTGTCGTTGGACGCGATCGGGCGGCTGTCGCCATAGCCCTCGACGCTGATCCGGCCCGGGTTCGACAGCACCGACGACAGGATATCCGCCACCTTCTGCGCTCGCGCCTTCGACAGCGCGTTGTTGTCGGGGAAGGCGAACGAGGGCGAAATCTGGTCGCTGTCGGAATGACCCTCGATGGTCACTTGTCCGGGCTCGCCCTCCACGGCGCGGCCGATCCGTTCGAACAGCGGCGCACGTCCGTCGGCGAGCTGGTCCGAACCGGACTCGAACAGCTGCCCTACGGTGGTGCGCACCCGGACGGTCGAACCGTCCTCTTCCACGACGACGAGCTTCTGCCGGATCTCGGGCGCCAGGAACTCGCGCAGGCGCTGGAGCTGACCGCTCGCAGGCACTTCGGGCGGCGGGGCGCCCACGCGCGAGAGGCTGAGCGGCTGCGTCGGCATCAGGCTGCGGACCGCCTTCCACGGGTCCGCGCCCGCGCTCATCAACAGCAGGCGCAGCACGATGAAGACCAGCAGCAGGAACGCCAGCGCCACCGCCGCGGCGAGGACGATGCGGTTCCAGGGGCTGACCTTCTGCAGCGGCGCGGCGGCGCCATGCCACTGCGGCGAGAGCTCCGTCATCGACTGGCCACGCGGATGATCGAGCGCGCCGTAGAGGTTCGAGAGGATCTGCTGCAGCCGCCCGCGTCCGTCCGGCATCGTTCGGAAGCGGCCTTCGAACCCGGCCGCGATGCAGTCGGCGAACAGCTCGATCAGCTCGGCATTCTGCGAGGGGCGGGCCAGCACGTCGTCGACCAGCTGCCAGAAGCGGTCGCCGCCGATGTTCTCGCGGAAGAAGGTGACGACGAGGCTGCGGCGCGCCCACTCGGCGCCGTCCTGGCCGATCCCCGGCAGGTTCTGCGCGATGTCGTCGACCGTGGCGCACAGCGCGTAGCGCGCGCGCATCCGCGTTTCTTCGGGGTAGAGCGCCGCGATCGCCCGGTCATAGGCGGCGATCGCCTCGGTCGCCTCTCGGTGGAAGTCGGGCATCGCGATCCGGGCTCGGCCCGATCGCACCGAAGCGGCCAGCGCCAGGACCGGGCCGGCTTCGACCACCAGCGGGCTGCGCGTGTCGCGCGCGATCGACGGCACCGGAATATCGTCATCATTGAGGCGTGTGTTGCGCACCACGCCAGGGCCTTGACCCGGCGTGAGGTAGGCATCGGGCGCAGCCTGGTAGCCCGGGCTCGGCGCGGGCGCGAAGTTGCCGGGAGGCGGCGCAAAGCCTTGTGGCGGCGCGGGCGGTGGCGAGGCGAACGAGGGCGCGGGCGTGCCCCACGCGCCGGCTGGAGGGGGGGCCGGAGGGGGCGTCGCGCCGGGAGACGGCGCCGCGCCGCCGGGACGCATGCCGGAGAGCGGCGAGGGACGGAACACCGTCCGGTTGCCATTGTCGGAAGAGCCGTCCGAACCGCTCATCGTGCAGACCTTTTCACGCTCCACAGCTCCATGCGTAGCTCGGGCCACTCACCCGCGACGTGCAGGCCGAGCGCCGTCGCATTGGCGAAGTCGCGCCACTCCGGCACGCCGCGGTCCAGTTCGAAATAGATGTAGCCGGGCAGCACACGCAGCTGCGGCGGCGGGGTCGGCGCATGGCGCAACGGAACGCCAGGCAAGGCCGAATCGACGATCTGGCGCATCTTCTCGACCGCGCCGATCTTGGCGACCGCGGGGAACATCTGGCGCACCTCGTCCGGCGTCGCGGCGGCGCGCACGGCAAGGTAGAAGTAGTCGTACTGGTACAAGTTGCGGTCGAGGATCGTCGAGACCCACGCACCCGGCCCCGCCGGCTCCAGCGGCAGCTGCCGCGCCGGCCCCTGGATCGAGATCGACAGCATCGATTGCAGCAGCGCGAACAGCGGTTCGAAGCTGCCGCGCAGGTTCTCGTGCGTGTACGGCGGGAGCGGCGGCGCCTTGCGCTCGGGCTTGACCAGCGTCGCGACTTCGCCGGCGAGGCTCAGCAGCTCTTCGTAAAGCCGCTCGGGATGGACCATCGGCAGCGATTCCAGGTGTCGCAGCACCGCGACCCAGCGGTTGAGCGCCTGAAGCAGCAGGAAGCTGGCGAACGTCTCGTTGCCGCCGTCGGTCGCTTCGACCGCGCGGACCGCCAGCTCGTCGATCCGCTGATCGCAGCGGCCGATGATGTCGATGAGGCCGTGCTTGAGCGGACGCGAGGTGTCCATGTCGAGTGCCGGCGGGATGTAGCGATCGTCGAACATGACTCGCTTGTTGTCGACCTCGCGCACCTGGGCGATGCCGCACAGGATACGGCCGTACGTCTGGTCGCGGGTGACGCCGAAGCGCAAGTTGGGGCGGGCGAGTTCGATCGGCTCGCGGCTGCGATCGTCGCTGAAGCAATCGACCACTTCGCTCTCAGCGACGAGGTAGCGCACGTCTGGTCCCGCGCGCTCGGCTTCGGCGAACTCCTGCGCCCCGGCCTGGGCCGCGGGCAAGGTCAGATAGATGGTGGCATCGCGCGTATCCGGCGGCACGTCCAGCGGCGGCGGCGGCGGCATGTCGTCGGGGATCGAGAACGCGGTGCCGTCGGGCATGATACCACTCGCCCGCACGACCGTGAACTTGCCGACCGCGGCAAGGTCCTCGTCGATGGCGATCTGCGTCAATCCCCAAGGGTAAGGACGCAATCCCTCGGCGCGGACG
>Ga0207711_10004392_pt1 | contig 12026 bp, 9 predicted proteins | sample KBSS34metaG_FD_184401 | JGI IMG/M metagenome (GOLD analysis project Ga0207711, IMG submission 184401) | Switchgrass rhizosphere microbial communities from Kellogg Biological Station, Michigan, USA - KBS S3-4 metaG (SPAdes) (version 2) | ecosystem: Host-associated > Plants > Roots > Rhizosphere >...
CGACGCCATTCCGCCGTACTTGCCGGGGCTGGTTCCTGCGCACCCGGCTGCCGCAAGCGCGCGAGCAGGTCTTCCGGCGATTGCGGCTCATTCAGCACGACCAGCACGCCGCAACCCGCAGCGGCGATCGCACACAGCGCATCCGGAACCGCGATGCCGAAATCCGCGCGCTGCCAATGCAACACGTCCGACAGCGCGTTTCCGACGTGCACGCGAACCAGGGTCGTCGTATCCGCGGTCGGTTCGCCGCGGACCATTGCGAAATGCAGCGCATGGCTGAGCCGGTCGCGATACGCGATCAACCTGAAGTCGCCGAACGGCGTTGCGATGGTGCGTTCGTCGACGCGCTCGATCGTGTGTTCGGTCGCCAGGCGATGGCGGATCAACGCCTCGATCGAACCCATCTTCAAGCCGTGCTCGCGCGCGAAGGCTTCGAGTTGCGGCCGCCGCGCCATGCTGCCGTCGGCGTTGAGGATCTCGACCAGGACACCGGCGGGTTCCAGTCCCGCCAATCGCGGAAGGTCGGACGCGGCTTCGGTGTGGCCCGCGCGGCTGAGCACCCCGCCGGGTTGGACCAGCAATGGAAAGATGTGGCCAGGCTGCACGAGATCGTGCGGACGCGCATCCGGCGCGACTGCGGTGCGCACCGTGTGCGCGCGATCGTAGGCGGAGATGCCCGTGGTCACGCCTTCGGCGGCCTCGATCGAGACGGTGAAATTGGTGTGGTGCTGCGAGGTGTTCGCGCTGACCATCGGTGGCAGCGCGAGTTGCCTGCAACGTTCGCGGGTGAGCGCGAGGCATACGAGTCCGCGCGCGTGGGTGACCATGAAATTGATGTCGGCCGGCCGCACGAGTTCGGCGGCCATGATCAGGTCGCCCTCGTTCTCGCGGTCCTCGTCGTCGACGACCACGACCATCTTGCCCGCGGCGATGTCGGCGAGGAGTTCGGGGATGGTTGCAAAGCTCACTGTGTCTCCTCGCGCGTTATCAATAATCTTTCGACGTAACGCGCGACCAGGTCGACTTCAAGGTTCACCGCCGCACCGACGCGCGTTTCCGTGAACGCGGTGTTCGCGATGGTATGCGGTATGAGGTTCACCTCGAAGCCATCGGCATCGACCGCGTTCACCGTGAGGCTCACGCCGTCCACGCAGATCGATCCCTTCCCTGCGACGTAGCGCATCAGGGCAGGTGGCGCGTGGAAACGCCAGCGTTGCGAGCGCGCGTCGTCGGTAATCGACACGACTTCGCCGACGCCATCGACATGGCCAGCGACCAGGTGACCGCCGAGGCGATCGGTTGCGAGCAATGCACGCTCCAGGTTCACCGCAGCGCCAACCGTGAGCGCGCCGAGCGTGGTGCACGCGAGCGTTTCGTTCGACACGTCGACGACGAAACCCTGCGCATCGTGTTCGACCACGGTCAGGCACACGCCGGACACGGCAATGCTTTCGCCGGGCAGGACGTCATCCATCGGCAATGCACCGACGGCGATATGCAACCGCACGTCGCCGCCGCGCGCCTGCTGTGCCGCGATGCGGCCGACGTCCTGGATCAATCCAGTGAACATGCCAATCCAGTAACGACGCGCTTCATGATTTCACTGCGCGCGGATGCAGCAGGAGGCGCAGGTCGGTGCCGACCGCACGCGTCTCGATCAATTGCAGGTCGTAACGATCGGCCATCGTTTCCGCGTCCCAGCCGCCGAACAGAGGCTTTCCGCGCGCACCGAGCAGCACCGGCACGACGTACAGCAGCAACTCGTCGACGAGGCCGGCCTGCAACAACGCGCCGCACAGCGTCGCACCGGCCTCGGTCTGCACTTCATTGATGCCGCGCGTGGCCAACAGCTTCAATGCCGCATCGAGATCGAGCATCCCCGCATGCGCGGGAATCATCGCGCGATCGCGCTTGCGCAGGTACGACGCAACGCGGGCGTCGGATGCGTGCAACAGCAGCGTCGGCGCGCTGTCGTCGAGGATGTGCGAATCCTCGGGGATCGCGAGGCCCGGATCGAGCACCACGCGCAGCGGCGGAATGAACGTCGCGGCGTCTTCCATGCGCACGGTCAGCCGCGGATTGTCGGCGAGCACGGTGCCGCTCGCGGTCAACAAGGCACCGCAACGCGCGCGCCAGCGCTGCACGTCGGCGCGCGATGCTTCCGAGCTGATCCAGTGCGATTCGCCGCTCGCGAGTGCGGTGTGTCCATCCAGGCTCATCGCGAGTTTCACCCGCAACCATGGGCGGCCGCGCTCGATGCGCGCGAAGAACCCGCGGTTGAGCGCGCGCGCTTGCGCCTCCATGAGTCCGACATCGACCCCGATGCCGGCCTTGCGCATCATGTCGAAGCCCTTGCCCGCGACGTTTTCGAACGGATCCTCGCAGGCGGCGATGACGCGCGCGATCCCGGCGTCGATCAACGCCTGCGCGCAGGGCGGCGTGCGCCCGGTATGCGCGCAAGGTTCCAGCGTGACGTACGCGGTCGCGCCGCGTGCGCGGCCGCCGGCTTCGCGCAGCGCAAGGACTTCCGCGTGCGGCTCGCCCGCGCGTTGATGGAAGCCTTCGGCGACGACTTCATCGCCATGCGCGATCACGCAGCCGACCATCGGATTGGGCTTGGTCGTGTAGGTGCCCTTCTCGGCCAGCCGCAAGGCGCGCGCCATCATCGCGTGATCGGTGGCTGAAAAGCGGGGGCTGGATGCTGGGGGTTGGGGGTTGGCAGAGGAGGACATCAGCGCTTCGCCTTCGCCGGTTTCGGCTCCGGCTCGGGCTCGTCGAGCAGTGGCAACTGCAGGCCTTCGAGCTGCGGCAGGTCGCGCTCGAGGCGTTCGATTTCCAGGCGGAACGCGTGCACGTCCTCGAAGCGGCGATACACCGAAGCGAAGCGCACATAGGCTACCTGGTCGAGCAGCTTGAGTTCGGCCATCACGAATTCGCCGATGCGGCGTGAAGCGATTTCGCGCTCGCCGCTCATGCGCAACGAATGGATCACGTGCCGCACGGCGGTATCGATCTGCTCGGGCGACACCGGCCGTTTCTGCAACGCGCGCTCGAAACTCACGCGCAGTTTCGCTTCATCGAACGCCTCGCGGCGGTCGTCGTTCTTGACGATCGCAGGCAGCTTGATTTCGGCGTTCTCGTAGGTGTTGAAGCGCTCGCTGCAAGCCGGGCACTCGCGCCGCCGTCGCACGGTCGCACCGTCCTCGGTCAACCGCGAATCGATCACGCGGGTGTCTTCGTGCTGGCAGAAGGGGCAGTGCACTCGTCAGCCGTAAACTGGATACTTCCTGCATTGCGCCGTCACCTTCTCGCGCACGGCAGCAATCACCGACTCATCGGCCGGCGCATCCAGCACGTCGCAGATCCAGTTCGCGAGGTCGACGCAGTCCTGTTCGAGATAACCGCGCGTGGTCACCGCAGGCGTTCCAATCCGCAGGCCCGAGGTCACGAACGGCGAGCGCGGATCGTTCGGCACCGCGTTCTTGTTGACGGTGATATGCGCCTTGCCCAACGCGGCCTCCGCATCCTTGCCGGTCAGTTCGCGGCCGATCATGTCGACCAGGAACAAATGGTTCTTCGTGCCGCCGGAAACGATGTTCACGCCGCGCGCGATGAAGGTCTTCGCCATCGCCTGCGCGTTCTTTGCGACCTGCTGTTGGTAAGTCTTGAATTCCGGTTCCAGCGCTTCCTTGAAAGCGACCGCCTTGGCCGCGATCACGTGCATCAACGGGCCGCCCTGGATGCCGGGGAAGACGATGCTCTGCAACTTCTTGACCATGTCTTCCGAAGCGCCCTTCGCGACGACGATGCCGCCGCGCGGGCCGCGCAGGGTCTTGTGCGTGGTCGAAGTCACCACGTGCGCGTGCGGTAACGGGCTCGGATAGACGCCCGCGGCGATCAGGCCGGCGACGTGCGCCATGTCGACGAAGAAGATCGCACCGACGCTGTCCGCGATCTGCCGCATGCGCGCCCAGTCGACGACCTGCGAGTACGCACTGAATCCGCCGACCAGCATCTTCGGTTTGTGCTCGGTCGCGAGGCGCTGGACTTCGTCGTAGTCGATCAGTCCTTGCGCGTCGACGCCGTACTGCACCGCGTTGAACAGCTTGCCGCTGATGTTGACCTTGGCGCCGTGGGTCAGGTGGCCGCCGTGCGCGAGCGACATGCCGAGGATCGTGTCGCCCGGCGACAGCAACGCGAGATACACCGCCTGGTTCGCCTGCGAACCCGAATGCGGCTGCACGTTCGCGTAGTCGCAGTCGAACAGCTGCTTCACGCGCTCGATCGCGAGCTTCTCAGCGACATCGACGAATTCGCAACCACCGTAATAACGCTTGCCCGGATAACCTTCGGCGTATTTGTTGGTCAGCACGCTGCCCTGCGCCTCCAGCACGCGCGGGCTCGCGTAGTTTTCCGAGGCGATCAGCTCGACATGGTCTTCCTGGCGCTGGCGCTCGTTCGCGATGGCCTGCGCGAGTTCGGGGTCGTAACCTTCGATGCGACTGTCGCGGGGGAACATCTGGCTCGACCTCGGCGCTGGTGGAAAGACGCAAAGTGTAGCTTTGATGCGGGTTTGCGACCAGCTTGGGTGGCGTCGCGGGCGCGCTTGCGGGATAATCGCGGGCATTCCAAGACCAGTCCGGTCGCCCGCCTCGCGGGCCGGCCTTGTCACCCTGCGGAGCCCCCAATGCAATACATCTACACCATGATCGGCGTGTCCAAGATCGTGCCGCCGAAGCGGCAGATCATCAAGGACATCTCGCTGTCGTTCTTCCCGGGCGCGAAAATCGGCCTGCTCGGCCTCAATGGCGCGGGCAAATCCACCGTCCTGCGGATCATGGCCGGGGTCGATCACGACTTCCAGGGCGAAGCACGCCCGCAGCCCGGCATCAAGATCGGCTACCTCGAACAGGAGCCGCGGCTGAATCCCGAGCACACCGTGCGCGAGGCGGTCGAGGAAGGCGTCGGCGAAATGCTGCACGCGCAGGAAATGCTCGACCAGGTCTACGCGGCCTATGCCGAGGAAGGCGCGGACTTCGACAAGCTCGCCGCACAACAACAGCGTCTCGAGGCGATCCTCGCGGCCGGCGATGCCGCGACCCTCGAACACCAGCTCGAAGTCGCCGCCGACGCGCTGCGCATTCCGCCGTGGGACGCGAACGTCGGCAAGCTGTCGGGCGGCGAGAAACGCCGCGTCGCGCTGTGCCGGCTGTTGTTGTCGAAGCCCGACATGCTTCTGCTCGACGAGCCGACCAACCACCTCGACGCCGAGTCGGTCGAATGGCTGGAACAATTCCTCGCGCGCTTTTCCGGCACCGTGGTCGCAGTCACCCACGACCGTTACTTCCTCGACAACGTCGCCGAGTGGATCCTCGAACTCGACCGCGGTCGCGGCATTCCGTGGAAAGGCAACTACACCGCGTGGCTGGAACAGAAGTCCGATCGCCTCAAGCTCGAGGAGTCGCAGGAGAAGTCGCGGCAGAAGGCGCTGGCCAAGGAACTCGAATGGGTCCGCCAGAATGCCAAGGGCGGTCGAAGCAAGGGCAAGGCGCGCCTGCAGCGTTTCGAGGAACTGAACTCGGTCGAATACCAGAAGCGCAACGAGACCAACGAACTCTTCATCCCGCCAGGCGAGCGCCTCGGCGACAAGGTCATCGAACTCAAGAACGTCAGCAAGTCCTTCGGCGACCGCCTGCTGATCGACGATCTGTCCATCCAGATTCCGCCCGGCGCGATCGTCGGCATCATCGGCCCGAACGGCGCGGGCAAGTCCACCCTGTTCAAGATGATCACCGGCCAGGAAACGCCGGACAAGGGCGAGATCATCATCGGCCACACGGTGAAGGTCGCGTACGTGGACCAGAGCCGCGAGAAACTCGCCGGCGACAAGAACGTCTGGCAGGAAGTGTCCGGCGGCGCCGACATCCTCACCATCGGCAAGGTCGAGATCCAGTCGCGCGCCTACATAGGCCGCTTCAACTTCAAGGGCGGCGACCAGCAGAAACTCGTCGGCACCCTGTCGGGCGGTGAGCGCGGACGGTTGCATCTCGCCAAGACCCTGCTGCAGGGCGGCAACGTGCTGCTGCTCGACGAGCCATCCAACGACCTCGACATCGAAACCCTGCGCGCGCTCGAAGACGCGCTGCTCGAATTCCCCGGCTGCACCCTGGTGATCTCGCACGACCGCTGGTTCCTCGACCGCATCGCGACCCACATCCTCGCGTTCGAAGGCGAATCGCACGTCGAGTTCTTCCAGGGCAACTACCGCGAATACGAAGAAGACAAGCGCCGCCGCCTCGGCGAGGAAGGTTCGCAGCCGCATCGGTTGCGGTTCAAGGCGCTTAAGTGACGCATCGACCCGCTCGCCATGCGAGCGGCTTTGTCGATGCGTCATCCTCGCGACTGCGCGCGAGCGGATCGCGCGCGAACGGCGAAGCCGGCCCGAAGGGCGAACGCCATGGATGGCGTGAGTCAAGCGGGGATCCATTTTGATCTGGTTCTTGCTTCGCTCGAAGTCGCAAAGTCAAAATGGATTCCAGCCTTCGCTGGAATGACGAACAAGAAGAGCGAGGGGCGATCGATATGAACTTCGTAACGTCTCTAAAGACCCGCTGGTCCGAAGCCAACTCGCTCGTCTGCGTCGGCCTCGACCCCGAGCCTGCGAAATTTCCGACGCACCTGCGCGACGATCCCGACGCCGTGTTCGCCTTTTGCAAAGCGATCGTCGATGCGACCGCCGACCTCGTTTGCTGCTTCAAGCCGCAGATCGCGCACTTCGCGGCGCTCGGCGCTGAGGATTCCCTGCAAAGACTCATCGCGCACATCCACGCCGCGCACCCGGGCGTGCCGGTGATCCTCGATGCCAAGCGCGGCGACATCGGCAGCACCGCGCAGCACTACGCGACCGAAGCGTTCGATCGTTACGGCGCCGATGCGGTGACCGCGAATCCCTACCTCGGCCGCGATTCGGTGCAGCCCTTCCTCGATCGCGCGGACAAGGGCGTGGTGATCCTGTGCCACACCTCGAATCCCGGCGCCGGCGACTTCCAGGATCTCGGCGTCGGAGACAAGCCGCTCTACCAGCACGTCGCCGACACCGTCGCGCGCCACTGGAACGGCAACGGCAACTGCGCACTGGTCGTCGGCGCGACTTGGCCCGCGCAATTGCGCGAAGTGCGCGCGATCGTCGGCGACATGCCGCTGCTGATCCCGGGCATCGGCGCGCAGGGCGGCGACGTGGAAGCGGTCGTCACCAACGGCCGCACGGCCGATGGCAGCGGACTGATCATCAGCTCGTCGCGCGCGATCCTCTACGCGGGATCAGGCAACGATTTCACCGACGCCGCGCGTAACGCGACACTGGAACTGCGCGACACGATCAATCGCTATCGTTGAACCCGCGCGCGCAGGAAAGCGCGTGGTGCGGCGATGACGCAGTGCGCCCACAACGCGAGCCACAGCAGCCCGCGCATCGGCAGCGAAGTCTGCGCCGCCTCGAACTTGTTGAAGTAGCGCCACATGCCGCGATGCTTCTGCCACTCGACCCACATCGGTCGCCGGCGACTGGAGACACCACGCAGGTGCGTAACGCGCACGTCGTTGGCGATGCAGACCTGATAACCCGCATCGCGCGCGCGCCGGCACAGGTCGAGGTCCTCGGCGTGCAGGCGATAGCCGGCATCGAAACCACCGACCTGCGCGAACGCCTTCGTCGGCATCAGCATCAACGCTCCGGATAATGCATCCACCCGCTGGACCGCGTTGCCGTCGCTCGCGACATGCAAGGAGCCGCGCGCGCCGCCGGCGAACAGGACCTTGCGCAGCGATGGATCGCGGCGACGCACGGCGGCATCCTCGACGCCATCGCCATCGACCTGCACGCAACCCAATGCACCGATGTTCGGCACCGCATTCGCATGCGCGAGCAGGCGCGCGAAGGTATCGGCGTCGACCATGCAATCGGGATTGACGAACGCGAGCCACGGCTGCTTGCAGTCCAGCGCGCCATCGTTGCACGCCGTCGCGAAGCCGGGATTCTCGGGATCGACGCGCAAGGTGACGCGCGCTTCGTTTTCCGCGAACGGCATCGCGCGCGCGACGGTGTCGTCGTCCGAGCCGTTGTCGACCAGCACGACCTCGGCGATTTCGGGCACTGCCAGCAAGCGCTGCACGCAGTCGGCGATCGTCGCCGCGCTGCAATGCGTGACGACCACGGCGCGAATGCTGCTTGCTCCTGCCGCCGACACCGTCAGTGGTTGCGCCGTGACATGATCACTTGCCCTTTGGGGGCGTCCTGATCGGATCGAGCGCGCGGAAGCGGCTGCCGTATTCGTCGGTCAGATTGCGTGCATCGTTGGGGTCGCGGATCACCGTCGGCGTGATCAATACGATCACTTCCTCACGATCGTTGGTCACGCCTTTCGTGCCGAACAGGCCACCCAGGACCGGAATCCGGTCAAGGTAGGGCACGCCGTTGCTGTTGGTCCCCTTGGTTTCCTTGATCAGTCCGGCAAGCACGACGGTTTCGCCGCTCTGCACCGCAACCGAAGTCTTCAGCTTGCGGTTATCGATGGGAATGTTGCCGCCGACGCTCGCCCCGCTGCTCACCGGCGAGCTCACTTCCTGGCTGATGTCCATGAACACCATGCCGTTGCTGGCCACGCGCGGTTTCACCTTGAGGCTGACGCCGGTCTGGATGTATTGCACCTGGCTGAAGGTGTCGGTGCCGGGTGTTGTCGAGCCCGTGCCCGGCGCGGGCGTCGAGGTGCCGAAACCGGGACTCAGGATCGTGCTCGCGATCGGGATCTGGGTTCCCGAGTTGAAATCGGCCTCGACGTTGTTGCGAACCAGCAGGGATGGCGCGGACAGGATGCGCACATGGGCCACCTGATCGAGCGCCTGGATCACCGCCAGCGAGCTGCCGGCAAGATAGACCTCGCTCAGGCCGGCCGGAAGCGTGGCAGTGCCCGGCGAGGGGATGATGGTGCCGCCCACCGGACCATAGGCCGTGCGCCCGTTGGCCGCGTTGCTCAGGGATCCGTTGGCGAACAGGGCGACCGCGTTCTTGAGGTACCAGGTCACGCCATAGCTCAGCTCGCCGGTCAGGTTGACCTCGATCACCTGCGCCTCGATGTGCACCTGCAGCGGCATCGAGTCGAGCCGGTCGATCGCGCGGCGGATCGACTCCCACTGCGCGGGCGTCGCGCGCACGAGCAGCGAGTTGCTGTCCTCGACCGCGGTGATGCTGACTCCGTTGCTGCCCTGCCCCTGTCCTGCATTCCCGGTGGTGGCGGCCGGGGCACTGGCGCGCGGGCTCGACAGGTTCTGCACTGGCGCCAACGGTGCCGATGGCTGGCCACCCTTGTCGGAACCATAACTGCTCATTTCCACCGTTTCGAGGCCCGGCATCGTCGACGGCGCGGGTGCCTGCTGCTGGACCTGGATCCCGAACAGGGTGCCGATCTGGGTGGACAGGTCGCTGGCCTTGACGTTTTTCACTTCGTAGACGTACAGCCGCGCCGTTTGCCCATCGCCCTGGTCGAGGCGCTCGATCCAGGTCTGGATTTCGTTGAGGTAGCGCGGTTGCGGGGTGATCACCAGCACCGCGTTGATGCCTTCGAGCGGCATGAAGCGGAACATGCCCGCGACCGGGGTCTTGCTCTGCTCGCCGAAAGCTTTTTCCAGCGAGGACACCATGTGGGTGGCGTCGGTCTGCTGCAGCGGAAACACACCGACCGACATGCCAGCGAGCCAGTCGACATCGAAGATCTGCACTGTGCGCATGTAGTTTTCGAGCTCGGCGCGCGTGCCCGCGAGGACGATCAGGTTGCGTGCCGAATCCACGTTGACGATCGCGTTGGTGCGCGCGTACGGCACCAGCAGTTTCTGCATCTCGGTCGCGGAGATGAAATGCAGCGGCACGGCGCGCACCTCATACCCGCGCACATTCCCGATCGGACCGATATGCGGACCGACGTTGCCGGAAACCAGCGCCTGGTCGGCGGGCACGATGTTGTAGCGGCCGTCGGCCCAGATCATCCGCGCGTTGTTCCAGCCCAGCACCATCTCGAGCAATGACAACGCCTGATTGGCATTGACTGGGCTCGGGGTGGACAAGGTCACGGTGCCGCGCACGCCGGGCGAGATGACGTAGTTCTTCTGCAACAGGTCGCCAAGGATCGCCTTGACCACCGCATTCAGCGATTCGCCCTCGAAGTTGAAGGTTGTTTCGCCACCACCGGCATTGTTGCGCCCCGGCGGCGTCGCCGAAGCCGCGCCGGTATCGATGACTTGCCCGGTGCCGGCATGGATGGTCGGAGGAATGCGCGGTGCCGGCGTGCTCTCGAACGGCTTGCTGTCGTCGTTGACGCTAGCGGGCGCCGCGGGTGGCGGCAGCACGGCGTTGCGATCCATGCGCGCACGCGGTGGGCTGACGCACCCCGCGAACACTGTCAGCATCGCGCAGCACAGGGCCGTCGCAACCATGGGGCGGCTGCGGGGCATCGATGTCGCGTTAGGGGTCTGTCGGGTCGTGCCGATGAAGATCATGCGCGTCACTGTACCTTCTCGTTCGTTGGCGGCGTACTGCCACCCTGGGCTTGCGCCCGCTGTCGGCGCTCTTCGATGCGCCGGCGGATCTGTTCGGCCTGCTGTGCGGCCTGGATGGCCGCGTTGTTGGCGGCTTCATTGGCGGCGGCGTTCATTGCATCGGTCGGTGGCTGAGCTTGCGGCGCGTCGGCTGGTTGCTGGGGATCGGCATTGCCATCTGCCGGTGGCTGCGGCTTTGCGATTGCGACTGCTCCGCTCGCGATTGCCTGCGGCGTCAGGCCCATCTGGGTCGGCTCTTCGCCACCCTGGCCGTCGAACACCCGCAGCTGGAGTGTCGTCTGGCCCTGCGAACCGCCGTCGAACACGACCGAGCGCGGCGTCATCGCGACCATTTTCCAGCCCGAGTAGGGCCCGCCGAGCGCCTGGCCTTCACGTACGCGCAGGCTTTCCTTGGTCTTGTTGTCCTGCACGATTGCCATCTGCAGCGACGGCGTGATGAGGACGCTGGTGAGGGTGACATCCAGCGGCTGCGCATCCGCGCTCGCTTGCCCCGGAACATGCACGGCGATCGGCTTGCGATCGGGGTAGAACAGCGGACGGTTGGCCGTCTCGGCATAAATTTCCAGCGGCCCCAATGGCGATCGCGTACTGGCGAGCGGCACCTTCGGCAAGGGCGGCGCGAGCCTTGGATCGTCGTCGAGCAGGCTGTAGCGTCCGCCGAAACCGCCTAGCGCGACAATCGCGCACAACAATGCCCAACCGGCGACGGCGACCAGCAGCCAACTGCGTGGGTCAAGCCGGCGGATCATGTCTTTCGCCCAGCGGCAAGACGCGGGATTTCATGCGGCATGATCCCCCTCACCCCACCACCGGCTCCGTCGGCGGTCCTCCGCTCTCCCGCCGCCAGCGAGGGCGAGGGACGCCTGTATCGCTGCGCGATGGTTGCTTCAAGGAGCATGGGCCGTCCCTGGACGCAGGTAGCCGTAGAGATCGAACGCGATGTCCAGCGGCGCACCGGGATCGGTGCCCGGCGTGTTTTCGGGAAGGAAGGGGCGTCGGCTGATGATGTTGAGGTTGGCCAGGAACAACTGTGGACGCCCGTTCTCGAACGTGTGCAGCAGCGCGCTGAATTCGCTGATGCCGCACAGCAACCGCACCTGCACGACCACGCGCTGGTAGCGTTCCTGCACTCCCCACGCGGTCGGCGTGCGCTGGCTGATCGTGCAGGCGCCGTGGTCGGGACTGACCGCCGCGACCTGCTTCTCCATGCGCTGCACGAGACCGGCCTGCGCGAGTTCGACGGTGGCCTCGGGCAGGAAGCCGGGGTTCGCCGCTTCGATCTGGCGCATTTCGACGAGCCGTTTCTCGATCGCCGGACGCTCGCGCGCGAGCATGCGCATGCGCAATTCCTGGTCGCGCAGGTCGTCCATGTGCGCGCCCATCGACAGCATTGGCGCGGTCCACCACCAGTGCAGCGC
>Ga0207711_10004395_pt1 | contig 12014 bp, 10 predicted proteins | sample KBSS34metaG_FD_184401 | JGI IMG/M metagenome (GOLD analysis project Ga0207711, IMG submission 184401) | Switchgrass rhizosphere microbial communities from Kellogg Biological Station, Michigan, USA - KBS S3-4 metaG (SPAdes) (version 2) | ecosystem: Host-associated > Plants > Roots > Rhizosphere...
GTTCGCGTGGACGAGGGCGACGGTCAGCTGGTGCTGACGCCCGTCGAGGAAGTCAGGGCCGCAGCGGAATAACTCCCGCCCTTCAGCAGGACGGCGTCCCGCTGTGCGTGTTGATCGTATTGCACCCGATGTTGGCGCTGCGCTGCGCATCATCGACCGTATCTCGATCCTGCTTGCGCTTTTCTGCCCACTCGGCCCGAGTTGCGCAGATCCGCTTGGTAGCGAGGCGTGAGCCGACCTGTGTGACGTCCTCACAAATGCGTTGGTTCGGGTCGAGCTTCGGCCGCGGCGTCTGCGCGGGCGCTTCGGCGCCCTGAGCGACGGCAACAGACGCGTTGGCGGCCCAGCATAGCGCCGAGAGTATCATTGCAATCGATCTAAGAGTCATCTTCAAACCTCCGTCGAGTTCCCGATCATCCGCCCGGGTCGCAGGTATTCGATTTTGTTGGCATGCACGGGCTGCGCTGGATTCGGTCGACCTCGTCCTTGTCCCTTCGTTTCTGCGCAGCCCATTCGGCTCGAGTGGCGCAGATTCGCTTGGTGGCGAGACGCGATCCCACCATCGTAATGTCTTCGCAAATTTTCTGATTGGGATCCGCCGGCGGACGCACTTTTTCACTGGCAACTAGTGGGGCTGGGTCTGCGCGTGCCGGTACAGACGTCACGCTAAGAACCGCGAAACCTGTGATCAACCGACTGGAACCCATGACGCAAACCTCGCCTTGTCGTCAGCGGACGTTCATCACTCCGCCTCCGTCATTTTCCGGTAGCGCCAAGCTGAGTCTGGGCCCGATCAATCATCTGCCGGTCCTGATGCCGGAGGTCGGCCCATTCGGCGCGGGTATGACATACCTTCGCGGACACCAATCGACTGCCGGGATCCTGCTGCTTTTCGCAGACGACCTCGTTCGGGTCCTTCGCCTGCTTGGCCTGGTCGGCCGGCAGGGCGGAGGCCGGTGGGGTCGTCTGTGCGATTGCGGGTGAAGCAGCGAACGATGTCGCGGCTACCGCGAACAATGCGAGACGCAAAACCATGATTATGCTCCGTTTTTGAGAAGCGCTCCTGCGATTCGCGTCGATGATGTTGAAGGTGCGTCGGGAACGCAACGATGTATCGACGAGCGGCGGTCACGCAGGTGGCCGGACGTCGAATGCGATGGTCAGCCGCTCGCCTTCCACGAACGGTACCGTGCCGTGCCAAAGATACGACGGGAACAGCACCAATCGGCCGGGCAATGGCTGGATAGTGCGACGCGGGCCGATCGTGAGCCCGAGCCGTTCGTCGGGATCGCCTATCGTGAACCAGCCGGCGTCGTCGCGCTCACCCAGCCGCTGCTCCGGAAGCGAGACGTAGAGCGCAGAGCTGATCCAGCCCTGTGGGTGGACGTGGTTGGAATGCCTGCCCCCGCCCTGCAGCCGCACCGACCAGCTGCCGGAGAAGCGCACCGGGCGGTCGCGCCGTCGACCGAGCAATGGATGTCCCGGATCGATAGGGGGTAGCCTGCGAACATAGCCCTCCACCGCTGAGACGACCACCGCGCGCACCTGGCGGATCAGCGGGTCGATCCGGCTGAACAGGGGCCCATCGGTCTGGGTGCCACCCCGCACCGACTGATCGAGATACTCGCCTCGCCCACGGTGCAGCGTCCGTAGAAATTCGGCAAGCTGACCGAGCGGCGGCAGCGCGTCGCCGAGTTCAATGACCTGAACCAGTCCGTCCTGCTCCACGAGCCATTGGCCACGAGGGTCTCCGGTCATTCGCCAGACCGTCGCCGCGTAGGGCCAAAGCTCGGCGGCTCTAGGACCGCTCAGCCGCCGATCGAGGATCGGTAGCGCCGCCTCGGGCTCGCCGACGCGAAGCAGGTGTCGGACGCGCCAGGTGTCGAGAGTGTCGTCGAATTGGCGTGACCTTCGTCCGAACAACGCCTCCGGCCTCGCAGAAGTGTCGAATTCGGCTGCGTGGATCGCTTCGTAGATCGCAAGCTCCGGCGTTTCGATGCTCGCCGCTCGGGTTTGAGCGACGAGGTCGCGAAGCCGGTCATAGCGTCCCTTGAGCAATTCAAGGTTGAGGAGTGCTTCTCGAAGCGCCGGCTCCCGCGGCAAGCGCGCAATCGCCCGTTCAAGGGACTGCGTGGACTCGCTCGCTCGTCCAAGCGTCGAAAGCAACTGCGCCAATTGCTCATGGCCCGCGACCCACAGTGGAGCCCGCTCCAGCCCCTGTCGGAGCCGCTCAGCGCCCTCCTCCCCCCTACCGACCGCAGCCTCCGCGGCGGCAAGGCCGATCAGGACGGGCCCGTTACGCGGCGACAGCGACCGAGCGTGTTCAAAGAGCGCAACCGCGTCGAGACCGGCTTCCATCACGGTGTGCGCATGGCCATGCGCAATCGTGAAGTCGTCGGGCGCGAGCCGTGCTGCTTCGGTGAAGGAGGCTAACGCGGCCTCGTGCTCATCCAGCGACCGATGCAGCAGGGCGGTCCATTGCCACAACGTCGGGTGACGCAGGCGCTCTGCGGCCGCCTGCACGAGGGGGATCGCTTGCGCTTCCTCCCCCTGTTGCAAGGCCCGCGAGGCGATCTCACCGATCGCGTCAGCATCGTCGAGCGGGGCGGCCGAACCCACGCTCAAAGACCCCCAGAACCTGGCGCGTCGGCCTCCATCAGGGCGCGAATGGCGTCGCGCTCTACTCCGCTAAGGTCCGGGTGCCAAACATCGAATATAAAGACCACGCGAAGCTGATCGGAGGGGTTCATTGCCTCATGCTCGATCGTATCGTCGAACACGAATGCCTGCCCCCGGCGCCAATCGCGCGTCTCGGCGCCGACGCGGAACCAGCAACCCTCCGGAACGATCAGCGGCAGATGGCAGACCAACCGCGCATTGCTGACGCCGACGTGAGCCGGGATGCGCGTATTCGGCGCGAGCAGCGAGAACATCGCGTTCGGCCCCGCGCCGGCAACCTGCGGCTGCGGCAAGCCCTCAAGCAGTTTCAATGTCGCGGGACAGTGGCGTGCATTGGCGTCCAGTCGCTCGCCGTTCCGCCAGAGGTGGATCGCGGTCCAGTCAGGATTGCGGTTGAGATCGCGCCACTGGTCGAGCGGCAGATGGTCCTCGTACTGGATGTAGGGCACCAGCTCGGCGCGTTCGGCGGCCATGACAGCAGCCAACTCGTCGGCGATCACGTCCGTCGCCTGTTCGATCGTCTCGAGCCACGGGAAAAGCTTGCGCGGATGGAATTCGCGTTCCGCAAGTTCAGGAAAATGGAAGTGTGTCGGCTGCGAATGGAAGGGCTTCGTTTTGCGCAGCACGTTGCTGCGAAAGCGTTGGATCCGTCGGAGCTCCTCGGGATCGGCGTTCGCTTCGGCAGCTGACATGTTCGCCGCCATCCGACGCTCACGCTCGGCCAACCATTCTGCATGACGCTGCTCGCCCCGGGCGATGGCAGCCAGAAGCTGCGGCGGCAGATCACCCCCAGGCTTGTTAGCCAAGGCATTGCCCCATGCCTCAGGCGCGCCGGGATCATTCAGACCGTCGAGCAGGCTGGCTCGGAGCATCAGCGCGGTGAAATCCAGCGGGCGGAGACTGAGGGCGCGATGGACAGCATCGAGCGCTAGCCGTGGCCGTCCGCGCCCCCGATTAAGAGCGGCGATCTTGAGCCAAATCTCCGCATCGTCGCTACGCTGCTCGGCGACCTGCTGAAGCAAACTGATGGCACCGTCTAGGTTACCCGCTGCGACCGCTCGCTCGGCCTCGGCCAGGAGCGCGCCCGAATTCACCAGTCAGACCTCATAGCCAAACTTGTCGATCCATGGCTGCAGGATCGGGATGATCGGCTCAAGGTGCTTCCGGTAGTTCTGCCACCGCCCGGCCGATCGCTTGTAGATCGGCTCCGCCACTTGGGCGTAGCTCGCCGTCTTGATGCGGCCCCGGCTCAGAGCCGTCGACTGATGATCCAGAACAGCGTCGTGCCAATCAAGCTCCAAGAAGTCGAACAGGCGGCGCAGCTCACTATCCCGGTCCGCAACGACATTCTCGTAAATGACGCGATGCACGGGCATCGGCATCAACTCCTGACAGCGTTCGAAATACCGGAAGCTCAAGTCGTACAGCTCGGCTGCCGTATCGAGATGAACGAAGCTCGACATTCCGTCGTTCAGCTTGAAATTCGTGACATAGCAGCTGAGCACGACGTCGCACGGATGCCGCAGGGCGAGGATGATTCGGGCGTCTGGAAACAGCCGGCGGATCACCGGCATGGCATTCATAGCCAAGGGGTTCTTGTCGACGAGCAGGTTTCCCGGCTTAAGCGAAGTAAGCGCTGCTGCGGCTTTGAAGTATGAATCCCGCGCCGTCTGGATCTGTTCGTCGGTGGCGACTGGAAGCGTATCGTGCTTCTGGAATATCTCGAATGATTCCCGAAGCATCGGCTCTTCCTCGAGAACCTCGATCGCCGGATGACCCATAAGCATGGTGTCGAGCAGCGTCGTTCCAGACCGTGGGAACCCGACGAGGAAAACGGGAGCTGGTCGGGAGTCAGGATTGGTTTGTGCCCTCCACGGCGCCACCCATTCCTCGGTCGTCGCAGCGAGGCGGTCGCGGATCATGCTTCGGTAGCGTTCCGCGCGCGGCTCAGGGGGCGGTCCTTCGGCGCTCCGAAGCTCATTCATTCTGGTGTAGGTTTCGAAAGCATCGTCATAGCGACCGACGCCCTCCAGGAGCTGCGCCATGAGATGCGCACGCCTCGGCGATTCCAGATCCGCCGGCACCTGCTCGAGCGCGGCCAAGCCTTCGGCAAAGCGCTTTGTGCGACGATGGTCGAACGCGCGGATGAAATTCACGGCGTTCTCATCAACGCCCTTTTTCTCCACCTCAAGAACAAGAGCCGAGAGTTCATCGGTACGGTTCATGACTTCGAGACAGAACGCCACACCAAGATAGGCAATTGGATTTAGGGGGTCCAGGCCAAGAGCCCTGCGATAGACGGCCTCGGCCTCTGTCGATTTAAGCGCCCCCGACAAATCACTCGCGAACGCCAACAATAAGGAAATGTCTTCGGGGGATCGGTCAACCGCTTCTTTAATCGTTTGAAGTGCCTCCTCGTCGCGACCCTCATCCTTGAGCATCTTGTAGAGTTCGCGAAGCGGCTTGACGTCTTCCGGAAAGTCGTCTGCCATGCTGCGCAGTAGGCGCTCCGCTTCGTCCCACTCGCCCGTCGCGATGAGCGAGCCAGCCAGATTGAGGCGGATAGGTGGCGACATCGGGTCGATCTCGACCGCTCGGCGAAGTGCTGAAACAGCCTTGTCGAGCTGGTCGGCGGAACGATAGGCGTTACCGAGGTTGTTCCACATCTCGCAATCGCCAGGCTCAGCGGCGACCACCTGCTCGTAACTGTGAATGGCGAGATCGAATTGTTCGGTCATTTGGGCTAGATAGCCGCGAAGCTTCAGCAATTGTGCCCCGGGGTCGGCGGCGATAATCTCGTCCGTGAGGACATCAAGGGCTTCCCCGCGCCTCCCGAGCCCGTCCAGCGTCTGCGCGAGGTTGTGAGCTATCACCGGATCTCGGGGCCGCGCCTTGTGGGCAAGCCGAAGGTGCTCCGCGGCGCGCTCGAGATTGCCGCTCCTCGATTGAAGCATGCCCAGCATCGCGTTGAGTGCAGATACCTCGCCGCCGCGACTTAGCGCACGTTCCCCGATGGTGCAGGCGTCTGCCAGCCTGCCTGCGCTGGCTGCCGCGAGAGCTTCGCGGATCGCACCCGCCGTTAGATTGTCGATCGTCGCTGTATTGGCCATTTCGATGACCTTAGCGCTTGATTCCGGATCGTTACAGGCTGTTCGCCGACCCGGGCGCAAACCAAAAAGAGGGGCGGCGGATCTAATGATCCGCCGCCCCCGCTTTCTAAGCCTGGGACTTAGAAGTTGAGCGTCACACCCGCGTAGATGTAACGGCCCAACGCATCCCAGGTGCCTGGGTAGGTGTTGCCGTTGCACGGACCGGTCGGGCACAGGTTCGAGCCGTTCAAGGCTGCGCTTCCTGTCTGGACCATCGGCGGACGCTTATCGAGGAAGTTATTCACGCCCATCCGGAAGTTATAATGGTCTCCAACCGTCGCGGTCATCGCGAGATCGAAATAACTGAACGCCGGAATGTGCAGGCCCGGATCCAGCGGGAAGTCGCCGTGAAGCGTCTCTTGAGTGCTCAGCGTTTCCGCCGTGACCTTTCCGATGTAGCGCCACTGCGCGGAGAAGCCGAGGCCGTTCGGCATCTGCAGGCTGATACGTGCCTTGTGCCGCCACTTCGGCATCGGCGCCGTACTTGATGTGGCGCCGCCGCTGCAGATCGACCCGTAGAAGCCGACGCAGTCGTAGATGCCACCCGGCAGTCCGTTGTTGACCGTGTACTTGTCCAGGAGCGTGCCAATGAAGCTTCCCGACAAATTGCCGATACCACCGAGGCGATAGCTATAGGACGCATTGAAGTCCCAGCCCGACGTCTTGATGCGGCCGACGTTGTTGGGAAGGTCCGCGATAAAGCCGTTAGAGCTCAGCCACAGCGAACCGCCCGGATCGCGGTGCACGAGAGCGCATGAAGGCGCTGGCGTAGTCGCGGTCGAGTGGTTGATGCAGTTGTTGATGATCGCGTCCGCACCATAACCCTGGATCGCGTTCTTGAGGTCGATATTCCAATAGTCGACCGTCAGCGCGAGCCTTGGGATCATGCGCGGCTGCAACACAACGCCGACCGTCTTCGTGGTCGCCTTTTCTGGATTCAGGTTCGGGTTGCCGCCGAGCAGGCCGTTATACTGGCCGGCTGGGTTACCGGCAGTCGACCGGCCCGCTGGCAAACCACTGGCAATGCAACCGTACTCGTTAGCCTGGATCTGGTGACCCGCGCACGGATCGACGCTTCCGTCGAGGCCCGTGAATTGCGGAGCGAACAATTCCTGGATGTTCGGAGCGCGGACCGCACGGTTATAGGATCCACGGAACCGGACATCGCGGATCGGCGCGAACTCGGCCGACAGCTTGTACGTATCGGTGTCGTAGGTCCGACCGTTGCTCAGCTTGTAGTAGGACTTGCGGTAGCCGAGACCGAGAGACAGGTCCTCGATGAAGCTGTGCCGGATAAGCGGAACGTTGGCTTCGCCGAAGACTTCGAGAACCCGGAAGTTGCCGCTGACAGGAAGCGTCGGAGAGCCCTGACCGGCAAGATCGTTCGTCTGGAACGACTGGTCTGGATTCAGTTCCAGCGATTCCTTGCGGTACTCAGCGCCGAGGTTGACGCCGACTCCCTCGTCCGACCAAGGCGTCTGCACGCCCATTTCGCCGAGAGCCCCGGTGAAGTTAACGTCGGCGATCTGCTCCGATGTCTGGCCGGTGATCACACCGAAGACGTTGAGGTAGTTGATCGCCGCCTGGGACGGTCCGGCCGCCGTAAAGATGTCGTACGGGACGCAGTTCGGGTCGGCACCGGTCAGGAAGGCCCGGCACACCGGATTGATTCCCGGCAGGTTCGGATTGTCGACCACGTCGAGCGCGTTCCGCAACCGGCTGACCGAGAATTCGTTCTTGTAGACCTGCGTATAGTCGGTCTTACCGTACTGGAAGTAGGAGTCGTACGACCAGACCTTGCTGATGTCGCCCTTGATACCCAGCACACCGTGATAGTTGACGTGCTTCAGGTCGGCGATACGCGGGCCGCCTTCGACGTTACGACGCAGGAGCTGGGCGTAGGCCTGCTGATAAGTCGCATTGGCAGCGCCGTTCACCGGGTTGATGAAGTCGATCGGAGGCGCGCCAGGATTCGGGTTGGCCGGCTGGCCGACCGCGAGCGGGAAGGTGCCGAGGAACCCGTTGACCAGGTTGAGGCTGCCCGCGCCGCACAAGATATTAAACTGCTGCGAGCTCATCAGCGGGTTATCGCAGTTGAGCAGGTTCGTGTTCGCGAAGTCGCCCGACGGCGCGATCTGCGCCAGGGTCCGGTCGTCCATGAACATGAACTCGAGGTACGGCTTGATCGCCGGGGTCACCTCATAATCTGCGAAGGCACCGGCGATGTACCGCTCATCCGGCCGCTGGAAGTAATTGTACGGCGCGAAGTTGAAGAGGTTCTCGTTGAACGGCTTCAGCGTTCCCGGTCCCAGCGCCGCGAACGTCGAGGTGTTGATCGTAATGACGTTGTTGTTGACGTCACGAGTCGTAGTCGAGACGAAGACAAGGATATTGCCGGGATTCGCCGTTCCCGAACCACCGCAGCGGGTGTTGTTCGGAAGGAATGAGAACGGGAAGAAGGACTTGCCCGCGGAGTTGGTGTGGTTCCGCGCCGACTCCTGGATCGTGCAGGCGCTGTAGTTACGCCGCGACTGCAGAACCGCGTTGACCTTACGGTAGCCGAAATAAGCGACGGCATGGCCACGGTTGTCATCGAACGCGGCGCCAAGCGAGACAGTACCATCGAAGGTTCCGCCGTCGGCTACGCTGCCGGTCGGGAAGCCAAACTTACGCCCATTGAGGATGCTTTGCATCGTCTGGGCCTGGCCGGCCGCCCCGCATCCTGCACTGCCCTGCGCAGCGAAGCAGTTCGTGCCGAGGGAGAAGTCCTTATTATTATGCTGGTAGAAGCTGTACTGGCCATCGAACCGGATACCGGTGAAGTTGGTATCCATGATGAAGTTGACGACGCCGGCGACGGCGTCGGCACCATACACTGACGATGCACCGCCGGTCAGCACTTCGACGCGCTTGATCAGCGCCGAAGGAATCAGGTTGAGGTCGGCCGCCTGACTGGTGCTGTTGGGGTCGCCCGGAGTGAGGCGACGGCCGTTGACCAGCGACAGCGTGCGCTTCGACCCGAGATAGCGAAGGTCGACTTCCGCGGTGCCGCTCGCGCCGTTCGAAACGCCTGACGCCTGCGAGGCGCCGACCGAAGGCAGCTGGTTCAGAAGGTCTTCGACGCGGGTCGTTCCCGTCAGCTTAACGTCCTGGTTCGTGACCACCGTGACTGGCGCGGCTGAAGTCAGGTTCGGCTGCGGGATGCGGGTGCCGGTGACGACGATGTTCTCGCCGCCGGAGGCGACGTTACCGCCTTGGGCATTGACCGACGGGGTTGGCTGACCTTCCACAGGTCCGCTCGGATTCGCCTGCACGTTGGTCGGCGTCGAATCCGTCGTGGGCGGAGGAGCGTCAGGCGCTGCAGCCGCATAAGCCGGGCTCGCAAGAGCGGAGACGCCGATCAGGAGCGTGCTGGACAGCAAGCGCTGACGGAACTGGAGTGTCATAAAATCCTTCCCCTTCACCTAGCCGCACGCGTGCACGGCTGCCGTGATCGGCAAACGATACTTTGCCGAACTGACCTTTTGATAAGGTAGAGGCTTAGACGCTGGCAACGGCCCGCCACCTCTTGCGGGCAAGTTGTCCGCAGTCTGTATCAAATTTGCAACAGCGCGATTTTGACACAATTCTTGCCGTTAGAGCGCTCCGGGGCGTAGGCTCGGCGAGGCTGCGGAATGGGGGATTTGATGCGTGCTGGATTGATGTTGATCGGGGCCATTGCGGCATTTTCCGCGACAAGCGCGCAGACCCGTACCCCAAATACCGGTACGCCCGCCGCCGTCCAGACGCTGCTCGCGTGCCAGTCGATTGCCGATGCCGGTCAACGGCTTTCCTGCTTCGACAAGGCGGCCCAGAGTCTTTCGGAAGCCATGACCAGGAAAGAGGTCGTCGTCATCGACAAGGCGCGCGCCAACGAGGCTAAGCGGTCGCTGTTCGGCTTCTCGGTGCCGAACTTCGGCGCCTTGTTCGGCGGGGGCGACGAACAGGTCGACCAGATCGAGAGCACCGTCGCCGGGGCCTTCGAGAACGGCTACGAGGGCTGGACGATCAAGCTCGCCGACGGCTCGACCTGGCAGCAGACCGACGGCGCCACCATCGCCTTGCCTCCGCGCAGGGGCGACAAGGTCGTCGTCAAGCGCGGCACGATGGGCTCCTATTTCCTGAAGCTCGGGTCGCAGCCCGGCATCCGGGCCAAGCGCGTCGGCTAGCGCGCGGCTTTCGTCTCCGCCTTCAGGCTAGCTTCGGCGTTGATGTAGGGCTCCTGCCGCTCGACGCTCCAATATTTGAGCTCATGGAGCGGAATGCGCTCCCCGGTCACGGCGCAGACGACGTGGTCGCCGTCGCTCAACAACCGGAACGTTCCGGATAGATAATGAACCCGCGCGGCCTTGCCGCTGCCCTTCATCAACATGAGCTCAATCCTCTGCCGGGTCGAACAGCCCCGGCTGCGGTGGGATGTAGGGTTTGCGCTTCCTCGGCTCAACCTTCAACGCGGGGGCAGCGCCGCCGACCGTCGCATCGACGGTTCCATCTGTGAAATGGAGTGTCAAATCCTGCGCCTCACGCGCGTCGCGCGCATGGGTCAACGTATATCCGTCGCGGCTGGTGACGCGCGCGAAGCCTCGCGACAACGGCTTGTCGGGATGGGCCAGCTCCGCCAGCCGCCACAGGCCGGAGAGCTGCTCGGACAGTCGCATGATACGCTGGTCGAGGATCTCGCGCCTCAGCCGCCCCGCAACCAGGTTGAGGTCACCCCGCGCAACGCTTGCCCGCGCCGCAAGCGAACGCGGCAGCCTGTCCCCCGCGTCGTCGAGCCTCTGGGCCATTGGTGCGAAAATCGCCTGCGGCTCGGGCCAGCGGCAGACGGTCAGGTCGAAGCGCTCGCGGCTTCGCTCCACCCGCCGCGACAGGCAGGCCTGCGCTCGATGCTGGAGTTCCCCCAGCTGCGCCGCCAGCTCCGAGCGAACCGGAACGGCCATCTCCGCAGCGGCCGTCGGCGTCGGAGCGCGCCGGTCCGCCGCATGGTCGATCAGGGTCGTGTCGGTCTCGTGCCCGACCGCCGAGATCAGCGGGATCGGGCTTTCCGCCGCGGCCCGCACGACCTCTTCCTCGTTGAAGGCCCAGAGGTCCTCGATCGAGCCGCCGCCACGCGCGACGATCAGGAGGTCAGGTCTGGGCTGGAGCGAGGGGAACGCCCGGATCGCCGCGGCGATTTTCGCTGCTGCCCCTTCACCCTGGACCGGTACCGGCCACAGGATCACGTGGGTCGGACAGCGGTCCTCCAGCCGATGGAGGATATCTCGGATCACCGCACCGGTCGGCGATGTGACCACGCCGATCACCCGAGGCAGGAACGGCAGCTTCCGCTTGCGCTCCGGCGCGAAAAGGCCCTCCGCGGCCAGCGCCTTGCGCCGCTTCTCCAGCAAGGCAAGGAGCGCTCCCTCGCCCGCCAGCTCCATCCGGTCGACCACGATCTGGTACTTGGACCGACCCGGATAGGTCGTGAGTCTGCCCGTCGCGATGACCTCCGCGCCGTCCTCCGGCCGGAAGGCGACGCTTGAGGTGCTGGTCCTCCAGATCACGGCGTCGATACAGGCGTTCTCATCCTTCAAAGTGAAATAGCAGTGACCCGACGCATGACGCTTGAAGCCGCTGATCTCGCCGCGCACGCGGACCTGCCCAAACGCGTTCTCGATCGTCCGCTTGAGCACGCCCGACAGTTCGGTGACGCTGAGCGCCGGCGAATTGTCGCCGGGAGCGACGTTCGCTAACAGGCCGGCACGCGTGTCGTCAGGAAGATCCATGAATATTCTGCTTCTGGGCTCGGGCGGCCGTGAGGATGCGCTTGCCTGGCGCCTTAGGCAATCGCCGAGCTGTGACAAGTTGCTGGCGGCGCCAGGAAATCCGGGCATCGCCCGCTGGGCGGAATGCGTCGCCGTTGACCCCTGCGATCCGGCCGCTGTCGTTGAGCTGGCGCAAAACGAAGGGATCGACCTCGTCGTCGTCGGCCCGGAGGCGCCACTGGTCGCCGGCGTGGCCGACGCGCTGCGCGAAGCTGGCATCGCGGTCTTCGGTCCCAGTGCAGCAGCCGCGCAGCTCGAAGGCTCCAAAGGGTTCACGAAAGATCTCTGCCGGGCCAACGCCATCCCGACCGCAGATTATGTGCGGCTCGACCGGGCCGCGCAC
>Ga0207711_10004402_pt1 | contig 12005 bp, 12 predicted proteins | sample KBSS34metaG_FD_184401 | JGI IMG/M metagenome (GOLD analysis project Ga0207711, IMG submission 184401) | Switchgrass rhizosphere microbial communities from Kellogg Biological Station, Michigan, USA - KBS S3-4 metaG (SPAdes) (version 2) | ecosystem: Host-associated > Plants > Roots > Rhizosphere...
TGATCGCGTGCGTCGTCACAAATATCGAGCGCTTCGTCGAGCGTCATTGCAAGTCGATCGCAGTAACCGGTGCGAACGCGTCGCTCGATGCGCGCGGGATCGACGTCAATGCCGAGAAATACAGCGCCGTTCAATGTCGCAGCGAGTGGCTGTGCGCCGCCCATGCCACCCATGCCGCCTGACACGACTAGCTTGCCCGAAAGATCGCCGGCAAACTGCCTGTCAGCCATCGCTGCAAACGTCTCGAACGTGCCCTGCACAATGCCCTGCGTGCCGATATAGATCCAACTGCCGGCAGTCATCTGTCCGTACATCATCAGACCGCGACGCTCGAGCTCGTGAAAATGTTCCCAGTTGGCCCACGCGCCGACAAGATTGGAATTTGCGATCAGAACGCGTGGCGCGTGCTCGTGAGTACGAAAGACAGCGACGGGCTTGCCTGATTGGACCAGCAGTGTCTCGTCGTTTTCAAGCGCGCGCAGCTCGCGCACGATCGCGTCGAAGCTGGCCCAGTTTCTCGCCGCTTTACCCGCACCACCATAGACGATTAGCTCGTCGGGACGCTCGGCGACGTCCCTGTCGAGATTGTTCATCAGGCAACGAAGCGCTGCTTCCTGATGCCAACCTTTGCAGCTCAACTGCGCGCCGCGCGGAGCTTTGATTACTCGGTGGTCCACTGCGGTTATTCCATCTTATTCCAGAGACTTCGGAACCAGTGCGCAATGTCTGTTTGCGTCAATTTTTCTAATTCGCCTGAATCCAACCACACGCCGGCACACTGATCGCAAGTGTCGATAGGTACGTGTTCGATAAAGATCTCTTTCAGAGTTCCGCCGTCGCAGCGCGGGCACTTCATTGACGAGGTGCCGGCTTCTTTCGCTTGCGCAGCCAATTTCATCTTGGCGCGCAGCTTTTCGATCGCTTCCTGGTTCTTGCGATGAAAATATTCTTCTTCGAGTCCTCTACGACGTTCGTCCAATGGATTCGACATTAATAATCCTCCGTCAATTAACAAAGAATTTCTCACGCAGCGGCGCAACGGCGCAACGAAAAACTCAAATTCTTCTTTGCGCCTTCCGTTGCGCCGTTGCGCCGCTGCGTGAGATATAAACTTATAGAGCTCTAAACTCCCCGCTTCTAATCGCTACCGTAATTCTCTCGATATCCGAGGCCATGGCGCGGTCCTGCGTGAGCGGCGCTACGTGGCCGCGCACGATCTGATACGCCTGCTTCACACCGCGTCCCGGCGTGAGCGGCGCATGATACTCCAACGCCTGCGCGCCTGCCATCAGCTCGATCGCCGTCGCCATCTCCGCCAGCTTCACGATCGCGCGCAGCTTCGTCGCCGAAGTCATGCCCATCGAGACATGATCTTCCTTGCCGCCGTCCGTCGGCACGTTGTCGATGCTCGCCGGATGCGCGAGGATTTTTGCCTCGTTCAAGAGCGCTACCGCAGTCACTTGCAGCATCATGAATCCCGAAGAGATTCCCGGGTGCGCGGTCAGAAACGGCGGCAGTCCTTCGTTTGAATCGGGATTGACTAAACGATCGATGCGACGCTCGGTGATACTCATCAAGTCTGTCAAAGCAATGGCGGCGTAGTCAAAAACGAGCGCGAGCGGCGCGCCGTGAAAGTTTCCGCCTGACAACACTTCACCAGTCTCGGAAAAGACGAGTGGATTGTCCGTCGCGCTGCCGCTCTCGATCTCGACGACCTGTCTCGCGTGATCCAGCGCCGTGCGAATCGCGCCGTGAACTTGCGGCATGCAACGTAAACTGTAAGCGTCCTGCACGCGTGGATCGCCGACGAGATGCGACTGCCGGATCTCGCTCTCCTGTAGCAACTCTCGGAGGTGCGCCGCAACTGCGAACTGTCCCGGGTGTGGACGCGCCGCATGAATGCGCTCATCAAATGCGACCGGCGTCCCTTTCAAAGATTCGAGTGTCATCGCGCCTGCGACGTCGGCGAGTCGAACAAGCCGCTCCGCGCGATGAAGCGCAAGCGCGCCGACTGCGCCCATCGCCTGCGTGCCGTTGAGCAGCGCGAGACCTTCTTTCACTTCGAGTTGCAGCGGTGCGATCTGCGCGCGCTGGAGAGCGGTGGCCGCGGGCAATCGTTCGCCTTCGTAAAAAACTTCTCCCTCGCCGATTGCTGCGAGCGCGAGGTGTGCGAGTGGCGCGAGATCACCGCTCGCGCCGACGCTTCCTTTTTCCGGAATGACCGGCGTAACACGCTTCTCGAGCATCGCGGTTAGCGTGTCGATCACGACTGGCCGCGCGCCGCTGAATCCTGACGCGAGTACGTTCGCTCGCAACAGCAACATCGCGCGTGCTTCCGGTTCCGACAACGGCTCACCCAAACCACACGAGTGACTGCGCACGAGATTCAGTTGCAACTGGATCAAATCCGCGCGATCGATGCTTACGTCTGACAACTTGCCGAAACCTGTGTTGACGCCGTAAACAGTCCGCCCCTGCGTGACGATGTCCTGGACCACCTGGCGCGCCTGCTCCACGCGCACGCGTGCGTCGTCACCGAGAACCACCTGTTCCCGGCCCTCGGCAATGTCTACGATTTGCTGGAGTGTGAGTTGTTGACCACTAAGCTGAAGCATAGACTAACTACGAACCTCAGCTCTGGTCTCGGGTGTTTCGGAGATATCGATCTTCTTAAACTCGGCGGTTGTGTCACGGCTGCGCACACGTTGGCGCGCGCGCTTCGCGCGGACGGTGGTGCGGCGTGTAGTTGCGGCTGTCCAGTTTGTCATTCGTTTCAGTGGTCGCAGTGGTGAAAACTCGTGTTTCGGCAACACTTCGCCGGTCGCTTCGCGCAGTCGCACAGTTCCAATCGCAAAACCAAATACGGCGGCGTTAAATACTATACCGACGACGAACACGATCCAACCCGGCACGATGCCGACCGTGGCGCGCTCGATGAAAGCGTTGAAATCACGCGCGGGCAGCGGCGAAAGATAGACTTTTAAATTCCAGCTCAGCGCGAGCAGGGCGAAGATCCATAGGTAGTTTCGACGCAGGCGACGTCCGACGGCCTCCCATTCCGTGATCGTGAAATGCGGCGTCGTGAGATCGGCGGCGAGATGTTCGGCCCACGACTCGTCGGCCGGTCTGCTATCAGGCATCAGCAGGTGTGCGAAGTAACCTGTTTCGATGATTCTTACGCGACTGGACCAGATCTCGTAGTAACGATAACGCCGCGCTTCCATCAACAGGAAGATCGCGACGAGGATCGAGTTGATCGGGATCACGAAGTGCGGGTTGCTTGGCGAGCTGAAGACGAAAGACAGCGTCGCGCCGGCGGTGAGCACAGCCCAGTTTGTCGTGGTGTCGAGTCGATTGCGCCAGGTGTTTGAGCGTTGTACTTCGCCGCGATAGAAGTGAATCATCGCGGTGTTGAATTCCCCGGGCGTCATGCGGCGCATTAAGCTGGCGGGTGATTGCGCGGAGATGTCCGGCAACGGCTCGGCTGGTGGCGTCGACCTGAGCCTGCCGGTAACCCTGTCTGACGTTGATTGACCACTACTTCTATGACTTGCTTCGGTGGACATTGGACTTGAATGGATCGTGCCGCCAGAGTGGGGCGCGGAACTCCGGAAATTGATAATAGCACAGAAAGACATTTAGCCGCGGATGAACGCGGATGAACGCCGATCTGCGTTTATCCGCGTAAATCCGCGGCTTAAATGTCTTTCTGCCTTTTGTGGCTTCCTTGACACTCTTTCAGCGTGCGCCCTATAGTGACCGTTCGTTGGAATCAGAGTTGGATGAGCAGTGGATGCGGCAGGCACTCGTGGCCGCGCGCGAAGCACAGGCAATCGGTGAAGTGCCCATCGGCGTCTGCATCGTTAGCGAAAACCAACTCATCGCTGTTTGCGGAAATCGCACGCGCACCGACTGCGATCCAACAGCCCACGCTGAAATCGTCGCTCTTCGCGATGCCGCTCGTAAGCTCGGGAATTACCGGCTCTCCGGTGTGGATGTTTACTCGACGATTGAGCCGTGCGCGATGTGCGCGGGAGCGCTGATACAGGCGCGAGTGAGACGTTTGGTTTACGGCGCACCGGATGAACGCGCCGGGGCAGTTGTCAGTCGCTTTCGTATCTGCGACACAGATTTTTTGAATCACCGGATTGAGATCAGCGCAGGCGTGTTGGAAGCGGAGTGTCGCGCGCTGATGCAGGAGTTTTTCCAGACGCGGAGAGGTCGCATAGTGGATTAGTGCACCGGTCTCGAAAACCGGAGTGGGTTTACGCCCACCGTGGGTTCGAATCCCACCCTCTCCGCCACGTGATTTTTGAAGACAGTCTTAAAGGGAGAGGTGCAGGAGTGGTTGAACTGGCAGCACTGGAAATGCTGTGAACGGGGAACCGTTCCGTGGGTTCGAATCCCACCCTCTCCGCCATAAACACTTCGATTTTCCCGACGCCCCCCAGTTACAAAAGATCAATCTACATTTGGGGGACGTCGATGAGCGATGACAAGTTAGCAATCGAAGAGGCAAGGCGCGCGGCGCAACACGAGTCGGTAAAGAGTCAGGTTGAAGGCGAGGTACAGGCTGAGATCGGCGAGCGCGCCGCAGTCAAGACTGTGCCGGGCGAATCGCAGAGAATCGATCAAGTCGCCGGTGAGTTTCGTTCGAAGGCGGTAAACGAGGTCGTTGAAAGTGAGCGTGAAGTCCAGCGCTCGCGCGGGTTGGCGCGAATTTCCCAGATCGTCGATTACATTTTCTGGGTAATCTACGCGCTGCTCGGAATGCGTTTTCTGCTGGCGCTGATGGCGGCACGCAGCACGGCCGGGTTCGTGCAGTTCATCGTCGCAATCAGTAACCCGTTTTACGTGCCTTTTCGAGGAATTGTCGCGAGTCCGAGCACAGACAGTGGTCACACCTTGCTCCTTCCGATAGTTGTAGCGATAATCGCCTACGCGCTGCTACATCTGGCTATCAACGGACTACTGCGGATGTTCGCGCATCGAAAGACAGAGATTTAGTTATCAGATCCCGGGCTCCGCACAACGCTCGCCATGTGAACCCCGCCAGGCCGGGAACGGAGCAACGGTAGCAACGGCAGCGTGTGTTGCGGGAAAGTCCGGGGTCTGGCCAGTTCACTACTCACTTCAAAACAAACGACACAAATGGCCTATCAAGTAATCGCTCGCAAATGGCGTCCGCAAACGTTCGACGAAGTAACAGGCCAGGAACCAATCACGCGGACGCTCCGCAACGCCATCGAGCATCAGCGGTTGCACCACGCCTATCTTTTCTCGGGCGCGCGCGGCGTTGGTAAAACAACGAGCGCCCGGCTGCTGGCGAAAGCGCTCAACTGTCACAAAGCAAAAGAACCGACACCGACGCCGTGCCGTTCAGACGATCCGGATCAGTGTCCGTCGTGTCGTGAGATCACTGAAAGTCGATCGATCGACGTGCAGGAGATCGACGCTGCGTCAAACACGGGCGTCGACAACGTGCGCGACGCGATCATCGCGAGCGTCGGCATCGCACCCGCGCGCGATCGTTACAAAGTCTTCATCATCGACGAAGTTCACATGCTCTCCGGCGCCGCATTCAACGCGCTCTTGAAGACGCTGGAAGAGCCGCCGCCACGCGTGGTTTTCATCATGGCCACGACTGAGCGTCACAAAGTTCCCGAAACAATCCTTTCGCGCTGCCAGCAGTTTGAATTTCGCACGATCGCCACCGCGAAGATCCTCGAACGTCTCAAATTAATCGCGAAGTCGGAAAAGATCTCGATCCCTGACGACGCGCTGCGGGAGATCGCGCGCACCGGCGAGGGTTCGATGCGCGACGCACAGTCTGCACTGGACCAGGTGATCAGTTTCGCTGGGGACAAGATCAAGAAAGAAGACGTGGAGCTGGCGCTCGGCGTCGCGGGCGCCGACATTCTCAAACGCATCATCGACAGCATCGACACAAACAAGCCGGCCGAGGCGATCGCGGCTGTGGACGACATCGTGATGCGTGGTCACGACCTGCGAAACTTCTGTCGGGATCTGCTCGCGCACTTCCGCGACTTGCTGGTGACGAAAGTTTCGGGCAACGAAGAGTTGTTGGAATCGGCGGTGTGTGAGCCGGCAGAGTTGCAGCGACAGGCGGCGTTGTTTTCCGAGTCCGATCTGGTGCGCTTCTTTCACTCGCTCGCCGAGACTGAAACTAAGCTGCGCGCCGCAACTCAGCCGCGCTACCAGCTCGAGATCGGAATCGTCAAACTGATGGAGCTGCGCGGCGTCGAGAGTATCAACGAGATTCTTCAGCGACTTGCCGCACTCGAAACAAACGCGGGTAGCGAACCAACTTCAACTACGAGAACGCCGTCAGGATCGAGCGGAGGCCCCAGTAAAACTACTCCTGAGCGTCCGACTTCTCGTTCAGCAGGATCTTCGTTTACTGCCGCCACCGCAGTCTCACCCGCACTCGAAAAACCAGTCGAAGAAAAACTCGAAGCCACTGCGCCGCCGACCGAGCTCTCGACGATCGAGAGAGTCAAGAGTGTTTTAGAACGTCAGAGAAAGATGCTGCTGATACCGGCGCTCGAAGCCGCGCTGACTGTGGTGTTCGAAGAGAGCGAGATGTGTATCGAGTTTGCGCCCGATGCGCGTCACTTCCGCGATACGCTTTCGAAAGCCGACAACAACAAGTTCGTGCGTGATGCGTGTCGTGAAGTTACCGGCAAAGACATGGGCGTGCGCATCGTCGTGAAAGATCCGACGGCTGACGGCGAGTCACTCAGTCGCCAGGACGAGGCGCGGCTGGAGAAACAGCAGCGGTGGGAGAAAGCTGCGAGTGATCCGAACATCCAGACGATGCTGAAGACCTTCCGTGGCGAGATCGTCGACGTGCGGCGCGTCGACGGCGACCGCTAAACGAACAAAACCCACGCGGCTGTCGTATGTGCTTCCACTGTGGAGGTAGCTTGAAACCATGCGCGATCCAATGTTGGCGGGAGTTTTGAGTCTGATTATTCCGGGCGTTGGTCAGCTATACAACGGCCGCATACTCGCAGGGATACTGTGGTTGATCTTGACGCCTGGTTTCTGGCTTGGGACAGGCGGCACGCTCGGGTGGGTCTGCCACATCGTCGCGGCCTACTGCGCGTACTCCTACGCTAAAGAACACCCCGTCCGCGTATAAAAACTTAACCACAGATAACACGGATTAAAAATCGGATTTCCATCCGTGTAATCTGTGGTTACGGCTTTTCTGCAGGCTTCTTCGGCGGTTTTGCTTTCGGTATATCGTCCGCGTCAATCACCGCATTTTCCAACTTCGGCGCACCCCTCAACAACGGCGGCAACTTAGTCACAGGAAGACTCACCGTCGCTATCGGATCGACACGCCTGAGAATCGCGCCGCCACGTCCCGCAACCCAAACATTCGTCCCGCCACGATACGCAATCGAAAACAACGACGTGCTCGTGATCGACGGCTGGATCTCCCACGTCTGCCCGGCATCTTTACTGTGGATGATGCTTCCCTGCTCGCCCACGACCAGCACGTCGTTCCGGCTCGCCAGCGCGACACCAAACAGATTACTGTTGAAGCCGCTTTCGAGATCTTTCCACGTCACGCCACCATCGTCCGTGCGCAGCACAATTCCACGCGCGCCGACGATATAGCCGCGCTCCGCATCAGCAAACGCGAGCGCGTACAACCACTCCTTCAAATTCTGATCGACGCGCTTCCAGTTTTCACCACCATCTTCCGTGCGCAGGATCGTGCCGCCGGAGCCGACCGCAACGCCATGCAGCGGATCGACAAACTTCACGTCCTCGAGCCAGTTGAGTGAATTCGTATGCTGGAACTGCCAGCTCACACCTTCATCCTTCGTATGCCAAACAGCTCCGCGCGCGCCCACGACCCAACCCTCGGTTGGCGACACGAACGAGACGCCAAACAAGTCTTCCGTCACAGGACTAGGAACGCGCTCCCACGTGACGCCGTTCGTGACTGAATGAAGAATCGCGCCCTTATTGCCGACCACCCAGCCGGATTTCTCCGTCACAAAGGTGACCGCATTGAGGGTTACAGTCTCTCCGGAAGGACGAATGGTCCAACTCTTCCCACCGTTGGCGGTGAAGAGAATTTTCCCACGCTCGCCGACAGCCCAGCCGTGTGAGTTGTCGATGAAAAAGATGTTGGCGAGATCGTCGCGCCCGCCTTCGGTGAGTCTTTGCCATGACAGACCGCCGTCGTCCGTGCGCACGACGAGTCCATCAGCACCGGCGGCCCAACCGAGAGATTCATCCGAGAAGTAGAGCGTGGCGAGACGTGGACCAGTGCGGACATTCACGGGCAGCCAGATGTTGCCGCCGTCACCCGTTGTCAGCACGACGCCACTCTCGCCGGCGGCCCAGCCGTGCATGTCGTCAGTAAAGAAGACTGTATGAAGATCGGTAGTGACCAGACTCTCTTTTATCGACCACGACTCACCGCCGTCTTCGGAATTCAGAATAGTGCCGCGATAGCCGACCGCAGTTGCTTTCTTTTCAGAAGTGAACGTAACGCCGGTGAGCGCGAAGTCAGTCAGTCTCTTCGACTGCTTCCAATCCGCGCCGCCGTTTGTGGTGAAGAGCAGTGTTCCGTGTGAGCCCGCAACGATTCCGTTTTTCGCGTCGGCGAAGGTGATTGAAAACAGGTGCGCGGTTGTTTGACTCGCCTGCGTCTTCCAGGTCTTGCCGCCGTCAGTCGTCGAGATGATCGAGCCGAAAGTGCCGACGGCCCAGCCGAGCAAGGGATTCTTCGGCGCGAAAGTGACACAAAACAGATGATCGCGAACACCACTCGGTCGCAAAATCCATCTATCACCGCCGTTGCTCGTCGTCAGCACAACGCCGCGCGCGCCGGTAATCACGAGGCGCGAGCGATCCTTTACGTAAAGACCGTAAAGCGTCGTGTTGGCTGGACTGGCCTGCTCTTCCCACTCAAAACCGCCGTTATCCGTCGTCAGCACAACGCCATTGGAGCCGATTGCCCAACCGTGTTTCTTGTCCGGAGCGAATTTGATGGAATTGATGGAATTGCCCTGCGGCAGAGGGTTTTGCCACTGCCAGCCACGCATAGGATCCTGGGCGCGGGCCGCAGGCGCGAGCAGACAGATTAGTAGCAGAGCAGTTTTTCTGAGCATGGGCTGATGGGGAGGGGCGATTATAATCCGCGGAGATCCGTGGTTTCAATGACGCCGAGCTGATCGACAGTATCGCGCAGGATTGATTCGTCGACGTGACCGGCGGCGGCGATGCTGCGCGCGGCGTGGTCGGCGGCTTCCTGTAATACGTGACCGGCATGACCGCGCGTCCATTCCCAGTGGACTTTATGCGCCTTCGCGGCGCGATCCAGTCGCTCCCACCACGGAAGGTTAGCCTTCCTTCGAAAACGTCCGTTCATCGTCTCAACAACATATTTCGAATCTGTGAAAATACTGACCTGGCAAGGTTGAGTTAACGACTCGAGCCCCACCGCAGCCGCGGCGATTTCGGCCTGCTGGTTCGTCGCCTTGCCTAAATACTCGCCGACCGCGCGCCAAAATCCTTTGTAGCCGAGCAATGCGACTGCCGCCGCGCGACTCGCTTCCTTTCCATTGCCAAGACTCGAGCCGTCGCAGAAAATCGCGACCTGTTTGAGCGCAGAAGTTTGTCCGTTATCGTTTGGCACAGTTGAGATTTGAACAATTGCGACGTAGCCTATCACGCAATCGAGGGAAATTGTAGAACTGCCAGAACCCAGGAGGGATAAATACGATGAGGCCTCAGGAACAACGTTCCATTTCGGAAGTGGATCGCATCCGGGATCAGTTTCGACGCGCATTTGAAGGTGAAGCATGGCATGGACCATCAGTGCTGGCGTTGCTGGATGGAGTTACAGCGCAGCAGGCTGCGGCGCATCCGATTCCCGGCGCGCACTCGATCTGGGAGCTGACCATGCACATCGCTGCGTGGGAACGCGCGTGCCTCCGTCGACTGCACAGCGATCCAGCCCAACTCAGCGACGCCGAAGATTGGGAGCCAATCAACGACACTAGTGAGGCAGCGTGGGAGGCGACGAAACAGCAGTTGATCGACAATCATCGCGAGCTGCTGGACGCGATTGCGAGTGTTGATGACGCGCGATTGAATGAGCCAATCATGACGCATCCCGATATACCGTTTTCGAGTGTTTACGTAACGCTGCACGGCGGTGTGCAGCACGATCTTTATCATGCAGGGCAGATAGCAATGTTGAAAAAGGCTTTGGTGAATTTATGAGTGGACTATCACTTAAAGAATGTGTGCCGTGTCGCGGTGGCGTTCCGCCACTGACGGCAGAAGAGATTGCGAAGCTCCTGCCGGAGTTGGATGGTTGGGAGGTTGTTAACAATCACCATTTGAAGAAGAGTTATCGATTTTCAAACTTTCGCGAGTCGCAGGAATTTGTGAACCGCGTCGGTGATCTGGCCGAGGAGCAGGGACATCATCCGGACATTTGCTTCGGGTGGGGAAACGCGGAGATCTCGATCTGGACGCACAAGATCGATGGTCTAACTGAAAGCGATTTTATTTTAGCTGCTAAGATCGATAAGCTCTAATCCGTGCCTTTGATCGGTGTTATCCGTGGTTATAGATCTGCTCGATTTCATCAACCATCCGTGTAAGGCTGAATTTTGCTGCAGCGGATTGCGCGGATTGGGTGGCGATGGCGCGTCGCTTCTCGGGATCGGAAAGGAGATTTATCACGGATCCGGCGATGCGCTCTACTTCGCCGATCGGGACTAATATTCCGGTCCGCTGATCTTCAATAACTTCGCGTGCGCCTTCGGTTGCAGTGGCGACTACGGCAGTTTCAGCCGCCATCGCTTCGACGATCGCCAATCCGAACGACTCAGTCTCAGACGCCGACACAAACACATCCATCGCACATAACAATTTCTCCGCGTCGTCTAACCAGCCGAGAAAATAAAAACGGTCGCCCAAGCCTGATTCGTTCACTAAAGCTTCAAGTTGCTTGCGCACTTCGCCGGAAGCTGATGTATCTAGCCCGGCAAGTACAAACTGCGTCTCCGGAAAACGCGCAGCAACGATCGCCGACGCGCGAATGAAGTCGTCGTGACGCTTCAACGTCCTTAACTCACCGATACTCCCAACCAGCAAACAATCACCCGGCAATCCCATGCTGCGCAGAAACTGCGCGCGATCGAAAGTCGCACGCGCACGACTAAACCGATCGACATCAATCCCGTTCGGGATCACCGCAATCTGCTTTTCATCGACAACGCCGGAAGCGCGCAACTCGTGGGCGACGGCATTGGACACTGCAATCACGCGCGTTGCTCGCGCGAGCGTGTGACGATGCAGTCGATTGAGTTGAAACAAAACATGACGCGTGAGGATGAACTTCGTTTTCGAATTACGGCGCGCGGCGTACGACGCGAGCGAGTAATCACGCGCCATGTGCGCATGCACGATCTCGATTCCATTGCGCCGCACAAACCTGTCGAGCACATGCGCGCTCCGCACGTCGAGAGCGTTTCGCAGCGGCAAATTCAAGATTCGATCTGGAGGCAAGTGCAAGTGTCGCGGTATCGGCGAATGCGGACGCACTGCGACATACACCTCGTGTCCTCGATCAACAAGTGCATTGGTGAGATCGGCAAGATAACGCTCGCCGCCGCCGAAAGACGAAGCTGAACTGATCTGGAGGATCTTCAATCTGAATGTCCGTACGAAAGCCATCCACAGATTACACAGATTTCCGACTTTCATCTGTGTAATCTGCGTAATCTGTGGATGGCATATCTCTTGCCAACTGCGATCTCAAATAGAACTGTCTGTTGGAGGATTGTATGGCCAAGGCAACATTAGTAACAGCCCTTTTTAAGAGCAAAATAGCCGCCGAGTCGGCCGTCGATGCGCTCATGAAGCGCGGCTTCAACCGCGACGACATCAGCGTACTCATGTCCGACGCCACTCGATCCAAGGAGTTTGCTCTGCAAACACGC
>Ga0207711_10004404_pt1 | contig 12002 bp, 6 predicted proteins | sample KBSS34metaG_FD_184401 | JGI IMG/M metagenome (GOLD analysis project Ga0207711, IMG submission 184401) | Switchgrass rhizosphere microbial communities from Kellogg Biological Station, Michigan, USA - KBS S3-4 metaG (SPAdes) (version 2) | ecosystem: Host-associated > Plants > Roots > Rhizosphere >...
TGGGTCAGCACGTGATCCGGGCGGAAGCCGAGCTCGAGCGCGCGCAGGTTGGCCATCGTGCGCAGCATCAGACCGGCGCCGGCGAGCAACACCAGTGCGGCGGCCACTTGAAGTACCACGAGTGCGTCACGCGTCAGACCGGCGCGGCCGCCGACCGACGCGCGTCCTCCTTGCTGGATCGCATCGCGCAAAGACGCGCGCGCCGCCTGCAGGGCAGGGACCAGCCCGAACACGACGCCGGTGGCCACCGAGACGACGAACGTGAACGCCAGCAGTCGCAGATCCAGGACCGAGGTCGTCTGCGCCGGGAAGCCGCGCGGCGTCAGTTGGGCCATCACGGAAACGCCTGCCGGCGCGAGCACCAGCCCCAGCGCGCCGCCCAGCAGCGAGAACAAGGTCGCCTCGATCACCATCTGGCGCACCAGACGGCGACGCGTGGCACCGAGCGCGGCGCGGACCGCGAGCTCGTTGCGGCGGCCGGCGGCGCGGGAGAGCAGCAGACTCGCGAGGTTCGCGCAGGCAATCAGCAGCACCGCGGCCGCCGCGGCCATCAGCACCAGCAGCTGCATCCGCGTGTCGCCAAGCAGCTCCTCGTCGATCGGCACCAGCACCGACGTCACGTGCCGTCCTGGCTCCGGATATTCCTGCCGCTGCATTTCGTCGACGCGGCGCATGTCGTCCCTCGCGGCGGCGAGACTGACCCCGGGCGCCAGCCGGCCGACGACGTTTAGATAGTGTGACGTGCGTAACGCCGCGGCCGCCGGCGAGAAGGCCATCGGGATCCAGTAGTCGACCTCGCGGTTGCGGAACACGAAATCGCGCGGCATCACGCCGATGATCTCGTAGCGGTTGCCGTTCATCAGAATGGGCGAGCCGATCGCCGCGGGTTGGCCGCCGAATCGCCGCTGCCAGAGGCCGTGGCTGATGACCGCCACCTGGACGTTCGATCGGTCTTCGGCCTCGGTGAACGCCCGGCCGAGGACTGGGTTCACGCCAAGAACCGTGAAGAACTGCGGCGTCACCGCCCGGCCGATCACCTGCTCGGGTACGCCGCCGCCGGTCAGGTTCGACGTGACGCCGCGCGTGGCCGCGATCGCGACGAACGACCGATTCAGCCGCGTCCAGTCGGTGTAGCTGCCTGGCGCCGGCGTGTTCCGCGAGAACCCGGCCTCGTGCGCGTCTTCCCACACCATGACGATGCGATCGGGATTCGTATAGGGCAGCGCGCGGATGAGCAGGGCGTCGACCGTTGAGAAGATCGCGGTGTTGGCGCCGATGCCGAGCCCGAGCGTGAGAATCGCGACCGCCGCAAAGCCGGGCGACTTGCGGAGCAGACGAAGGCTGTAGCGGAGGTCGCTCATGGACTGTTTGACGTGTGACGATCGGAAAGGGTTTACCGGATCGCCGCCGTCCAGTTCGTCACGACGACGATCGACGACAGTACGACATCCTCGTCCTGCGCGGCCGCGCGGGCGACGAGCAGACGCTGACCATCCGACGAGATATCGAAGTTCGCGTAGGGATGAACCCCGCCGCCACCCGGAAAGGCCAGTGAGGTGCGCGTTTCGAGCAGTGGCTTCGCAGCGGCCTGCTCGAACGTCGCGGGCGACGATTGGTAATCGACCACCATCAGGGATCTCGGGCTCAGATAGAACAGCTCATGTCCGTCGCGGCGCCAGATCGGGAATATGCCGCCTTCATTCGAGACCTGCCATTTGCCGCCGCCTGAGGGAAACGCGCGAACATACACCTCGTATCGCCCCGTCTCGTTCGACATGTAGGCGATGAACCGGCCGTCCGGTGAGATGCGGCCTTCGTTTTCACCGAACGGTGTCTGCAGCCACGGCGTGGCGCGCCTGGCGCCCGATAGCGAGAGAGTCCACAGGTCGTGAATGGTTTTCGAGTCGAGCACCTGGAAAACAATGGTGCCATCGGGCGACCAATGCACGGGACGATTTCCACCCGCAGACTCGTACAGCAGTTCCTCAGCGCCGGAATTGTCCGCCCGCTTGCGGTACAGGCCCCATTTGCCCGCGCGCCGCGACGCAAAAACGATCTCGGATCCATCCGGCGACCAGACGGGCGACGAATTGTCCTGGGCGCCATCGAATGTCAGTCGCGACGTCGTGCCGCGTGTCGTGTCGGTGAGCCAGATGTCGCCACCGTCGTTGTCGTGGTGGTGGGCGGCAATACGCTTCCCGTCAGGTGAAAGCGCCACACCCCGATAGTTTGCCTCTTGGCCGAACGACTGAATCAGCTTGCCCTCCCGATTCAGCAGCATCATGCGAAGGCCAGGCGCTGCGGCGCTGCCCATGCCGTACGAAAGGACGCCGTTGTTGGACACCGAGAACGAAACGAAGCCCGCCACCGCCGCCGATTCGACGCGCTCTGCAATCGGAAACGGATCGCCGCCGACCGCAAGCGTTTTCGCATCGAACGCCTGCGCCAGCAGCGTGCCCTGGCGCACGAAGAGCAGATAACCCGGCGCCGCGTAGACGGCGCCCGTATCCGCTCCGAGGAGGCGGGTCATTTCACCGGTATCGAGCGAGGCTGCGAAAATCGCGTATGCGCCGTCGTTGGTGATGTTGGTGACAAACAGGACGTGGTGTCCGTCGGGAAGGAAGGACGGAAATAGCTCGCCGGCCTGCCCTTCCGGCAGCTTCCAGGCGGGCGACGGTCGGCCACCGGCGGATGAGACGCGGTACAGGGGCTGGCCGGGACCGTTACTGAACACGATGACGCCGTCGCGGTTCCACGCACCGCCGCGTCCGACGATCGTGGTGCCGCTGAATTCGCAGAGCGTCACAGGCGGGCCGCCGCTGGCGGCGACTTTCATCAGCTTGCCGCGAGTGGAGTAGCCGAGGGTCCGGCTATCCGGCGACCAGAAGGGATACGCCGCATCGTCGGTGCCTGGCAGGGGCTGAGCGCTGAGCGAGTCGATCGATCGGATCCACAACAGCGTCTTGCCGCTGGCGTCCCTTGCCGTGAACGCGAGCTTCGAGCCATCCGGCGAAATGGCGGCTGTCGCACCGGGGCGTCCGCCGTTGGCGAATGACGTTTTTTCCGGCGCCGTGACCAAGAAGCGCGCGACGGTCGGGGCAGGACGCGATCGGTACCACGCGGTGCCGACTCCGAGCGCCGCCAGCAGGCCGAGGACTGCGATGGCTTGCCACGCGCGGAGTACGATCGTACTCTGCGGCGCGGCCGGGCGCAGGGGTTCCGACACGATGGCTGGCGCAGCAGGCTCGTCGAGCAGGAAGCGGACGACGGCGAAGTCGGGGATACGGGCTTTGCGATCCTTGGCGAGACAACGCTTCACGATCGTGCGCACGTGTGGCGTGACGTCGGCGGGAAACGCATTCCAGTTGGGCTCGCCGCGCAGAATCGCCGCGAGCGTGTCCGACACATCTTCGCCATCGAACGCGCGCTTCCCCGTCAGCATCTCGAACAGGACGCAGCCGAACGCCCAGACGTCGCTGCGTTTGTCGGCCGCGCGCCCCTTTGCCTGCTCCGGGCTCATATAGGCCGCGGTGCCGAGAATCACGCCCGCCTGCGTTGCCGCGAACGTGAGCGTGGGGGAGTGGGTCAACGCACCCGGCCCACTTGACCCACCCGACTCCGCGTCCATCTTCGCGAGCCCGAAGTCGAGCACCTTCACTTGCCCATCGTGCGTGAGCATGATGTTGGCGGGTTTCAGATCGCGATGGATGATCCCCTTCTCGTGCGCGGCTTCGAGCGCATCGACGATTTGGCGCGCGATTGTCAGCGTCTCGCGAACCTCGAGTCCCGAAGCGCCCGCTCCTGTGAGGCGCTCGGCAAGCGACTCGCCATCGATGAATTCGAGGACCAGGAATCGAGTGGCGCCGGCGTCCTCGAGGCCGTGAATACCACCGATGTGCGGATGATTGAGCGCGGCAAGCAGCTGCGCCTCGCGCTGGAATCGCGCCAGTCGCTCCGGATCCTGCGCGAAGCTCTCGGGCAGGATCTTGATCGCGACCTCGCGCCCGAGTTTCGTGTCGCGCGCGCGATAGACCTCGCCCATACCGCCCGCGCCAAGCGGCGACGCAATCTCGTACCAGCCGAGCACAGTACCGGCGCCGAGCCCCATGGACTTGTCTGAGACGCGGTATTCTAGCGCGCTTAGCAGTCAGACTTCAGACTTCAGTCTTCCTACTTCAAGCTTGCCAGTAACTTCCGAGCCTTGTCCTTGAACTCGCGATCCTCCGGCGTCCATTGTGGGTCGAGCGGCGCGTCGAGAACCTTCTGCAGTTCGAGGCGTGCGTCAGCCGTCCGGTTATCGTCGATGAACAGCTCGGCGAGAAAGAAGTGCGAGGCGGTGCTGTTGTCGTTGTACTTCAGCGACTCGCGCAGGTGCTGCTCTGAAAGCTTGTGGCTGCCTCCGGAGATACTCGGAACCTTGAAGTACCACCGTCCCAGCGCGCGATCCGCGGATCCCTGCTGAAACGCGGGGTCGAGGCGCAGCACGGTGAGCAGCTCGTCCTTGATTGGCTTGCGATACTTGATGCCCTGCCGGAGACCAAACGATTCGGCGAGCGCCCCCATGTTGGCGGCCACCCAGAAATGGCCCTCGGGGCGATTGGGCTGCAGTGCGATCGCCTGGCGTCCTCCCTCGATGCCTCCCTCGAACAACTTCCGGCGCTCGCTCTCCGGCGCGTGGCCGCCGAGCCAGTAATCGGCGCGCGCGAGCTTCCACGCAGCCTCGAAGGCGCCGGGGCCACCTCCGGCCAAGTTCGCTTTCCAGATCTCGGCCGCCCGACGCGCGCTCGCGAGGTTCGAACGCTCTGCGTACAACTGATCGGGGTCGCCCGACTGGGCCGCGAGAACGGAGATATAGAATAGGACGATGCAGGACCTGATCAGGCAGCTGCTCGCGGATCTCGGCGAGGATCCGAGCCGAGAGGGCCTCGTGGATACTCCCAAGCGGGTCGAAAAAGCGTACAAGTTTTTGACCAGCGGCTACGATGCCGACATCGATCGCGTCCTGAACAACGCGCTCTTCACCGTCGATTATAGCGAGATGGTGATCGTGAAGGACATCGACTTCTACAGCCTCTGCGAGCATCACCTGCTGCCGTTCTTCGGCAAGTGCCACGTCGCCTACATCCCCAGCACCAAGGTCATCGGTTTGAGCAAGATTCCGCGGCTGGTGGACGTGTTCGCGCGCCGCTTGCAGGTGCAGGAGCGGCTGACCAATCAGATCGCCGACACGATCCGCGACAAGATCGCGCCGCTCGGCGTCGCCATCGTCATCGAAGCGACGCACCTCTGCATGTCGATGCGCGGCGTCGAGAAACAGAATTCGTTCGCCGTCACCAGCGCCATGCACGGCGCCTTCCGCGACAACGCGCGGACGCGCATGGAGTTTCTGGAGCTGATCAAGCTGCGGAGTGCGGTGCCTGGGCTGCGCGAGCCCGCGGGCTACGCCTGCGTCGGGGAAGAGTAGCGGGGCTGGAGGGGCAGGACAGGCAGGACACCTGTCCTGCCGTCCGGCCCGTCCTGCCTATCTCGCCCGTCGTGCCTAGAACTTCAACGCCGCGCGCAACACAATGGTCCGTGGCACGAGGATCTGCGTCGGCGACAGGAACTGCTGAAGAGTCTGGCGCGTGCCTGTCGTCGGATCTGTAAACGCGGTTGCCGGAGTCAGCGTGCGAACGCCCCAGGTTGTGTCGGCGTTCATCAGGTTATCGAAGTCGATCGTGGCCTCAAAGCTGCGGTTGTTCGCTAGCTTGAACAACTTTCCAAGCCGCAGATCGATCACCGTGAGTGGATCGAGCCTCGTGTTCCCCAGCGGTTCGAGGTTGATGGTCTCGGCGGAGCCGATCGCGAGGGAACGGCTGATCTGGCGCGTCACGGGCCCTCCACTTCCCGACCGAACGTTGCCGCTGACGATGACGTCGTGCCACGGCAGGATGTACATGCCCGACAGCTTGAAACCAACTGGGTGGTCGGCGTTATTCGCGGCGGTGATGTTGCCGTCCGCGTTGATCAGCAGGTTTGGCGAGGTGTCGACACTGGAATGATCCTGCCGGTTCTTAGAAAAACCAATTCCCGCCAGCATTTGCCAGCGATCTGAAAACCGCTTTGTGCCGGAGATTTCGAGACCCTTGAAGCTTTGCAGGACGGCCCGATCGTTGGTGATCAGTCTGCGGTTCGCGGCGGAGATCCGCTGGAAGAAGCCGTAGCTGCCGTCATCGGTCGTTCCAACCGTCCCGTCGATCCCCGGATCGACCGCGGAGGTCAGCGTCGTCGCGTACGCGATGTCGGGGTTGGCCGATACTTGCAGGTTTCTCTCCCGACGATACGTGTACCCCACACTCAGCTTGAAATTGGCCATCAGCTCGTGGTCGACACTGAAGCTGAACTCGTCGGTGAACGGGCGGCTGAAATTCGGGTCGATGGACGTGGTCGTGCCCGACGTCAGGACGCCTGCGCCGGTTTGCTCGCCGGGCTGGAACTTGAGGTCGCCGTTGGCGTCGTTCCACGTGTAGGTGGTGAAATAGTTGGCGTTCGGGTTGACGTTGCTGACGCCGCCGCCGCCGGTCGATAAGACGTAGTAGTAGCGGCCATACGATGCCTTGGCGGCTGTCTTTCCGTCACCAGTGAGATCATAGATCGCACTGACGCGCGGGCCGCCGGTGCGCCAGTTCACGATGTTCCGCACCTCAGAAAAGCTGCGCTGCAGGGTCGGATAGAACACGCTTGCAGGGCTGCTCTGCTCCGGCAGGTAACCCTCGAGCCTCTCCCACCGCAAGCCGGCGGTCAGGGTCAGCCGTTTGACGCTGTAACTTTCCTGTCCGAAGATCGCCAGGACGTCGAGCGCCGAGAGGTCGATGAGCGGCGTGGCGTAAATCTCGACGCTCACCGAGCGTGGCGTCAACGTGCTGTTGTAGAACGTGCGCACGTCGTCGACGCGGGTGTTTTTGTTCCGGGTGACCGCGTGCGAGTTGTCGAAGCCGAACCGCAGCTCGTGCCGGCCGCCGAGCGCTCGATCGATGTAGTACTGACCGGTAGCGTTCGACTGGTAACGATCGCGGTTCCGCACGGTGTCGGTCGGGAAGTTGCCGTAGACGATGCCGGTCGCGTTGTCGGTGGCCGACTGCTGGTTGCCACCGTTCTGGTAAGTGGGGAAGAGAATCTTGTTCAACCCCAGCCGGGCATCGAGGAAGAAGTTCTTGCCGAGTACCGTATTCCACTGGCCCTGCAACAGGTCGAACATGTCTTCTTCATCGCTCGTGGAGTCGATGACGGTGATCGACGCGTTGTTCAACAGCCGGTTCGGCTTGCTGTAGCGCTGGCGCGAGTAGAAGCCGGTGAGTCGGTTGTTTTGATTAATCTGCCAGGTGAGGTTTCCGAGTCCCGACGTGATATTCGTTTGGTCGAGCACGGTCTGCGAGGCCTGCACGGGTACGTTCTGGTGCACGCGCCAATCGCGGAACGATCCGAAGAATCGCAGCTTGTTCTTGATCAGTGGTCCGCCCGCGGTGATGTTGACGTCCGACACGAAATCGGACGTGTTGCCGTCTTGACGGAAGCCGTACTTCTGAAGATTCGGATTGTGATCGTTGCGCGCTTGCAGCGAGTCACCGGTCCACGTGAAGGTGCCGCTGCCATTCCAGACATTGCCCCCGGTTTTCGTGACCATGTTCAGGAACACGCCCGAGGTCGGCACGGTGATGTCGTGCGATCCGGTCGATACCTGAATGCTGTCGAACGCGTCGGTGTCGTAGTAGAAGCCCGCAGCGCCGATCGCCGCCGGATCCCCGACGTTGACGCCGTTCAGGAACGACGTGTTTTGCGCGCTGGTGGTGCCGCGCGCGCTGAACGTACCTTGAAGACCGCCTGAAGTGCCACCAACGTCCGGCCGGCTGATCACGAGCCCCGGAACCTTCGATTCGACCAGGGCCCAGATGTCCCGCCCCCCGGGCGTGCCTTGAATCAGCTGTTCGCTAAGAGTGACGCTGACGTTGGCACTCGTCGTATCCACGGCTGGCGACGCGCTGGTCACGGTGATCGACTCGGCGATGCTTGCGACCTTCATCGAGAAGTCGATCGGCGTGGTCTGGCCGACGAGCACGCTGATGTTTTCGCGGTTGATCGTCTGGAACCCTGTCAGCTCCATCTTCACGATGTACGTGCCGGGAACGAGGGAAGGAAAGCGGAAAACGCCTCCGGCATCGGTGACGCCCGTCATCGATCCGGCGACGAGAACGGGGCTCGTGATCGTCACGGTGACGCCGGGCACGACGGCGCCCTGCTCGTCCACAGCGCGTACCAGAATGCTTCCCGTTTGCACCTGGGCAGCGGCGGGCGCAGCAACCGTGAGCGCGATCGACACCACTAAGAACCTCAAGATCCGACTCATGCAGTTCCTCCAGAAAGGAAATGGGGTTTCGTGGCGTCGTCGGGCAGGTCCCTCGGCCGACCAGACTCTACCAAACGTCCGACCGCGTGCCACGGCGATTTTGAGCTTCGCTGAGACGTTTGACCGATTGTTCGAAAAGTTGGATGCAGATTGTCCGGCCATGTGACTCCATAGGACACGTCCTCTCGATATACTGACGTCCTTATGAAGGCATTGATGGCATTCGTCCTCGCGCTGTTCGCGTCAGCGGCGCTGATCGTCCACGCCGCAGGCGGTTTGACTATCGATCAGCTCATCGACATCCGACATCCATCCTCGCCCATGTGGTCGCCGGATGGCCGGCACGTCGCGTTCGTGTGGGAGCGCGCCGGCGTCGCGAAGATTTACGTCGCTGATGCCGCCATAAGCGGCGCTTTGGCCGCGGCTCCGCGAGAACTCGGTGCCGCCGGCACTCAGTTGAACGGCGCGTTCTGGAGCACGGACGGCGGCGCGCTCATGGTCGCGAAGAACGGCGATCTCTGGCGGGTGCCGATCGACGGCAGTGCCGCGTCCGCGGTGTGGACGACTCCGGCAGCGGAGACCTCGATTGTGCCATCGCCGGACGGATCGCGCGTCGCGTTCGTCCGTTCAACCGACACCGCGAGTGTGGCGACGAGCGCTCCCGCTGGCCGAGGTGGTCGCGGCGGGCGTGGCGTCGGCGGCGACCTGTGGGTACGTGCGCTGTCGGATGGACGTGAAACGCGCGTCGCCAGCGAATCGGGCGGGATCGGCGGCATCAGCTGGTCGCCCGATGGCGCGCATCTCGTTTTTACCGTCGGCGCCGGCGCAATCCGTCACGAGCAGACTCCGGACTACTCCGGATCGAAAATCATTTACACCATCACCGAAAACGTTCCGGGGCGCACGCATGTCGTCGCATCGACGGGCGGCGATTCAACGGAGCTGACGGCGGCGAGTGGCGCCGGGTTCGGCGGACGGCGCTGGCTCGACCCGCGCCACTTCCTCGTCGATCGCACATCGCCCGACTTCAAGCGGCGAACGACCACGCTCATCGACATCACCGGAGGGCCGGCACGGACGATCAACGAAGACGTCGAGGAGAAGTTCTGGAGCATCACAGGCGATGCCGGCGCCAATGGGCAGCCGTCGCCGGACGGCAAGTGGATCGCGTTCGTAAGCGCCCGCGACGGCTGGGATCACGTCTACGTCGTGCCCACCGGCGGCGGGCCGGCGATTCAGATCACAAAGGGGAAGTTCGAAGCGTGGCGGCCTCAATGGTCGCCCGATGGCACCCGCCTGGCGTTCGACGCGAACGCCGAGAACAACTACGGCAACCGGCAGCTCTACGTGGCGGCGATCAACGGCGATCCCGCACACGCCACCATTACACCGGTCACCAGCGGTCGCGGCACGAACATCGCGCCAGTCTGGTCGCCGGACGGCACGCGCCTCGTGTACCAGCACACGGACCCGCGCAATTCTGCGGATCTGTATGTCGTCGACGTACGCGGCGCGGCGGTTTCCCGCCTTCGCTCGGGCGAGGATCCCCAGAGCTCCGGCGAGACTCGCCGAAGCGCCAACGGCACGGAGGCGGCGGCGCCGCGTGGCACACCGGTTCGACTGACCGACTCCATGCCGGCGTCGATCGATCGGTCGGCGTTGGTCGAGCCCGAAATGGTGCACTACGCCGGTCCTGACGGACAGCAGGTGCCGGCGTGGCTGTTCGTGCCGAAGAATCTCGATCGCACGAAAAAACATCCGGCGGTCGTCTGGATCCATGGCGACGGCGTGAACCAGAACTACGACGGCTGGCACGTCCAGCGGAATTACGCCGTCTATTACAGCTTCCACCAGTACCTTCTGCAAAAGGGCTACGTCGTGATCGCGCCGGACTATCGCGGCAGCATCGGCTATGGCAAGGCCTGGCGCGAGGCCGTTCACATGGACGTGGGAGGCAAGGACGCGAAGGACGCGTGGATGGCGGCCAACTATCTCAAGACCTTGAACTATGTCGACAGCGATCGGCTGGGTGTCTGGGGGCTGAGCTATGGCGGCTTCTTCACGCTGATTGCCGCGACCGACCAGCCGAGGCTGTATCGAGCGGCGGTCGATGTGGCGGGCGTTGCGGACTACGCGATGTATTACGAGGATCCGTACCATGGCGGTTGGACGGCGAGCCGCATCGGCACGCCGGAGGAACACCCGCAGGTCTATGCGCAGGCGTCGCCGCTGTCGCATGTCGACCGTCTCGAGCGGCCGTTGCTCGTCCTGCACGGGACATCCGACGTGAACGTGCCGTATCTGCATTCGGTCCGGTTGATTGACGAGCTATTGAAGAAAGGCAAAGGTGATCTCGTGTCGTTCATGACCTATCCGGGCGAGTTCCACTACTTCACGCGGGAGCACGTGCTTCGTGATGCCTGGCACCGGGTGGACGACTTCTTCGAGAAACACCTGAAACCGTAGACAGGAAGGCTGGTGGGGCAGAAGGGCAGGAACAACGTCGCGTCCAGCTGTTCCAGCCCATCCGGCCCGTCCTGACCATTCCGCCACGTATACTGATGCGATGCGAGCGATCGTCGTAGCGCTGCTCGTCACCGTGCCGCTCTCCGCGCAAACGCGAAAACCGCCGGCGCGGAAGCCGGCGCCTCCGGCCGTCCCGATGATGAAAGTCGTGCCAGAGGTGACCTGTCCCACTCCTCTCGGTGTCGGACTCAAGACCAAGGTCAGCTACTGCGAGGTCATGGCCGGCCGGGATCCCGCCGGCGGGGTCCTCGTCCCGATCCCGCCGCACAAGGGACCGGCGATGCTCTCCTTCGATCTGCACAACCTGCATCTCTATTCAGAAGAACAGGTGAAGGCCAAACGCGGGTTCGCCCGGTACACCGCCACGATTGGCGTGCTGGCGATGGACAACACGCTGATTAGCCGGGCGGTCGTCGAGAGCGAGTTTCGAACGGCGGCCGATCTGGTCGAACGCGTGGGCGGCGGCGCGGGTCCTGGCGGCGCCAAGGCGGTCGCGCCAACAGGGACCGAGTCGATCGTGATCCCAATCCCCGAGGGCGAAGAGCAGGTGAGCCTGCTCGGCGAGAAGCTGATGGTCGATCGAATCGATGGCTCGGCCTCCTACACCCAGGCCGGCCGGCCGATTGCGGTCGTGAGCAACTTCGCGCTCGAGTACAGGCCGGGTCCGCCGCCGCGCAAGAAAACCAGGTAAGGCCTGCTACGCCGAAGCGCGACGCGCGGAGGCGGGTCGGACGCGGTACTGTAGCGCAGCCCTCCGGGCTGCCTGGAGATGTCGATGCGCACGTTCCTCTCGCTGGCGTTCATGTTGCTCCCGGTGTTGGCGTTCGCGCAGGTGAAGCGATCCAATCCGCCGGCGCTGTCGAAGCCGACTGGCTACACGCATGTCGTCGAGTTCAACGGACCGGGAAAAACCATTTACATCGCCGGCCAGATCGCGCTCGACCAGGACGGCGGTGTCGTCGGCGCCGGCAACATGAAGGCGCAGGCCGAGCAGGTGTTCAAGAACCTGCAGGCGGCGCTCGACGCGGCGGGGGCGAAGTTCTCGGACGTCGTGAAGATGAACACCTACATCACCGACATGGACCAGGCGCCA
>Ga0207711_10004410_pt1 | contig 11992 bp, 14 predicted proteins | sample KBSS34metaG_FD_184401 | JGI IMG/M metagenome (GOLD analysis project Ga0207711, IMG submission 184401) | Switchgrass rhizosphere microbial communities from Kellogg Biological Station, Michigan, USA - KBS S3-4 metaG (SPAdes) (version 2) | ecosystem: Host-associated > Plants > Roots > Rhizosphere...
CTATCATAGAACATCCAGTATCTATCGCTGCCGGGTTCTGTTGGAGTTAAGTTTGCACCGGTTGTGCAAGCGGTCAGAGCAAAGATAGTTGAAATGGTGGCGAGGAATCTCTTCAGCATATAACGCCGCGAATGAGCCGCGAGCAAAAGCGCATCGCTTTTGCGAGTCGGGCACGCACTGCGTGCGGACTCGATTCGCTTGTTAGCCATTGAGACCTCTGAACTCTCGCGCGAAGTCATCGTTTGATATGCGCATAACGACAGTTTGCTCGTCGTACTTGAGAACGCGAACTGGCATCTTGGCTTTTAGCAGGACGACTGCAATTGGATAAGCAGCATAGAGCAGCAACACAAGCCAATTGGTCTGCTCTCCGGTGAGACCGGGGACTGCCAATAGTGGTAATGCGAAAAGAAGAGGAATGAAGATAAAGCCGACGAAAAGATCAACGAAGCTTTGATGGGACAAAAAGCTATGAAACCGCCCGAGCAACCGATGACGCCCGCATACCGGATATCTAACCGTTAAAAAACTGCGCGTGTAATAGAACGGGTTGAGGCCAGAGATCGTTGAGTGCTTTGACTCGGCCTGTGACCGCGCTGCTCCATTGCAGTAGGCACACGTGATAGGCCACTTCAGCTCCCGAGAACGCGCCACCGATACTGATTCCATAACCAGAGTCTCCGATTGAATGGCTAACGATGAGCACAGGGGCTGGCAAACGCGTAGCGTTTGACAGTCCCAGCAGCCAAAGGCTGCGGTTGCTGCGATTTGTTAGGAGATTTTCTCATAGCGCATTCCCGGCATATTCGATGGACGAGCTTTGAAACCTAGGTGATTGTAAAAAGGCTCTGTGCCGTCAGCCGCGAAGAGATGCACTGAAAAAACCCCCGCATCTTTGCACTGCTGCGTAATGTTGGAGACAAGGGTGCTTCCAATTTTTTTGAGCTTATATTCTGGGAGAACCATTACATCATAAATTGCGGCGTACATAACTTTGTCTGATACAGCCCTGGCAAAACCAACAAGCTTGCCATCTGAATATGCCGAAACTACGAAGGTACTATTTGAGATCGCTTTCTTAATGGTTGCAGCATCGGTGTTATAAAAAGAATTCCAGCCAGTGCTGAGAAATAGAGGCCAATAATCTTCGATACTTGGAATTTCATTTTTATAGCGGATCATGGTTTTAATTCCTAACGCCAAGTTAAAGGGCAGAACGGAGCACACGTAGTGTGCGCAGTGGTTTGCGGCGGGGCGTAAAATTTGCGAAGCAAATGCCCCGCTGCAAACTGTCCCGTTGAACGCTTGGTTAGGCATTTACCTCACCACTCTTGATAACAATTCTTGTCGCACCCTGGCTTGCCATGAGCTCCACAAACTCAATTAAAGCGTCTACTGGCGCGGTACCGAAGTCGCCAGTTAAGTACCACCATTCACCTTGATGATCTACTGGTGAAAATGAGTGAATAGCTTGGCTAATGCCGCGATGGTTCGAAGGGTTCTTGTCTTCTACGTCGAGCCATCGCGTAATCCAGCCTTCCAATTGCCGCATATTCTTGATTGGTTGGTTTACCAAAATTTGTATTGAGCTCCAGGTAAAAGGATAGACCTCGACAGTAAATTGCCCAAAGTCGAATCCTTTTGGCTCAAAGGCTGGATCAGGGTCGATTTTCACCTCGAACGGCTTTGGAACACCGTCAGATGTTGAAGACATTAGGTCGACCCGTAAATACCGATAAGGGTAAGGAATTTTCTCATTGTTGATACTAATGAGAAGCTCCCCGACTGTATTTTTGGATTCAGTTGAAACTTCTGTACGTGCGTCGATGAAGAAATCAACGTAGCGATCGCGTTCTTTCGCGAATATTTTCTCGATGCTCATGTGATGCCTAACGCTCAAAGCAGCCGGCGCGAAGCGATCGGCTGCCTTTGCTTGTTAAAAGCTTTTCGGTGTCTCATGGATAAAATAGACCCCAGTCAAAGCTAATAAAGTAAAGAACGCCGGGATTGGTAAAAGATCAAAGCCAAATATGCCCAGCGCGCCTGCGCTTAAAAGTATTGCCCCTGCAACACCAATTTTTAGGAGCAGCCGAATAAAGCCAATTTCGTCTGGATCTATATCTGCGTATTGGACGGATATTCTTTTCCACGCGCCAATCAAACCAGCGAATGAAAGAAGCGCACCCAAGCCGAAAGCACATGACCAAGGATTTCTCTGTTCGATACCGCCCAAGAGAATCCCAATGCCATCGATCAATCCCAGTACCGCAATAATAGTGATTGGAATTCCTAAAACTCTAAGAGCAATCTTTACGGGACGCTTATCTATGGCGTGAAGACTCATAGCTTTTAACTACTTAGTATGCAGACGCGTCTGCTTTTGCCAAATACACCCGACGCGTCGGTGTATCCTGGCTTTTGAGGGATAACGCAGATGAGTCGGTGTATATAGTCCATTAACACGGCCTTTTTGTTGTTCTGGAAGCCGCACCACCGCTGGGGTTGGAACCACTCTTCCTTGTTGGCTTTTAAATTAACCCGACGAATGAAAACTGTCCAGCAAGCGCCGACGAATGCATTTTTAAGCCACTGATTGACAAAGCAGGGGGAAATCTCGATGCACTGTATATAAATACAGCTAATGGAGTGGTTGTCATGGCAGAAAGTCCTTTTATGCGTCGCGTGCGCGACTGCCTGCGCCTTCGGCAAATGGCCTATGCCACCGAAAAATCCTATTGTCACTGGATTCGGTTCTTTATCCGTCAGCAGCGTATTCGTAACCCCGACGAAATGAACGCTGAGAAGCTGACGGCATTCCTCACCTATTTAGCCGTGCAGCGTCATGTATCACCGAATACTCAGAACCAAGCATTCAACGCGCTATTGTTTTTATTTCGTCACGTCCTGCAGCGGCCTCTGGACAACATTCAAGCCACTCGGGCGAAAGAACGTCGTTATGTCCCCGTCGTATTAACCACAAATGAAGTTGAGCGTGTGCTGGAACATCTACCGCAACCGTATTTGACGATGATACAAATCGCCTGGGGTGCCGGCCTGCGCAAAACTGAAATTTTACGACTCCGGGTCAAAGACATCGATTTCGAACGCAAGGAATTGACTGTTCGGCAAGGTAAAGGTGGAAAAGATCGTCGGACAGTTCTACCGCTGTGCACGCTGGGCGCATTACAGGGTTTTGTCACTCGTATTGAGCGATTACATACGCTGGACATTGCCGAAGGCTTCGGCGCGGTCGAAATGCCGTACGCACTGGCCAGAAAATATCCCGGTGAATCGCGGAGTCTAAAGTGGCAATTTGTGTTTGCAGCACCGCAACGCGGTACCGATCCTGTATCTGGCGAAATACGGCGGCATCATTTGCATCCATCCACTCTGGAAAAAGCGCTGCGGTTTGCAGTGCATAAATCGGGATTAACTAAACGCATCACCTGCCACACGTTTCGGCATACCTTCGCGACGCAATTGCTCGAGACAGGTTATGACATTCGAACAGTTCAGGAGCTGCTGGGACACAACGACGTAGCGACCACACAAATTTATACGCATGTACTGAATCGTGGTGGGCAAGGTGTTATCAGTCCGGCTGATCGATTCAAAGGCCCGTAAGCGCATTGAATGACCGCTTCTGCGCGTGGTAAATCAACCTTGGCTAAAGACTGCTTTGGCCGATTTTCTGCCGCCGATTAATTTGCTTCGACTGTTCGCTTTTCTCTAAAACTGCCGTTCGTATTACGAAGTGCAATAGTCAACTTGAACGGACTCGCAGACTTCGCGTTATGCATTCCGGCGACATGCGCCATCAACGATCTGAAATACGCAAATTGGAAAATAACCAGTAATTACAATGGATTGATCATGACATTTTTTGGGTTAAAAAATCCGAGCCGCTGACAATTTATGGGTGGAACCGTGAAAATAAGCCTTTAATTCAAGCCACTTTTGCTATCAAATTGCGAGAACACTGCCAATTAATGGGTTAAATCGACTGTCATTTTATGGGTGACCCGACAATACGTTTTTGAGTCTCTTCATCACTGGGAACGTCAAAATCCGGCACGATCAAAAAATTTCAACAAGGATGCAGGTGATATTCTGTCTTTCTCGAAATGATGACGATAGTAACTTGTCAGCCCATAAGGCGACAAAATATCCGGTAAGTGTTTCCTGAGATTTGTCCCTTGGTTGGCCGCTATGGCGTCCATGGCCAATTCCACCACATCTTCAGGGAGCGCCCTTAAATCATGTATAAAAACTGAAAGATAACTGTCGCCTTTCTTGCATTCGGTTTCGATCCAATACCCAAGATGCGAGTCCTTTTTTATCTCCACGACCAGCGCACAACGAGGTATGCCAGGCACTTTACGATAACCGTCATCCGAGCCACTCTGGATAAGGCGCCAGCTGCGCGTGGGCCATTCGCCAGTTGTGCGTGCCTCGGCATTGAGGTAGCTCCAACAAACACGCGAGCCACGCTGAATAAGTAGGCTGGGTAGCGAGGGCTGGATGAGATTAAAGTTTTCTAAATGACCTGTTGAATACAGTTCTTCCAGTGCGATAAGAAGTTGCTCAAAGCGAAGCTCTGGAGAGCGGTGTAACGTTTTTATCTGTGCCTGCGCAACATTTCCGTGCTGATGCGTTGGCTCGCCTGTAGATGCTGAGTCATCTCCCGATGAAGATGGGGCTGGATGGGGTTTTGGTGGATACACTTTGTTAGATGATTTTTTAAGTTTTTCTAACGGCTTTGCATCAATCCAATCAAAGTCATTGGTGGGTATTTCGAAAATATCGCCTTGAGCCAAAGAGTCACGCTCGTCATCGATAATAGTATTAGTGTTTGGATTGCGTACCGTTTGCGCAGGTGAATAGGGTGACGGTCCATCAACCTCTGTTGGACTTTCACTACCGTAATTGCTGTTGTAACGCTCATACAGAATTTCAGGAATGTAGCTCGGTTGATTACAGCCACCCAGCATGGTAACTAGAAATTTTTTGCGCTCTGTTTTGAGTTTATGATTTCGAATGGATTTCAGAAAGTACCCACTGATTTTCAGCTTTAATGGCGTCTCGGATGCTCGAAAAGGAATACGCGCATTGGAGAACCAGCTTCCATGTATTTGTGTAAGACCTCGATCACGCAGTGACTGGCCATAAATTGATTCGGCGCAGGCGCGTGCGTACGGATCGAAGTGAAAGATGGCGATGATACGAGCGAAAGCATCACGGATTTTAGTCTCTAGGATGACATGCCATTTCCCAGTCTCAGGGCAAATACCTGTCTGCAGGCCTGATTCAAGATCGCCAAAGTAAATTAATTTATGCACCTGCTCTGGCCATGGGCCGCCACAAAAGGCCCGAGCGATTTCTGGCTGCCCTGCATAAAACCGGGAAAATATTACTGTTCGCGGGATGATGAAGTCGGTGTCGTCTCGATGGTACTGCAGGCATCGGGACGAGGAAAAGCGCGTGTTAAGTCCACAATATTCGGAAGTATTGAGCAGCTTGTACGGTTTGTCGTTCCAGCCGTCAGGCTTAGGTAATAACGTGTTCAATTCAACTTCTTGGCATGATTCCTCAGCGTGTAGCAGCACAATATCTGTAGTGTGAGCTGGCAGGTATCCAACCAATCGGCGATTGCAAAATACGGCGCCTATCGGAATTACGGGCAACGTCCCCACATGAACGCGAGGAAGCGGGTAGAAAAATTGTGGGTCAGCGTCCTGATATTTTTTCCCGAAAATGGTCAGCAGGTCTTGGCTTTTGAGTCGATTAAGCTGGCGCTGATCGTCAAACGGTAGGCGCTGTAGCAAAACAGCGACGGAGGCCGATCGCGTACCTAAATGCGGAAGCTTAAAATCGTCAACCCATTTTACGAACCAAAGATGTTCATCCTGCGGAAACGCTGAAATCCTGATCATACGAACACTGCAATCCAGTTGCGCTTATAAATGTAAAGCGTTCCCGGATATCAGCGAGCAGACAAGTTGCAGAACAAAAAATTGTGAGCCATTTAACGCTCTGAGACGGATCTCTTTTCCTTGCGCCAAATCCAAGGAGCAACAGGGTCGGGCTGGGACCACAATCCCGCTCGTTTATTTTGGGCGATCACTTGTAATCTGAATAAGGAGGGATCTTTGGCATATTTGTCATACACCCATGCCATGCCGTTATGAACTTGCGTGTATGACGCGTCATTGCCGTGGCATTTTACGTGGGCCACTAAGCGTCCGTAGCGATCTTTGGACATAGGTCGAATTTCTGCTTGTACGTCATAACACGCGGTTGAGAGCGCTTGCTTCGCTGCTGTTCCCCACGGCTGCTTTTTTTCCGGCGCATCAATTTCAGCGAGCCGCACTTTGATCTGGGCCTCTGGACAGCGGGCAACGAGGGTATCCCCATCAGTAATGCCGACAATCCAGCACAGTAGTAAGGATGTGGGAGTGAGTGACATAACGATCCTTGTTGAATCTAATATTTAGCGCTTTGGTTTGCTGTGAGAAATTAAAGTGCTCGTGGTGGGAGTCGCAGCAAATCCAGCTCCCGTTTAATGTAAACCGTCCGCTGGACGAATTCGATACCCAGCCATATACTGTATAAAAATACAGTATATCGTTTAGAAGAGATTTTTATGGTTTGGTGTGAGCCGACCAGCGCTTAATGCCCGTAGCCGTAATTCTTTAACGCCGTCCTTCCATTCGGCTACGCTCGTTGAGCCACACAGATCTTGGTAAAACGAAAGCAGCTTCCTGCTTAAGGTGATGGGCTCTGTTAGGCGTATAAATCCTTCTCCATGAAATTTCGCGCGCAACGCCACGCTATAGGTTTTGGATAGTTCGTTTAATGCGCTTCGATAGCGCACGACCGAAGTGACTTGGGAAGCTCCAATAGGATTATTTGAGACGAAATTGCGTACTTCCGCAGTATCGAATGAGAGTTGAAATCGTTGTTGATCAATGGCTGTATCGGAACGGCATAGCAACGCATAGTGCGCGCGTTTGCCCGGTCCCCCTCGACTGGTAATCAACATATGCGGTGGGAGATCTTTAACGCTACCGTTGGCATCAAAATATCGAAGCCAAATCATAATTTCATCTGGAGATGCGTCGATTTGTTTTGGGGTGCTCTTCATTGGCGTAAATAGCACGTCAACTTCGCCATGCGGGTTAGCCGCTCTGGCTGCATGGGCTGCTAGCCCGAGGGAGTTCCCAATGCCCCAGGCGAAAGTGCCATTGCCCGCTCTCCGCTCAAGTTCCTTCCTGCGGATAATAGTCTCAAGAGGTTGGCCGGCCTCTGTTCCCATTTTGGTCCAGCAGAAAATATCTGGAATTACTTCGGCCGAGTCAGAGTGAATTTGCTTGATGCGCACACTTAGTGATTTCGACATGGCTAGACCGGCTTTGCAGTTTTGTGCATTATATATAAATGACTGCAAAAGTGCAAAATACCTGGATGGCCTGCTGTCGCGAGCTAAATGCGAAGTTAGCGGCATATAAAGGAACCCCTGATTCGCTTAAAAATGAGGCGAAAATAAGCTATTGGGCCGCTCGTCGGTATTTACTTTTGGGGGCAAAGAAGCGAACAAAAACGGCAGATCTTTTGTGCATTTTTTTTAAGATTGATTTAGTGGAAAATGCAAAAGTGCAAAACGCTCAATTGGATGAATTAACACGGTTGATTGAAAATGTTTGGGACGGCACACCATCTCACGCCGCGCTTTTGGCTCGATTGATCCGTAGTACCAGATCGTTCACAGTGGTCGAGCGGCGTTAATGTCTCTATGCAAGCTTGCGTGGATGAGGGAGAAGCTCATTGCTGACTAATGCACAGACTTTTCGAGTTCGCCTAGTTCGAGCTACGGGTCTTAGTGAGGCTGCTATATCTGCAGCGTGGCCCGACTGGTGGAGTGATGAAGTTGACGCATCACCGTCGGCCCAGGCCGAACTACGTTTTTCTCTGGCCAGAAAGTTAGGGCTTGATGCACGTTCATTGCTTGATGATGACGAGCCAAGATTTGTGTGGCGCGATGACGCTAAGTACAAAAACTTTACGGGAGAAGATGAGCGTGAGCGTCCTGCAATTTCATCATTTGGTATTTCGGTTGGTCGTCTTGTTCTGAGGGGAGTTGTCGGCGGTAGATCGCTGAAAGGTGTTTCAGCAATGGAGTTGCGGCAAAAGATTTTAGCTACGCAGCCATTCGTGCGATTACAAGATATGGTTGGACTGTTATGGGCGGTCGGTATTCCGGCGCTCCACTTGCGCGTTCATCCACTCTCTGCCAAACGAATGTGCGCTATGGCTGTATCGACAGCTGATCGGTATGCCGTTCTAATTGCAAAAGATTACCAATATCCCGCAGCCACAATTTTTCACTTGGCCCATGAGGTTGGGCACATCGCCTTGGGCCATGTTCAGGGTGAGAGTGCCCTTGTCGATATGACTGATTTAGAGGATCGCGCGACTAACCCTGATGATGAGGAGAGTGCAGCAGATCGGTACGCCTTGGAGCTTCTGACAGGAAATCCAGATTTCACTGTTCAGAAGCGTGGCCGCGGCCGCAGTGCTAAAAACCTCGCAAACGAGGTGTTAGCTCAAGGTGCGCAGAACGGGATTGAGCCCGGAACATTGGCGTTGTGTTATGGATATGCCACGGGGGATTGGGGCATTGTGCAAGCATCGATGCCCCATATTTATGGGGAGTCCGCCCCTGTATGGTCTTTTATTAATCGTGTTGCGAATAAAAATATTGACTGGACGCAGCTTAGTGATGACAACGCCAGCTTTTTACGCGCTGTAATGGGTGGCGTAATTGGCTCTTGAGGCGCTTGTTGACACTGATGTTCTTTATAAACTCACGCAATATGGCTTGCTTGCGAAGTGGTTTCAATCTGAGCCGTTGGGCGCGAATTGTTTCTGGATTCTTGCTGCCGCGCCTCACATGATAAAAAAGAAACTTAAGAAAAATCCGCCGGCTCGTGGGTTGGAATTAGCACAAGCTGAATTTACTGAAGCGGTAAGGAAGGCAATTATATTCGAGCCGTCGATGGAAGAGATACAGTTGGCGGCCGAACTGGAGCTATTGGCGCAGAAGGAAAACCTCGCGCTCGATGGTGGGGAAAGTTTGCTTTGTGCTGTTTTATTGGTCCGCGCAAAACAGCCCATTTTTACGGGTGATAAGAGAGCGTTAAATGGAATTGCTCAATTGTTAGCAAAAGGACTTTACGAAAAATTAAATAAAAATTTTGTTTGTCTTGAACAAATAATCCTGCACATGCTCGAATCAGTTCACGCTCAATTAATCCGCAATGCAATTTGTGCTGAGTCTAACGCGGAGCGGGCTATCGCAATCTGTTTCTCCTGTACCGCTACGCAATTTGACTTCGATAATTGTAGGCAAGGGCTCCTAAGCTATATCAATAATATAAACAAAGAGTCACCCAATGTTCTCGCACCAAACTGGTTGCAATGAAGGACTAAAAAGCATGTCACGTCGCATCCGTCAGATAAGGCCCACCAAAAATGCCTCAGCAATAAATTTGTGCATGCAATTGAGTCTGCTGTTGAGGTGCCTAGTAGGAACACCTGTAATTTAAATGACGTGAAATACGCGAAATCAATTCACGTTGGGATCGATGAACCTGAGGGTGCAATTCACAAATCCTTGCACGATGAATGCATATTCTTTGTCATCCGCACTCTCTTGACCAATCTGATCCAATAGTACCTGTCGAACAGCGGTACTATTAGCTCGTGCCACTTGATCCATCAGCGTACCTATGGACTCCAGCCGCTCCGTTCTACGCTCAATGAGTGGAGCTCTATTGAGGTCCAGCCTCTTTTGCGTAACCAACCCCTTATCACTAGTCGGCAGACGCATCAACATCGGTCCTACGGCCAATAAATGTTCTTCGGGGGCATCAATGTAAGGATTCAGAAGGGGCGCCGCATCATCGTGGTAATCGCCTTTCTTTGTATTACATACACTGCACGCATAAGTGAGATTCGAATAATCAAATCGCAAATCGGGGCGCTTCACCTTAGGGATAATATGCTCAACATCGCCGTAATCGACGTGAGTAATTTTGCTTTCGCAATAGGCGCATTTGTCGGCGGTCTCTTTCTGCAACAGCAACTTAATATCTCGGTCTCTATATGACGTAGCCAAACTGTCAGGTATCGCCTGACCCATGGCCACCAAATGAAGGTACCTCTTCGTCCGTCTTTGGATTTTCAAAGATATCTGATCAGACAGTTTTTGTTTTGTAAGGCGAATCATTCTTCACCCACTTGCTGCTCAGCGAGTTTGGCAATCGTTTGGGGAGCATGTTTCGATAAACCAAGCGTACCCATTTCGATACGCAGTTCTGCCAACGTTTCATTTGTAAACTCGCGATTCGAATACTTTTCAACAAGAGTTTCTAACTCACTCTCAACCCATACCGGCATTGTGAATTCAAGACCAAGGACTTCGCGAAGAATTTCGTTCGCGCTTCCAGCCATATTTACCGTATCCAACAACGAACTGTTTACTTTTCCCTGCTCGTCGTAATCGAGAACGTATACATTGGCTTTCGAAACGGAACCAACTATGAAAGGACTATGTGTAGCCACAACAAATTGTACGGAGGGGAATGCTGCAATCAGATCCGCGAGCACCCGACGCTGCAGCTCAGGATGAAGGTGATTTTCAGGCTCATCTAAAGTAACCACAAACGAAGAGCCAGAGGGCTGATACATGAACACCTGCCACGCCAAATCTATTACTGCTGCAACTCCACCGGACACAGCATCTATCGAAAATCGCCCCGTATCTGTTTCGAGAATAACTTCCGGCACACGAACTATTAACTTCCGAAACCCAAGTTTCGGAGGCAACATTTTTCGCAATACGTCTTGGAAAGATTCAAATATTGCAGCCGACTCAGCGTCCGCTTCAACAGCAATATTTCCATATCCAAAAGTGGCAAGCGCTATGAGCGTTTCTTTCATGTAGTACTGGGGGGACCATTGCGTATGTCCTCCGCTGAAGCGAGTTCGAATTAAATTAAGGTATTGGTGAAACGCATCGTTTCTTCGTCTTGGGACGGTGGGAATGCCCTGCACTTGCTGATAGCTGTAAGTAGCTCTGTGAGATGGTATGTGGAGACCTTCAACACCCTGTTGACCGGGAATATTTACATCGTACGAGGAGCCTGCATTATCTGTAGGTACCGATAGGCTTGCCGCCTCTCCTTTTGATAGCATATGGTCCCAATGTTGCGCAGCGGCCCGACCGGTGCAGCTGGCTCGCTTACTGCTAAAGATGTCTCCTCGTCTTCAATATCCCAATAGTCTGCTGAATAAAAAAGGTCCGGACTTTTTTCACGCGCTTTTGGTGTACTAATGAAGGTGCTAGCCCATCCAAAATGTCTACTAACGAGATTGAGGAGCGTCGTTTTGCCTGCGCCATTCGCGCCTGTCAAAATGGTTAACCTTGGGTGGAAATCGATATCGACGCGTCGAAACTGACGCCAGCCTTGAAGGCTCAAATTCTTAAACATTCCTTTACCCTACAGTAGGTGATTTATATTTGTTAGCGCCTTATGCGGCCTTAATCATCTTTCTAAATATACTTGAATAACGGCATACATATGCCTGAAAAGATACCAGCGCGTGGCCAACTTATGATTAAATCAAAACGATCGCGGCCATTTATGGTTTAACGTGTCCTTGATTCAGCCAGGGTAGCGCACAAATGATTTCATTAGCATTTGTCCATAATATGGTTTAAATCAATCGTTGATTAATGCTTTAACTGACAGTCACGTAAACGTTGTGGAGCTATGATTTTCGCCACTACTTCAAAAATACAGCATAAGGCTCACAAAGTTCGGCAACCAGTTCGATGCTCAACGGTGGCGCGTCAGCAGGTACACGATCTTCGACTGCTATTAATTCAAGGCAAGCTTTATCGGATTGTCCCTTGAGGTAGCGGTGACCG
>Ga0207711_10004415_pt1 | contig 11989 bp, 11 predicted proteins | sample KBSS34metaG_FD_184401 | JGI IMG/M metagenome (GOLD analysis project Ga0207711, IMG submission 184401) | Switchgrass rhizosphere microbial communities from Kellogg Biological Station, Michigan, USA - KBS S3-4 metaG (SPAdes) (version 2) | ecosystem: Host-associated > Plants > Roots > Rhizosphere...
ATATCCCTTGGATATACCCCTGATACCTGTTAGTATCTAGCTGCCCGAGAAGCACGGTACGAGGTTGTGGTTGGCCAGATTTTCCGGTGATTCTGTAGTTGACAAAGCATTAGACTTCCTGTAAGCTTAATTCATGGGACGCCATGGACTAAGCCTGATAGAAGTCGAGCAAACTTTCGGCACGGAAGAGAAGTGCTTGGCTTATGTGGCCGCTGCCCGGTGGCCTGAGGGCGTCCGTTGCCTCAAGTGCCAGTCTGATAAAGTTTCCCCCTTCAAGACGAACGAAACCACGCGGGAACGCTATTCCAAAAAGCTCCAGAAGGTGGTTGAAGTGCGCGTACCGGCCCGCCATCTCTACCAGTGCAACGCCGAAGATTGCCGCCATCAGTTCTCCGCCATCGCTGGCACTATATTCACCGATACGCATTTGCCGCTGTCCACTTGGATGAAGGCGATTGCCCTCATGGCGAACGCCAAGAAGGGCATTTCAGCGCTCCAGATGCAGCGCGATCTCGGGGTGAACTACCGCACGGCATGGCACCTTGAACACCGCATCCGTGAAGCGATGCAGAGCGAAGAAGGACTATTCGGCGGCACAGTGGAAGTCGATGCTACGTTCATCGGCGGGCGCTACGATCCGCGCCGGAAACGAGCTGCTTATGATAAGCAGGCCGTGGCGGGCGTCATGCAGCGCAAGGGCGATGCTGGACACTCCAAAGTGAAGACGTTCGTTGTTCCGCGTGAGATAGCCAAGGTCATGACGGGCGTGATCCGTGACAACGTGGCGATAGACGCCGAAGTGATGACGGACGAGCACAAGGCTTACGTGTCACTCGGCAAGAAGGGCTATAAGCACGACATAGTTTCCCACACGAAAGATGAATGGGTTCGGGGCAGCGTTCACACCCAGGGAATCGAATCGTTCTGGTCGCTATTCAAACGTGGCGTGATAGGCTCATTCCACCAAGTCAGCGTGAAGCATCTCCACCGCTACCTGAATGAGTTCTCGTTCAGGTTCAATAACCGTGAAGCCGAAGACATCTTTGCGATGATCGTCCTGCGACTGGTGATAGGAAACGTGCTGCGCTACAAGGAACTCACTGCGCCGACGTTTTCGTATGACAGCCGTGCTCCTGAAGCAGAGTAGGCAGGGATCGGCGGCCTCAAGATTCAGACCGCCACGCAATCCCCCTCGGAGTACGCGAGGCCCGGTTGCCCCATTTCTTCCTTCAAGTACCAAGAGGCACAAACTAGGGTCAACCCTTGCTTTTTTCGCTTGGCGCGCGCATACTGTAGGTCCTCGATTCTAAGTCGCCGCTGTTAGCAACGACCCTTCCTTTCGAGCAGAAAGGCAAGTCATGTTAACGGGGAAAAAATTCAAATTAGATCGGACCACCCTTGCTCTAGATGTCGTTGAAGGGCGTCGTAGAACCGTTGCCGTACCCGCCGGAGAGATCATCAAAATTGTAGACGGCCCGACTAGTAACCAAGACCGAATGGTAGACATACTCTGGCAAGGCCGCGTTCTAACGATGTTTGCCCTGGACGTGGACGCGCGTGGAACTGAAATTTCCGAATCGGAGCCCCTTAGCAAGAGCGCCCGCGCATAATGGGAGGAAGGGCGCTCTTTGCTGGGGCAAATCAGGACGGCTTCTTCGCGCGTTTCTTAGCCTTCCGCTTCGGAGTAACAGGCTTCGGCGGGGTGCTGAGTAGCTTCCCCAGGATTGCATCGAATTTAGCTTTGGCAACCTTCATCGGGCTTCCTTCGAGACGTTGGGAGTGTAGCGTTTGGGCATTAGGAATCAGACCTCATGCGGTGACGAGCTAGCCACATCAAATACATGCCAAGCGGAACGCCAGACAACAGCACTGCCAGCGCCCAGTAAGGCCGAGTTGGGTAGTCCATACAAACCCTAAAGGCGCTGTACAGAAACACCACGACCCCAATGCGTAGTTGAATCTTCGGCGTTGCGAGCTTGGGCATCTGGATTCAGTCTAGCTGACCTGATCCGACATCTGCACCGCCTGACAATTCGGGAATCATTCAAGATCCACAACATTGAACGGCCAAGATGTCGGCAAAATTGCAGCGCCCGCAACTAACAGATTCCATTATGGAAAGTCGCATCCCAAAAGGAGCATAAGCCATTCCATGGCCGTTCAATGTTGTGGATCTTGAATGATTCCCGAATTGTCAGGCGGTGCAGATGTCGGATCGGGTCAGCTATCAACTATTCGTATGGCGTGTTAATACACGTGATTCGCAAAGAGGGAACTGTTGGCGACTACATCACCATAAATAACCATCTATTTTGCTATGTACTTACAGATACTAACAATAGAAGTATGGGCTATCATTTCCACGAGCTCCTATGGAGTCCTCGTACTTTGCAAGCAGATCAAACTCCCCATTCCCCCGGGCCTTGACACCACTCGAACATTTCTGTATTGTTGAATTGCCTAGCGGAATGGAGTGAATGAACATGTCGGATCAAGCATTCGTAACCGTACTTGCCAAGTTTGAAGAGGAGCTTCGGAAGCACGAATCCGAAGTCTCACGCATCAAGAGAACAATTAACGATCTTTGTCGCATGGCTGGAAGCCCACTCCGATATGCAGATTCCGAGATTGATTCGGATGGGCGTTCTGGCGGGATCATTAGGTCGGATGAATATTACGGGCAGCCGCTCGCAACAGCGGTTCGGATGATCCTGGAACGTCGTCGCGCAGCTGGTCAAGGAGCAACGACCGTAGCGCAGCTTTATGATGATCTGATTGCTGGCGGTTATAAGTTCGACACGAAGGACGCAACCAACGCAAAGCGTGGCCTGCGGATTTCGTTAACAAAGAATCCGATCTTCCATCGCGTCCCGAATGGAAGCTACGGAATGAAGGATTGGTATCCGAACGCCAAATCCGAAAGTGATGTAGATGCGGAATGAAAAAGCCACGGGCGCTTGTGACGCTCGTGGCTTGAGCCAATTCTTTAACCCGTTGCCTAGACGGAAGGAGGACCGAACGTGTCAGTCCAGGAATGGCCTGTTTTTATTTTAGCCTGCACGGCAGGCGAGATCAACGAAATTGTGCGGGCTTGGATGTCCCAAGAAGACCCAGCAGCCGTAGTGGGCTACTGGGTCTGTCAAGTGGGCGTCCCCTTTGTGGAGGGTTGCCAGAATGGTAAATGGACCGGCCTTATAAGCCGAGGTCACGCTCTGAACCAGCGTGTAAGGGTCCGAGCCCCTTACCCTCCTAGTCTCTCACAAGCTGGCAGCCGTCCAGCGGAGGTCGCGTGAAATACGTTATCTATTGCGACGAAAGCCGGGAAGACGGGCGCTTCATGGCTATTGGCGGGCTTTGGGTGCCCCGGTCTGAAAAAGCTCAAATATCCAGAAGCTTCCGAGATCTCTGCCGGGAGCGCGGCCTGAATGCTGAAATCAAGTGGAGTAAGGTGAGTTCTGCTCGCCTGGATGACTATAAGGCGTTGATCGATTTCTTTTTCCAAACCAAGCCGCTTAGTTTCAGAGTCATCGTCGTCGATCAGTCAAAGGTTGATCTCGCAAAGTTTCACGACGGCGACCGGGAGTTAGGATTCTACAAGTTCTACTACCAGATGCTCAAGGCTTGGATTACCAAGGGAAACGACTATCTGGTGTTGCTGGACTTTAAGCAGAACAAGAACAGAAACCGATATGGGGATCTACGTAGGATAGTGGCTCGGCGCGCGGCAAAAACAAACGCTACTCTTGCCGATCTCACGGTGATTGATTCGCAACAATCTCCATTAGCACAACTCTGTGACCTGCTGACCGGATCAGTCGCGGCTTCAGCGTGTTCCGATACGCGCGCCTCTAAGCTTCAACTGGCCGATTACATTGCGGCCTCTGCCCACCTCAGCAGTCTCGGTGGCGCCAGTCCGTCCCCTGACTTTTGCAAATTCAATATCTTTCGTATTCGCCTTAGAACGGACTGAAGGACTCGATGGATCTTCAGTCTCTACTCATACCAACGCTTGGACGAGCGCCTCGTGAAATCGAGCAGGATGCGCTTTGTTGTTACACCGAGAGGTATTGCAACAACTGCGACTATTCGACTCTTGTTACCCACGATGAGCAGCAAGTCGCCTTCTATAAGAATCGATTCGATCATGCGTTTTATGGGCGAAAAGACTGGACCCGCAGTGCCAAAAAGGACACGCCTGATGTTAACAGGCTATGCAGGATCCGTTGGGTTGAGCCGCTCGTTGGAGGCGAAATCCCAAGGTCAGAATGTTGGCTTATCCCGGACGATGAGAACCCGCGCAGGACTAGACGACTCTATACTATCCACGATGAATGTTTTCTTGTTTGGCTTGAGCAATGGAGTCCAGAGGAGTGGTGGTTTTCAAGTGCGTATATCGCCCTGCGTCAGCAGATAAGAGCGTATTGCAAAAACGGCACCCGGATATGGAAACGAGACTAGCTAAAAATAAATGCCCCGTGGTTACGGCCCACGGGGCAAGAAGCCTTTTCCCACGCCATGAGGCGGGGAAACACTGCCACGTTTCCATGGCATCCCTTCCATCCTATCCATTTCTGGGCATAAAATCAATACCCCAATTGGCGCCGCGGTTGGGTCGGTTAACCAGGTTAAACCAATGCTAAGTATAAGATAATACATTGGTTTAGGGCAGAACGTACACCCTAACTCACAATTGGAGGTAGGACTATCCTCGGCCAGCGTGTCTCTCTGCGTGTTGTCTTGGTCCCTCGCATTCTGCCCAGCTTGATCCGTGGGTGTCTCGGCCTGGGCCTTCCTGGACATGGCCGCGTGTCCCCGGTTTCCGCTTCTAGGAGTTCGTCCAGCGCATGTTCCTTGGCCCATGCCGTGAGTGCCGCAACGTCGCGCATGCCCGTTTTGGAGTAGATGCCCTTCAGGAGTTCATAAACTCGCTGGCGTTTGAATCCTAAACGTGCCACAATCTCAACGGGCCGTACGCCGTTTACGAGCAGCGCCAACACGTCGAGTTCTCGACCTGTAAATCCTGCAAATCCCACAACTAAATAGTAGGAGAGAAATGCCGACCTGTCACGTTTTATGTTTGCAGGGCCTCAATGCTTTGTCAACTACAGAGTCCCCGATTTTCCCTAGGCCTTAGCCTTGTCTTCACCGTAGCTATGGCCGCCACGCGCCCGTCGTCGGCCATACGGGTTGGGTCGCTCGACTCCAGCCAGTGGTGGGACACCAAAGATTTCGCAGAATTCACCAAGAACGCGCGTGCACGCCGCGCTATGGAGGATTTTGCGGGTCTGGAGTCCGTCTATACGCAGGGCTTCGAGCGCGCCAAGACGCTAGGGAATCTTGCCGCGCAAATCAGTTATCTCAGCAACCTGGGAACGGCCCGGATGCTTGCGCTACGCTTTGCTCCCGCGCTTGAGGCCTATCTGGAAGCGCGCGCTCTAGCCGAGCGGTCAGGCGATTGGTCAGCATCCGGCGGAGTCGCCGTGAACCTCGCGCTGTTGTATCAGTGGATGGGCGATGCCGACTCCGCCTTGAGCGCACTGGAGCGGGGGAAGACGGCGCTGGATCGCCTACGAAGCCCGCCGTTTTATAAAGCGCAGCTGCTGATGAGTCTCCGCAGCGTCCGCGCGGAATTGCAGGAAAACCCGACCCAGCCGCGCTATGAGGAGGCGATCGAAGCAGCCCGCGAGACCGGCGATCCGCAGGCGGAGGCCGCCGCATGGGATTTGTTGGGAAAAGAACAGTCCTCCGCCGGAGACCTGGACGCGGCCGAAGCCTCTCTAGGTCACGCGCTGCGTCTGCGAGCCTCGCATTCACGAAATAATTTGGGGTATTCCTACGCAGCTTTGGGCGCCTTGCGGCTAGCGCAGGCTGGTCACTTCGGCCAGCAAGAGCGCCAGCGACGGGCTAGGGAGGCCCAGGTCTTAACACAGCGGGCGATCGACCTAGGCCCGGGCGGTCCTGCCACCCACGTGCTTTTGCACCAGCGGGGTCAGATCCGCGAAATGCTGGACCAGCCCGAATTGGCACTGAAGGATTTTGGGACTGCAATTAAAGAGGCTCGTCCCTGGAACGGAACGGTGCCGGCGGCGATTTCCCTGGTGACGGGCGCCAATATTGCCATGCAGCATGAGATCTTCGACTCCTTCGTGAATGCTGCCGCCCGTCAGGCGCTGCGCACGGGCAATAGGAAATGGGCGATCCAGGCGTTTGTGGCACTGGAGGCGAATCGCGCGGCCAGCTTGCGGGAAAGCCGGGAACTGCGTCCAGTGTGGAAAAAAAGACTTCCGCTAGCCTACTGGGAAACCCTTCGACGCTTAAACCAGGAAAAAGCCCGTCATTTGGCTTCTGACGAAGCCACAAGCCCGACTTCCGAACGTCTCCATTTGGAACTTACCGAAATGGAATCAACCGCCGGGGTCGGAATTGCAGTGACGTTGCCCGAGAACTTTCGCACTCGGAGTTCACTTATTGATATTCAACAGGGCTTAGGTGAACGTGAACTGCTACTCAGTTTTTACCTAGGCAAGCAGGAATCGTATCTTTGGGCCGTTACCCAAAGGAGCATAGAGCTACACAGACTGCCGGCCGAGTCTGAGGTCCACGAGGACGTGAAGCGGTTTCGGGACGTGATCCTGAAGAACGAGCCGGCAGGAGATAAATTGGGCGCTGACCTTTATAGACGACTGTTGGGCTCACTCGGTCCAGCGGACGCCGCCAAAACGGCCTGGCTGCTGTCGCTGGATGGAGTGCTGTTCGAACTGCCGTTCCCGGCGCTGGTGACCGGTTACGAGGATGGCCAGCCGGTTTATGCTGCGCAATCCCATTCCACGCAAGAAATTCCGGGAGCTCTTTTCCTGACCAGGGACCCGCCTTCACCGGGCGGATATCTGGGCGTTGGGGACCCGATATACAACGCGGCGGATCCTCGCCGGGAGCCGGATGCCGCGTGGACGCCGCATGAGAACGCAGCTCGCGGCCAATTGAACCGGCTGGTGAACAGCGGCCGGGAGTTGCAGCGGAGTTCTGAGACCTGGCGTGCCGATACCGGACTTTCCCAGCGCATACAAATCCTGGAAGGCAAAGCCGCCCAGCGCGATGTTTTTCTCGACGCGCTCAATGCTGCCCCTTCGACCATCCATTTATCGACGCATGTCCTGACTTCCGTGACGGACCCGGAGCAGGCCTTCCTGGCGTTTTCGCTGGACGCCGGCGGCAGTCCAGGTCTCTTGTCGACTTCCGAAATCGGTATGCAGCACGTCCCTGGAGCACTGATTGTGATGACCGGGTGTGCCAGCGGAACCGGCGATATTCGCGCGGGGGCCGGATTGCTGGGGCTGACGCGGGCATGGATGACGGCAGGCGCGCGCGCCGTAGTGGCCACCAATTGGCCCGTGCCAGATGCCGACGGTGATCTGATTCCGGCGTTTTATCAACATCTGCGAACCACTTCCGCGGCCGAGGCCTTGCGCCGCAGTCAAGTGGACCAAATTCATTCGGGAACCTGGCAGGCCGCACCATCCTATTGGGCGGCGTTCCAGGTGACAGGAGGTGGACGGTGATACGTGCAAGCCGCCGAATTTATTCGCCCGTAGTGGCGCCCAACCCGCCGCCGGATACGGATCACGCGCCGGTCCATCTGACGGCATTGGAAATTGCGGCTGCAGCGGCAGCCGTGGCGGCCGCCACGCTCTCGCCGCCGTTGGGAGCGCCGCTGCTCGACGAGTGTGATGAAGGGCCAGGAGAACCAGCCCAGGGAGCGGCGGATGTGAATGCGGGATGGGTGGAGCTGGTGGAGCGCATTCGCCTGCAGAAGACCGACGGGATGGAGGAGCTGTATCAGTTGTTCTCCCGCGGAATCCGGTTCTATCTGTGCCGCCAACTGGGACCCCAGGAACTGGATGACAAGGTTCACGACACCTTTGTCGTAGTGGTGCAAGCGATCCGACGTGGAGAGTTGCGCGAACCCGAGCGCTTGATGGGTTTCGTCCGCACCATCGTCCGCCGTCAGGTGGCCGCCCATATCGACAAAGTGGTCCACAACCGCCGCGAACAGGCGGAATTCGATTCCACCATCCGGGTTGTGGATCCTCGCGGGAATCCCGAGGAGGCTGCGATCTTCCGGCAGCGGATAGGGCTCATCCGGCAGGTCCTGGGAGAGCTTTCGGAGAGAGATCGGGAGATCCTGACACGCTTTTACATCGATGAGGAGAGTCAGGACCATATCTGTTTGGAAATGGGTCTGACCGAGACCCAATTTCGGCTGCTCAAGTCCCGGGCGAAAGCTCGGTTTGGCGAACTGGGTAGAAAGAAACTTGTTCACAAAAGCCGGCACGCAGTTTTCTTGAGAACTTCAAGGAGTGTGTCCCACTAAGGAACCGGAAGTTCTAATTTGAAACGTGGCTCGTTTGATGCTCCGTTATGGGAATTGTGCCGGACCCGACTAAACGTTTCGTGGTTCATCCGAATGAGGAAATCCTTGAAGAGTACGCACTTCATCGCCTTCCATACGCTCTCACGCCTCAGGTCGAAGAGCATCTTCTGCTCTGCGAGAGCTGCCGAGGCACCGTAGCCGGCACCGATGCGTTCGTGGCAGCGATGAAGATCGCGGCTGACCAGCCGGCGACCTGGAGAAGGTTCCTTCCCAGCGGCGCCAACCGAACCCAACTCGCGCCGATGGCTGCGCTGGTGATTCTGGCACTCGTATCGATCTGGCCGTATCGTCCAGAGCCTTCCGCGCCGGTTCCAGTGAGCCTTTCCTCACTGCGCGGCTCCAGCCCCTTGGCTCCCGCACCGACCGGCAAACGCGTCCGCTTGAGTATCGACCAGCCGGATCTGGTACCCACCGGGGAATACCGCATTGAGGTAGTGGACGCTGCCGGAAACCCGATCTGGAAGGGACAGGTTTCGGACGTCGACGGAAAGCTCGTAGCGACCCTGTCCAAACCCCTGATAAAGGGAGTGTACTGGGTCCGGCTATACGGTGCAGATTCGGAGCTTCTCCGCGAATTCGGAATGTCCGCTCAATAACCTCAGAGCCTGAGTTCGTAGCCCGCCGAACGCATGCCATCGATAATTCGCGAGCGAACCAAGCCCACTTCGTCCGCGGAAAGGGTCCGATCTGGAGCGCCTAAGGTGAGCCGATAGGACAGGCTGCGGGCTTCGTCAGCGAGTGCGAATTCGCGCAGGAAAACGATGGACAGCAAAGTGTCTCCCGCCAGTTTTTCCAAAGCCGCCTGCACGTCGGCGATCAGCGTCCGCGGGTTCGCGACCACCGAGAGATCGAACGCGCTCTCAGGAAAACGTCGCAGGGGCTGATATCGTTCGGGGGTCGGCTGGAATTGCAGCAAGCGCGTGAGATCTAAATCCAGCACGGACGCGCGGCCGCCTTCAATCATTTTGGGATGAAACTCGAACAGGCGGCCAACGTTCGTCTCGCCGTGCAAGACATCTCCCGTGCGACGGGGATGCTCGTAGGATTGCGTGGCTTCGGCCGGACGTACCGAGACTCCCGGCAAAAGGCATTCGGCCAGACGCTTGAGTTCGAACAGACCGGCAACATCCTCATCCTTAGAAAACATGGCAGCAGTGAAACGAGGCACCTCCCGGTCGGGGTGGATCGCCCGACCGATTTCGAACAGACGGAAGTGGTCGAAGTGGCGCGCATTATCGTTGATGTTCTTCCAAATCCCCGGCAGGAGGCTCGTCCGCAGAAGGTTCTGATCCGACACGATGGGGTTTGAAACTTGCACGTGCGCCGCCACATCGACGGAAAAGACGCGGGCCATCTCCTCGCTGATGAAAGAATAGTTGTGGACCTCAGTGAATCCCTGCGCCGCAGCCATCTGGCGAACGCGGTGGTGAAATTCGCGCTCGGGGCTGGCCGGAGGAACGCGGGCGGGCGTCAAAGGAGCCACCGGCGGGATGGAATCGTAACCGATCATCCGTCCGACCTCTTCGACCAGATCTTCCTTGATGGAAACGTCCTTCGTGACGCGCCAGCTCGGCACGAACACGGAGAAAACTCGCGGCGCGATCTCCTCCACGCGAAACTCGAGCGACTCCAAAATGGCGCGAACCTGTTCTCCGGAGATGGCCCGGCCCAGCTTGCGATCGAGCCAATCGAGCGGGAGGACAACCGGGGGCGGCACTGGCAGCGGGCGATAGTTGTCGGCCAATCCACCTACCAGGCGGATACCGGGAGAGACTTCCTGAAGAAGCGCGAAGGCTCGCTCCAGACCGCGAATGGTGTTCACCGGATCCTGCGCTTTTTCGAAGCGCATGGACGCGTCCGTGCGCAGCCTAAGCCGCGATGAGGTTTTGCGGACACTCGACGCATTGAAATTCGCGCTTTCCAGGACGATCCGTGTAGTGGAATTCGAAATCGCGCTATCCGCGCCGCCGATGATGCCGGCAATCGCTACCGGCCCAGCGGGATCGGCGATCACCAGATTGGAAGGATCGAGCGTGTAGCTCTCGTCGTTCAGCGCCTTGATGGTTTCGCCGGGGCGCGCGGAACGCACTATGATTTCGTCGCCTTGAAGTTTAGCGGCATCGAACGCGTGCATGGGCTGCGCGATCTCCGCCAGCACGTAATTCGTCACGTCGACGATGTTGTTGATGGGATTCAGGCCCACGGCTTCAAGCCGCTGCTGGAGCCACTCCGGCGACGGCCTGACGGTGACGTTCTCGAACACCAGCGCGGAGTAGCGCGGGCACAGTGCATGGTCCTCGATGGATACGCGCACCGGCGCGCTGCCGGGGAATTCCGCGGGCTTAACCGGATCGACGAGCTTGCGACCCAGAATCGCGGCGACTTCGCGAGCCATACCGTAGTGGCCCCAGAGATCGGGCCGATGGGTGAGCGATTTATTATCGATTTCGATGACGTGGTCCTCGCCGTGAGGTTCGACGCCTTCGGACTCGGCGGTTTTGATGGTGATGAGCTGGGCCAACTCGCCCGGCGGCGTGTCGAGCTGGTCCACCAAATCGCGCAGCCAGTTGTAGGAGAACTTCATCGCCTAAAACTGCCTCAAGAACCGCAGATCGCCGCCGGCGAACAGGCGGATGTCGTCGATACCGTAACGCATCATGGCCAGGCGCGTGAGTCCCAGGCCGAATGCGAAACCGTTCCACTGTTCCGGATCGACGCCGCCAGCGCGCAGGACCGCCGGATTCACCAGGCCGCAGGGCAGCAATTCCACCCAGCCCGAATGCTTACAAACCGGGCAGCCTTTGCCTCCGCAGATGAGGCACTGAATATCGAGCTCGAATCCAGGCTCGACAAACGGAAAGAATCCAGGCCGCAGGCGTACCGTAACATCACGATGGAAAATCGCCGAGAGCAGCGTCTTCATGAAGTACAGCAGGTGTGCGACCGAAACGTCGCGATCCACCATCATGCCTTCGAGCTGATAAAACGTGTGCTCGTGGGAGGCGTCCACTTCCTCGTTGCGGAACACGCGGCCCGGCGCGATCATCTTGAGCGGCGGACCGAATTTTTCCAAGGCTCGTATCTGTACCGGAGACGTGTGCGTCCGCAGAAGACGGCCATCCTTAAGCCAGAACGTATCCTGCGCATCACGCGCGGGATGATCGGCCGGAATATTGAGAGCGTCGAAATTGTAGTGTTCGGTCTCGACCTCGGGACCATCCATGATCGCGAAGCCCAGCGATACAAACAGCTCTTCGAGCTCGCGCTGGACCTGCGTAATGGGATGCAGGCTACCGGGACGAATGCCGGGGGCGGGCGCGGTGAGATCGACCCACTCGGATTCCAGGCGAGCGTCGCGCTCAACGGACGCTAACGCGTCCTTACGTTGGTCCAGGCGCGTCTCGAGATCCTGCTTGACCGTATTGAGAAGCTTGCCGACGCGCGCGCGCTCCTCCGGTGCGAGCTTTCCGAAAGTCTTGCTCACCTCGGCGAGTTTGCCCTTGCGTCCGAGCGCGTCCACGCGAATCGCTTCCAGCGCATCGAGCGTGGTGGCCTGCT
>Ga0207711_10004418_pt1 | contig 11988 bp, 13 predicted proteins | sample KBSS34metaG_FD_184401 | JGI IMG/M metagenome (GOLD analysis project Ga0207711, IMG submission 184401) | Switchgrass rhizosphere microbial communities from Kellogg Biological Station, Michigan, USA - KBS S3-4 metaG (SPAdes) (version 2) | ecosystem: Host-associated > Plants > Roots > Rhizosphere...
GCTGGGGTGCGCGAGATCCTGATCATCACCACGCCCGAGGACCAGGCCAGCTTCAAGCGGCTGCTCGGCGACGGCTCGCAGATCGGCGTGCGGTTCGAATACATCGTCCAGCCCAACCCCGGCGGCCTGGCCGAGGCCTATATTCTGGGCGAGGACTTCGTCCGCGGCGAGCCGAGCGTGATGATCCTTGGCGACAACATCTTCTTTGGCCAGAACTTCGGCCAGATGCTGCGTAGCGCCCACGCCCGCAAGCAGGGCGCCAGCGTCTTCGGCTATCCGGTGCACGATCCCGAGCGCTACGGCGTGGTCGAGCTCAGCCCCGACGGCCGCGCCCTGTCGATCGAGGAGAAGCCGACGGCGCCGAAGTCCAACTATGCGGTGACCGGCCTCTACTTCTACGACGGCCGGGCCAGCGAGATGGCCCGCACCCTCTCCCGCTCCGCCCGCGGCGAGCTGGAGATCACCGCGCTGAACCAGCTCTACCTCGAGGCCGGCGAACTGCATGTCGAGCTGCTGGGCCGCGGCTTCGCCTGGGAGGACGCCGGCACCCACGACAGCCTGATCCAGGCTGGCGAGCTGATCCGCACCTTCGAGCAGCGGCAAGGCCTGCGGATCGGCTGCATCGAGGAGATCGCCTTCCGCCAGGGCTGGATCGACGCCGCCCAGCTGGCCGCGCTGGGCCGCTCCCAGGCCAAGAGCGAATACGGCCGCTACCTGCGCGAACTCGCCGAACGGCCGGCGCCAGGCGATCCGGCGGGGGAATAATCCGCCATCCCGGACGGCCTGCAAGGCCGAGCCGGGACGGCGAGGTATATTCAGAGCTGCAGCGCAGCGGCTGAGGGGCTCAAGGCGATGCAGACATCGACCCCATCCACCGCCGGCCGGCCGATCGCCATCGTCGCCGGCGGCGGCTCCGGGATCGGCGAGGCCTGCGCGCTGCGGCTGGCGCGCGAGGGCTGGCGGCTGATCCTGGTGGGGCGCACGGAGGCCAAGCTCGCCGCCGCGGCGTAGCAGATCGCCAGCGCCGGCGGCGCGGCCCAAGCCTTCGTAGGCGACGTGCGCGACTGGGACCGCATGGCCGAGCTCGCCGCCCATGTCGCGACCGACGGCCTCGACCCGCTGATCAACAGCGCCGGTGGCCAGTTCGCCGCACCGAGCGCCGAGCGCAGCAAAAGGGCCCGCCGGTCGTCCGGCGGGCCTTTCGCAATCTCGTCGAAGATCGTCTGGATCTCGTCCTGGATCAGGAGAGCTCTTCGTTGATCAGGGCGACCTGGTAGAAGCCGTTGCCCTGCAGGTCGTTCATCACCGACATGAAGTCGCCGTAGCGCACCGTCTTGTCCGCGCGGATATAGACCCGCTGCTCGGTCGCCGGCTTGCTCGGATCCTTCGCCGACAGGATCGACGACAGGTCGGCGGTCAGGCGGTCCAGGCTGGTCGCGCGGTCGCCGATATAGAGACCCCCGCCCTGCTGGATGTTGACCAGCACCGGCTCTTCGACCTTCGAGCCCGGCGGCGGCGGAATGGCCGGCGGCAGGTCGAGCTTGACCGAAACCGTGGCGGCCGGAATGGCCACCATGAAGATGATGAGGAGCACAAGCATCACGTCGACGAACGGCGTGACGTTGATGTCGCTGTTCTGGCCCAGATCGAAGCGGCCACCGCCCCCGCCGCCCAGCTTTGCAGCCATGCTGATTTCCTTCCCTCGGGCTCGGCGTTCCGGCCCGGCTCTAAGTTCTGCGAACCATTGGCAAGCGACTATGCCGTTGTAAAGGCCTAAGCGAGCCGCCCTGGCCTCCGCCCGGTTCTTCGCCTTGGCGGCGGCGCCGCGGCCCCGGCATTCAGGCGCTCCACAAGAACCGCGTTCGCTTTCGGCCGCGGCGCCGACAGTCGGCGATTTGGTTCTTTTTGCAGAGCTGTCAATAAAACACTGTTCACCTCTTTGGGCTACTTAGGCCTCGCGCCTGGTTTTCCGGGCCGTGGGAAAAACGTCCATCTCGTGAGGCTCAGAATGAAGCTGAAAACCACTCTGGCGGCTGCCGTCGCTCTCGTCTCCATCGCCTCCGGCGCGATGGCCGAACCCGTCGTCGCCAAGCTCACGGCCAGCACCTCGGGCGCTGTGAAGCCGGTCGCCGGCGGCGCCGTCTTCGAATGCCTGGGCGACGTCTGCGCCAGCCGCACGCCGAGCGCGGACACCGCCAGCGTCCGCGGCTGCAAGGAACTCGCCCGCCAGGTCGGCGGCGTCACCAATTTCGGCCTGTCCTCCAAGCCGCTCACCGCCGAGCAGCTCGCCAGCTGCAACGAGTCGGCCCGCAAATAGGCTGAGCCCGCCCGGCCCGCGGCTTTGGGGCCGCGCCGGGCGTTCCGGTTTTGACGACGGCGTTCAACACCCCGCGGCCCCAGGCCCGCGGGGTTTTTGCGTTCAGTCGTCGCGCCGCGGGCCCGGCGCAGCATAGGCGCGGACGAAGGCCGCCGAGACCTGCTCGGCCAGATCGCCGAGCTCCATATGGCGGCTCTCGCGCCCCTTCATCTGGTCCTGATGCAGCACCGCGAGCAGCAGCGGCGACAACAGCATCAGCGCGGCGGCGCGGACATCCGCGGCGATCATCTCGCCGCGGTCGACATGTACCTGCAGGCGCGCCGCCAGGGCGTCGACCGCCGGGTCGAGGATGTGGGCCAGCGCCAACGGGCTGACCTGCGGGTCGGCCAGGCCTTCGCAGAGCGCCGCGGCCATGACGTCGCCCAGCCGCACCGTCGCGCGCGCCTGCATGCCAAAGACGAAGCCGTGGGCGAAATCCCGCATCGAGGCGGAAAAGCCGCCGTTGGCCTTCGACACCATGTCGAGCCGGGTCCGCCCGCGCGAGTTGTATTCTTCCAGCAGGGCGGCGACGACCCCGATGCGGTCGCCGAAATAGTGCTGCAGGGTGGGCGCCGTGACCTCCGCGGCGACGGCCAGCTGGCGCAGACTCGGCCGTTCCAGGTCCAGACTGGCGAAACGCGGCAGCATGCGGCCCAAGAGCTCGCGCCGCTTGTCCTCATAATCCGCGTTCTTGACGCCCTTGGCTCTCGGCAACGCCGCTCGCTTTCCTGGATAAGCGGCAACTCAAAAGCTGCCGCGATTCGGAAATCATACGGCGCCAAGGAGGACGAACCAACCTATGCGCGCGCATAGGCCGCCGATATCCCTCACTCCGCGAGACTATTACTTAAGCTGCATCCATGACGATTGATTCACGGCCGACCTGTTACAGAGCGGCCGGCAGCAGGCGCGAGGCCGCGCCGATCCGCCGAGGTCCGAGCCGGCCACCGGCCCGTCCTCGATCCCTGCCTTATCGCCGCACGGCGACGGCTGGCGCGCGACGGGGCCAGGCGGGGGGTTCGCCTGGCCGCGCGCACCTCATCTGACCGCTGCGAGCGTCCCGATTCCGAAGTCCGCAAGCCGCAAGGGGCGGGCGCCGACGAACTTCGGATCCAGCCCGCTAGCTCAGGACGACGATGGCGACGCGCCGGTTCTGCGCCCGGCCCTCACGCGTGTCGTTCGGCGCAACCGGCGCATCCTGACCATAGGAGATGGTCGCCATCCGGTTCAGCGCGACGCCCTGCTGGTTCAGGTAACGGCGCACCGCCTCGGCCCGGGCTTCGCCCAGTTTCTCATTGTACTCCGGCGCCCCGGTGGCGTCGGTGTAACCCTGGATCTCCAGGTAGACGTTGCGGTTCTCGCTCTTCAGCCGCTGGACCAGTTCGGCCAGCCGTTGCTCGGCTTCCGGCGACAGCGCGTGGCGATCGGTCGGGAACTTCACCGAATCGTCGGACAGGACCACCTGGTAGAGGAACTTGCCCTCCGCCAGCTTATGCGCGGAGTTGGCGCGCTCGAGCGCTTGGCCCGCGGTCCCCTCGACGCGGCTGGTGTGTTCTTCGACGACCGCCACCTGGTCGCGCACGAAGCGGTGGCTGGCGCAGCCGCTGGTGGTGAGACCCAGGGCGAGCAGGGCGCCCCCGACGGTGGCGGTTCGAAGAATGGTGTGCTTATTCATTAGTCTCTCCTTCTGATCGACCCGCCCCGATGCGGAGTGTTGGCGCAGCTTGTAAAAAGCACGAGCCTGTTGGGCGCTCTGATGGCCCGTCGGTGGCCGGAAGATGGCGGGTTGCCGAATGTTAGGCGCATTTGCGGCGGCGCCCGGCGCAGCCCGCCACGATACTGACGTGACGGAGTGTTTTTTCGCGCGAACAAGGGCATGGGGCTGAGGCGGGGGCCCAGGAGGCGAATGACCGGCGGATCGCAGACCCAGGCGGCCGAGCGTCGGACCGCGCGGACCTTGCGCCGCCGGCGGCTGCTGGCGGGCGCAGGGGCGGTCGCCGGCCACGCGCTGGTGCTGCTGGTCGTGCTGTCGGTCAACAGCCCGCCGCCGCCCGAGCCCGAGCCGCCGCCGTTTGAACCCGCCTTCGTCGAGCTCGTACCCGCGCCGCCGGTCGCGCCGCGCGCCGAGCCGGCGCCGGCCGCACCGGCCGCACGTCCCGCCGGACCGAAGACCCCCGCCCCGCCCAAGCCGCCCGCCGCCCGGCCGCCCCCGGTGCGGATCGTCCGCAAGTTGGCGCCCAGCGACGTGCCGCCGCGCCTGGTCCCGCCACCGCCGCCGGAGCCGCCACACGAGGTCGCGGTGAGCGCCATGGCGCTGGCCTCGGCGACCACCGCGGAGAACGAGGCCGCCGGTGGCGGCGGCCTGGGCGGCGAAAGCGGCGAGGGCGCGGGCGGCGGCGGTGGCGGCGGCGGCGAAGGCGGCCGTTGCGACATGGTCCGGCGGCTGCAACGGGCGCTGCGCAACGACGCCAGCGTCCAGGCGGCGGTGGCGCGCGCCCCCCGGGCGCCGGGCTTCGCCGGACGCCCGCTGATGGTCTGGAACGGCGACTGGGTCCGCCACGGCGAGGAAGAGGGCAAGGGCCTGGCCAGCGTACGCCAGGCGATCGCCGTGGAGGTCGCCTTCGCGCCCAAGTCCTGTCGCGTCCAGACCATGCGCGGGCTGGTGCTGCTGTCGCTCAACGACGCCCCCGGGGCGCCACGGCTGGTCCTGGGCGCGGGAGCCTGGCGCTGGTCGGACCTGACGCTGGCGCGCTGAGACCTGGCCGGTCGCGATTGTGCACGGATCGCCGCGCCAGGGCGGAACGATCGCCCGCGGCCGGGGTTGGCGGGAGGCGGACGCCGAAACGGCGACGCGCGATGACAAGGCCATCAGGAAGGAGCCCACCATGGGCGATTGGTACGACCGCGATCGTGAGGGCGATCAGGACCGCGAGGGCGCTCGGCGGCGCGACCGAAATGATTTTGGAAACCGCGAGTTCGCGGGCCGCGATCGCTGGCGCGGCCGCGACGACGAGCAGCGCAGCTTCGATCAGCGCCAGCCGGATCCGGCGCGGGGCGGCTACGGCTACGGCTACGGCGGCGACCTCACCGCCGGCCAGCGCGGCCGCGAGGCCCGCTTCGACGCCCGCTCGCAAGCCGGCGCCCTCCCCGACTATGGCCGCCCCGCATACGGGCGCGCCGACTATGATCGACCCGGCTATGGGCGGCAGGGCTACGGTCGGGGCGCGGACTACGACCCGTCGTTTCAGGCCTACGGCCGCCCGGCCGCCGGCTCACAGACCTTCGGGCGCTACGGCGAGGACCCGCAGCGCCGGGGCGAGCCGGCGGTCGGCGCCAACCCGGCGCTGCAGCGCGTCGCCGACGGCGAGGCCGATCCGGCCTGGCGCCCCGGCATGGGGCTCGGCGAACACCGCGGACGCGGCCCGAAGAACTATACCCGCTCCGATGCGCGCATCGCCGAGGACGTCAACGACCGGCTGAGCGACGACTCCTGGCTCGACGCCTCGGAGATCGACGTGAAGGTGGTGAGCGGCGAGGTGACCCTGGCCGGCGCCGTGCACACCCGCGAGGACAAGCGCCATGCGGAGGACCTCGCCGAGCGGGTCAGCGGCGTGAAGCATGTGCAGAACAACCTGCGCGTCGAACCGCGGACGCCCGAAAGCGCGCGCGGCGGCGCGCCGCCAGTAACCTGAGGCGCGACCGCCCAGCAAAACGGGCGGCGCTCGTGAGAACGCCGCCCGAATTGTTCCCCTGACCAGAGCGCCGCCCGCAAACCGCGGAGGCGGCGACCGGTGTCTGGCCTACTTCTCGGCGAGAGCGACCGCCGTCGCCGGCTGAGCCGACGAGCGGCCTTCCAGCAGCGCCGTCACCATCGGGGCGTTGAGCTGGGCGACGCTCTTGCGCGTCATGCTCGCCACGCAGCGGTTTTCCACCGCGGCGCGCTCGAGGGACGCGCGGCCGGACGAGACGTCGCAGAAGTTGTTCGCCTGGGACTGGATCCGGACCAGGGCGGTCTGCGCCCCCGAGGCGGTGGCCAGGTTGAGGTCTCCCAGCTTCACTCGCATTTGTCCGTCTTCGGCCTGCGCCGCGGTCATCGCACCTACGAAAGCAGATGCGGCAAGCGCCGCGCACAGAATCGCGCGCTTCATCACATGTATCCTTGCTGAAATGGAAACAGGGATTCTACTGTTGCCGCCGCATTGACAGCTAAGCGGGCCGCAAGATAGCCGCAATTTCCCGTTCTTCAATTCAAAAAAAGCGTTCACTACTGATCATGAGATGTCTCATTTACTGATAATGTTACATCAAATACACCGGTATGACCGCAAGCGCTCCCACCTGCAGATGTTACATAGCGGCGTTACGCAGATCGTATCGGCCGGCCGATACGAAAACGGGCGGCGCTCTGGCTGAGCGCCGCCCTTGATTCGCGGGCGCACACCCGTGCGACCCGGCCAAAAGACCCTTCGCCTAACGCGCCATGGCGAGTTGCGAGGGCTTCTCGCCCGTGCGCTGGTCGAGCAGGGCGGTGACCATCGGCGCATTGAGCTGGTTGACGCTCTTGCGGGTCATCTCGGTGACGCAGCGCTTCTTGACGTAGAGGCGTTCGAGCGACTCGCGGCCCGAGGTCTGTTCACAGAAATTCGCCGCGCTGAAGTCGATGCGCGCCAAGGCCACCTTGGCCCCGGCCGCCGTGGCGACGTTCAGATCGGCCATCTTCACCCGCATCTGGCCGTCTTCGGCCTGGGCCGCATTCATCGCACAAAGGAACGCCGACGCCGTGAGCGCCGCAAACATGATCTTCTTCATAGCCCACCCCTGGATGATCTTTAGACGAACTGATGCGCTCCGAAATGTCAGAAACATAATAAGGATATGTTACCGCGTTACGCGAACATGTTCAGCATATGTCACGGAGAACGACAGACGATGCCAGAGCGACATCTATGGATAATTCACGTTTACTGTAATTCACGGCGATGGCGGGAGCACGGATCCGCGCCGGGCGCAGCGGCGCTCCGGCCCGCCAGAGGACTGAAGACCGACGACCGACAAGGCGGCGCCGCATGACCTTGGCCGCATGACCTTGGCCGCATGACCTTGGATGAGAACCGCAGCAGCCGCCGGGCGCGTCACGCCCGACCGCGATCGCGCCCTAGTCGGCCGCGAGAATCATGTTGCGGACCATGGGATAGACCTGGGTCGACCATTTGCGGCCGCTGAACACCCCGTAGTGGCCGACGCCCGGCTGCAGGTGGTGGCGCTTGCGGTTGGCGTAGATGTTCGAGCAGAGGCTATGGGCCGCGACCGTCTGGCCGACGGCGCAGATGTCGTCACGCTCGCCCTCGACGGTCATCAGCGCCGTCTTGCGGATCGCCGTCGGATCGACCCGGCGGTTGCCGCAGATCAGCTCGCCCTTCGGCAGCAGGTGCTGCTGGAACACCCGCGAGACGGTCTCGAGATAGAATTCGGCGGTCAGGTCGAGGACGGCGAAATACTCGTCGTAGAAGGTCTTGATCGACTCGGCGTCCTCGAGCCGGCCCACGGCCAGATGCGTCCAAAGGTCGACGTGCTGGTCGATGTGGCGCTTCGAGTTCATCATCATGAAGGCGGTGAGCTGGACGAAGCCCGGATAGACCTTGCGGCCCGCGCCCGGATAGCGCGCCGGCACCGTGCTGATCAGGTTCTTCTCGAACCACTCGATCGGCTTTTCGACGGCCAGCTTGTTGACGGTGGTCGGATTGATCCGGGTGTCCACCGGCCCGGCCATCAAGGTCATGCTGCGCGGGGTGGCCGGATTGTCGTCCTCGGCCATCAGCGCCACCGCCGCGAGCGCGTGGGCGCAGGGCTGGCAGACGCCGATCAGGTGGGCGCCGGGGCCGATGGCCTCCAGGAAGGCGATCACATGGGCGACGTATTCGTCGAAGCCGAACACGCCCTCGCTGAGCGGGGCGTCGCGGGCGTTGCGCCAATCGGTGATGTAGACGTCGTTGTCCGGCAGCAGTGTCTGCACCGTGCCCCGCAGCAGGGTGGCGAAATGGCCCGACAGCGGCGCCACCAGCAGCACCCGCGGCTGGCCGCCGATCCCCTCCTTGCGGAAGCGCACCAGACCGCCGAACGGGGTGCCCACCACCTCCTCGACGGTGACCGGAACCTCCTCGTCGCCGACGCGGACGCTGTCGACGCCATAGCTGGGCCGGTGGTGGGTCAGGCCAGCGCGGACCAGCAGATCCCAGCTCGCCGCCATCCGCGCCACCGACGGCACGTTGCGCACCCAGGGCGGCAGGAACGCCAGGCTGCTGCTGGCCAGGCCGGCCGCCAGCCGCGCCGGCGTCAAAAGATCCGTCGCAGCCTGAAACGACCGGTAGAGCATCGGCTCCTTGAAGGAAGCGGGACTGTCCATGCGCCATATCCAGCCCATGCGGCGCTTGGCGTCCCCGCCGCCGGCCGCCGGGCGGCCCGACAGGCCGGACTGCACGTCCAGGGGCGCCCGGGCGCGTCCGGCGCCGTAAAATACGCCATCGCCGCGCCGCCGCGCCCTCGGCCGCGACGCCGTTGGACGCCGGCCACGCCGGAGCCCTAGCCATGACGAATCCGGATTGAAGGCGTCCCGAAATGGCGAAAGCCGCTCTGACGATCAGCAGCCGCAACTATTCCTCCTGGTGCCTGCGCGGCTGGCTGCTGTGCAAGTTCGCCGGCCTGGAGTTCGAGGCGGTCAAGGTGCCGCTGGACAACGCCGAGGCCCGCGCCGAGCTCCTGCTGCTGGCGCCGTCGTTCCTGACGCCCTGCCTGAGCTACGGCGACCTCGAGGTCTGGGACACCCTGGCCATCGCCGAGTTCCTTCACGAGACCCTGCCGGGCGCCGGCCTGATGCCGGCCGACCGCGCCGCCCGGTCGCGTTGCCGCGCGATCAGCGGCGAGATGCATTCCGGCTTCGCCAACCTGCGCGCCGCCCTGCCGATGAACCTCAAGGCCAGCCACCCGGGCTTCAAGGTCTGGGCCGGGGCGCAGTCCGACATCGACCGGGTCTGCGTCATCTGGCGCGAGGCGCTGGCGCTTTCCGGCGGCCCCTTCCTGTTCGGCGAGCGGTCGATGGCCGACGCCATGTACGCCCCGGTCTGCACGCGGTTCGCCACCTATGACGTCAAGCTCGACCCGGTCTGCGCCGCCTATCGCGACCGGATCCTGGCCCTGCCCGAGATGATCGAGTGGACCGCCGCGGCCAAGCTGGAGCCGGACGAGGTCGAGGAACTGGAAGTCGAGTTCTGAGCGCGCGCCGCCACGGGTCCGGACCGCCGCGGAAATAGCCACTCTCGGCGGGCCGACCGCCCGCCCGGCGGGCGCCGCGGTCGCCCGGCGCGCCCACGGACCGCGGACGGTTGCCGAGACGCCGCGGCCGGCCGACCGTCGGAACCAGACCGTGCCCGCGCCGGGCGCGGCGATTAGGGCGCCCGCGATGGCCGACGACCTTTCTCCTCCTGACGCCGGCGCCGCCGGCCGCCGCCTGGCCTTGCCGCCTGGCCCGATCTTCCACCTGCAGCGGGCCCATGAGGCCGCGCACGAGATCGGCGCCTTCCGCGCCTGGGCCGGCTACAAGGACTATGGCTGCGACGCGGCGACCGACGGCCTGGTGCTGTTCCAGCACGTGCTCAGCTTCGGCTCGTCGGAAGACTCTGGCCGCACCGGGATTCACTGCCACCTGGCCCATGTGCACATCGTGCTGCCGTCTTCGGGCCGCGGGGCCTTTTCCTACGACGGGGTGGTGACCGAGGCGCTGCCCGGCTCAGTGATCTGCCAACACGGCGGCACGGTGCACGACCAGTTCGTATACAGCTACGCGGCCGCCTCGCCGGAGGAGAACCGCAAGACGCCGCTGACCATCGATCCGGCGCCCCCCGACGCGCCCGCGCAGTCCTTCTCCTTCCTGGAGTTCTTCGTCCCGCGCACCGTCGCCGACGTCGAGCTGGTGGCGCCCGCCGACGTCACCCCGGAAGACCAGGCCACCGCCTGGGACCACCCCTATCATGCGCCGGGCGCCAGCTACGCCCTGCAGACGGCCGACGATCCCGGCGCGGCCTGGCGGCCTGTCCAGGACCTGCCGGACCTGCAGGTGCGCGACGGCGAGACCTGGGCGCCGACGAACCGGCTGGTGGCCACCCAGATCCTGCGCGCCGCCGCCGAGGGCCCGGCCACCGGCGAGGCCATCCCGCTGGAGATCCCCGGCGAGACCGGCGGCCTCGAGGTCTTCCTGGTGGTGCAGGGCGCGGTGGGCTTCGAGGCGCCCGACGGAACGCCGGTGAAGCTGGCGACCGGCGACTGCCTCACCTGCACCGCCGGCCTGGCTGGGCCCCCGGAAGCCCCGTCCGCCGACCTGCGGCTGCTGCGCTTCTTCGTCTCGTCGCGGGCCGAGGCGCTCTACGAACGCTCGCGCGAGGAGATCGAGCGGCTGGAAGCCCTGGGCCCGGGCATCGCTCGCCGCCGGGAGGTCCGGCCGCAAGGCGACGCCCGACCGGTCAACTTCCTGAGCGATCCGGGGGCTTAGCGGCGGCCACCGCCTGCGCTCTCGCCCAACAGCATCAGGCTGGCCGCCAGCAGCACCAGGTCGCGAGCGAACAGCTGGCCGACCGACAACGACAGCAGGGGCAGGTGCAGCAACGTGTGGCCGGCGATCACGCCCGGCGCGGTCAGCAGGAAGCTGGAGGTGATCGCCGCGGTCGCCGCCGCGCCGGCGGCGCCCAGCCGCGCCGGCCAGCCGCCCGGCCGCCACAGGCCCGACAGCAGGCCCAGCCCGACCAATATCTCGACCAGGCCGAAGACGGCGCTCGTCCCGCGCACGCCCCACAGCCGATAGCACCAGCTAAGCAGCGGACTGGACCCCGCCAGGGGATGCGTCGCGAACGCCTGGTAGGGCGTCAGGCTCTGCAGGCCGACCCCCACGAACAGCAGGCCCAGCGCCAGCCAGAGGCCGAGCCGGCCAAGGCGTCCGAAGAGGGCGGCGGGGCTGGACTTGGCCAAGGGCTGTCTCCGGGCGGTGCAGGGACCGGACCAGGCCCGGCCGGCCTTTGTCGCCACGACCAAGGCCGCGGCGGGGGGCCTTTGGATATTCCGGAAGGTATTGATTAACCGTATCGTCCGAGCCTCCGCTCAAGGGGGAGGGTCCCGACCGTGGCCACGATCGCCATTCCGCGTCCGAGCATGCCGAGGCTGGACGGCGTCAAGACGGCGCTCGGCTCGCCCAAGATCCATGCGATCGCCGCCGCCGGGCTGTTCGCCGCCTGCGCCGCGGCGGTGTTTCTGCTGCTCGGCCCCGCCACCGGCAAGCCGATCCGCATCCACCTGCGGCCGGTGTTCGACCATGCGCCGGAAGGCTGGCGCGAGGGCCTGGCGTCTTCCAGCATGGTCTGGCTGAGCGAGGACGTGCTGCGGATGAGGGGCGCGGCGGGCCCGTCGCCGGCCCCGGAGGCAGCGGCGGCGGCCGCGTCCGCCGGCGCCGCCCTGCCCCAGGCGCCGATCGCCGGCCTCTTCACCCCCGGCCCCGGCGGCCCCCTGCCGATCATCGCCCAGGACGGCCGCACGCCCTTCGAGGCCTATTCGCGGCCCTTCGTCTCCAACGGCCGGCCGAAGGTCGCCAT
>Ga0207711_10004423_pt1 | contig 11983 bp, 9 predicted proteins | sample KBSS34metaG_FD_184401 | JGI IMG/M metagenome (GOLD analysis project Ga0207711, IMG submission 184401) | Switchgrass rhizosphere microbial communities from Kellogg Biological Station, Michigan, USA - KBS S3-4 metaG (SPAdes) (version 2) | ecosystem: Host-associated > Plants > Roots > Rhizosphere >...
GCGGAGCGTTCCACAAAACGCGAGCCGCCAGGCGAGTGACCGAAAATCCCAACGCTTCCAGCGCGTGCGCGAACAAAGTATTGTGCTCAAAGCACCATCCGCCGCGGCCGCCCGCGACCAGCTTCGCTTGTAACGAATCCACGTCCAGCTGTACAGGCAATCCCAGCAGCGGATTCAGATTCTCGAAGGGAATCGCCGCGGGATGTAGAGCGTGCACAGTCTGCAGTGTGTCGATTGTAGCCGTGCGTGGTCCAGCATAACCGATGCGCGAGAGATAGGAGTCCAATCCAAACTCGGAGGGCACGAACTCAGGATAAAGCCTACCGGACCGACACTTTAACAGACGGGCCTTTTGCGGCTCCAGCCTCTAACGTCAGATCCTGCACTCCGGAGGGCACTCCTGAAGGGACCTGAAATACCACTATGTACACTCCCGCCAATTCAGGAGCCAGGCCCGCAAACAGCACCTGACACCGGACGCCGCCCAAACTCAACCGAACATCGCTTAACGCGGCGGCGAGAGGCGCGCCGGGAGCGCCTGCACCGGTGGCTGGCTGGTTGGTCACGGGACCGAGGCCTTCAGCGTACACATAAGCGTATCCGCCGCTCGCGAGCGGACGGTCCGCCGTCGCCAGAACATATTCGGGCACTCTAACGACGATGCCCTGAACGCCGTCCAGTGTATAGATCGCTGGCTGCAAGGAAAGCACCGGGACGACCACAGGGGCACTCGCCTGGCTGCCGCGCCGCACGACCATGGACGCCTGAGCCCGTCCGGCGATCTCGAAAGGAGCTTGAAAGTTCACCTGCTCGCGGCCCTGGACATTGGCGATGGCGTGAATCGGCGCGGCCACTCCATCCACCGTGATCGAAATGTCGGCTAAGGATGGCGGCAGCGGCAGCGACTGCGCCGCCACGATACCGGGATCGTCCTTGACCCCGTCGACGAATACCGCAGCAAGCGACCCTGGCGATATGCCGCTCTCGAAACTCGCTGCATTTTGCACATCGGCCGATATGAATCGAGGAGCGAGGCTCCCTTCGATGCGATGGATCGCGCTGTTGCGCGCGTCGCCCACGTACAGTTCGCCTGCCTGGTCCTCGCCGAACACCGTGATGATCGTCCCGGAGTTGAGTAGTAGCTGGTTCGTCCAGACGGTTCCGTGCCGCTCCAATCCCCAGATCTTCCCACTGCAGTAATCTCCGTAGACATATGTGCCGCGCAAGCCTGGCCATGCCTTCCCGCGATAGACGAATCCCCCGATCACCGAACACCCCATAGTCGAGCTTTGACCGTACTCCACCACCGGGAGCGTGAGGCCTTGCATGTCGCAGCTCGCCGCGTTGTAGCAATGCAGGCCCTCCATGGTTCTCCAGCCGTAGTTCTCGCCGCCGCGGCTCGCAGCCGGTTGATAGTTGACTTCTTCGTATGAGTCTTGTCCCACGTCGGCGATGTACAGGTCGTGGTTGGCGCGATCGAATGAGAAGCCCCATGGGTTCCGCAGCCCGAAAGACCAGATCTCGCCGCGCGCCCCTGCTCGGTTCACAAACGGATTCTGAGAAGGAATAAGAAGCTGGCCGGGGCTGCTCTCGACGTCCACTCTGAGCATCTTACCCAGCAGCGAATCGAGCCTCTGTCCGTTATTCTGCGGATCGCCACCGGAGCCGCCGTCGCCCATGCCGATATACAGGTATCCATCCGGGCCGAAACGTAAATGCCCGCCGTTGTGATTCGGGAACGGCTGGGCGATGGTCAGCAGGATGATCTCGCTGGCGGGATCCGCCACGTCGGGATTCACCGAAACCCGGTACTGCGCGATCACCGTGTTGCCGGCCAGGTTCGTGTAGTTGACAAAGAAGCGTCCCGAAGACGCGTAGGCAGGCGAGAATGCGAGCCCCAACAATCCTCGCTCGCCGCCGGCGCTAATCCGCGCCCGGATGTCCAGAAATGGTTGCGCCAGCACCGTGTCATTACGGAAGACTCGAATCAGTCCGGCCTGTTGTACAAAGAACAATCGGCCGGTGCCATCGGGTGGAGACTGAATGTCGGTTGGATCGCTGATCCCGGACGCGATCTGCCGCAGGGCGATCTCCTGCGGGAGCGCGAGTGGCGCCAAAACCAGAACCGCCACAACACATCTTATGGCAGCGTACATACTAACCGAATTCTACTGCTTCCCGGCAGCCCGATCTTTCAGCGCCTTTAGGCGCGGGAGGTCGCGATCCTCCTCGTGGCAAGCGGCTTCCATCAGCTCGAACTTTGCATCGCGATTGAGCGAGAGTGCGATGGTCCAGGGCCGTGTATACACCACGGGATCCGTAACGGTCGCCTCGTAGTGGAGAGTGTCGGGGCCGGTAGGGGTAAATCGCTCCACCACATGTTCGGCGTAGCTGACAATTTCGCCGCCCTCATTCAGCCAGGTCTTGCCGTTGAAGTTGGTGGTATCCACAACCAGGGTGTCGCCCTCCCACCGGCCCACGGAATCGCCTTGCCACAAACGCATCGCGTCGGGAAGATGGGCGCGCCCATTCAAGGCCACAATACGCCATGACGTGCGCTCGAGCAGAAAGACTATGTGATCCGAGGTTTGAATGACGTGAAACGACGTCGGAACATACATCGATCGCGGAACGCCGGCAGGAAAACAGTGCGCCGTGGGATCGTCGTAACCGCGTTCGGTCTTGTTCCGGTCTATCCTTTCCTGGACAGCCCAGGGCTGCATGGGCAGCTTCCCGTCGAGTGGATCGATGATGACTCCTCGTCCGCCCGGAGTGACGTCGCTGACGGCTCGTTTTTCCAGGCCGTAGTTCGCGCCTCCGGCGTCGGGCACGTAGAAACCCTGCAGGTCCGGCTTACCGTCCGCCCTCCGGCGAAGATTCGCGACTGGTTTCGCAGGAGTCGCGGAGGGACGCGGCGCGGCGGTTATCGACGGCGTGGCAGCCGGTGCTCCGTTGCCCGGATACCACGTTCGCTCCTCACGCGTGAACGCGCCATTCGCTTCTTCGGCTTCCGCCTGGCATACGTATTCGTACAGCCTGTCCCGATCGATCCGCCGGCGCAAGGGGATGTGGATGGTCCAGGGCTTCGTAAAAACTTTCGCGTCCTCGATCGTCGCTTCGTACTGAATCGTGTCGGAATCGGTCATGCGGTATCGCTCGATCACGTGGAGCGCGTCGCTGTGAAAGTTCCCGGCCATGTCGAACCAGGTTTTGTCGTTGTAGTTGCTGACGTCCACAATCAGAGTGTCCCCGTCCCAGTGGCCCCGCGAATCACCCATCCAGGATTCGTGGTCGGTGGGGTGCGGGCTGCCGTCCGTGCGGATCAGGCGATAGTTCAGCGACCACTCGAAAGCGATGGCAACTTCCTTGGGTGTCTGGAAAATCTGAAACGGGAACTCCAGGTACATGATCCGCGGCACGCTCGGAATGTAGCATTGGTTGAGCGGATCGGCCTTCTGCCGGTTTCGAAAGTTCTCAGCCTTCTGCGCAGCGGCCCACGGCTGATACGGAATTTCGGCGCCTGCGACCACCGACCGGCCGGCCAGCATGTTATGGCTGGCGGCGTGATCCAGGAGATCGGCTGCGGCGGTGCTGGACGCCTGCCAAATGCCTTCGAAGTTGGGCTTGCCATCGGCGGTGCGCGGCAAAGTCGCTCGGGAAACAGGAGCGCTCTGCGCCAGCGTGACAATTGCGCTCGTCAGGGCGACGGCCGTAATCGCTGCGAGACGATGGGTAGGCATACGAAACCATCAGACCACTCGCACTATGTGAATGGCAAACACCAAGTGTGGAATGGTGAGCCGGGCGGGGCTCGAACCCGCGACCACCGCATTAAAAGTGCGATGCTCTACCAACTGAGCTACCGGCCCGATGGGAGGGGAAACGTTGAAACTCTTCTATTGTAACCTGCCTCCCGGCTCGCCGGCTTCGGGAGGAGTGCGCTAGGCGCTGGGCTTGGCGATGTCCACGCCGCCCTTGAAATAGGCGCCGTCTTCAATCACGATACCCGCAGTTCGTACATCGCCGACCAGGTTCGCGCCCTTGCGCAGCATGATGCGCTCGGTAGCGTCGATGTTGCCCGTCACCGCGCCGGCAATATCCACTTCATTCGCCTTGATGCTGGCGGCAGCTTTTCCTTTCGGGCCGATGGTGAGGCGCCCATTCAGTTCCACGGTGCCTTCCAGTTCGCCGTTCAACTGCAGCGTTTCCTTACTGGTGATATCGCCCTTGATCTTCATCGTCTCGCCGATCAGTGTACCGTCCATGTAAAAAATTCCCTTCGTTTCGATGATCTCTAGGGTCACCGTACCACCCGAACGGCAACTTTCTTGATCTTAGCGGAAAACTGGCGTCGCGCGCTAAACTATTTTTCCATTTTGTGCAGCTCGTAGTAACCGCTCATCTTGAGCGTCACCACCTGAGGCTTGCCCGTCAGATTCAGCCAGAACCAGCCGTGAATTCCTTCGAACGGCGCTACGAACGCTCCGTTGGATTTCGTGGTTTCCTGCTCCTCGCGATAACGCGTGGCGTGCTTGGGATCGTTTGACGGCTCGCCGTGAAAGTCGTAGTAGATCGTGCCCTGATCGACGGACCAGCTATAGACCATCGACCCGCCGGCCTTCATCGCGACCTTGTATTCCAGTTCGCCATCAGGACCCAGCGTAATCTTCACCGTGTCGGTGCGGAATTCGTTGGGATAGAACCAGGCATTTGTAGTGAGCGCCGGAGTGGTCGTGGCCTTTGCGTCAGTTTTTGCATCCGTCGTCGCGGCATCCGCTGTGGGCCGCGCCACCGTCGGTGTCGCCAGTGCGATCAACCCTGTCAGCTTGCCGAATCCCGTGGGATCCTTCCTGTATTCCGCCGGCATGATGACGCACACGGTCAGAACAGCGCCCACTAAGGCCGCGATTCCTAGCCGCAATAGCAGCCCGCTAGCCGAAGGCATTTGCACACCAGCCGGATTCATACCGCGCTCCCGAATGCATAACCCGACAATTGATATCCGATCAACAGGAACCCTGCCGTCATCAACAGGACATTGGCGAGTACAGCGTGCTTCCCGAAGTCGGCCGTGCGCCGCCATTGCGTCATCACGAAGAGAATCACGGTCAGCGCCAGAAGCTGGCCCAGTTCCACGCCTACATTGAATGCGATCATGTTCGGCACCAGTCCTTCGCGCGATAGATTGAATTCCTGCAGCTTGGTCGCCAAGCCGAATCCGTGAATCAGCCCGAAGCCCAGCACCGCAGCCTTCGCGTTGATCTGGAATCCGAATAGCGTTCGAAATCCGTCCAGGTTGTCGAAAGCCTTGTAGACCACCGACAGTCCGATCAGCGCGTCCACGATGTACGAGTTGACGTGCACTCCGCCCAGCACCCCCGCCAGCAGCGTGATGCTATGCCCGACTGCGAAACACGTTACATACACCGCGACGTCCTTCAGCTTGTACAGGAAGAAGATCACGCCCAGCAAGAAGAGCAGGTGATCGTAGCCCGTCACCATGTGCTTGGCGCCCAGGTATAGAAAGGGCGCGATGTGCGTGCCAGTGGAATTGCGTACGAAGTCGGCATCTCGCCCTGTGACGGTGTGCGCCAGCGCGAGCGAAGCAGTTCCCAAAAAGAACAACAGGGTTCTGAGCATCCTTATTACTATAAACCCGCTGGCAGGACGCCCCGCAGGGAAGCATCGATCAACTGGATCGTGTGCAGCACCGGCGTCTTCTGCCCGTTACGCGTTACGGCGGCCCCGATCTGCAGCATGCACCCGATGTTCCCCGACGCCACCACGTCCGGCTTAGCCGCACCAATGAACTGCGCCTTGCGATCCGCCAGCGTGTCCGCGGTCTCCGGCTGCACCAGATTGTAGATGCCTGCCGATCCGCAACACAGCGCGGCCTCCGGAAGTTCCATCAGCTCGACGCCCGGAATCCCGGCGAGCAATGTTCGCGGTTGCGCCCGCACACCCTGCGCGTGCTGCAAATGGCAGGAATCGTGATACGCCACCCGCATCTTCAGCGGACGACGTTCGCTCCGCGGCCCCAGTTCTTGCAGGAACTCCGCCACATCTTTGCACTTCGCCGAGAACGCCGCCGCCCGGTCTGCGTATTTGGGATCGTCTCGCAACTGGTAACCGTACTCACGCACGTTCGACCCGCAGCCGCCCGCATTCGTCACGATCACGTCGACGTCCGCGCGTTCGAAGGTGTCGATCATGCGACGAGCCAAATCCAGCGCCGGAATTTCCTCGCCGGCATGAACCATCAACGCTCCGCAGCACGGTTGTTCTGCGGGCGCGATCACTTCACAACCCTCTGCCGCCAGCACCCGGACGGTGGCCGCATTGATCTCCGGCATGAACTCGCGCTGCACGCATCCTAGAACCAGCCCGACGCGCTTCCGCTTCGCACCTTGCGCGGGAGTCACAGGAGCAATCGTGTGATGCGTGCCGAGCCTCGGCATCAGAGTTTCCATCGCGCCGAGCTGCTTCGGAAGCAGCTTCAGCAATCCTGATCCGCGAATCAGGGACTGCAGCCCGGACTGTTGGTAGGCGCGCAGCACAGGCCGCAGTAGCTTCAGCCGATCCACTCTGGGAAACGTGCTGAAGATCATCCAGCGGTGCAGGCGTTCCATTGTCGATCGCGGATGACGGCGCTCGATCTGCGCCCGCGTCGCCTCGATTAGCTTGGCGTAATCGACGCCCGACGGGCAGGCCGTCATGCACGACATGCAGCCCAGGCATTTATCGAAATGCTGGACCCAGTGATCCGTCATTTCGGTCGCGCCTTCACTCGCCATCTTCATCAGGTAGATGCGCCCCCGAGGCGAATCCATCTCATTGCCCCATAGCGTGTAGGTCGGGCACGCCGGCAGACAGAACCCGCAGTGCACGCACTGATCGATTAACTCGGGCCGCGGCGGATGATGCTGATCAAATGCGGCCACTAGATTCCCCCCACGAAGCGTCCCGGATTCAGCGTTTTCTTCGGATCGAATTGCGTCTTCACCGCCCGCATCAGCGGCAACGCATCCCCGGCGTTTCCCCAAGCGTCAACGTCCGACTTGCCCAACACCGCCAGCGATCCCCCATCCTGCTCCATCGTTTCTCTGAGTCCTTGGAGGTCCCCGCGAAACTGTGCGTACCCAATTCCTGTCGCTTGTATCACAAATCGCGAGAATGCCGCCGACGCTGCTGAGATCCGCGAGGGAAGCGTCGTAAACTTCACAATCGGCGCGTCACCCCACAGTTCTTCACGCGCTTTCCAGACCGCGGGCGATCCCTCTCGGACTGTGCCTATCTCTCTGATGACCGCTTCCTGCGCAGCGATCCCGTCCTCGGTACCCTCCAGCAAAACATCAACCTCGTTCCCGGGTCTTACTTGGACCGCCGTCACGGCCAGCCGCGCCCCCAGAATCGCCAGAATAATACGCTGCATATCATTCGCATCCGTCGCCGCGATCGTAAGCGTCCTCGCATTCCGAGGTAGCGGATGCAGACGAAACACCGCCCGCGTGATCACTCCCAGTGTCCCCAGCGAACCTGTTGCCAACTTCGGCAGGTCGTAACCCGCGACGTTCTTCACGACCTTTCCGCCGCTCATCGCGATCGTACCGTCCGCCAGCACCAGCGTGACGCCGATGATCAGATCGCGCAACGCTCCGAAAGCAAGCCGCAATGCTCCGCTGTCGTTCGTCGCCAGAATCCCGCCGACCGTCGCACGCTCGGGCCACAGCGGATCCACCGCGAGCCTTTGCCCATGTTCCGCCAGCGTGCGCTGCAATTCAGCGATCGTGCACCCGGCCTCGACCGTAACGGTCAGGTCCGCCCAGGCATGCTCGATGACGCGATTCATGCGGCGCACAGAAAGAAGTATGTCCGCCTTTCGGGGCGGATTCCCCCAATCGAGCTTGGTCCCGCCACCTGCCGGGATGACTGCCTGTCCGGTATCATTGGCGCTCCGCAGAATCGACGCCGTTTCATTCTCGTCGGCAGGCTCGACGACAGTCGCGCCAAACCACTCCCCGGCGCTCAAAACCGCTCCGCGATGCCGGCAATCTCTAATGGATGCGCAACGTACTCGCCTGGAGTTTCACCACACATACGCGGTCGTGGGAACACCTTAGTCGGATTCGAAAGCTGCAGTGGATCGAAGGCGCAGCGGACGCGATGCATCGTCTGCAGGTCCGGCTCGGCGAACATCTTCGACATCATATGCTTCTTCTCTTCGCCGACCCCGTGCTCGCCTGTGATCGATCCGCCTTTCTCGATGCACAACTCCAGAATGCGCTCGGATAGTTTCTCCGCGGCTTTTTCCTGGCCCGCAATTCGGCGATCGTAGAGAACCAGCGGATGCAGATTCCCGTCCCCTGCATGAAACACATTCGCAACCCGCAGTCCGGTCTCGATGCTCAACTGTTCGATCTCGCTCAGGATCTGGGGCAGGGCAGTGCGCGGGATCACTCCGTCCTGCACGATGTAGTTGGGCGAAATCCGTCCCATGGCTGCGAACGCTGCCTTGCGCCCTTTCCAGACCAGTGCCCGCTCGGCGTCCGATTGCGCCACGCGAATCTCCCACGCCCCGTTCTGGCGGCAAATCTGGTCCACGTGCGCCATCAGCGCATCCACTTCCGCCACCGGACCGTCCAACTCGACGAGCAGCAGTCCGCCGCAGTTCGGATAGTTCGCGTGAACCGCAGCCTCAGCCGCCTGGATCGCCAGGTTATCCATCATTTCAATCGCCGCGGGAAGCATTCCGGCCGCGATAATGCCGCTCACAGCGGCGCCTGCTTCGGTGGGGCTGTTGAACGCCGCCAGCAGCGTCCGCACGCACTCCGGACGCTTCACGATCCGCAGAGTAATCTTCGTCGCGATCCCTAGCGTCCCTTCGGATCCAACGAAAACTCCCGCCAGATCGTAACCCGGCGCGTCGAGCGTCTTGCCGCCCATGTGCACCAGCGACCCATCCGGCAGAACCACTTCCAGACCCAGTACATGGGTGGTCGTGAATCCGTATTTCAGGCAGTGCGCGCCGCCCGAGTTCTCCGCGACGTTTCCGCCGATGCTGCAAACCGACTGCGACGACGGATCGGGAGCATAGAAGAAATCAGCCGCAGCCACGCGACCGGTGACTTCCAGATTGATCACACCCGGTTCCACCACGATGCGCGCGTTAGGCAGGTCCACTTCGAGGATGCGCTTCATTCGCGCGAGGCCGATCACGATGCCGCCCTTAACCGGTAACGCTCCACCGCTCAAGCCCGTGCCGGAACCGCGCGCTACAAACGGAATTCGCTCGCGATGGCAGACGCACACCACTGCTTGTACCTGGTCCGCGGAATCCGGCAGAACCACCGCGCTCGGGACCACGCGGAAGTTGGTCAGGCCGTCGCACTCGTAGGTTTTGATTTCTTCGGGCGAGGAAATCAGTCCGTGCGGGCCTAGAATTCTGCGAAGTTCTTCAAGCGTTTCAGGGCTCACCTACAGATACCGGTACGCTTCGAGCGTGAGGAATTCCTTGCACTCCGGATTAATCATCATCTGCTCGAACAGTTGGGCCGCCTGGGGAAACTTGCTCTGGTTGTAGCGCACATCGCCGACGTTCGTCCGAATCTGCTCGATCACCGTCTTGATCGTGGCGCGAATCATCGGGGCTGTGATCTTCTGGCCATTCGATAGCTGCGCTCCGTGGTGCATCCACTGCCAGACCTGCGTGCGAGAAATCTCCGCGGTGGCGGCGTCTTCCATCAGGTTGTAAATCGGCACGCATCCCGATCCGCGCAGCCAGGATTCCAGATATTGAATGCCCACATCGACGTTCATGCGCAAGCCCTGTTCCGTGATCTGGCCTTCCGGGACCTTCAAGAGATCCGCGGCCGTCACCGTCACATCTTCACGCATCACATGAAGCTGATTCGGGGTCTTCATGTGCTCGTCGAAAATCTCTTTGGCGATCGGCACCAGTCCCGGATGCGCCACCCAGGTTCCGTCGTGACCCGCCTTCACTTCACGGAGCTTGTCCTGACGTACCTTATTGAGCGCGGCGTTATTTGCGGCCGGATCGTTCTTGATCGGGATCTGCGCCGCCATCCCGCCCATAGCGTGAATCCCGCGGCGGTGGCAGGTTTGGATCAGCAGGTCCACATACGATTTCAGGAAGTGGTTCTCCATCGTCACCGTGGAGCGGTCCGGCATCATGTATTGCGGGTGATTCTTGAACGTCTTGATGAAGCTGAAGATGTAATCCCAACGGCCGCAATTCAAGCCGGCCGAATGGTCCCGCAGCTCCCACAGGATTTCGTCCATTTCGAACGCGGCCAGAATCGTCTCGATCAGTACCGTAGCGCGAATCGTTCCGTTCGGAACTCCCAAAGATTCCTGTGCGTAGACGAACACATCGTTCCACAGCCGAGCTTCCAGATGGCTCTGGATTTTCGGCAGATAGAAGTACGGGGCCGTTCCCTTCGCCATCCTGGTCTTGGCGTTGTGGAAGAAGTACAACCCGAAGTCGAACAGCGACCCCGAGATCGGCTCGCCGTCGATATGAAAATGTCGTTCGACCATATGCCAGCCGCGCGGCCTGATGATCAGCACAGCTGGGTTGGGATTCAACGTGTAAGCTTTGCCTTCCGGACTCGTGTAGGTAATGTCGCCGCGATCCGCGTCGCGCACGTTCACCTGGCCGTTCAGGTTGTTCTCCCAAGTGGGCGAATTCGAATCCTCGAAATCCGCCATGAAAACGTTCGCGTCCGAATTGAGCGCGTTGATCACCATCTTCCGGTCCACCGGACCCGTGATCTCCACGCGCCGGTCAAGTAGGTCTTTTGGAATAGGCGCGACCTTGTACTCGCTCTTGCGGATCGATTCCGTCTCGGGAAGGAAGTCCGGAATCTGCCCGGCGTCGATGGCTTTCTGGCGCGTCACCCGGCGCTCCAGCAGTTGCTTTCGACGCGGCTCGAACTTGCGGTGCAGTTCGGTTACAAAAGCGATCGCTTCTGGAGTTAAGATTTCGTCACATCCCCGGGGGATCGGCGCGTCGATCTCGACGCCGTCAAGCTGTAAGTACGGGCTTGCCATGTAATTTCAGGATACATTGGACCAGCCGCTAAAGGCGACGTCAACGCGCTAAATTACTTGCAGTACGATCTTTCCGCGAACGTGTTCGGTCTCACTCATTTTGTGAGCCTGGGCAGCCTCGCGCAGCGGAAAAACTGCCGCAATCTCGGAGTGAACCCGCCCGGAATCCGCCAGGTTTGCGATCTCCGTGAGCTGGTCGGCTTTCATCTGCCCCCAGATGATCGCCGCGCGAACTCCGTGGGCCTTGGCGTCTTCCGCGGATGGCGGCGGGCCGATCAGGCAGACCATCATGCCGCCTCTTTTCAGCACTTTCCAGGATCGCTTGCGGACCTCGCCGCCCATGCTTTCAATTACCGCGTCGAAATCATGCACGACGTCCTCGAATGGGTTCGTTTCGTAGTTGATGGGCAGATCGCAGCCTAGTTGCTTCAGGAAATCCTGGTTGCGGCCGCTGGCCGTGCCCGCCACGTACAAACCCTTTAGCTTGGCGAACTGAACCGCGAAATGCCCTACGCCCCCGGCCGCCGCCTGGATCAAAACCTTTTGACCGGCCTGAAGTTCCGCGGTATCGAATAGGGCCTGCCACGCCGTCAGTCCGGCCAGCGGAATCGCAGCCGAATGTATGTAGTCGAGCTTGCCCGGCTTGCGCGCCAGTTCACCTTCACGGACTACGATGTATTCGGCGTACGCGCCGTTGCGCGCACCGTCCGGACGCCCGTAAACTTCATCGCCGGGTTTCCATTGCGTGACGTCCGACCCGCAGGATTCGACTACGCCTGAGACATCCCATCCCAGGATGAACGGCAGAGGATAGTCGCGAAAACCCTTCATGTGTCCCGCGCGCACTTTCCAATCGATGGGGTTGACCGACGTCGCATGAACCTTCACGAGTACTTCACTCGCGGCCGGCTCT
>Ga0207711_10004428_pt1 | contig 11971 bp, 12 predicted proteins | sample KBSS34metaG_FD_184401 | JGI IMG/M metagenome (GOLD analysis project Ga0207711, IMG submission 184401) | Switchgrass rhizosphere microbial communities from Kellogg Biological Station, Michigan, USA - KBS S3-4 metaG (SPAdes) (version 2) | ecosystem: Host-associated > Plants > Roots > Rhizosphere...
CCGTCGCATCATGCCCCGAAATTCACCCGACGGGGAAGTGATATGCTGACGACGTTCATGGCCGCCATTGCGGTCCTCGTACTTCTTGTCGTGATGATGGGCGTCAAGATTGTCCACCAGGGCTACCGCTACACCCTCGAACATTTCGGCCGCTTCGTGCGCGTCGCCGAGCCGGGGATCAACTTCGTGATGCCGTTCGTCACGCGGGTTGGCCGTAAGATCAACATGATGGAGCAGGTTGTTGATATTCCCGGTCAGGAGATCATCACCAAGGACAACGCGATGGTCGCGGTCGACGGTGTCGTCTTCTTTCAGGTGATTGATGCGGCCAAGGCCGCCTATGAGGTCAGCGATCTCTATTCCGCTCTCATGGCCCTCTCGACAACCAATTTGCGCACCGTGATGGGATCGATGGACCTCGACGAGACCTTGTCGAAGCGCGACGAGATCAACGCGCGCCTGCTTGCCGTGGTCGACCATGCGACCGAACCGTGGGGGGTCAAAATCACCCGCGTCGAGCTGAAGGACATCCGCCCGCCCTCCGACATCGTCAACGCCATGACCCGCCAGATGAAGGCAGAGCGTGAGAAGCGCGCGGCCATCCTCGAATCGGAAGGAATGCGCCAGTCCGAAATCTTGCGCGCGGAGGGCGAGAAGCAGGCCAAGATCCTGCAGGCGGAAGGACTCAAGGAGGCCGCGTTCCGCGAAGCCGAGGCGCGCGAGCGCTCGGCGCAGGCCGAAGCCGCCGCGACCAAGTCGGTTAGCGACGCGATCGAAGGCGGAAGCACGCAGGCGATCAATTACTTCATCGCCCAGAAATACGTGGAGGCGCTGGGCAAGTTCGCGACCTCGCCCAATGCCAAGACAATCCTGTTCCCTGTCGAAGCGACGCAGCTGATCGGAACGCTTGGTGGGATCGGCGAGCTGGCCAAGGAGGTGCTGTCCGACAGGGCCACACCGCAGGTCCGGGGCAAGGCGACTCCGAGCGTCCCCGAGACGAAATGATCGAGGGTGTCGATCCCGCCTGGGTGTGGTTGATCGGCGGCGTCGTGTTGCTGATCGCGGAAATCGTCGCGCCCGGCTTCTTCCTCGTGTTCATCGGCGCGGCCGCGATCGCCACCGGCCTGTTCACTCTGCTGTTCGGGCTCGGTGCCGTTCCCCAGCTAGCCCTGTTCGCGGTCTATGCCTTGCTCGCGGTGCTCGCCGGCAGGCGCTTCTATCCGAACCGGAATGCAGACAGCGCCGACCCGCTCTTGAACGACCGGGCCGGACGCTTGGTCGGAAAAGTGGTGACGGTGGTCGTCGCGGTGGACGACCATAACGGCCGCGTCCGCGTCGGCGATAGTGAATGGAGCGCGCGTGGCGGTCCCGCCGCAGCGGGCGAGCGTGTGCGCATCACCGGCGTTGACGGCAACTGCCTGAATGTGGAAGCGGTGCGCACGCTTCCGTAAGCCTGACGGAGACATTCTTTGACCGATCTGACCTTCACCCGGCGCGAGGCCGTTGCTGCCCTCGCCGCGTCGGCAGCAGCAATTCCACTTGTTTCGTGCCGCCGCGCCGGCCCCGCAGCCACGGACGCCGACGCGAGCGAGCTGCTCGATTCCATCGGCGACAACCTGCTCCGTTTGTCGCCAGGAAGCGCGACCTCGCTCGGCATCGACACGGGGGCGCGAGCCGCCCTGCGCTCGCAGCTCGAAGATCGCTCGCCAATCGGTCAACGCCGTATCGCTGTCCTCCTGAAGCAGGACCTCGCGCGCGCGGAAGCATTCGACGTTTCGAGTCTCTCTTTCCCGGTACGGACCAGTGTCGAAGTCGTGCGCAGCGCCTACAAGACCGCGCTCGAGGGGTTCGCGCTGCCCTATGGCGACGTCGCGGTCGGAGGCTGGCGCAACACGCCTTATGTCGTGATCCAAAACGTCGGTGCGTTTCTCGACACGCCGCGCTTTCTCGATTCCGAGCACCCGATTGAAACCAAGGCTGATGCCGACGCCTACATCGCCCGGCTTCGGTCCTACCCGAAGCAACTCGATGGCGAGCTCGAGCGGATGCGGTCGGCCAGGACCGCAGGATTGGTCCCGCCCGATTTCCTGCTCGATAAGGCGCTTGCCGCAATGGACATTACGGCGAAGGACACTGCCAAAGGTGGCGGACTGGCCGCGTCGATCGAACGGCGGACCCGCGAGAAAAGCATTCCCGGCGATTGGGCCGGCAAGGCGCGCGCGATCGCGCAGCAAGAGGTTCTGCCCGCGCTCCAGCGCCAGATCGAAGAGCTCAAGGCACAGCGTGCGCTGGCCACGGGCGATCCCGGCATGTCGGCGCGCCCTCACGGTGACGAATATTATCGCTGGGCACTCAAGGCCTCGACGACCACGACGATGAGCCCCGATGAGATCCATCAAATGGGCCTTCAGCAGATCGCCGAGCTCCACAGCCGCATGGATCCGATCCTTCGCAGCATCGGCTACACGCAGGGTTCGGTCGGCGAGCGGATGAAGCAGCTGGCGAAGGACCCGCGCTACAAATTCTCCGAAGGCGACAAGGGCCGCGCCGAGATCATGGCCTTCATCCAGGAACGGCTGAAGATCATTCGCGCCCAGCTCCCTCGCGCGTTCCACACGATGGTCAAAGGCAATCTCGAGGTGCGTCGCTTGCCGCCCGCGGAGGAGCCGGGCGCGCCCGGCGCTTACGGCGGCGCCGGCTCGATCGACGGCAAGATTCCGGGCAAGTTTTGGATCAACCTTTTGACCACCGACCTGCACCGCAAGTACGACCTGCCCGACCTCACTGCGCACGAGGCGATCCCGGGGCATGTCTGGCAGGGCGAATATGCGAACAAATTGCCGTTGATCCGGACATTGCTCGCATTCAATGCCTACTCGGAAGGCTGGGCGCTCTACGCCCAGCAGCTGGTCGACGAGCTCGGAGTCTACGACGACTTTCCGGAAGCCCGCCTGGGCTATTTGCAGGCGCTCGCCTTCCGCGCTGGACGGCTGGTGGTGGATACGGGCCTTCACGCGAAGCACTGGGCCCGCCAGCAGGCCGTCGATTATCTGGTCAATGCCAACGGTTCGAATCCGGCCGACATGGCGAGCGAAGTCGACCGCTACTGCTCATGGCCGGGCCAGGCCTGCGGCTACAAGGTCGGGCATACGACCATCGGACGACTGCGCGACAAGGCGAAAGCTGAGCTTGGCCAGAGGTTCGATCTGCGCTTCTTCGACGACGCAGTCGTGCTCGGTGGCAACGTTCCGATGGACGTGCTCGCCAAGAACGTAGACGATTACGTCGCGAGCACCAAAGCGACCACATGAAATCCGCGCGCTTTCTGGGCAGTGATTGGCTTGTATAGCGTGGTTACCCTGCGGGCCGCCGTTTCGGCTGTGTGGTATTTGTCTTGAACGGCGACGAGGAAATCCCGGCGCGCAAGACGCGCTACGCCGAAGGCGGGATCCAGGCGATCGAACCTTTCGAACCAAACCAGCTGATCACGGCCGCCGACCTCAACGAACTCGTCGAGGCGATCAAGGAACTCGACCGGCGCCTCAGCTCCTTAGAGTAGGTTATTCCTTGCCGAAAATGTTCGACGCGATGCTGCCGAGGCCGCCTTCGCTCTTAAGCATCTCGGCATAGCGGCCGAGCGCACCCTCGCCGCCGATATGGCCGATCATTTCCTGCAGCGTATCGACTGGCAACCCGGTTTCTGCCGCCGCGCCTTCCGCCGTGTCGACATCCATCGGATGGAATTTGGCAAGCGCCTGCACCGCCATTTGGACATGCTCGGGCGATAACCCGACCTTGGCGGCAAGGTTAGCCACGTCTGATTCGCCAAGCTGGCCCATGAGACCGTCCAGAATGCCCATCTTGCCCTCCGTTGCTGTCCAATTTCGGTGATTCGACATTAGCACGGTTGCGACCGTTGGGCGCTAACTCTTCGTGGGCTTCATCGCCTCGGCCGCCACCCAGGCATGCATTTGATCCTCGAGCACGTTGAGCGGCACTGCTCCCATGTCGAGGAAGGTGTCGTGGAAGGCGCGGATGTCGAACCTCGAGCCCAGCTGCGCCTCGGCCTCGGCGCGAAGCTTGCGAATCGTCAGCTCGCCGAGCTTGTAGGACAGCGCCTGGCCGGGCCAGCTGATATAGCGGTCGACTTCGGTCTCAACCTCGTGCTGCGACAGCGCGGTGTGCGAAGCCAGATAGTCGATCGCCTGTTGGCGGGACCAGCCATAGCGGTGGATGCCGGTGTCGATTACCAGCCGCGCGGCGCGCCACATCGCATAACTCTGCTGCCCGAATCGCTCATATGGAGTGCGGTAGATGCCCATCTCATTGCCGAGCCATTCGCAATAGAGGCCCCATCCCTCACCGTATCCGGAAAAATAGAGGTTCTGACGGAAACGCGGCAGCGTCTTCTGCTCCTCTGAAAGCGCCGCCTGGAAGCTGTGCCCCGGCTCGCATTCGTGAAGCGTCAGCGCCGGGATGTTGTAGAGCGGCCGAACCGGCAGGTTGTAGGTGTTCATCATGCAATTCTCGAGGCCGCCGCGCCCGCCCGTATAGAAGGGCGCCAGCGCATCGGGGACGGGAATGATCCCGAAGCGCCGCCGAGGTAGCTTGCCGAAATAATTGCCGATGACGTTATCCGTTCGCTTCGCGACATAAGATGAGACGCCCATCAGCTCGTCGGGCGTCTTGGCCTGGAACTGCGGATCGGTCTTGAGGAATTTGAGGAAGTCCTGGAAGCTGCCCTTGAAGCCGCTGTCGCGCATCGTTTGCTGCATCTCAGCTTCAATCCGGGCGACCTCCTTGAGACCGATCTGATGGATCTCTTCGGGTCCGAGATCGAGCGTCGTATATTCGCGAATCTGCGCCCGGTAGAAGGCAATGCCGTCCGGGAGGTCGCGCGCGGCCAGGGTCGTGCGCGTCTTCGGCAGATATTCGGTGCGGAAGAAGCCGAGCAGCTTGCGATAGGCGGGTTCGACCGCTTCGTGGATCGCGGCTTCGCCCTCGGTTCGAAGCGCTTGCCGCTCCGCCGCCGGGATCGTCGGCGGCATGGTATCGAACGCCTTGTGGAACGGACTCTTGGCCACATCGTCTGTAAGAAAAGCGGCGATCGAGGCGTCGCGCCCCTCGAGCGTCGCGCGCGGTACGCTGAAGCCGCGTGCCAGCCCGGCGCGCATGTTGGCAATTTGCTCGTCGAAATAGCGCGGTATGTCGCGCATCCGGGCAATGTACCGGCGGTACTCGGCAGCGTCGGTCAGCGACTTGGAATCGAGATAGGTCCAGAACGAGCTATCGCTGTTGAACGGCATCTCCCAGATCCGGAAATGCGCGTCGGAAATCGCATTTTCGAGAAGCGTGCGGAATACCGCGTCATTGACCTTCTCCGGGGGCGAAAGCTGCGCCGCCGGAATCGCGTTGAGCTGGGTCAGCAGGTCCTGGAGGTGTACGGCTCGGCGCTGCTGGGTCGCGGCATCGACCCGCGGCAGGTAGTCGGCCGGCTTGGTCTCGCCCCTGCCATCCTGGAAATTGCCAGATTCCTTGGCGTCCCACGCGGCATAATCGTCATAGAGCGTCTTCAATCGCGCGTCGGCCGAGTTTTGGGCAGCGGTCCCACTCGGTGCTGCTGCGACAACCGCGGGCGACAAACCCCAGCTTGCGATCAGCAGAGCGCCCGCCAACTTCGATAGCTTCTTCATGCTCCCTCCCTCCCTCGGCTCGCACGTCTACGCTAGCAAGGTGAGCGCTCAGGGCAACGCGGCAATGTCGGGTCGGACGAAATGCCGACGGGCGTCGACTGAAAACAGCCGTGCCGGTGAGTAGAATCGCAGCGGCCAATCGCGCCGGCCCATCGGCGACAGCAGCAGTTCGTTGACCAGCTCGTGCAATGTCTCGCTCGGATCGGCTTCGGCAAGGAACAAGCGGACCCCGTGAAGGAACACGCGCGTGATCGTTTCATGATAACCTTCGGAGTCGCTGTTCACCCCGCCTACGCTCTCGTTGTAGCGACGGATGATCCCGGGCAGCTCGTCGTCGATATTAACGTCCGGCCTTCGGGTCAGCAGGTACGTGGTTGCCGCGAGATGCGCTTCGTGGGTCCAGTCGGAGCGGGGCAGCGTACGCGCCAGCAGCCCCTCGCCGATGCGTTCGATCTCCGCGTCGGTAGTGAATAGTCTGGGTCGATATTCGGTCATTGCTCGGGTCCTTTGGGCGGGCCCGATCAGGACCGGGCCTCAAGCGGGCGTAGTTTGCGTGGCTTCTTGGGATTGCTGCGCTTGTTGCGCTTGTCGCGGCCCCGATTGGCGCACGCCTTCATCGACGTGCGGAGCGAATTCGGCGAAGTTCTGCACGAACAGGTCGACGAGTTTTGCCGCTGTCCGGTCGTAGTCTTCGGGATCGGCCCAGGTGCCGCGCGGATCGAGCAGCTTGCTGTCGACGCCCGGCACCGCGACGGGCACCTCGAACCCGAAGTTCGGGTCTTTGCGGAATTCGACATTCTTCAGCGACCCGTCGAGCGCGGCGTTGAGCAGCGCGCGGGTCTCCTTGATCGGCATGCGCTTGCCGACCCCGTACTTGCCTCCGGTCCAGCCGGTGTTGACGAGCCAGCAATCGACGCTGCCTTTCGCGATCCGCTCCTTGAGTAGATTGCCGTAGACCGAGGGGTGGCGCGGCATGAATGGCGCTCCGAAGCAGGTTGAAAAGGTCGCCTGCGGCTCAGTGACGCCGATCTCGGTACCCGCGACCTTCGCGGTATAGCCCGAGAGGAAGTGATACATCGCCTGATCCGGCGTCAGCTTGGCGATCGGCGGAAGCACGCCGAATGCGTCGGCGGTCAGCATGACAACGTTGCGGGGCAAGGGCCCCATATTCTCTTCCGACGAATTGGGGATGTAGTCGATCGGGTAGGCGCCGCGGCTGTTCTCGGCCAAGCTCGGATCGTCGAGGTCGAGCTCGCGCGTCAAGGGGTCGATCACCACGTTCTCGAGCACCGTGCCGAAACGCTTCGTCGTCGCGTAGATTTCCGGTTCGGATTCAGCCGACAGCCGGATCATCTTGGCATAACAGCCGCCTTCGAAGTTGAAGACCGCGGTATCCGACCAGCCATGCTCGTCGTCTCCGATGAGCGTGCGGCTCGGATCGGCAGAAAGCGTCGTCTTGCCGGTGCCCGAAAGCCCAAAGAAGATAGCTGTGTCGCCGCCTGGCCCGATATTGGCCGAGCAGTGCATCGGCATGATGCCTTGCGGCGGGAGAAGGAAGTTCAACAAGCCAAATACGGACTTCTTCATTTCGCCGGCATAGGCGGTGCCGCCGATCAGGATCAGCTTCTTCGAAAAGTTGACCGCAACCACGGTCTCGCCGCGGCAGCCGTGCCGCTCCGGGTCCGCGCGAAAGCTCGGCAGGTCGATGATCGTGAACTCGGGCTCGAAGGCCGTCAGCTCACTCGCCTCAGGACGCACCAGTAGCGTCCGGATGAAGAGATTGTGCCAGGCCAGCTCGTTGATCACGCGGACGCGGACGCGATGCTCCGGCTGGGACCCGCCATAAAGATCCGCCGCGTAGAGCACCTCCTTGTCGGCGAGCGCCAGCAGGAAATCGTCATGGAGGCGGTCGAACGCGTCCGGATCCATCGGCTTGTTGCCGCTGTTCCACCAGATCACATTCTCGGTCAGGTCGTCCTTGACGGTGTACTTGTCCTGCGCGCTGCGCCCGGTGTGCTTGCCGGTACGGGCGACCAGCGGTCCGTCCTTCGCCAGCAGCCCCTCGCCGCGGCGAATTGCATGCTCGACCAGCGGCGCCGTGGTCAGATTCCACAGAATCTCTGCGCCAGTCGCGATACCCTGCGCCTCAAGCCCGTTTCCGGGGGTCCGGTCGGTCACTCGTCGATGTTCCTTCTCACCAGAATATCAAAATGCGGCGGCGACCCGGTGTGGACTGCCGCCGCATAGCAATGCGTCGGGATCGCTATAATCACGAAAGGCTCGTCTCGTCAAAACGACCCAGCGCTGCTTGTCTCTCGACTGGACGCTGGTTAAGCCGCACGCAGTCTACCGGCAGGGGCACGGAAAGCGGGGCATGAGCCAAGTGATCGCGCTGGTCGACGACGACCGCAACATCCTGACGTCCGTGTCGATTGCGCTCCAGCAGGAGGGCTTCGTAACCCGGGTCTATTCGGATGGCGCGAGCGCGCTCAAGGCCTTCGCCGACAACTCCCCCGATCTTGGCGTATTCGACATCAAGATGCCCGGCATGGACGGAATGGAATTGCTGCGCCGGCTGCGCGAAACCAGCTCGATGCCGGTGATTTTCCTGACATCAAAGGACGACGAGCTCGACGAAGCGCTCGGTCTGGCGATGGGCGCCGACGATTATATCTCTAAACCTTTCTCGCAGCGCCTGCTGATTGCCCGGATCCGGGCAATCCTTCGCCGCCAGGAGCTCGCCAAGGGTGAAGCAGCATCGGCCAATTCGGAGCCGGAGCCGCCGTTGCTCGAACGGGGACGCCTGGTGATGGACCCCGCGCGGCACAAGGTTTCGTGGATCGGAAAGGACGTGACTCTAACAGTCACCGAGTTCCTGATTCTCGAGGCGCTCGCCCAGCGCCCGGGCGTGGTCAAGACGCGCAATCAGCTCCTCGACGTTGCCTATCAGGATGATGTCTATGTCGACGACCGCACCATCGACAGTCACATCAAGCGCATCCGCAGGAAATTCCGCGCCAGCGACCCTGAGTTCGATGCTATCGAGACCCTCTATGGCGTCGGATACCGCTTCGACGAGCAGTGACGAAGCCGACCTGGCGCTGAGCTGGTCGGGCCGGTGGAGCCTTGCGCACCGCATATTGGCGGTCAACATCCTGACCATCGTGCTGGTCGCGTTGAGCACGCTCTATCTCGACGTGTTTCGCAATCGGCTGAGCAAGGAACGATCCCGTCAGACGAAGATCGAGGCGACGACGACGGCCCAGGCGCTCGCGCACGTTCCGCAGGAGAATTGGCCGCAACTGCTCGCGTCCATCTCGAAGTCCACGAGCAGTCGATTCCGGCTTTATGGTCCCGATGGGGCTCTGATCGTCGACAGCTGGCGCCTGAGCGGGCCCACCTATCAGCTGAGGGATCCCCATACCCAGAAATGGACGAAGGCTGTCGGGCGGGCACTCGATCGCGGCTTCAACGCCATCGTCGGCGCAGCCCAGCTGGACGATTTCGTCGAGCCTAAAGTCGACCGCCTCCAGGCCTGGCCCGAGGCCCAGCAGGCAAGGGCTCGCGGCAAGGCCGTCACCAACGTTCGCAATGCGCCCGACATGACCCCGGTGCTTTCCGCCGCCGTCCCCGTAGGACGGAACGTTCTCCTCGCCACCGACAACGATCGCGCCTTCACGCGGACGGTTCGCATCCAGCGCGCCGTCATCGGTTCGGCAATGACCGCGGTGATCCTGCTTTCGATCCTCCTTTCGATGTTTCTCGCCCGAACGATCGTCCGCCCAATGCGGCGTCTCGCCATCGCAGCTCATCGTGTGCGCCTGGGCCGGTCTCGCGAAGTGCGCGTCCCCCGCCTGCCTTCGCGCAGCGATGAAATCGGCCTGCTGGCCAGAGCCGTTTCGGACATGAGCCAGTCACTGAGACAGCGCATCGACAATATCGAGGCCTTCGCCGCCGACGTGACTCATGAACTCAAGAATCCGCTGGCATCGCTGCGTTCGGCCATCGATGGCATCGACAACGTCGACGACCCCGCGCTCAAACACAGGCTCATGGCGATCGCCCGCGAAGACGTCGCCCGCCTCGACCGTCTCATCAATGACATCGGCGAAGCGGCGCGCACGGACGCCGAACTCGCCCGCGCGCAGTTCGAGCGCGTCGACCTGGGCCCGCTGATCGAGCAAATCGTCCATGGCTGGGAAAGCCGGCGCGAGACGGGTGATACCCGGATCGCCTTCGCCCGGCCGCGGATGGATACGGCCGTCGTCATGGGCAAGCCAGATCGGCTGGCGCGGGCAATCAACAACATCCTCGACAATGCCGTAAGCTTCTCGCCGGCCGGCGGTCTGGTGGAGATCGCCGCGGCACGGGTCGGCGACGAAGTCCGCATCCGGGTTGATGATGAAGGTCCGGGCGTACCGCCCGAAGCGCGCGAAGCCATCTTCAACCGCTTTCACTCCGTCAGGCCGGAGCGGGAAGGATTCGGCCGCCATTCGGGACTTGGCCTTGCGATCGCCCGGGCGATTGTCGAAGGTCACGACGGGGAGATTGACGTGCAGGATCGCGACGATGCGCCGTCGGGTGCCCGCTTCACCATCCGGCTGCCGGCGGCGGATCGTCCATGAACGCGCCGAAGGCTTCGCCAGGATCGCGGCTCTCGACCGAGAACATCCATGCGAGCACGGTCGCGATCGACGGTCGCGCCGTATTGATTACTGGCCCGTCCGGCTCCGGAAAGTCCGACCTCGCGCTGCGCCTTCTGGACCGCGGTTTCAGGCTGGTCAGCGACGATCAGACCATCGTTCGCCGCGAGGACCGCCGGCTGATCGCGTCTGCTCCGCCGAACATCGCAGGGAAGCTCGAGATTCGCGGCGTCGGCATCGTCGACATGGAGATTGAAAGCGACGTTCCGGTCGCCCTGCTGGTCGAACTGACCAGCGACATTCAGCGCCTTCCGGACGATAACCGCGAGCGGCCGATCCTCGGCCTTGGAATCCCGTTGATCAGCATCGATGCACTGTCCGCCTCGGCTCCCTCCAAGGTCGCGCTGGCACTCGACCGAATGGGCCTCAAGTTCTGATGGAGGTCGCGCGGCGCCTGCCGCGCCTGCTGCTCGTCACCGGCATGTCCGGTGCGGGCAAGTCGACGGTTCTCGACGCGCTTGAGGACCTCGGCTGGGACGTGGTCGACAACCTGCCCGCCGACTTACTCGAAGGATTCGTACACGGGGGCGGTGAGTGCCGCCTGGCCCCGGTCGCGATCGGCATGGACGTGCGGAGCCGCGGCTTTGACCCGGAGAGGCTTGCCGAAAAGGTTCGCGCTATCTCCGGCGTCGAGGCCGAATTGCTCTTCCTCGATTGTGCCGGAGGAGAGCTTGTCCGCCGTTACGACGAGACCCGGCGCAAGCACCCGCTTGCGCCCGACCGGCCGGCCGAGGACGGCATCGCCCGGGAGCGCGCGTTCACCGCGCCACTCAAGGACGCCGCCGACAGCGTTCTCGACACGACCGACCTCAAGCCCGCGGACCTGCGCGACGAGCTAATGCGCCGCTACGGTGGCGACTCCGACCAGCCGGTCCTGACGATCGCATCGTTCGGCTTCGCGCGCGGCATCTCGCGCACCGCCGATCTGGTATTCGACCTGCGCTTCCTGCCCAACCCGCATTGGATCGATGATCTCCGGCCGCTGACTGGCATGGACCCGGCGGTTAGGGATTATCTCCTCGGCGATCCGTCCTGGACCGAGACGATCGGCCAAATCGAATCGCTTCTCATCGACTGGATTCCCCGCTACTGGGCCGCGGGCAAAAGATACGTGACCGTTGCGTTCGGATGTACAGGAGGGCGCCACCGCTCGGTGGCTGCGGCAGTCGAAATGGCTGAACGGTTGCGCAAATCCGGATTTGCTCCGAATGTCCGCCACCGTGATCTCGCCTCGCCGCCCAGGGACACGATCGAGCGTCATCCGTGGCGGGAAGCTGAGGCAGGCGAGTTGAACGAATGATTGGATTGGTGCTGGTGACCCACGGCCGCCTCGCGGCCGAATTCGTCACCGCGATGGAGCATGTTGTGGGACCGCAGGAGGCCATCGAGGCCGTTTGCATCGGTCCCGACGACGACATGGAAGCCCGGCGAAAGGATATTGCCGAGGCGATCGGGCGCGTCGAGCAGGGCCAGGGCGTGATCATCCTGACCGACCTGTTCGGCGGCACCCCGTCCAACCTCGCCATCAGCCTGATGAAAAGCGAGAACGTCGAGGTCATTGCCGGCGTCAACCTT
>Ga0207711_10004433_pt1 | contig 11965 bp, 11 predicted proteins | sample KBSS34metaG_FD_184401 | JGI IMG/M metagenome (GOLD analysis project Ga0207711, IMG submission 184401) | Switchgrass rhizosphere microbial communities from Kellogg Biological Station, Michigan, USA - KBS S3-4 metaG (SPAdes) (version 2) | ecosystem: Host-associated > Plants > Roots > Rhizosphere...
TTAAGCGTTGGTAGAAAGGGGCGCTTTCCGAGCAGTAATGGCACCCCTTCTGAAGCACAACGAGCAAGGTCCGCTCGTTCTTAGCCCAATCTATATCGGGTAAAGAGATTGTCGTCCCGACAGTTACTTCCCCCTGAAGTGTAGAAGGACGGGTCAAAAAGTATTGTTTGACAAAGACAAAGAGGATCAAGAGGGCGACGGTGATGATCGCTATATTGGCCGCGACCTCTATTTTCCTTGTTAGGCTACTCATCAACTTACCCCTTGAGGAACTTATTCCATCTCCTGGTGCCGCTACGCGGCAGGGAAGTTCCTACCGTCGCGGCAAACACATGTAAGTCCGTCTAATCTGGGAAGACTCCGTTTATCAAATCTGCCGCGTCGAAAACGGTGCCAGTTGAGAATCAGAAAATTGGTGCGCTTCTTGTTGGTTGCAATGTTGAGGTCCTCCATTGAAAGCAAGGAATTCCGGCATTGAGTAAGTAAGGGCTGAAGGTAGCGAGTATGCAAGTAAGCAGGCCCGTGAGAATCAGCCATTGAATGAGTCGGGGGTCGCACCTTATTCCCATTCAGATAAAAAGTCAAATTGTTTTTTAGATGCCTCAGAAAAAGGGTACAGGCATAAAAACATGAATCAGCAGAACGGAATCGTGCAAGATTACGGAGCGCGGTTCCTCCATTCGTCCGCGAGCAACCTGAGCCTAAAGCGTCCGTAGGAACGCCATTAATCCAGCATCCTCACGCCACCGCTTTGCTGGTTTGGTTAAGGGTACCTCGCAAGTCGCTAGTGCCTTAGCCTTCATTTCCAGATCAACCTCGGCGTAGATGTTCGTTGTGTTTAGCGAGACATGGCCCAGCCAGGCCCGGATCGTGTTGATATCTACGCCCGCACGCAGAAGATGCGTGGCAGTAGTGTGACGGATCGTATGCGGACTTACGCGCTTTGTCGTCAATGACGGCATGAGCACGGACACTTTCTTCGCATAGCGTTCGATCATCGTGTGAATCCCGAAGCGGGTGAGAGGTCGTCCACATCGATTGAGGAAGACGCGCTCCGAGGGCGAGCGCCGTTCCACCAAAGGTGCAAGTTCACTTACCGTCTGCGGCCACAGCGGACAGCGACGCAGCTTATTACCCTTGCCATGGAGCTCCACTGATGATTGGTATCGTTCGGGTGATTGTGACAAATCCAGATCCGAGATCCTAAGTTGCGCGGCTTCGTCTGCACGCGCACCAGTGTTATAGAGAAATAAGATCACTGAATAGTCCCGCCGGCCTTGAGCCGTGGCGCGATCTGGGGCTGCCATCAAAGCATCCATCTCACCTTTCTCAAGGTAGGTGACGAGAGGCTTCGCGGTTTTCTTGAAAGCGATGGCTCGAACTTGTCCACACCATTCGATGTGCTCGGGACTATGCAGCCCTACAAATCGAGCCAGCGCATGAATGGCGGCAAGCCTTTGGTTCCGCGTAGCGATGCTGCAACTTCGAGTCTCTTCAAGATCCAACAAGAAAAGCCGCACCCGCTCGGCTGAGGCATCGATAACCTTGAGCCGCTCAACTGGATTGCCGGCTCTGTTGGCGACGAACGGGATCAACAACGAAAGCGTATCACGGTAACTGCGCTGAGTGTTGTGCGCAAGATTGCGCTCGCTCACTGCGTACTCAAGGAGGAAGCGTCGTATCCATGGTCCTAGTAGTGATTTGTCACTCATAGCACACCTCCTCGAAAGCATATTGTGCGAAGCGGAGGCTGGCCTCGCGCAGCAACTCAGGTGTCATCGTCAGGTACCACTGAGTGGAAGAGATCTTCGCGTGTCCCATGTAGGTAGATAATTGAGGCAGGAGCTTTTGCACGTTCTGCTTATCCTGGTAAGCAGCGGTCAGTCGATGCACAGCGAACGTGTGACGCAAGTCGTGCAGCCTCGGTTGATAGCGTGCGCTGTCGTCGCGACAGACACCAGCATGAGCGCGCAACCGCTGGAACGAACTTTCAACCAGTGCGACAGTTAGCGGCGCTGACCGGCGCGTCAAGAAGAATCGTGCGTTTGCGCTCTGTGAATACCTGCTCTCTTTGCACCGCTTTGCGTATTGGACCATTACTTCGCGGAGTTGAGTTCCGACCGGTACGACACGTGTTTTGTAGAACTTCGTGTCGCGCACAATGATCAATCCTTCCCGCAAATCCACATCCTCAATCGTCAAGGAAAGGGCCTCACTAATTCGCAATCCCGTTCCGTACAACAGCAGCAAGAGCGTCCGAAAAGTATGCGGCTCTATAAAGGCTCGACCAGTTCGATAAGAGTTGGTGGCATCAAGCAGGCGGCGAAGCTCGTCGCGGGTGTAAATGTGCGGCGCAAAGGGCTCGGATTGCTTCGGGAGCACTGTCGGCAATGGTGAAAACGCGACATGGCCGTGCGCGATCGCATAGCGATAAAAGCTGGTCAATGAAGAATGCTTACGATGCCAATGAGAAGTAACTGGACCGTTCCCGGCGAGAAACGTGTTCACTCGATCTGACAGAACGTCTCGGATATCAACTTCATCCCCCATCGCTCGGCTGAAGGCCCTCAAGCAGTATCCGTTGGTTCTAGCCACTTCTCCCAGAGCCTTCCTAAAGGCGATGTATTCGTAGATCAATCGAGATAGTTTCATAGCAGACCTCCTAACTCGAGCTCTGCCACTTGTCGAAGTCCTACTATGTCCACCTTGGCGTAAGTACGAGTAGCATTTGGGCTACGGTGTCCGAGGTGATCGCCGATTTCTTTCAAAGATAAGCCTTGGGCTAGAAGGTGCGTGGCACAGGCGTGCCGCAGAGAATGTGGCCCATGATGACTGAGTGAGGCACTTAGGGTTCGCAAACGCCGTCCAACTATGTGCCAGAGGCCGGGCCGACTCAGAGGTTGAATCGGCGCTTGCAACGTTAGGAAGACTTCACGATATGAAGAATGCGGTCGTACTTCCTTCAAGTAGCGTAGGACAGGCTCTCCTACGGTAGGAACAAACGGATACAGTTGGGCTTTTCGCTGCTTCGGCCGAGTTATATGGATCAGTTCTTTGTCCCAATCGAGGTCTTCTATTCGTAGTTCGCGAAGTTCGGCTGAACGCAGTCCGTAAACGGCCAACAACATCAGGATGGCGTGGTCACGAATGTCCGTCAGCCGATCACCCGCAGTCTCAGCCAGCAAACGCTGTACGTCCTCCCACGAAGGACCTGCAGGCAAGGTCTCATCCGTGTACAGGCGCGGGGCTTTAACTGCCATCACCAGACCGGCAGGACACCACTCTCGTCTTACCGCGTAGCGAAGGAATGAGCGCAGTGACTCGGCGTAGTGCCGAATCGACCTGCGCGTATAACCGTCGCGGCTACCTTTAAGAGCAATAGCTTCGTCAATCCTTGCAACGGAGAGATCATGCAACGGGTGACCGCGATCACAACTTCGACTGAGGAAGTCATTTATGATCCAGCATTGGATCTCGAGCGTATGCCGAGACAAGCCTCTTTCTCTGATCATGTATTCGGCAAACTCTTGGACCATCTGCGTGTAAGGGTGTTGTCGAGTCTCGCGCAAACGAAGCCGACCCAGGAAGCGAAGCCATTGGGTTGCAACTGAAATGAAATGCGACCTCGCCTTACGTGCGTGTTTGATGTTGTAGTGTTGAGGCTTACGAGTGGCCCAACGATCAGCGGCTGCCACAATCTTGCTGTGACTTATCCTGCCTTTTTCTTTCAGATCCAGTTCCTCGATGATCACCAGCATCATCTGCGCGGTCAGTTGTAGTGTACCGTCAGCCGCACCCTGCTCCTTGTAATGAGCAAGGTAGCGAACGCGTTCCTGCACCAGCGGTGCGGCCTCATGACGGGCCACCGTCCCCCGATATTTGTAAATGAGATTGAACACAGTCGAGACCTCCGTATTGGAATTGAAAAGCGGCGCGACTATACGGGAAGAAACTTATGTGGCGCCGAGTCTGTCCGGAAGTAACAACTGGAAGGTGAAGAACGAACGTGCGCCACATAAGTGGGAAGGCCACATATGGGAATCGGTACGAGCTTTCCGGATGGTTTTCAGGAATTCATGCAGGAGATTGAATCGGGCGGCGTCGGAGCCATGGAAATGGTCAGCCGCGATATGAAAGCGCTTGGCATGTATCTATCCGGCTCGATCTCTTTTGGCGTATGTCCGCAAAGCGGGAAAGCAGTTGAGTATAGAGAACGCATTCATCGACTCACTCCGCAACAGCGCGAAATGTACGACCGCGCCGCGGCAGCCTGGCAAAGTGTACTGCGCAACATCGGCGCGGCCTTGGAAGTTACCAATGGTGGGCCACGTGCGCGAGCGGTCGCACTGAATAAGTTTTGGGGAGATCATCAGCGATTCTTTCGGCAGGTAATCTGTGCTTTCAAAGTGCCAAGTGTCATTGCGGAAACCGAAGCAGCCTTGTCGCAAGGGAAGTCAGTTGTGATCTCACTTGTCGGAACCGGCGAAGCACGAACGAAAGAGCAAGTAGCCAAAGCAACCGCGAATGGCGGCATGCTTGAGGATTTAGACTTCTCACCACGCGAAGTGATCGCCGCGATGGTCGATCGCGCGTTCCCCACTACGCTTTACCAGGACGTCACAGACCAAGGAACAGGGAAAACGATCCAAGTCCCCGTTAGAGATGCTGCCGGCAATCCAGTACACAGCCAAGAAGCGTTGCGAATGAAGCAACAAATAATAGACGGTCTGTCGGCTTTGGAGTTGCCAGAGAATCCGCTTGATCAACTTGTCAATCATTTCGGAGAGCGTAACGTCGCCGAGCTTACCGGACGAACACGCCGCCTAATTAGAGACTCGCAGGGACGTGTGCAGTACAAGAAGCGAGCGCCGGAAGGTGTCGCGATGCACCGGACGAACGTTCACGAAATGCAGCAGTTTCAGTCGGGCAAAAAGCGAATCGCGATAATCAGCGATGCGGCAGCTATGGGGATCTCGCTTCACGCTTCCAATCGCGCGGAGAATCGACAGCGGCGTGTGCATGTCACGCTTGAGCTTGGTTGGAGTGCGGACAAACAGATGCAGACGTTTGGACGCACGCACAGAAGCGATCAAGCAGTGCCACCGGAGTACGTATTGCTTTCCACCGAATTAGGCGGGGAGAAGCGCTTCAGCTCAACCATTGCGCGGCGCCTTGGCAGTCTGGGCGCATTGACTAAAGGCGACCGGCGCAGTGCTGATAGCGGCGACCTCGCCAAATACAACTTTGAAACGCAAGAAGGACGCGCGGCTTTATGCCTGATGCTGCGGCGTATAGTCGAAAGCGGCAACGTGCCTGGACTCGCTAACCCGCGTCAGACTCTGCGTGACATAGGTTTGCTTGTTCGCAACCGTGATGGAGTCGAAGAAGTGCGGAAGGACGATCTCTACAACGTGCCGCGATTTCTCAATCGCATATTGGCACTGGACGTTGAGCAGCAGAACGCATTGTTCGACCACTTCGCGGATTTGTTTGATCAGACGGTGCGTTATGCCAAAGCGAACGGCACTTTTGATGAGGGAGTGACCGATATCAAAGCTCTGGCGATTCGGATTGCAAAGGCACCTCGCGTAGTGCATATCGATGAAATCACCCAGGCCCAAACTACTCACTACACGTTAGAGATTGACGTGCCATCTGCGGCCATAAGCTTCGATGAAGCGGAGCGCGTTAGGAACCGAAGGAACGGCGCATTCTTTCGTCACCAGAAGAACGGCACCTTTATTTTGGCAGTCGAGTCTGGACTACACACGAACGCCGAGACAGGACACAGCTATCGCACCTTCGCAGTCTGGAAACCGGAAGCACCGCGAAGCAGCTACATTCATAACGACGAGCTTACGGAGAAATACACGGCCGTTACGCCAGCAAAAGCTCGTGATTGGTGGACGGACAAATATGCGAGTGTGCCACCAATAGAAACGCACGAAATTCACATCATCGGCGGAGCGATTATTCCACTGTGGCAGCGATTCAAAACACACGAAGAAGCCCGCCTTCGGGTTGTGCGTGTTATGACCGACGAGGGTCAGCGCATTGTCGGCATTCGCGTCCCGCGAGAGCAGGTTGGCCCGATCATTAGAGCGCTTGGCGCAGGCCGCGATCTGCGAGAGCCAGAAGAAGTATTTGCCGGCATCCTGAATGAGGGTGACGAAGTCACGCTTGTTTCCGGCTTGAAGCTTTGCCGTAGGATGCTTCACCGTGAACCGGTCATCGAATTAATCGGAGTCGATCCGTACAAATTCGCGGAGATTCGCAGCCTGGGTTTACTCAATGAGCAGATTTATTGGAAGCAGCGATTCTTCGTTCCGACAGACGAGATCTCGGGCGTCAGTGTAATTGCGGCTTTGGTCGATCGCTATCCGATCCTCATAACCAACGAATCTGATAACGTCGAAGTGGCTGAGCCGGAAATAGCCACGGAACTGCGAGCGACACAGGTTGTCGATCTCGACGAGTGGTTCGTTCCGGTTGAAAGCCTGTCCTCACAGGAACCGGAACCGGTTGAAGGACTTGCTATCGCCCTGTCTGAGCCAGCAGGCACTCCAGAATTTATCCTGACCGGCGCGTTAACTAACTCGCTTTCAATCTCACAATCAGATGCGGGCGAAATGCAATTGGCTTTTGACTTCTAAAGGGTTTTCGAATGGCAGTTGCGGTTTCAAACATAACAGAATCTATTGCACCTCCGAACGAGGATGCGATGAAGGAACCCGCCTCAGGTCAAGCGAACTCGGGTTCGTTCTTGCAAGACGCCGATTCAGTTGTGCTGACCGGAAGCCGTCTATTGACCTTCGAAGCAATGCATTTACTAATCTCGCTCGACCGTGATTTACGCGAAGCGCGTGCGCAATGGAATCAGGACTGGTTTCGGCGGCTGATGCATATTCGACCCAAGGCGGTGTCACGCTTGAGAAGACGCTGGGCTAAACTCGATCCTCCGCCGGCGATTCCCCTTGGTCGTTTGAGGAGGCGCTACCACGCTAACCTGGCAAGATACCTTTATTCCGTGTCGATGAGTTCCCAATGTCAGAACTCACCATTCGTTCCTATCTGCTAACAGCTGATTCAGGAAAAATGAAGACAAAGAAGTTAGGTGAGTAAGGTCTGAGATCCGCGCGCTTACGCGCACCCTCGTTCGGCTGCGGTACTCGAGTCCAGTCATTCGCGCCGTCCAGACCCCCTGCCGCGCGGGTACCATTTCTTCACTGATTCCGCGCTACGGCAAAGTAATTGCCTATTAGAGCTTTGGGTTCAGGTTCAGCCTAAAAACCTGGGAAAATGGCTTGCGCTCCTGTGCGTCAGCGCGCATTTGCTCTCATGCAAGCAGTTCTCGAGGTTCTGAACCCCACATGACCAAACATAGAAAGGAACTCACATGTGCTCCCACAATAAACCTCTGTTCCTCGTACTCACGATTCTTCTCACGCTCCTTTCGGCATGCTCTTCAGCAACACTGCCGGAGCGAAGAGCAGAAGCGAAGGTAACTGAAACTCAGCCACACCAGAGCTCGATTGTTGCTGCCGTTGTCAAAGCGAAGAAAGCGAACCTCCGCGAGCATCCTTCCCAGTTGGCGACTGTGGTAGGCACTGTAAGCAAAGGCGATCTCTTGTCGTTGATCGATGTCACACCAAATGGCCCGTGGTATCGAATCCGCGATAACAAGAGCGGTGCAGACGGCTGGATTCATGGCAATACGATTTCGCTTCTACAAACAGCGGAAACGAGTGCGGCAAGCACGACAGCAGCGCAAAGACTACGCACAGTCTCAACTCAAACATCGCGCACAAAGTCAACACCTACGTCTGACAGCCCACCACGAGATTCGGGCAGATCTTACGTAAACGTCGACGGCATCCGAGTCCAGTCCCCGACCTTCAGCGACACGAAGCCAGCAGGAGCATCTGCGCGTTGTCGTGATGGCTCATACAGCTTCAGTCTGAATAGGCGAGGTACGTGTTCGCATCATGGTGGAGTTGGGGAGTGGTATTGAGGAGGGGCCGGTTCCACTTACTTGTCTGCGGGTAATTGGCTCGGCAGTTGTCATGCTAGCCATTAGACCTTGCCTGGGGGCGCAAAACGTCACAACACAAATAAACGAAGCCACCGATTTCTCGGCGGCCTCGTTGACTGGCAGTTACTTTTAATTGCTCAACACCTCAAGCACGGTGGTAGCTTCACATTGACCTGCACGAGAGGTGTCGTCGCGCCGAACCATTCAACTCCCTCCTGGACCATGCGCCACTGGAAATTCTGTTTCCCAACCCATGGTTGAGTCCATGGATATAGATCATTTGTCGTGTTCACGTCTGTGCAGCCTTTGCCGGCGCTTGTGCAGGCTCGCTGAAGGCTATAATTGCAACAGCGGGCTTGTTGCCCCTGAGATTCACGATGCAGAACCTGAAACCGGTATAGCGGCCTTCTGCGTTGTGCAGTTTGCAACTCCCAACATATTACTGAATCGCAACTTGCTCTGGACTTCGTGTGAAGGGCACTGCTCATGTCAACCATTCAGAGCAAGATAAGCCAATTGATTACGAAGCATCGTCGCCATCTGAACCGGGCGCTATCTGCTGCTATCTGGATGCAGAGGTCAGCCGCTGGACTTCGCGGTCTGTATTGTCTGGTGAGTGTTTACTTGCTGCCCAGGCTTTGCAGTTACTGTTGAGCTTGGATCGGGACTTCAGGGAGGCTCGTGCTGACTGGAATCAGGACCGCTTCCGACGAGTCATGCGAGCACGTTCTAAAGCAGTCGTGAGGGTGCGGAGACGAAGGAATAGCCTCAATCCTGCCCCTGCCATTGAGCTTGGAAAACTGCGCCGGCGCTATCATGCCAACCTGGCTGGTTACTTCTATGAGACTTGAAAGTCGGCAGATGCTCATTCAGGAAAATGAAGACAAAAACCTTGCAGCCGGAGGTCTGAGATGCGCGCGCTCGCGCGCCGCCCGCGTGTCCCGGGGAGCGCTTTAGTCTTGCTACTAGAGTTGAGGGGAATTCAGTCAGACCTGATTCCCAGGGTCGTTAATTATCACAGGCAGCGACGTTGATTCGCGTCTTTAAAGTGAGGTACTTCGACCTTAGAATGTGACTCTAATTGAGCGGACAGGATAGCGTCCTTTTTGACTACCACCAAAAAGCGCCAAGTTGAAGATTCTCAAGACATTAGAGTTTTAGGGTTTCTAAGAAATTTCCTTAGGAACTCTAAGATTCCGCGTAACGCCATTTACCATCAGTAATTTAGACCTTAGAGTAGTGCTGTTTTTGTCGTTGATTCTTGTAGACCTAGCGGAGGAAAAAATCTACGGAATGAAGAACAAAACCAGAGTGATTTCGAAAGCGAAGAGCTATGGCTTCAACCCCTGGGTCGATCAGGTCGACGCCATCAATCAAATCAAGAAAGAAACCGGTGAAAGAACCGAGTCGGTCCTCCTCCGGACGCTTGTTGACGAAGCGCTCGAAGCACGCCGCAAGAAAAGGCTATCTGTTCCCGTGATCGAAGCGGATAACGAATTCGGCGGAAGACTTCAATCGATAGAAAGTTTACTGATGCGTCTGGTGGGGGAGGCAGACGTGTCATTCCGAATTCAGGATGTGTGTTTGGCTCTTCTGCAGGATGTGCTGGCTGAAGCGCATGCGACTCGCAGACTTTCATGGGAGCGGTTTGTCATGCCACAACTGCGAGAGAAGGGGATCGATGGCACCGAACTGGAGCGTCAATTTATGACACAAGTGGATCCAGCGAAAGACTATGCGTATCGTGTGGCCGAACGAATCAAAGAGTCTCAGGAAACGTCCGATTGAAATGGCTGCAAGATATGCGCGGGTTTGGCCAGCTGGAAACAGATGCTCCAGCACTTTGTAAAAAAGCTCAATGGGCCGCATCCGCGGAACACTTACACTACAACCGTCATAGATGCGGCCGGCGTGTGGCACATAGCAACCCCGAATGAGCGGCGAGTCCGCAGCCAGCTTGTTGGGTTGCATGTAACCAGCAACCGTTTCACGCTGGCAAATAGCCTAACGCCTTGAGTATTTGTCTCGTTAAGTCTATGCGCTTGTCCCGGATCTCTGCATAGCTCGCACCTTCAATGCTGGTAGCGAAAAAATAAACATTACCAGCCGTTTCCAGGTAGCCCACGAACCATCCGATATAAGCCCCTTCGTGAATCGGACCACCGCCCGTTTTCCCGCTGAGCGTATAAGTCGGTTCCTTCTCAATCACGAGAATGTCTTTTACGATGTCGGTCGAGCGCTTAGAGACGGGCAAGCGGCCCGAATAAAACGCTTTCAAAAATTCCACTTGCTCGTCGGCCGAAATTTTCAGCACGTTGTTAAGCCAGAAGTTATCAACTCGGCCGGAGACATCTTTGTTTCCATAGTTGAAGGCGCGGATATACTTGTTCATCTGTTCAGGGCCGACGCTCAGCGCCAGCTCCCTGTAATACCAGACGACAGAGTATTTAAGCGCCGACCGCAGCGTCTGATCTTTCCCCCAGTGGACGAACGGCTCCTCGTTCCAATTAGCTTGCGGCGGGTACTTCTGTTTGTTCCACTGAATAACGAAGTCAGCATCTTTGATAACGCCTGTTTCGAGACCGATCAGTGAGTTTGGAATTTTGAAAGTTGATTTAGGGCTGAACCTTTCACGGCAGCGCTCAACGTTATAACGCACGTAACGATTGGTGTTCATGTCATAAAGTACGAACGCGCCCTTGACGCCTTTGAAAAAGCCGCTTAAATCTTGCGCGTGAGCAGCGACTCCACAACTGATAACCAACAATAGCGAACACGCAAACTTTACAACTGTCATATGTCAACATCCTTGTGCTTACTTCGTTAGGAGAGTGGCTACTCGAGCAATTTTGAAAGTACTTGCACCGGGGTGGAAAGGCTGTCTAAGAATTCAGATAAGTCCACCGCATTCCACTTCGTGCTCTTCCGGCCAAAAAGCGGACTTTCAGCGCTTGTAGAGCGATTTGTAGATCGGATCGTGTCGCAACGCTTTCCTGATGTCGCCTTTAAATTCGATTTTGTCGCTTAACCGGTACTCTGTATCGAAGAACTTCCACGCATCTGCTTCGTGGCCTGCATAGATTCTCTTCAGCAAGACCCTCAACACTGCTGACAAATATTCTTCCTTGTTCTTTACGTCACCCGCCTTGACATCGCGGCTGGCCAATTCCAGCGCTTTCAAATCGCTCTCCATATCCTCAAGCACGTAGGCTGAGAATTTTTGATTCGCCGGTACGTAAGTGCGCGACGTCTCATCGTAGGAGAATACAGCCATAGGAAAGACGGAATACGCGTGAGACATGTGAAAGTAATCAAAAGTCATCACCGCTTGAGTAAGTTCAAACTTTCCGTCACCGTCTATATCCCGAGGAACAACTTCGTAGCCAAGGTAGTCTAGACCGTAACTTTCATCGTTAAAGACTACACGGAGATGCGGGTGGAAATCATAGACCCTGTATGTCCAACAGCAGTGAGCCCCACCGGTATATTGGAGGATTACCAGTTGCTTTGATGCGTCGCCCAACAAAGAAAACAGACCAAACCTGGTGGATTCTTTTCCCATTCCACCGTTCCTAAGAGTCGCAATAATGCGGCCCTTCTTCTTGATGGTAGTGAAAGACTGACGATCGGCGGCATCGGAGAACCTTTCAACATCATATCCTTGATACGACAGTTTATCGCCGTCGATGTAGGCTGCTTCAAACGGATCCACCTGGTTTGCAACATGCTCATGTTTGGAGTGATCGATTGCGGTTGCAGGAACCCGCACCGAAATTACGGATTCCGCCGACGGAGCACTGACCTGATCCACAAATGTTTGAGAACGCAAAAATTGAGTGATGGTTATTCCGAGCGCCAGCGTTAGCAATGCAACCGATACTCGAGGCAAGGTTCGTTTCATTCCGAGTAATACCTCCAGGTAGATTCAGCAAC
>Ga0207711_10004436_pt1 | contig 11961 bp, 13 predicted proteins | sample KBSS34metaG_FD_184401 | JGI IMG/M metagenome (GOLD analysis project Ga0207711, IMG submission 184401) | Switchgrass rhizosphere microbial communities from Kellogg Biological Station, Michigan, USA - KBS S3-4 metaG (SPAdes) (version 2) | ecosystem: Host-associated > Plants > Roots > Rhizosphere...
ACGACCGACACAGCCACGAACAGTCCCAGACCCGTCGCTACAGATCGCGATCAACCCGACGTGATCCGAACAAGAGATCAAGCAACTGTCTCACCGCACGCACGTGCGGAAGACAGGCCTAGACGAGTAAGTCCGATCTCGGCGAGCGTCGGCTCGGCACGGGCGGCCTCGAAGCAGCGGATCCGGGCAGGAGCTGTGGGGCCGGTCTGGGCTTTTTCAGCCCCACAGGTCATGGGTCGACGGGTGTGTCGGCGGGTCCGACCGCGGCTGGACTGTGCGCGGTCGGACCGTCAGGCGGTCCGACCGGGACGGCGGCGCGGCGCACGCAGGATCAGCGTGCCGAGGACGGGAGCGCGCAGGGCGACGAGCATGCCCCCGCGGTCGGCGTCGCCACCCGCGGCCCTGTCGACGATGATCGTCAGTCGGCGCCCGGCGGCGCGGTCATACAGCAGCTCGGCGCGGGTGTCCGTGGACACGACCGCGGGGTGCGCCCGGGCGAACGCCAGGCCGTCGTGGAACGAGCCGGCAGGCGACCGGGCGGCGGCCCAGACGTCGAACAGCTCGGCGAACCCGGGTTCGGCCGCGAGCGCCGGCCACCGGCGGGTGACGCCCGCCCGGCGCTTGCCGAGCAGCGCCTGCCGGGTCGCGTCGAGCGCGCCCTGGTCGAAGGCGGCCGGGTCCCGACCGCCGGCGACCAGCGCGGCGATCAGCTCGGCCTGTCCGACGGCGAGCCGTGCCCGTGCCTCGTCGAGCGCCGACGCCGGTTCGCTGCGGTGCGCCCCCTCAGCTGCCGCCACAGCCGCCTCCGCCGCCGCACCCGCCGCCGCCGCAGCTGTGGCCCCCGCCGCAGCTGTGGCCGCCATGGCCGCCTCCGCCGTCGCCGTGGCCGCCGCCATGATGGCCGCCGCCGCCGCTGTAGTCGCCGCCGCTGTAGTCGCCGCCGCCGCCCCACTGGCGGCGAGGCGAGCGCCGGCCGTACACGGTCGCCCGCAGCAGCCGCACGACCGCCACGCCGCCGACCAGCACGGCGATGACGATCAGAACCTCGATCATGCCGATCATGACGCCCGCCTTTCGCGGTTGCTCACTGCCCCGGCTGCGTGCGCGCCGCGCGCGCCGGGGCGGCGATGGGCACTGTCCACCCGCCGCGCGGCCTGGCACCGCGCGGCGCGGGGGTGGGCGGCTCAGTCGCCGCCACACCCGCCGCCGCAGCCGTGGCCGCCGTCGCTCGGCTCCGACCCGTCGGGCCCGCTGAGAAAGCGCGGCGGCGCGGCCGCCGGCCGTAGAACGCCGATCGCAGCGCCGTCATCGCGACGAACGCGACGGCCAAACCGAGGATGCCTGGTGCGCCGGACATGACATCCGCCTTTCGGGGTGGGTTGCCGTGGCCACGACGCGGTCGCATTCCGCGTGGAACTCGGCGGCCGGGGGGTAGTGACCGTCGCGTTCGAGCAGGTAGGCGGCGCGTCCCGGCGGGATTCGCCGGACCGCCTCGGCCAGCAGCGCCAGCTGCTCCGGGCCGACCGGGTGCAGGTGGGTGTCGTGGTAGCGGCCGTCGCGCAGCACGCCGCCGGCGATGTGCAGGTAGGCGACCCGTTCCCAGGGGAGCCGGTCGAGGGTGACGGCGGGGTCGAGGCCGTGGTTGACGGTGTCGCCGTGGAAGTTCGCGACGTCGACGAGCAGCCGCGCATCGGTGCGTTCGACCAGCTCCGCGAGGAAGTCGGCGGGTGTGAGCTCGTCGCCGGGCCAGCGCAGCAGCGCGCCGGGGTTCTCCAGCGCGAGCGGCACCGGCAGCTCGGCGCACGCGATCCGGACGTTCGCGACGAGCACGTCGAGCGCGTCGCGGGTGTACGGGATGGGCAGCAGGTGCCCCGCCTCGCGGTTGTCCGCGCGGACGAACGCGACGTGCTCGCTGACCAGCGGCGCGCCGAGGGCGGCGGCGACGTCGGCGAGCCGGCGCAGCCGGGTCGGGTCGGGCGGTTCGGCGCCGCCGAGGGACAGGCCGACGCCGTGCGGCACCACGGGCAGCCCCAGGTCCGTCGGTGCCGGGCCGGCCCAGACGGTCGCCCGGCCGTGCCGGTCGAGGGGGACGTTCTCCGCGATCACCTCGACGAAGGTCAGGTCGGCGCGCTCGGCGAGGATGGCGGCGAGATCGGGCCGCCAGCCCACTCCGAATCCGGCCAGTGCCGTCATGTCTCGATCGTTGCAGCGTCCCACGTCGCCGGCGCCCACCTGTCCGCCACCCGACCTGCTCGTCGGTGTACTCACCGTAGTGGAACCCAAAAAGGGGCTGGATGTTCATGCGCATGCATGCATAGAATTGCGGCCATGGGCATGACGGCGACGGTCATCGGCGGCAGCGGGTACGGCGGCGGCGAGCTCCTGCGCCTGCTGCTCGCCCACCCGGACATCGAGATCGGGGCGGTGGCGGCGCACAGCAACGCCGGCGGGGACATCGCCGAGCTGCACCCGCAGCTGCCGGACCTCGCCGGCCGCGCCTTCGTCGACACCGCGACGGCCGTGGCCGCGGGCGCAGACCTGGTCTTCCTGGCGCTGCCGCACGGCCAGTCCGCCGCCGTCGCCGCGACCATCCCGGCCGACGTGCCCGTCGTCGACCTCGGCGCCGACTTCCGGCTCGCCGACCCGGCCGCCTGGGTGAAGGCCTACGGCGGCCCGCACGCCGGCAGCTGGACGTACGGGCTGCCGGAGATCCCCGGCGCCCGCGCCGAGATCGCCGCCGCCCGGCGGGTCGCGGCCCCCGGCTGCTACCCGACCGCGGTCGCGCTGGCCTACCTCCCGCTGATCGTCGCTGGCGTGATCGACCCGTCCGACCTGGTCACGGTCGCGGCCAGCGGCACCTCCGGCGCCGGCCGGGCCGCCAGGATGAACCTGCTCGGCGCCGAGGTGATGGGCGACGTCACCGCCTACAAGGTCGGCCGCCACCAGCACCGCCCGGAGATCGTCCAGACGCTGACCAGGGCCGCCGCCGGCGCGCCCGGGCAGGCCGGACCGGTCCGGCTGTCGTTCACCACCACGCTCGCCCCGATGCCGCGCGGCATCCTGGCGACCTGCACCGCCCGCCCGGCGGCGAAGGCCGGCGCCTCGGAGCTCCCCGTCGACCTCGGGTTCGACGAGGACCTGGTCACCGGGATCCTGCGCGCCTTCTACGCCGACGAGCCGTTCGTCCGGGTCCTCCCGGCCGGCCGCTGGCCGCGCACGTCGGCGACGCTCGGCAGCAACACGGCCCACCTGCAGGCGACCGTCGACGAGGAGGCCGGCCGGGTCGTCGTCGTCTCGGCGATCGACAACCTGACCAAGGGCGCCGCCGGGCAGGCCATCCAGTGCGCCAACCTGATGCTGGGCCTGCCCGAGACCCTGGGCCTGCCCGTCACCGGCCTCGCGCCCTGACGCGCTGCCCCAAGAGACCCGTACGAGATCCGTGCTCCGAAGAGAGGAATGCGCGTGAGCGTCACCGCACCGAAGGGTTTCCGGGCCGCGGGCACCGCGGCCGGCCTGAAGCCGTCCGGGCGTCCGGACGTCGCGCTCGTCGTCAACGACGGCCCGTCCGACGCCGCCGCCGGCGTGTTCACCACCAACCGGGTGCAGGCCGCGCCCGTCCGGTGGACCCGCCAGGCGCTCGCCGACGGCCGGCTGCGCGCGGTCGTGCTCAACTCGGGCGGCGCGAACGCCTGCACCGGTCCGGACGGCTTCGCCGACACCCACCACACCGCCGAGCACGTCGCGACGGCGCTCGGGCTCGGCGCCGGCGAGGTCGCCGTCTGCTCGACGGGCCTGATCGGCGTCCGGCTGCCGATGGACCTGCTTCTCAACGGCGTCACCCGGGCGGTGCCGCTGCTCGCGGCCGACGGCGGACCGGCGGCCGCGGAGGCGATCCGGACGACCGACACGATCAGCAAGCAGGCGGTCCGCTCCTCGGCGGACGGCGCCGTGCTCGTCGGCGGGATGGCGAAGGGCGCGGCGATGCTCGCGCCGGCGCTCGCGACGATGCTCGTCGTCGTCACCACCGACGCCGTCGCCGACGCGGCGACGCTGGACCACGCGGTGCGCGAGGCGACCCGGCTGACGTTCCAGCGGATCGACTCCGACGGCTGCCTGTCGACCAACGACACCGTCCTGCTGCTCGCCTCCGGCGCCTCCGGCGTGACGCTGCCTGCCGGCGAGCTCACCGCGCTGGTCACCGACGTCTGCATGGACCTCGGCCGGCAGATGATCGGCGACGCCGAGGGCGCCACGAAGGACATCGCGATCACGGTGACCGGGGCGGCGACCGAGGACGACGCGCTGGAGGTCGGCCGGGCGGTCGCCCGCAACAACCTGCTCAAGTGCGCGCTCTACGGCAAGGACCCCAACTGGGGCCGGGTGCTCGCGGCGATCGGCACCACCGGCGCGGTCTTCGAGCCCGACGAGCTCGACGTCGCGATGAACGGCGTCTGGGTCTGCCGGGCCGGCGCGCCGGGGGAGTCGCGCGACCTCGTCGACCTCGCCGGCCGGGAGATCACCATCGTCGCCGACCTGCACGCCGGCGCCGCCGAGGCGACCATCTGGACCAACGACCTGACCGACGGCTACGTCTACGAGAACTCCGCCTACTCGACATGAGCGCGCCCGCGAGGCAGGCGACGGCGGCGGGCGGACAGGAGAAGGGGTCATGACGGACGCGAACGAGGTGAACGGTGCGGCGGGGCGAGTGGGCGGCCCGACGGGGGCGCGCGGGCACGCGGCGCTGTCGAAGACCCGGGTGCTCGTCGAGGCGCTGCCCTGGCTCGCCCGGTTCCACGGCGCCACCGTCGTCATCAAGTACGGCGGCAACGCGATGACGACGCCGGCGCTGCGCGAGGCGTTCGCCGAGGACGTGGTGTTCCTGCGCCTCGCCGGGATCCGGGTCGCCGTGGTGCACGGTGGCGGCCCGCAGATCACCGCGCACCTCAACCGCCTCGGCGTGGAGTCCACGTTCACCGGCGGGCTGCGGGTGACCACCCCGGAGACGATGGAGATCGTCCGGATGGTGCTCGTCGGCCAGGTGAACCGGGACGTCGTCGGCCTCATCAACGACCACGGCCCGTTCGCCGTCGGCCTGTCCGGCGAGGACGCCAACATGTTCACCGCGCGGCGCCGCGGCGCGATCGTCGACGGCGAGGAGGTCGACATCGGCCTGGTCGGCGACGTCGTCGAGGTCGCGCCGGAGACGGTGAACGCGTTACTCGACTCGGGCAAGGTCCCGGTGGTGGCGACCGTCGCCCGCGGCGAGGACGGCGGCGTCTACAACGTCAACGCCGACACCGCGGCCGCGGCGCTCGCCGTCGCCCTCGGCGCCGCGAAGCTCGTCGTGCTCACCGACGTCGAGGGCCTCTACGCCGACTGGCCGAACTCCGACGAGGTGATCAGCGAGCTGGCGGCGACCGAGCTCGAGGCGATGATGCCGAGCCTGACGGCCGGCATGATTCCCAAGATGGAGGCGTGCCTGCGGGCCGTCCAGGGCGGCGTGCCGCAGGCGCACGTGCTCGACGGCCGGGTGCCGCACGCGGTCCTCCTGGAGATCTTCACCGACGAGGGAGTCGGCACGCTGATCACCCCGGACGCGAAGCGGTCCGACGATCTTCGGGCGACCCTCGCCGCCGGCCTGCCCTCGCCCGCCGCGCCCGCCGCGACCGTGACCAGCACGACTGGAGGCCTCCCGTGAGCCAGCCCGCCCCCACCGCCACCCCGTCGCCCGGCGGCACCGGCGTCGCCGTCGCTGTCGCCGACCTGTTCGACCGGCGCGACAAGGTCGTCATGGGCACCTACGGCCGGCCGGCCGTGGCGCTCGCCCGCGGGGAGGGCACTCGGGTCTGGGACGTCGACGGCAACGAGTACGTCGACCTGCTCGCCGGGATCGCCGTGTCCGTGCTCGGCCACGGCCACCCGGCGATCGGCGCCGCCGTCACCAGCCAGGTGTCGCGGCTCTGCCACGCGTCGAACCTGTACGTCAACGAGCCGCAGGTGCTGCTCGCCGAACGGCTGGTCGCGCTGCTGGGGACGGACGCGCGGATCTTCTTCGGGAACTCGGGCGCCGAGGCCAACGAGTGCGCCATCAAGATCAGTCGCAAGACCGGCCGGAAGGAGATCATCGCCACCGACGGGTCGTTCCACGGCCGGACGATGGGGGCGCTGTCGATCACCGGCCAGCCCGGCAAGCGGGCGCCGTTCGAGCCGCTCGTGCCCGGTGCGCGCTTCGTCCCGTACGGCGACGTCGGCGCGCTGAAGGAGGCGATCAGCGAGCGGACCGCCGCGGTGTTCCTCGAGCCGACGCTCGGCGAGGCGGGCGTGATCCCGCCGCCGCCCGGCTACCTGGCCGCCGCCAGGGCGCTGTGCGACGAGACCGGCGCGCTGCTCGTCCTCGACGAGATCCAGAGCGGCATCGGCCGGACCGGCGCCTGGTTCGCCCACCAGCACGAGGGCGTCCTGCCCGACGTCGTCACCCTGGCCAAGGGGCTGGCCGGCGGGCTGCCCATCGGCGCCTGCATCGGCATCGGCGCGGCGGGCGACCTGCTGGGGCCCGGCGAGCACGGCAGCACCTTCGGCGGCGGCCCCGTCGTCTGCGCCGCGGCGCTGGCCGTCCTCGACACGATCGAGTCCGAGGGGCTGCTCGCGTCCGCGACCCGGGTCGGCGGGCGGCTCGCCGCCGGCATCCAGGCCGCGGCCGACGCCGGCGTTCCCGGCATCACCGGCGTGCAGGGCGCGGGACTGTGGCTGGGGATCGAGCTGTCGACGACGACCCCCGCGGCGTTCGAGACGGCGGCCCGCGCCGCCGGCTTCCTCGTCAACGGGATCGCGCCCGACCGGGTTCGGCTCGCCCCGCCGCTCGTGCTCACCGAGGCGGACGCCGACGCCTTCCTCGCGGCCCTGCCCGGCATCGCCGCGACGGCCGCGCAGCAGGCCGCCTGATGGCCGCCACCGCCGCATTCCGCACCCGGTCCCGCCGGGACCCGGACCGTAAGGTCGGACCATGACCATCCGCCACTTCCTCCTGGACAGCGACCTGACGCCCGCCGAGCAGGCGTCGGTGCTGGACGCCGCCGACCGGCTGAAGGCGGCGCGGCGCTCCCCGGCCGCCGCCCGCCCACTCGCCGGCCGGTCGGTCGCGCTGATCTTCGAGAAGCCGTCGGCGCGCACCCGGGTGTCGTTCGAGGTCGGCGTCGCCGAGCTCGGCGGCCAGCCGGTCGTCCTGGACGCGAACACGATCCAGCTCGGCCAGCGCGAGTCCATCGAGGACGTGTCCCGGGTGCTGTCCCGCTACGTCGACGCGATCGTGCTGCGCACCTTCGGTCACGACCGGGTCGACCGGATGGCGGCGGCGGCCAGCGTCCCGGTCGTCAACGCGCTGTCGGAACACACCCACCCCTGCCAGGGGCTGGCCGACCTGCAGACGATCCGCGGCGTGTTCGGTGCCCTGGCCGGCGTCACGTTGACCTACGTCGGCGACGGCAACAACGTCGCGCACTCGCTGCTGCTCGCCGGCGCGACCGCCGGGATGCGCGTGCGGGTCGCGACCCCGCCCGGCATGGAGCCCGACGCGGACGTCGTCCGCCAGGCCGGCGAGATCGGCGCGGGCACCGGCGGCACCGTCGAGGTCCTGCACGACCCGCGCGCGGCGGCCGACGGCGCCGACGTGCTCTACGCCGACGTCTGGACGTCGATGGGCCAGGAGGCGGACGCCGCGAGTCGCGTCGACGTGTTCCGGCCGTACCAGGTGAACGAGGCGCTCGTCGCCGCCGCCGGGCCGAAGGCGATCGTGATGCACTGCCTGCCGGCGCACCGCGGCGAGGAGATCACCGGGGCGGTCATCGACGGGCCGCGCTCGGTGGTCTTCGACCAGGCGGAGAACCGGCTGCACGCCCAGAAGGCGCTGCTCGACTTCCTGCTCGCCGGCCCGGGCGGCGCCGGTGGCCCGGCCGGCGCCTCGTCGCCGGCGGCCGTCGCGGGCGCGGGCGTCGGATGACCATCGGGACGAACACAGGGGCGTTATGACATCGGGCACGAGGGCGGCGGCGCCGCTGACCAAGCGGGCCCGGCAGGCGCGGCTGGCCGCGCTGATCGCGGCGCAGCCGGTGCGGTCGCAGACCGAGCTCGCCCGGCTGCTCGCGACCGAGGGCGTCCGCGTCACCCAGGCGACGCTGTCGCGCGACCTGGAGGAGCTGGGCGCGACGAAGGTCCGCGACCAGGACGGCACCCTCGTCTACGCGGTCGACCCGGGGCTCGCCCCGGCGGAGACAGTCCGGCTGCCGCTGTCGCGGCTGTGCGAGGACCTGCTGGTCTCGGCGGAGGCCAACGGCGACCTCGTCGTGCTGCGCACCCCGCCGGGCGCCGCCCAGCTGTTCGCGTCCGCGCTGGACCGGGCCGCCTACCCGGAGATCATGGGCACCATCGCCGGCGACGACACGGTCCTCATCGTCTGCCGGGCGCTCGACCCGTTGCCCGGCGAGGGCGAGCCGGCCGGCCCGGCCCCGCGCACGGCGGCCCCGTCGGGCCCGCGCCTGGCCAGCCGGCTGCTCGCCCTCGCCGAGGGCAGGGACACAGACACCGACCGCGGCGCCACGCGCCGCGTGGACGTAGGGAGCACCTGAGGTGGAGACAACCGGCGGCAGCCTGGCCGGGACGGGCGAGGGCGGCGCGCCGCTGCGGCTGTGGGGCGGCCGGTTTGCCGGCGGCCCGGCCGAGGCGCTCGCCCAGCTCTCGGTGAGCGTGCACTTCGACTGGCGGCTCGCGCCGTACGACCTGCTCGCGTCGAAGGCGCACGCCCGGGTGCTGCGCCGCGCCGGGCTGCTCGACGACGCCGAGCTCGCGGCGATGCTCGGCGCGCTCGACGAGGTGGCCGTGGACGTCGAGGCCGGCCGGTTCCAGCCGACCGTCGCGGACGAGGACGTGCACACCGCCCTGGAGCGGGCCCTCATCGAACGGCTCGGCACCCTCGGCGGCAAGCTGCGCGCCGGCCGCAGCCGCAACGACCAGGTCGCCACCGACCTGCGCCTGTACCTGCGCGCCGCCGCCCGCCAGGTCGCCGCCGCGGTCACCGGCCTGTCCGACGCGCTCGTCGACGTCGCCGAGGCGCACGCCGACACGCCGGCCCCCGGGATGACCCACCTGCAGCACGCCCAGCCGATCGCGTTCGGGCACCAGCTGCTTGCCCACGTGCACGCCTTCGCCCGCGACGTCGACCGGCTGCGCGACTGGGACCGGCGCTCGGCGGTCAGTGCGCTCGGCGCTGGTGCGCTGGCCGGCTCGTCGCTGCCGCTCGACCCCGAGGGCGTCGCCGCGGAGCTCGGCTTCGACCGGGCCTACGCCAACTCGATCGACGCGGTGTCCGACCGGGACTTCGCCGCCGAGTTCCTCTTCGTCGCCGCGATGATCGGCGTGCACCTGTCCCGGCTCGGCGAGGAGCTGGTGCTCTGGACCAGCCGGGAGTTCGGCTGGGTGGAGCTCGACGACGCGTTCGCCACCGGCAGCTCGATCATGCCGCAGAAGAAGAACCCGGACGTCGGCGAGCTGGCCCGGGGCAAGTCCGGCCGGCTCATCGGGAGCCTGACCGGCCTGCTGGTCACGCTGAAGGGCCTGCCGCTCGCGTACGACCGCGACCTGCAGGAGGACAAGGAGCCGGTGTTCGACGCCGTCGACACCCTGCTCGTCGTCCTGCCGGCGGTGACGGGGACCGTGGCGACGATGACGGTCCGGGCCGAGCGGCTCGCCGCGGCCGCGCCGGACGGCTTCTCGCTGGCGACCGACGTGGCCGAGTACCTCGTCCGGCGGGGGGTGCCGTTCCGGTCGGCGCACGAGGCGGTGGGCGCGCTGGTCGCCTGGTGCGTGGCGGCGGGCGTCGACCTGCACGAGGTGCCCGACGAGCGGCTCGCCGAGATCAGTCCGGCGCTGACCCCCGACGTGCGGACGGTGCTGTCCGTCGCGGGGGCGCTGGACGCCCGCTCGGCGCCCGGGGGGACGGCGCCGGCGCGGGTGCGCGACCAGATCGTGGCGCTGCGGGGCGTGCTCGCCGCGGACCGGAAGTGGGCCGTCGACTGACCGGGCCGCAGACGGCGCCGGATCCCGGCGTCTCCCGGCCGGTGCCGCTGGAGCAGATGCCGGGGGAGCGCGAGCGGCCGGAGCTGGTGCGGCCGGAGCTGGTGTTGTCGGAGCTGGTGCTCTCGGAGGCGTTCTACGACCGGCCGGTGCTGACCGTCGCCCGGGACCTGCTGGGGGCGACGGTCCGACACGGGCCGGTGTCCGTGCGGCTGACCGAGGTCGAGGCGTACGGCGGAGTCGGCGACCCGGCGTCGCACGCGGCGCGCGGGCCGACGCCGCGCTCGGCGGTGATGTTCGGGCCGCCGGGGCGGGCCTACGTGTACTTCGTGTACGGGATGCACTGGTGCCTGAACGTCGTCTGCGAGCCGGCGGGCTCGGCCGCGGCGGTGCTGGTGCGCGCCGGCGAGGTGGTCGGCGGACTCGACGTCGCGCGGGCGCGGGCGCCGCGGCTCGCCGATCGGGACCTGGCCCGGGGGCCGGGGCGGCTCGCACGGGTGCTCGGGGTCGACGGGTCGTTGACCGGCTCGCCGGTCACGGGCGGGGGGCCGGTCGTCATCGCCGGGGCGGACGTCATCGACGGTGCGGCCGGGCCCGAGGGGGCAGCCGACGCTGAGGGGGCGGTCGGCCCTGAGGGGGCGGTCGGGTCTGAGAAGGCGGTCGTCGTTGCGGGCCCTGGCCCGGGCGCCGGGGGGGTGTCCGGCGGCGGCTGGGACGGCGGGGAGCCGCCGGGCGCGACGGTGCTGTCCGGGCCGCGGATCGGCCTGCGGGTGGCGCGTGACTGGCCCTGGCGGCTCTGGCTGGCCGGGGATCCGACGGTGAGCGGCGCGCGCAGGCAGCAGGGCGAGCCGCGGCCCGCTCGGCGACCGGGCCGACCGCGACCGGCCCGGGCAGGAGATGGCGCGGGCGGGGGCGGGGGCGACATGGGCGCAGGTGTCTGAGCGGCCTGCTCGCGCGGAGTCGCATGGCTCTCGTGCCGGGAGGCTGCCTTGCTCACGACCGTGTTCTAGGCCCGGCCTACCAGGCTCCCATACCAGCCAACATCGGCGAGTCGCCTCGACGTCGATGTGACACAGCTCACATCAATTCGGCTCGTCTGCGTTTGACGATCGCCGCCGGGCGACCGTAATGTTCTCCTCACGGCGCCAAGCCGGGCGGGACGCGAAGCCGGAGTAACGAGGCTAGCGTCGATCCGGCCGCAGGCGTCGGGTGCGTCCCGATTTGAGACGCCGGACGTGGCGGCAGCCGAGAAATCGGAGCTTGCTGACTCGATCCAGCTGGTCTCTGGACCAGCGAGTAGAAGCGCCAGTAGCCACATCGTCAGATGTGGTCTGGTTTATGCGTCCGCTCCTTGAGAACTCAACAGCGTGCCATAGAAGTCAGTGCCATTTATACCCCGTTCTGTGGGTGGTGCTGGTGCCGGGTCTTGATGGTTTGGTGCTGGTGTTGTCTGCAGGGGTTTGTAAGTTCCTTTGGCATGTGACGGGACGATCTATTTGATCTCTTGTCTTTTTATGTCGGGGTTTTCTCTCTTAAAGCATTGATGGAGAGTTTGATCCTGGCTCAGGACGAACGCTGGCGGCGTGCTTAACACATGCAAGTCGAGCGGACCTTCGGGTCAGCGGCGAACGGGTGAGTAACACGTGGGCAACCTGCCCCAGACTCTGGAATAACTCCGGGAAACCGGGGCTAATGCCGGATATTCACATGCTCGGGCATCTGGGTGTGTGTAAAGATTTATTGGTCTGGGATGGGCCCGCGGCCTATCAGCTTGTTGGTGGGGTGATGGCCTACCAAGGCGACGACGGGTAGCCGGCCTGAGAGGGCGACCGGCCACACTGGGACTGAGACACGGCCCAGACTCCTACGGGAGGCAGCAGTGGGGAATATTGC
>Ga0207711_10004438_pt1 | contig 11961 bp, 9 predicted proteins | sample KBSS34metaG_FD_184401 | JGI IMG/M metagenome (GOLD analysis project Ga0207711, IMG submission 184401) | Switchgrass rhizosphere microbial communities from Kellogg Biological Station, Michigan, USA - KBS S3-4 metaG (SPAdes) (version 2) | ecosystem: Host-associated > Plants > Roots > Rhizosphere >...
GGCGCGAGCAACGACAACCTCGACGCAATCCGCCGCATCGATCCGAAGACCACGCCCGGCCTGAAGATCTTCATGGGCGCATCGACCGGCAACATGCTCGTCGACGATCCGAAAGTGCTCGAGGCGATGTTCGCCGAATGCCCGACGCCGATCATCACCCATTGCGAAGACACACCGATGATCGAAGCGGCGATGGCCGAGGCGCGCGCGAAATACGGCGACGACATTCCGGTCGACCTGCATGGCGAGATCCGTTCGCGCGCGGCCTGCATCAAGTCGACCGAACTCGCGATTTCCCTCGCACGGCGTTGCGGCACGTCGCTGCACGTGTTGCACATCAGCACCGCCGAGGAAATGCAGTTGTTCGAGCCCGGTCCGCTGGTCGATGCGAACGGCAAGATGAAGCGCATCACCGCCGAAACCTGCATCCACTTCCTGCATTTCGCGCGCGGCGATTACGCGCGCCTAGGCAATCTCATCAAGTGCAATCCGGCGATCAAGGAAGCGTCCGATCGCGCGGCGATCATCCGTGCGGTGGCCGAGGATCGCGTCGACGTGCTCGCGACCGACCATGCGCCGCACACCTGGGAAGAGAAGCACCAGCCTTACATCAACGCGCCATCGGGATTGCCGCTGGTGCAGGATTTCCTGGTCTGCGCGCTGCAGAAGGTGCGCGACGGACACTTCAGCCTGCCGCACCTCGTGCAGAAGGTCTGCCATGCTCCGGCGCAGCGCTTCGACATCGCCGAACGCGGATTCCTGCGCGAAGGTTATGCGGCCGATCTCGTGCTCGTCGATCCCGATGGCGGAACCCCGATCACGCGCGAACGCATCCTCGCGAAGTGCGGATGGTCGCCGTTCCTCGGCGAGCGTTTCCACGCGCGCGTGGCCGCGACGTTCGTCAATGGCGAGCTCGCGTGGGACGGCAAGCATCTCGTTGGCGCGCCTCTCGGGGAGCGGCTGCGTTTCGCGCGCTGACTCACTGCAAGGCTACCCATCCATGAAACGAATCCTGACCGCCCTTCTCGCCTTGACCTGCGGCGCCTGGGCGACCACGGAAGCGCCCATGTCGCCGCAGGATCCGGCACCGCCAGCGACCACGATGCAGGCGCCCACGGCGGCGAACGGCATCGTCATCGAGAAGATCCCGACCAGCGTCCCGCAAGCCAGTCTGCTGATGGGCGTGGTGCCGACCGGCAGTTCGATCAGCTATGACGGACGCGCGGTGCGCGTCGCGCCGAACGGCCGCTTCGTGCTTGGCGTCGCGCGCGAGCAGACGGGCTCGATCGTGCTCAAGGTCACCGCGTCGGACGGCAGCACGCGCATGCTCGAAATCGCGGTCACGCCGCGCGTGTTCCGGACCGAGCGCATCAACGGCGTTCCCGAAAGCACGGTCAATCCACCGCCCGAAATCGCAGCGCGGATCCAGCGCGAACAGGCCGAGGTCGAAGCCGCACGCACGCGCGACGACGACCGCACGGATTTCGACACCGTCTTCATCTGGCCCGTGAAGGGCCGCATCACCGGATGGTTCGGAAGCGAGCGGATCTACAACGGCACGCCGAAGTCGCCGCATTCCGGCGTCGATGTCGCGGCCCCGAAGGGCACGCCGATCCATGCGCCCGCAGGCGGCATCGTGACCTTCGCAAATCCCGATCTCTATCTCACCGGCGGCACCGTGCTGATCGACCACGGCCATGGCGTGAGCTCGAACCTGATCCACATGAGCCGCATCGACGTGAAGGTCGGCGACCGCGTCGAACAAGGGCAAGTCGTCGGGCTCGTCGGCGCAACCGGACGCGCAACCGGCCCGCACATGCACTGGGGCATGAACTGGTTCAACGTGCGCGTCGACCCGCAGTCGTTGATGCCGCCGGGCGACGCCAAGTGACGTAATGGCGCGCTGGCATCGCCAGCGCCTTTGCCATTACGTCATCCTCGCGCACGCGGGGATCGCTCTGCCCCATTCGCGCGCTGGCATCGCCAGCGCCTTTGCCATTACGTCATCTTCGCGCACGAGGGGATCGCTCCGCCTCAGTCCTTCGGTTTCGGCGGCGAACGCAGCAAGCCGATCACCATCCAGAATACCGCGCCCGCGCCGAGCACCAGCACGCCCCACAGCAACCAGGTGCGGCGCTGGGTCGCGTCCCAGCCGTTCAGCGCGGCGGCGCCCGCGGACGCGCGCATCTCGCCATGGCCCATCGCCGGTGGGCGCCATTGCTCGCCGTAACGCGCGCGCAACTGGCCGATGAGCGCATCAATCGGGAACGTGCCGCGCTGCGCGCGTCGGCTGCCCGCGACGATCACGTACGGCGCGCGACCGTGGGTCAGCAGCACCCAGCTTTCCGGCCGATAGTCGAACGACAATTGTGGAGTCTTCGCCAGGTTCGCATCGGGCTCGATGCGCCATTCGCGCGCGCGCGTCGAGCCGATGTCCATCGGTTCGGCATCCATTGCAATGCCCGCGCCACGCAAGTGGAACGCGGTGTAATCGCCCATCGGGCGCCAATCCGTCGCGCCCTGCTCGCGCGCGGACACGGCAAAATGGGCGACGGCGTTGTCGTCGGCGAGCGCGATCGTCAATCGTTCGACCGGAACCAGCGCAGGCAGCCGATAAAGGAACGCGCGACCATCGCGCCCGGTGAACTCCGCATTCAAGTGCGCACGCGCCACCACGACGCCGGGTTCGCGCAAGCGCAATTGCACGCCGCGCAGCGGCAACAAGGCGGACGCATGCACGCGCAGGTATGTCGCGGGTTGCGCGTCGAACTCCACCGTGCGACGCAGCAGGGTCTGGCCGTTCTGGCGCAACTGCGCGAACGGCGCGTCGGTCGCCAGATCGTGCCAATGCTGCAGGTCGTCGCTGGCCTCGACCGTGACCTGCGCGCTGAAGTCGGGTGCATCGCCGGCGAAGTCGAGTGCGAGTGCGTCGATCGAGCGATCCTTTGCATTCACGTCGATCAACATATCGGCAACGCCGGCGCTGCCCGCAGCCTTCGCCGCACCAGCCAGCGTGGTGTCGAGGGAGAGGCTTCCATCGGCGGAGCGGGTGACGTGCAGTTGCAGGTCGCCCGCGTTGGGGGCCGAGGCCTCCTGCCTGGGCAGCGCGAACCACGCAGCCGCATGCCATGCGCTCGGTGGCGCCTGGTACGCAGGCGGCAGCGGATCGAATGCGAGTTCCTCGCCATCGGCATTGAACGCCGCCAGATCGGAGAGATCGGCGCGCGTCACCTGCCGATAGATGCCCTCGTCGAGCGTGACCGTGTAGGCGTCTGCCTTGTCGGTCGCGAGCGTCCACTGGTTCGCGTAATCGGCAGGCGTCGCCGCGGCAACGCTCGCGCCCAGCAGCAGGCCAGCAAGAACGATGAAAGGTTTCATGTAGGTTCCACCCCGTCTTTTTGATTTGCTTCATCGCGGGCACTATCGACCTGCTTTGGCGGCGATGGCGCGATGTAGCCGACGCCTACCAGCAGCAAACCGACCACCATGAACGACACGATGCCGGGCACGTTGCCCATGTAGTGCCGATCCAACGCGACGAGCTTCAGCAGCACCACGCCCATCAACAGCGCACCGCCCATCCACAGGCGACGATCGCCGCTCCTGGATCCGATGATCCACGAGCCGACGCCGAGCAGGCTCCAGACCAGGGTCAGCGCCATCTGGCTCACGCCCGAATCGAACACGCCATCGCTCCATGGCTCGCCATGCCAGTGATGTACGGCCCGCAGGGTCGCCGAGGTCGCAAACGCGAAGCCCGCATACGGCCAGATCCTGCGCAAGCCATGCTGCGACTCCGGGCACGATGCATACAGCAACACCGCAATCGCTATCAGCATCAGTTCCAACGGATTGAGCACGGGCAAGTACGCGAGCGGCGCGGCGCTGCCTTCGACGAACAGTCCCGCGACGAAAGCGAGTGCCAGGAACGCCGATGCGGGCGCGAACCAGCCGATCCGATAACCGTCGAACAACGCAGCGCGCGGCCATGCGAACGTTTGCGGTTTGCGCCACAGGCCGAGCGTGAGCAACGCCAGCGGCGCCATGAAGCCCGCGTAGTACCAGCCGATCGCGAGTTGCTGGTCGATCATGAGATGGCGCAATTGCATCATCGCGACCACCGCGATCGTCCACAGCCACAGCAGGTGCGTCGCCGCCGGAACGCGCGACGATTCCTCGCGCGCACTCCACAACGCCCAGACGATCGCGATCGCGTACGCGGCCCACGTGACGAGCCGGTCCGGCGCAAGGGGACCGCCGATCGACGGATCGAAACTGAAGCCCATGCACAACCCGAGCAGTGCGCACACGGCAATCAGCCAGCCCAGGCGCAACCAAGGCAAACGTGCGCGCAGGATCGCCGCGAACGCGATGGTTCCAGCGAGATAGCCCATGCCGAACCGCCATTCGCCAACGCCCACGGTGTTGGCGATATCGAACTGGGTCAATCCCGCGATCAGCCACCAGGCCGTCGCCCACACGAACAGCACCAACGGCAACAACGGGATTGGGCGCAGGCGGTCGTGGACCGCGCTCAGCACATACGCCGAGAGCGCGATGATCGCCGCACCCAGCCATGTCGGATTGAGCAACAACATCTGCGTCGTTGCGTGCTGCGAGAAGTCGACCTGCCCGATCAGGTACGCGCCCGCCGCGAGCAACTGCAGCGCAAGTCCACTCAACCATGGGAAATTGCGGTTCTGGCGGATGCCGAGCCACGCGACGCCCGCACCTTCGAGCGCCCATACCGACGAGGTGGTTCCCGCCGAAAACGCCAGCGGCACCGCCAGCGTCGCGAAACCCAGCGCGAGCGCGCCGTAGGCTTCGGTCAACAGGCGTTCGTCGCGCTTGCGGCGCAGCCAGTACACCAGGCCTGCATACACGAGCGCGACGACCAACGCGCTGAACGCGAGCGCCATGCGATCGTCCTTCAGCAAGCCGGCCTGCAACGGAAACGCGAGCAGCGGCGTGCCGAACACCAAGGTGCCGTCCACCCACGGACGTCGATGCGTGGTCTGGCGGATCACGTACAGCAATCCGATCACGACATAGAACACGAAGAACAGGATCAGGAATGGCTCGACGCTCGCGAACAATTCGGGCCGGTAAAACTTTGCGCCCCACGCGGTGCCAACGCCGAAGGTGAATGCGAAACCGATCAGGTTCAGCAGGCGCCAGCTGCGCTTCCACGACACCGCGAACACCGCTGCGTTGAGTACCGCGTAGTACGAAAACAACCCGACCGGATTGTTGCTGCCGGTCGAGATCAGCACCGGCGCGAGATAGCCGCCGACGAAACCGAGTGCGGCCAGGGCGACCGCGTCCTGCAACACCGCGAGCAACGCCGCGCCGGCGACCAGCACGACGACCAGCGTGAACGTCGCCATCGGCGGCAACAGGCTCCACATGCGGTACGCGCTGAAGACGGTCAACAACAGCACGCCCAACGCGCCGCCCTGCAGGCTCAGTCCGAATGCCGGGCGCCGTTCACGTTCGCGCCAACCGAACATCAGCGCCGCCACGCCGCCGGCGGCGATCAAGGCAAGACGCACTTCGATGGGCACGGTGAAGTAACCTTGCGAGACCGCATAACGCAGTGCCGCAGCCACGCCGACGAACAGCACGAGCACGCCGATCTTGACCGGTACGTTGCCTTCGGTGAACCACGCCTTGATCCGCGCAACTAGTTTCTGGTCCCAGCCGGGTTCCTCCGGCGCACGCGGCGCGGCGCGGACGATGATGGGCTCGCGTGGCGGCAGTTTGGGCTGCGCCGAGGCGGGCAACGGCGGCGGTTCGCTGGCGCTGGCTTGCATCGCCGGAGATGTCGCTGCAAGCGCGGCATCCGACGCCGCCATTGCTGGTTCGGTAGCAGCCGTTGTGGGTTCGACGGTGGCCGGCGTTGCTGGCATCGGCGCAGGCGCAACCGCACTCGCGGTCGATTCGGTCGACACGGCATCGGGTTGCCTCGGGGAATCCGTACGCGGCGCCTGTGCCGCGATCCCCGCGCGCGCTGCCTTCAATTCGCGCTCGAGCGCGTCCAGCCGTTGCCGCAGGCGCGAATGCGTGGCCATGAAAAAAAACACGAAGAAACCCGCGAACGCGCCGAGCATCCAGGCGCTGTTCGACAGCACCATGCCGATCAATGCCCCGATCAAGCCCAGGATCCAGTTCATCGCAACCCGCCCCTGCCGCTTCCCCTGCGGCTACTGGCATCAGTCTGACCGATCATCGCCATCCGCACACCCCCAGCCAGAATGGAAGGCGATCAGGTGGCCAGACTACTGACCCGATCGCGGCCGCCACGCTTGCTCGCGTACAACGCGCGATCGGCGCGCTTGATCGCGGCATCGAATCCGGCCAGGCCATCGTGCAATTCGGCGACGCCAATGCTGATCGTGATGCCGACCCCCATGTCGCCGCAGACGACCGGCTGCGAACCGACCGCCATCCGGATCCGCTCGCCCATCGCGCTGGCATCCTCGACGTGCATGCCCGGCAAGCCGATGACGAATTCCTCGCCGCCATAGCGCCCGAGCACATCGCCGAAGCGCAAGGTGCCACGGATGCGCCGCGCGACTTCGCGCAGGCATTCGTCGCCGACGCCGTGGCCGTAGTCGTCGTTGATGCGCTTGAAATGATCGAGGTCGACGAACAGCAGCGCGAGCGGCTGCGAACTCTGCCCGGCCTGGAGCGCGGCGGCGTGCAGGCGTTCATCGAGCGCGCGCCGGTTGTAGACCTCGGTGAGCGGATCGCGATGCGCGAGCAGGTCGGATGCGTCGCGTTCGCGCTTGTAGCGCAGCATGCGGTCGCCAAGGCCGACCATCAGCAATACGCCCGCGAGCACGAAGCTGGCCGGGAATGCGTACTGCAACGCGTCGTTCGCTGGCCATCCGAGGTTGATCTCCAGTACGCGCCACGACAGCAGGACCAGCAGCGGCAGCCACGACCACAGGAACATCCGCGACGGCCTGTCCCTGGCCAGCGCGCCCTTTACGGCCGCGACCAATCCAACGATCACACTGACCAGAACGGCAATGTTGCCTAGCAGGGGCCATTGCCACAGGCCGATCACCGGAATGAAGCTGGCCACGACCACGAAGACATAGACCATCAGCATCCAGCGCTGGATCCCCGCCAGCCACGGAGCGCGTTGTTGCATCTGCAAATAGCGCAGCATGAACAATCCGGTGAAAAAGGCCGCGCCCGAGCCGAGGATGCGCTGCACGGTGCGGATGCCGGAGAGCGGAGCCAGTCCCGGAATCCGGTACAGGTCGGCGGTGTTGTCGAGCAGGAACAACAGCGCGAACGCGAGCCCGCAGCCGAGCAGCAGGAAGTCGGACTCGCGCAACGTCAGTCCCATGCCGATGCCGACCAATACCAGTGCGAGCAAGGTGCCGTGGATCAGCGTGTTGATCAGCAGGTCGCGACGATCCAGCTCGCGCAAGCCGCGTACGTCGGTGATGCGCAGCGTGTCGGGAGACCTGGCCGTGGAGGTGACGTGCAGATAAACGTGTTGTCCCGCGCGCAACCCGTCGGGCAATTCGAACACGGCCACGCGCGGACTCCAGGTGGGGTCGGCATCGGGACCCACCGTGCTGCGCTTCAACGGCATGCGCTGCCCCGGCAGCCATGCTTCGGACGCCGTGTTGTTCGGTGCGTCGAGCACGAGCGCTTGCGGCGGGTCGCGTGGCAGGTCGCGCAGGACATCCAGCCGCCACCAGCCGCCAACGCGCGGTGTCGGGGCAATGAGCGGCGTGGACAATGCCGTCGCCTGCGCATCGTGCTGGCCCGAGATCACCTCGGCTGCGGGCAGGTCCCGGTCGCCAAGGCGGAACAGCCGGAACGAGGTATCCGCCGACGCCATCGCAGACGACGACAGCAGCATCCAGAGCCCGCATAAGGCCAGCACAACCGTGCGCAATCTCCCCATGCAAGCATGCTAGCGCCGTCTGGCGCGGAAATCAGCGCGGCGATTGAGGAGCGGTTCTACGTCCGGCTGTTGCCGACCGACGCGATCGCATCGTGGGCGTGCAGGCTTTCATGGTGCGCAACGCGCACTTGGAAATCGCGCACGCCCGCTTCCACGTCGAACGCTGCCTGCAGGCGACGCGCAGCGTCTTCGCAGAACATCGGGTTCTCGCCATTGCGTCGTGCGAATGCCTGCTCGTCGATGCGCTTGACCGCGGTCTGCACGGGCGTGCCCAACGCCGCTTCGGCGCGATCGATCAGCGCAGTGAATGGCAGCGTCGCGATCGCGGGATCGAGCCGCACGCGAATGCTCGCCGTGCTGCGCTGGCTGTGCGGGGTTGCGCGCATGCCGTGCTCGCCTTCGAGCCAGCGCAATGCAGCGGCGCGATCCACCTGCGCATGTGCCGGGAACGCGCGAGCGAAATCCTCGGCCACGAGTTGGCGCGCGAGCGCGGTCGAAGCCGGACAGGTGCTCGAATACACGACATCGAACGCGACATCGAGGCTGAACAGGCCGCCGTCCAGCATCGCGGTCAGCACGACGGGGTAACGCCGCCAGCCGCCGTGCTCGCTGGCCAGCGCGGGCCGGCGCAGGAAATGATCGAAGGCGATGCCGAGGCGCGCACGTGTCGAGAGACCGACGTGCGATGCAAGGAACTCGCGCAGCAGCGCATGCAACATCGCCGGGGCAAGCGGCTCGACGAAAGCTGCATCCAGCGCGAGGTACAGACGCGACATGTGGATCCCGCGCGTCGCATCCAGCAGGTCGACTTCGACGGAAACGCGCGCAGGCACGCGCACGTCGGCCTGGCCGTCGACGATGCGGGCCGGCAGGTCGATCGCATCCATGCCGACCCAGTCGAGCGCACCGGCGCGATGCGCCGCACGATCCGATGCGATATCCGGCAAGGCGCCCGCTGGATCGTCGACGGGCAAGGCGTCGAGCGGTTCGGCGTGATGGTCGTTGTGCATGTGACTACCTGGAAGTTGCGATGCGATGAATCAACTGCTCGTGGCCTGCGACAGGCGCTCCGGACGCCTGGGTGCATTTCCCACATCCTTGTGGGTCCGCTACAGGCGTTCCGAACGCCTGGGTGCATTTCCCACATCCTTGTGGGTCATATTCTAGTTCTAGCTAAACCGCGCGGCGAGCCTGCCGTGCCGCCTGCCACGCCATCCTCAGCGCGCGTAGCCGCGGCAAGGCACGGTGCGCATGACCTGTGGCCAGCTCGCGCAAAAACCAAGTATCGAATGCGCTGCGGGTTGCGCGATACAGCGCTAGCCCGGCGACATCCGATGGCTGGGCCGCCGCCAATTCCGCGGCCCAGTCCGCTACCGCTGATGCGCCCTCAGGTCCTGCGAGCACGGAACCCGCGATGGCGTGCCGTGCAAGCAACGACAGCGGTATGCGTCCGCCATCGCTCGCGGCAAGACCGACACGCAGCCGTTCGCACAACAGGTGCACCGCGACCATGCGGCTTGCATCGCTCGCCATCGTCGCATCAAACAATGCGGCCTCGACCGTCGCAATGCCTTCGGCAAACGGTGCAATCGCAGCCAACGCAGCATCGCGATCCACCGGCCGCGATCCATCCGCGTGCGCCATCGCAAGCATGCCGTGCGCCAATCCATTCCACGGAAGCTGCAGCACTGCGAGTGCCTGCGTCAGCGGGTGCCGCGGCGCGCCTTGCGCACAGCGCATCAACTCATCTGCCCACCATGCCGACTTCGCTTCTATCAAGCGCGCATCGCTGAGCTCGAACGCCGCTTCGCGCAACTCGAACAGCAACGCACCCCACGCCGCGAACCGAATGCGCAAGGGACGCGCGCAGAACACTTCCGCGTAAACCATCTCGGGTTCGCGCAAGCGCCACTTCGCGACGAATGCGGCGACCGCGGGTGCGTCGCCCGCGACACGTTCAGTACTTGTCACGCCCGAAACCGTCGGCGAGCCCAAAGCACAGCTCAAGCGGAGTCGCGATGCTGCGGTCGCCGCCCCATCTTGCCGGGTCGTCGTGCGCCTCGCGATAACCCCAGAGCGCGATGATCGAGGCCATGCCGGCAGCGCGCGCGGCTTGCACGTCGCGCTCGTCGTCCCCGACGTACACGCAACGTTCGGGCGTGGTCTTGAGCAATTCGCATGCATGCAGCAGCTGCGATGGATCGGGTTTCTTCGCTACCAGCGTATCGCCACCAATCAACACCGCGCAGCGGTCGCTCCAACCCATCGCATGCACCACAGAACGCGCGAGCGCCTCGGGCTTGTTGGTCACGATCCCCCAACGCAGGCCGGCGCGCTCGATCCGCTGCAGCAACGATTCGATGCCGTCGAATGCGACGCTGTGCCCGGCGATCGCGGCCGCATAGTGTTCAAGAAGCTCTGGCACCATGCGCTCGCGCTCATCTGCATTGAGGTCCGGAAACGCGAGTGCGAGCATTGCACGCGCGCCCTTCGACACGATCGGGCGGAATGCCTCGAGCCCCAGTGGCTCGCGACCCATCCGCGCAAGCACCTGGTTGGTCGCGGCGAGCAGGTCCTGCGCACTGTCGACCAGCGTGCCGTCGAGATCGAACAGGACGCAATCGATGCTGACTGAACTCATGCCGGTTTCACCGCGCAGGCAAGATAGTTGACGTCGGTGCGCCGGCCCAGCGTCGCGCGTCGGGTGAACGGGTTGTAGTGCAACCCGCTGACATCCTCGAGTTGCAATCCGGCATTGCGCAACCATCCCGCGAGTTCGGCCGGACGGATGAACTGCGCGTAGCTGTGGGTGCCTTTCGCCAACAGCCCGGCGACGTATTCGGCGCCGACGATCGCCAGCGCGAATGCGGCCGGCGTGCGGTTGAGCGTGGACACGAACAAGCGTCCACCAGGCTTCAACAAGCTTGCGCACGCTCGCACGATCGACGATGGATCGGGCACGTGCTCGAGCATTTCCATGCAGGTGATCGCATCGAATCGTCCCGGCATCTCCTGGGCCAGCGATTCCGCCGATTGCACGCGGTAATCGACGCGCAACGCCGGCTGGTTCGCCTGTATTTCGAGCAGGTGCAATTTCGCGATTTCGACCAGTTCCGGAGCAAGATCGAGCGCGGTCACGTTCGCGCCCTCGCCCGCCAGCGCTTCGCTGAGCAGTCCCGCGCCGCAGCCGACATCCAGCACCGCCGCGCCGCGCAAGGTACAACGCGAACGCACATAGGACAGGCGCGTCGGATTGAGTTCGTGGAGCGGGCGTTGCGGGCCTTGAGGATCCCACCACCGATGCGCGAGTTCGGCGAACTTGTCGAGTTCGGCTTGATCGAAATTGGCGTGGGCAGCAGTCATCGCGCACTCCCCGCTCCGAACCATCCATGGTGTTTAGCGCCCGCCCGACCATCCATGGTCGTGCGCTCAGCGACGTGCGAGAGTCCACTGGACTCTCGCGAGCACGTCTCTTCGCCCCACCACCGATGCGCGAGTTCTGCGAACTTGTCGAGTTCGGCCTGATCGAAGTTGGCGTGGGTAGCAGTCATCGCGAACTCCCAATCGCAGCGATGCGTTCGCGCCATTGCCGCGCGTTGGCGATCAGCCCGGCTGCGTCGAGGTCGACGAGCGCACCATCGCGCAGCTGCGCGCGGCCATCGATCCAGACATCGGTCACGTGCTGGCGGCCGGTCGCGTACACGAGTTGCGAAATCGGATCGTATAGCGGTTGGGTTTCGATGCGATCCATGTCCACGCAAATCAGGTCGGCGCGCTTGCCTGGCACGATGCTGCCGATCCGTTCGCCCATGCCAATCGCGGCCGCGCCGCCGAGGGTGGCCATGCGCAGCACGGTCGCCGCATCGAGTGCCGAAGCATCCTGTGCAACGCCTTTCGCGAGCAGTGCGGCGGTGCGCATCTCACCGAACATGTCGAGATCGTTGTTGCTTGCGCAACCATCCGTGCCGATCGCGAGATTGATTCCGGCACGACGCAGTTTTTCCGCCGGGCAGAAACCACTCGCAAGCTTA
>Ga0207711_10004443_pt1 | contig 11953 bp, 3 predicted proteins | sample KBSS34metaG_FD_184401 | JGI IMG/M metagenome (GOLD analysis project Ga0207711, IMG submission 184401) | Switchgrass rhizosphere microbial communities from Kellogg Biological Station, Michigan, USA - KBS S3-4 metaG (SPAdes) (version 2) | ecosystem: Host-associated > Plants > Roots > Rhizosphere >...
GCAATCAATCACCCTCGCCGATGTAACGCCCGGAGCAGTGATCTACTACACGATAAACGGGACCGTACCGACAACAGCATCGCCGAAGTATTCCGCCCCGATTCTTCTAGCAAGCAATGCTACGCTCAAGGCTCTCGCAGTTGCTCCCAACTACCTGCAGAGTGCGATCGTTTCGTCGGCATACGCCATCGCAGGAACGCCGACCGCACTCAATGGGCCAGTTACGGCAGTCACGACGACTGGAGCTACGCTGAATGCAATCGTGAGACCGCTCAATGTATCAGGGACCTATTTCTTCGCATACGGAACGAGCGGGTCTTCGAACCTGACAACGTTGACCACGCCCGTGCCATTTGCTGCAAACGCGGGACCATTTGCAGCGAGTGCCGCTCTCGCAGGCAAGTTGAAGACGAAAACCACGTACTACTACCAAGTGGTGGTTACGACGGTGGGTGGTACCTCTGCCAGCGCAGTTCTCAGCTTTACGACTAAATAAGTCGCGGTTGTCAGAATAGTCACGGAACGGCAACACGCTTTGAGTCTCGGAGGGCCGCCAGCGCGGCGTGATACCCGCACATGCCATGCACTCCGCCGCCGGGCGGGGTGCTGGCGCTGCAGAGGTAGAGCCCCTGTTTTGGTGTGCGGTAGAGCGAGGCCGTCGGCCGAAAAATGAGTTGGCCTGCTGTCATGGCTCCGCCCGAGAGGTCGCCGCCGACAAGGTTCGGGTTCCAGGATTCCAATGCGGCAACCGGCCAGACCTTGCGTGCCAGGACGCAGCCGCGAAATCCCGGGGCAAAGCGCTCCATTTGCGCTTCGATCGCCTCAAGCGCTGATCCGGTAAAGCCGTTGGGCACGTGGCAGTAGCCCCAGGCCGTGTGCTTACCCTCGGGCGCCCGACCCGGATCGAAGAGGCTGGGCTGGGCCACCAATACATAAGGGCCGCCAGCCACTCCGCCTCGCCATACGGCGCGTTCCGAAGCAGCAATCTCGCCCAGAGTGCCCCCCAGATGAACAGTGGCCGCGCGCAGGCAGTCTTTGGCGGTCCACGGAATAGGCTCGGAGAGCGCCCAGTCAATCTTGAAAGCCCCCGGCCCGTAACGAAAGCCTTCAAGTTTCTGCCGATAAGAGGAGGGCAGTTCTGCCCCGGCGATGCCAAGAAGCTGTCTCGGCGAAACATCGCAAAGGACCGCATCGTATCCGGCAACCTCCGCCAGCGATGCAACGGCGTGACCCGTCTCGATGCGTCCGCCCAGGCTTTTCAGATACGCGGCCAGCGCGTCTGAGATCGCCTGGGCGCCTCCCGCGGCGACCGGCCATCCCGTCGCGTGGCCCGCCACTCCGAGCACTACGCCGACCGTGGCGCTGAGCGGCGACTCCAGCGGCAACACGGAATGAGCGGCAATTCCGGCGAAGAGCGCCCGCGCCCGCTCGCCCCGAAAAAGCGTCTTCGCAAGCACGCTCGCCGGCCACGCCGCGGCAGCTCCAAAACGCGCCAGCAGCAGCGGATGCGAAGGCCAGTGAACCACCGGACCCAGAATCTCCGCGCAAAGCTCTGGCCACGAGTCCACGAGTGGCCGCATCAGGCTCGTCCAGGCCTTGCCGTCATCGCCAAGCCCCGCCGCAGTCGCCGCCAGATCATGCTCCAGCATGACCGCCGAGCCGTCGTCGAGTGGATGCGCCAGCGGAGCCGCCGGCTCGATCCAGCGCAGCCCAAAGTCCTTGAGCGGCAGCGAACTGAAAAATGGGCTGGCCGCTCCCATCGGATAGACCGAAGAGCCCAGATCATGCCGAAAGCCGGGCAGCGTAACCTCTCCCGTGCTCGCCGCCCCGCCAATGGTCTCACGGCCCTCGTAGACCGAGACCCCGACTCCGGCCTGGGCCAGCACGATCGCCGCGCTCAGCCCGTTCGGTCCGCTTCCGATCACAGCCGCCCTGCGCATTCCGTTCTCCCGTATCAATCCGAAGCTATCACGCCCCGCTGCCGGGCCCGGCCCCGCCTTCTTTACAGAAATACAACGGCGCAGCGCCCAAATCCGTATATCTTCAGGAGTAGATTGTCCCGTTGTCTGGTTTGGTTCCACCCATACCGTGTTACCTAAGTCAAACCTTTGTGGAGTTGACGGTCGTTGAGCGCCACTCCTAGACTCGAACGGTTTGGTCTGGAGCAGCCGGTTCCCAGGCCAACCGAATGCAGGCCAGTGCTAAATCCTGTTCCTGTAGGAATTTACCGAACCGGAGTAACGTGCCGGAGCGTCCATCACTATGGAGTATCGGGCCAACGAGCCGATACACGAGCCAAGTCAGAAAACCGGGCTCAACGCACAGCAAACGCGGTGACATTTGGGCCGCAGGCGTACAGAATTGGAGAAGTAGACACATGGCAACAACAATCAGCCTCGAGCAGGAAATCAACCCCTGGGAAGCCCAGTCCGCTCGATTTGACTTTGCAGCACGTAAATTGAACCTCGATCCAGGCATCTGGAAGGTCCTTAGCTCCCCCTCGCGCGAAATCATCGTGCATTTCCCTGTCCAGATGGACGACGGCCGCTTCGAAGTCTTCACCGGCTACCGCGTCCAGCACTCCCAGGCCCGCGGCCCCGGCAAAGGCGGCATCCGCTACGCCCCCGACGTCACCCTCGACGAAGTGCGCGCCCTGGCCTCCTGGATGACCTGGAAATGCGCCGTCGTCAACATCCCCTTCGGCGGCGCCAAGGGCGGAGTCATCTGCGACCCCAAGAAAATGTCTCAGGGTGAACTGGAGCGCATGACGCGCCGCTACACCTCCGAGATCATCGAGTTCATCGGGCCCGAAAAAGACGTCCCCGCACCCGACGTCAACACCAACGAGCAGACCATGGCCTGGATCATGGATACCTACTCCATGCACATGCGCCAAACCGTCACCTCCGTTGTGACCGGCAAGCCCCTCAACATCGGTGGCTCCCGCGGACGCAAAGAAGCCACCGGCCGCGGCGTGATGGTCATGTGCAACGAGAGCCTGCGCTACCTCAACATGCCCCGCGAAGGCTGCCGCGTCATCATCCAGGGCTTCGGCAATGTCGGCTCCAACACCGCCCGCCTCATGGCCGACGCCGGCTACAAGATCATAGGCATCGCCGAATACGACGGCGGCCTCTACAACCCCAACGGCATCGACATCAACCAGTTGCTCGCCTACAAGGAGCGCAACGGAACCACCCTCGGCTTCCGCAATGCCGAAGCCATGCCTTCAGACGAAGTCATGATCTCCGACTGCGAAATCCTCATCCCCGCAGCTACGGAAAACGTCATCACCAGCCGCAACGCCGACCAGATCAAAGCCAAGATCCTCGTCGAGGGCGCCAACGGTCCCACCACCGCCGTAGCCGACGAAATCCTCGCCGAAAAGCGTGTCTTCGTCGTGCCCGATATCCTCGCTAACTCCGGCGGAGTTACCGCCAGCTATTTCGAATGGGTCCAGGACCGCCAGGGCTACTTCTGGAAAGAAGCCATCGTCATCGAACAACTCGAAAGCATCCTAACCGAGAGCTTCGGCGACGTAGTCCGCTACTCCGAGGCTCACAATGTCAACAACCGCATCGCAGCCTATATGCTGGCCATCGACCGCGTAGCCTTCACCATCAAGCAGCGCGGTATTTACGCCTAGATCCAGAGAGAGCGCCCGAGATCCCGGGCGCTCTCCTTACAAGAGAATATAGATAGATTGAAGCAGACAAAGCTCTTGGCCGCTGATGGTGCCAGACAGCAATTTGAAATGTATCTCTCATGCCTCGCCGTCATAGAAGTTCACTAGCATCATTCCATCAAGCGACGGCACTCCAAGTCAGGAGATGAGGCATATTCTCAGGAAACATCAAGTTTTTATAACTCTTCAGTTACGTCCGATGTATAGTCTCTGCAAAGAAGTTTAGGTTCTCAGCGCGTCCTATCGCCTGGTCAATGGAGAAACTCCCATGAGCAAACGCCTCGTACCCCTCCTGTTTCTGGCCGCCGTCCCGACATTTGCTGCCTTACCTGCCGATCCTCTTCAGCCGACTGAGCCTTCCGCGGTGATCCAGGCGAACTACGGCAATCTTCCCCTGAGCTTCGAGGCCAACCAGGGCCAGGCAGACCCTCAAGTCCAGTTTCTCTCCCGAGGCAGCGGGTATTCGTTGTTTCTCACCGATTCAGGCGCAGTCCTCGCGCTCGGCGAGGCGTCGGCCTGCAAGTCTTCTCCTGCAGCCAAAGCCGCCCCCTGCTCCACCGGCAAATCCGACGTAGTGCGTATGACCCTGCTGAACCATGCAGGCCAATCTCGCCCGGGCCACGCGACGCCAGCCGCAGGTGAGCAGCAGCTCCCCGGCAAAGTCAATTACTTCCTGGGCAACGACCCAACCCGCTGGCGTTCCAATCTATCCACCTATGCCAGGGTTCGCTATTCTCAGGTTTATTCCGGCATTGATCTTGTGTATTACGGCAACCAGCGCCAGTTGGAATATGATTTCGTCGTCGCCCCCGGAGCCAATCCCGAATCGATTCTCCTGCGTTTCGAAGGGCAGAGACATCTGCGGATTGCCGCCAACGGCGACCTTATTCTGCAGGGAGAAGCTGGTTCCGCAGCCTTTCACAAACCGGTCATCTATCAGGAAAAGGGCGGTCATCGACAAACGGTGGCTGGCAGCTTCGAACTGGCCGCAAACGACACCGTCCGCTTCAGGCTCGGCCACTACGATCGCACGCGACAACTGATTATCGATCCAGTGCTGGTCTACTCAACCTATCTGGGCGGCAGTGGAGCAGCCACTCACGGAGATCAGGGCAACGGAATCGCGATCGATTCTACGGGCCACGCCTACATCGTCGGAACCACCTTTTCCAGCGATTTTCCCGTCAGCAGTGTTACCTTCCAGTCGCATAACTACGCCCCTCCGCGCAGTACCGTTTTTGTAACCCGCCTGGGTCTTACCGGAACTTCAATACTCAATTCGACCTACTTGGGCGGCACTGGCGGCGACTTCGGATATGGCATTGCACTTGACTCGGCCAACAATGCTTATGTCACCGGCGCTACCTACTCTAGGGATTTTCCTGTCACTTGCGGTGCGTTTCAGGTCACAAATCCCTCCACCACCACCGGGGCGCCCACAGCCTTTGTCACTAAGCTCGACTTCCATGGCACCGAACTTGTTTATTCCACCTATCTCGGCGGCAGCGGCAACGGCGCGACCACGGTTCAGGGAGACGTCTCACAGGCAATTGCTGTCGACACCCATGGCAACGCCTATGTCACCGGCTATACATTCTCCAGCAACTTCCCCGTGACAGATCAAGCATTCCAACAGCGGTTCGCGGGCAGTGCCACCGTCTCCAGCGCCTTTGTCACCAAGCTCAACGCAACCGGAACCGCCCTTTCCTACTCAACCTATCTCGGTGGCGCTGGCTCCAACGGGGCAGGCGACGTTGGCAACGCTATCGTCCTGGACTCTGTGGGCGATGCATTTGTTGCCGGCAGCACCGGCTCAACCGATTTCCCCGTGACTTCTGCACCCATCCAGCCGCCGACTCAACCGATTGCCTTCGTAACCAAAGTGAGTGCATCTGGAAGCAACGTGCTGTATTCCAGGTTCCTGGGAGGAAGCGGCGGTGACTCGGCACAGGCGATAGCGGTTGATACCGGGGGATTCGCCTACGTGGCAGGCAATACGGACTCCACCGATTTTCCGCTTACGTCCGGCGTCTTTGAGGGTTCCGAAAACAGCATCGCGCCATACCTTGGCATCAACGGAGCGGGCGCCTTTGTGACCAAACTCAGCGCGGATGGCGAGAGCCTCGTCTACTCCACCATGCTGGAAGGGCAGTCGACCCTCATCACTGGCCTTGCCCTCGATAGCGCTGGCAACACCTATATCACGGGTACAGCCCCCACGCTGGGAGCGGGCAGTTTTGGCGGTTTCGTGAGCACCCCTGACGCATTGCCCGTACCCGCCATCACCGCAACTGCGGCATTCTTGGTCAAACTCGATCCAGCCGCGGTCACTTTGCAATACGCAACCTTCCTTGGGGGCAGTTCGAACGACAGCGCCAAATCTGTAGCGATCGATCAATCTGGCAATGCCTTTGTGACGGGAGCGGCTTATTCCTCGAACTTCCCCGTGACTACGAGTGCTCTCCAGAAAAAGAAAGCCAAAGGAGCCGTCAGCGACGCCTTCGTCACCAAGTTTGCCCTTGCCGCTGCCGCCAACAGCACGGGTTACCCAGCGGCCCCCACTCATATCGGGACCAAACTGATAGGCAGTGGATTTCTCGATGTCTATTGCGACTTCAACGAGTGGGACGTTTATGTGAGTGTGGTTCTACAGACCGATGCCTTCGGTCCACCACCCACCGGCACCTACGAGTTGGATTTGGATACCGGATTTGGGGAACCTACGGATCTGACCTATAGTTACTGGGGCGGCGGCGACTCGTGGTCCGCATCCACTCATTCGATCGATCCACCCTACGGTGGAACCTTCAGCGTGGACTGGGGGTCCTTCTATTCCGGCGATTCGATTTATGACTACGCCTCCGCCACCGGTTCGGTGACTGCGAATGGTTGCCCGGAGCCCACTTTCCCGGCAGTTCGCGGCACAAGCCCCTCCGTTGCTCAAGTGAGATCCACCCCCCCTGCCTCCGGCAGCCAACGCCCTGCTCAATACGGCTACGACGCTAAGACCAGAACATGGCAGCCCACCGCCGCCGCCAAAGCCGCCGCCGCTGCATCCAGAGCCAACGCGCTCCAGCCAAGATTCACCCCGCCCCCGGCACTCGACCAAAGCGCGTTGCAGAACTCATCTCTTGCTCTCTCGCCTGAGGTGCAGGGTGCTCAAGCCGCTTGCATCGTGCCTAAGATACCTTCGCTCACCATCACCGTAAATTCTGCCTCCAGGGTATATCGTGCAGCTAACCCCGTCTTCACCTACTCCCAGGTCGGGCTGGCCAGCGGCGACAGCATCACGGTGACCTACCAGACCACAGCCACCACGGCTTCGCCGGTAGGAACCTATCCCGTAACCGCGACGGTAAGCGGACCTGCTGCCTCCAAATACAACATCTTCGTGGTAGACAGCACGCTCACCGTCACACCCGCGCCGCTCACCGTGACCATCCTCCCAGCAGCCAATTCACGAGTCTATGGCAAGCCCAATGCCGCCGGATTCTTGACCAACCAGATCGGCTTCGACAACAACTTCGACGCGTCGTCGTTCTACTTGAATGGAGCGGCAGCAGTGCCATCCACTACGCTTCAGGTCAAACAGAACGGCTTCAATGAGTTCGGCAGCGCATATGCCAAGACACAGGTATCCCTGGCGCCGTTCACCACGGAGTTTACCTTCCAACTTGGATCTCCAAATTCCGGGATGACGTTTATTCTGCAGAGCCAGGGTCCAACGGCATTAGGCGGACTCCTTGGGTACAGCGTTGGCGCCAACTCGCCGATTCAGCCGAGCGTGGCGATCAAATTCGATACCTACTATTGGAATAACGTCAGCCCCTCGACAACCGGGCTGTATCTCAACGGCGCCACGCCCGTCACCGATGGAATTGACGTGACTGCGGCCGGCATCGATCTTCGCAGCCAGGATGTCTTCCGGGTTCTGCTGCGTTATGACGGCCAGAATCTGACCGAAACATTAACCGACACCGCAACCAACGCCACTTTCACGCACACCTACTCTTCACTGAATCTGGCTCAGATTCTTGGTGGGAACACGGCTTATGCCGGATTTACCGCGGATAACGGATTTAACGGCTCTCCGGTCAGCGTCGATAGCTGGTCCTTCGCCACATTACAGCCCGCTCCCACCTCGCTTTACACCGTCAGCGGCCTTCGCAGCGGAGAGATCATCTCCGTGGCGTTATCCACCACCGCCACCGCCAAGTCTCCGGTTGGCAGCTATCCCATCAGCGCTATCGTTACAGGGGCCACCGTAAGCAACTACGCCGTCACCGTCCTCGGTGCTTCCTTGCAGGTAAAGCCTGCAATGCTGACTGTTACCGCCACCAGCCATACCAGTACCTACGGTCAGACTCCGCCTCCATTGGTAGGCTTTACCCTGGCCGGCTTCGTCAACGGCGACACTGCCAGCGTAGTCTCCGGTACGCCGGCACTCTTTACTACCGTCACCGCCACCACCCCCGCCGGCTACTACCCCATCCAAACCGCGGTCGGTACCCTCACCGCGGCTAACTACACCATCATCCCCTTCGCCCAGAAAGGCGTACTACACGTGGAGAAGGCCTTTCTAACCGCCAAGGCAGACAACCTCGTCATCCACCAAAACAGCCCAATCCCACCCTTCACCTACACCCTCACCGGCTTCGTCAACGGCGACACACCAGCCTCTTCAGTGACCGGCACTGCTCTCATGAGAACCGATGCAGGTTCTCAGACCCGGCCCGGCGCCTACCCCATCTACATGAACAGAGGAACCCTGTACTCTCCCAATTACTCCTTCACCCCGGTTAATGGAACACTCACCATCCTCCCTTGACGACAATGGTCTCCAAACAACCGAAGTCTAATCTCAGGGAATCTGAGGAGCCTTGCGGTTTATACGATCAGAAGGGAATCTGCTTCTGTATTTGCCTCTCTCCCGTTCGCGAAAAACCCACATCCCCAAACCGCCAAAGGCGCGCCCCTTACCAGCCTAGGACAAACGGGAGACCGTGTCTCCCTGAAGTCAAGAACACAAGAGACCGCAAGGCTGAAAGCCCGACCTATCCCGCAAGTTGTTGAATTTATCTCTATACACACAAGTCTCCAACCAAGACAGCAAAGTAAACACCAGAAGTTACCAAAAAGTTGTATATCTTTTCTTATAGATCCCACTGCCAACCTGTATAGTCACGGGTAAGTTTGTCGCTCACTGTCCATCCAAATCGCTCGCAAACAGGAGCTTCTCAATGTATCGCCCTCTCCCCCTCCTTGCGTTCCTCGTCGCCATTCCTCTCTTTGCCGCCAAACCCGCGGTCGTTGCTGCCAGTCCCGCCACTGCCAAGGATTACGGCAGCATTCCGTTGAGTTTTGAAGCCAACCACGGTCAAGTCGACGCAAAGGTTCGCTATCTCTCTCGTGGCAGAAGCTACTCTCTCTTTCTCACCAACACCAGCGCCGTCCTGTCTCTGGGCCAGCCCAATGCTTGCAACGGACAAACTCCTGAAAAGAGTACCCGGCAATTTTCAACAAATACTGCATGCACATCCGCGGCTCCAGGCAAGCAGGACATCGTGCGCATGTCGCTCGTTGGCTCTTCGCTTAGGGAGAAAGAACCCAGGGTGACAGGAGAGCTGGAACTCCCAGAAAAAGTGAACTACTTCCTCGGCAACGATCCCGCCAAATGGCAGTCTGGTTTGCCTACCTTCGCCAAGGTGCGCTACTCCGCCGTATACCCCGGCGTGGATCTGGTCTATTACGGCAACCAACGCCAGCTTGAATACGATTTCATCGCGGCTCCCGGAGCCGACATCGCGTCTATCCAGATCAGCTTCAAGGGTGAGAAAAACATCCACCTCTCCTCGGAAGGCGATCTGATCCTCCAGGGCGCCTATGGTTCAGCCGCCTTCCATCGCCCCGTAGCCTACCAGGAGATCGATGGAAAGCGTCGGTCAGTCGCTGCAGCTTTCAGCATCGCGGCCAATAAAACAGTAGCCTTCCGCATCGGCAGCTACGACCACACCCACCCGCTCGTCATCGATCCCATTCTAGTTTATTCGACGTACATCGGCGGCAGCGGATATCTCTCCGACTCACAGCGGGCGGGTGGGAGCAACGGAATCGGGGATCTGTCTAATGGTATTGCAATCGATGCCGAGGGCAGTGCCTACATCGTCGGAACAACTGCCTCCACCGACTATCCGGTGACAACAGGTGCCTACCAGTCAACCAACAATGTCTCTCAAGCCTCCTATGACAGCACCGTGTTTGTGACAAAGTTGAACGCGTCAGGCACTGGCCTTGTGTACTCAACGTATTTAGGGGGTTCAGCTTTCGAAGCTGGCCTCGCCATTGCGGTCGATGCGAATCAAAACGCGTATATCACAGGAGATACGGCATCGTCCGACTTTCCAGTGACTAGCGGAGCTTTTCAAAGCACAAACCGTTCGGCCGCCAATCACGCAACCTCAGCTTTCGTTGCAAAACTGAATGGCTCAGGAACCGCATTGCTCTACTCCACATATCTGGGTGGCACAAATCCCGCGTGGCCTCAGTGGCCCGGCACTGTTCCGGGAGACGCGGGCAATGCGATAGCCGTCGACTCGGAAGGCAACGCAGTGATCGGCGGCAGTACCTTGGCTTCCGATTTTCCAACTACCGTTGGAGCATTTCAAACCAACTATCGCTTGAAGCAAAGGGAGTTGAGTGCCTTCGTCACAAAATTGAATCCCTCCGGGACGGCTCTCGTATTTTCTACCTACCTCAGCGGAACCCATTCCGATTTTGGGGCGAACTTTTCTAGGGGAGATGAAGTAAATGCCATCACCCTGGATAGCTCAGAAAATGTCTATGCCGCAGGTCGCGCTTGTTCCAAAGACTTTCCCGTAACGAGTGCAGCCTTTCAAAAGGTAAATCCTGGTTCACAGAGTTGTAGTGGCTTCATTACCAAGCTTGATGGTACCGGTTCAACAGAAATCTACTCCTCATATCTTGGCGGAACACGCCCTTATTCCGGTGATCCTGTAAACGCAATCGTTGTAGACAACGTTGGGAATGCGTACGTTGGTGGCCAGGATTACTCGGCTACAACTTCGGGTTTTCCTTTAACCGCGGGCGTCATTCAAACTCAATCAGCCGGTGCTTACGGAATTGGATTTGTAAGTAAGATTGCACCGGATGGAAGTTCGCTCGTATATTCAACATTCCTTGGGGGACGATATGGTTCCTCCGTGACGGGCCTGGCCGTAGATGCCGCTGGCAATGCTTTTGCCACTGGCCCCATTACCTACGGGGATTTCCCGACATCTGAAAATGCGATCGCAGCAACCGCACTGAATACGGTCCAGGAGGGCCTCCTGGCCGAGCTCAATCCGTCTGCAACTGGCATAGTTTACGCTACGCTGCTGGGTGATTCATCCGATTCGCGAGGGATCGCACTTGATCCGGGGGGAAACGTATTCGTTACCGGTGCAGCTTACCCGGATCCAAACCGAAACAGCTACGACACTTTTCCGACGACGGACGGTGCGTTCCAAAGCACCAACAAGGGTGACGGAAATAAGGCTCCGAACGCATTTGTTCAGAAGCTCGCTTTGGCCGGAGAAACGACGAGTCATTCATTTTCCAGCCTCACTTTTTCGCAGTCTGCTACATCGGTAAAGCAAGGTGAGGCAGAAATACTGACCGCAGCAGTGACAGGTGTACCCGGCGGAGCAACGCCTACAGGCAAGGTTCAATTCTACGGCTATTACTATCCGACGGGCGCAACTTATGCAGAGGATCTCCCGCTGATAACAATCTTGCTGAATGGAAGCGGGGTAGCCCAATGGTCCAATTCTACAAATCCCACAGGCAGGTATGTTGTACGAGCTAAGTCCACCGGTGACGGGGCCTACCTGGGCTCTACTTGGTCTAATACGCTGGACTACATAGTCACGGAAGGTTCTTCATCCCTTGCTATCGATCAATTCCAATTGAACGGGGCGAATGTTTATGGTCAAGCTACGTACTCGCTTATCGTAACGGCTAAGGACGCGGTGGGTGACATCTTGCGAGGAGTGACTGTGAACTTTGCTGGAAGTGGGTTTGCTTTCTCCCCGTCGTCAGTAGTTACGGACGTTAGTGGTTTCGCTAGGACTACCGCAACACCCACGAGCCCAGGTAACCTGACGGCAACTGCTTCAGTTGAGGGATCGGCACAGACTCTGAATTTTCCGTCCGTGACGATTGCTCCTGCACCCTTGACGGTGACTCTTCACAAGAATTTTCGGTATTACG